>Ga0209941_1000039_pt1 | contig 316434 bp, 302 predicted proteins | sample ThiBiot_300_plan_FD_183945 | JGI IMG/M metagenome (GOLD analysis project Ga0209941, IMG submission 183945) | Wastewater bioreactor microbial communities from Cape Town, South Africa - Thiocy_solids_1 (SPAdes) | ecosystem: Engineered > Bioremediation > Thiocyanate > Unclassified | place: South... | reverse complement strand
TGTACCGGGCTGAGTCGAGAATATTTTTTTGTCATTTACAACACAAAAATCTGTTTTTTCTCAGCCCTTTTTTCGGGTACCCGAAAAAAGGGCTGAGAAAGTGTTGCACTTACTACTTGAACTTAAGATTCCATATTCGCCCGTTTCTGAAGATCATACTATTTTTTTAAATGCTAAATTTACATTTGAAATGATCATAGTATTTTAAAAACATGGAAACATGGAAACAAAAAAACTTACACCGGGAAGCTACCCATCTCACTTTTCAGAATACATTGAATTGGTAGAAAATGAGGATCTGAATTCTATATTAACGAGCCAAATAGAAACTTCAAAACAATTTTTCGATTCCATTCCGGAAGAAAAAATGGATTACCGCTATGCAGAAGGGAAATGGAATATTAAAGAAGTGTTGCAACATATCATAGACACAGAAAGAGTTTTTGCCTATCGCGCGCTTGCATTTGCCAGGCAGGATCCGAATGCTCTTCCTGGCATGGATGAAAACAGTTATGCAAAAAATTCCAATGTAGGCAGCAGGAAGTGGAAAGATATGATTGATGAGTTTGAAGCAGTGAGGCGATCAACCATACATCTTTATCAAAGCTTTTCTGAACCTCAGTTAGAGTTAAAAGGAAGAACGGTTAGCCATGAGATAACTGTGAGGGCGCTTGGCTACACTATTGCCGGGCATTTGGCTCACCATATCCATATTCTTAAAGAAAGATACCTAAAGGATTAATTGTTGAAGTTTTTTGAAAAATAAATAATCAATTGGTTTGAAAATATTTTCAGTTGCGCAAATAAAAGCATGGGATGCGTTTACCATTCATAATGAACCTGTAAAGTCCATTGACCTGATGGAACGTGCTGCCAGAGCCTGCTCTGACTGGATCACAAAGAACATAGAAAATAATATTACCCTAAAAATATTTTGTGGGAAAGGAAATAATGGTGGTGACGGGCTTGCGATAGCAAGGCATTTATCACAAAAAAAATATATTGTAGAAGCCTATATTGCAGGCGATCCCCAAGCCGGCTCAGATGATTTTAAAATCAATTTGAAAAGATTAAAAAAAACACCGGCCACCATTCATTTTTTAGAAAATGATAACTCCTTTCCTCAACTATCCGGTAATGATCTGATTATTGATGCCCTGTTTGGAACCGGTTTGAATAAAAAGCTAACAGGCCTGCTTGCAGAATTAGTAAATCATATTAATGCCAGCCCTTGCAAGGTAATATCTATTGATGTGCCCAGCGGTTTGTTCATAGAGAAAACATCAAAAGGTAATCCTACTATCGCTGCAGATTGGACGCTTACATTTCAAAATCAAAAGCTGGCGTTTTTGCTTGCAGAAAATGCGGCTTACACCGGAGAAGTGGTTTTGCTTGATATTGGCCTTTCAAAAGAATATGAAACAAATGAGCCCGCCCCGTTCGATCTCATTGACAAAAAAATAATCAGTGAAATTTATCTTCCAAGAAAACCCTTTGTTAACAAGGGTAATTACGGATATGTATGCCTGTTAGCCGGAAGTTATGGAATGATGGGTGCGGCCGTATTAAGCGCCAGAGCATGCCTCAGAAGCGGGGTGGGAAAATTAACTTGTTATACTTGCGCAGCGGGATATAATATATTACAAACCTCTGTGCCCGAAGCCATGTGCAAGGTAACCGGAGATCAATTTATCAAGGGAAAACCAGATTTAAATGATTTTGATGTAGCAGGTATTGGGCCCGGTATTGGAAAACATGCTTCGCATAAACTCCTATTGAAAAACTTATTCAAAGATTTTAAAAAGCCAATTGTCATTGATGCTGATGCTTTGAATGTGTTAAGTGAAAATAAAGAGCTATATCAGCTTATTCCGGCACACAGCATCATAACGCCACATCCCAAAGAATTTGAAAGATTATTTGGAAAATCAGTTTCTGATTTTGACAGAGTGCAACTTGCGCTTTCCAAAGCTAAAGAGTTGAATATATTTATTGTTTTAAAAGGGCATCATACTTTTATCGCCACGCCTGATGGAAAAGGATTTTTCAATTCAACCGGCAATGCAGGCATGGCAACGGCTGGAACCGGGGATGTACTTACGGGAATAATTACAGGGTTGCTTGCACAAAAATATTCACCACTAAACGCCTGCATTCTCAGCGTTTATCTTCACGGCCTTGCCGGAGATATTGCTGCAAAAAACATTTCGGAAGAAGCATTGATTGCTGATGATATTATTCAAAATTTAGGAAAGGCTTTTATTGAGGTCTCAACAAATAAGTCATACTCTAATTTTAATAATTCTGAAAATTTTCCCATTTCAGATTGGGTGCCTGTGGTTGCCGAAGGCCCTGCCGAATATGAGACCGAAGCCAAAAGAACAAGACAATGAAGAAAATGATTTACTATAATTAATAAACGTTTTATTCTACACTATTCTCTTTCCCCCAAAATACCCATGCAACACTTCCGGCAATACAATTCCATCTTCCACCTGGTTATTTTCTAACAATGCAGCCACAATACGCGGCAACGCAAGAGAAGAACCATTCAGCGAATGTACCAATTGTGTTTTGCCATCCGCTTTAAAACGGATCTTCATCCGGTTGGTTTGAAAAGATTCAAAGTTGCTCACAGAGCTTACTTCAAGCCATTTTTGCTGTGCGGCGCTATACACTTCAAAGTCGTAGGTAAGCGCTGAAGCAAAGCTCATATCTCCACCGCATAAACGAAGGATGCGATAGGGCAGGTGCAGAGATTGTAATAATTTTTCTACGTGCAAAACCATTTCTTCCAATACTTCATAGCTTTTATCCGGGTGAACCAGTTGTACCAATTCCACCTTATCAAACTGGTGTACACGATTTAATCCGCGCACGTCTTTTCCGTAGCTCCCCGCTTCCCGCCTGAAGCATGGAGTGTATCCTGTCATTTTTATGGGCAGCTCATTTTCTTTCAGGATATCGTCACGGTAAATATTGGTGAGCGGCACTTCTGCCGTAGGGATCAGGAATAAATTATCTGCCGTTACATGATACATTTGTCCTTCTTTATCGGGCAACTGGCCGGTTCCATAAGCGCTGGCTTCATTTACCATAAACGGCGGTTCATATTCAACATAGCCTTCAGCGGTATTATAATCAAGAAAATATTGAATTAAGGCGCGTTGCAGCTTGGCGCCTTTATTTTTATAAAAAGGAAAACCCGCGCCTGTAACTTTATTACCCAATTCAAAATTAATAAGGTCATATTTTTTAGCCAGATCCCAATGGGGAACAGCATTTTGGGGAAGTACTGGTTTCTGTCCTCCTTCTCTTATTACTTCATTTTCTTCAGGTGCTTTTCCTTCAGGAACGGATGAATGCGGGAGGTTAGGCAATTTTATGAGGCTGTCGTGAAGCTCTTTTTCTACCCTGGTTAAATTTTCATTTATGGGTTGTAAAGCAGCTTTAAGAGAAGCCACTTCCTGTTTCTTTTCATCTGCAACATCTTTTTTTCCTGAAGCCATTAACTGGCCTATTTCTTTTGAAGCTGCATTTATTTTTGATTGCGTTTCATCCAGCTCAAACTGGAGCTTTTTTCTCTCATCATCCAAAGAAATAATTTCATCTACCAAAGAAATTTCTGAAAAATATTTTTTTGCCAGTCCTTTCAAAACTTGTTCCCTGTTTGCTTTTATAAAGTTTACCTGTAGCATGCTGCGTTACTATTTTGTTTGCAAATATAGTGGTGAACGGTGAGTGGTCAATGCCCGCCCGGCCGAACGTCGTTCGGATGGGGGCAATCGTGAATGTGTCCGACTGAAATTCTCAACCAGTAAACCAATAAACTAATAAACCAATTAACTTTTTAATTTTAATTTCGCCGCATGAACGCACAAGACGATCTTCAGGTACGCTGGTGGAAATTAGAAGCACAATTTTCAAAGAAGTTCGGCAAAAAGCCTGATGTAGAAGCAATTTTATTTTTAATAGGTATCCAGGAAATAGGCAATTTTAAATCAACTGAGAAATTTACTAAAGAACAAAAGCAGGATCTGATGCACGTGGCAGTGTGCACTTTATTAGGCCAAAGCGGTTACTATGAAATAGAATCTTATGATAAGGATGGCTGGCCTCATTTTACTCAATTGAAAGAGTTGCCTCTTTATAACATGGTGGAGCAGGAAAATTTTTTAAAAGACCATATTTTACTTTACTTTGAAAATATCGGCGAACCTTTTAAACATTTTTAAAATGAAGCGTCTTTTTTACCTTTTGTCCTTTGTTTTTCTTGTATCGTGCACTTCTACCAAGGTGTCAAAGTATGTACCTGACGAGCCGCTTGTAAAAATTGAAACAGATTCGGGAATGATGGTGGCAAGGCTTTATAGTAAAACTCCATTGCACCAGGATAATTTTGTAAAGCATGTAAAAAGGCATTTTTACGATGGGCTTTTGTTTCATCGTGTCATCAAAGACTTTATCATACAGGGGGGCGATTCTTTAAGCAGGAATGCAAGGCCCGGCGAACAATTAGGAGAAGGCGGAGCACAACATACTATTCCTGCAGAAATAGACAGTTCTCTTTTTCATAAAAAAGGCGCATTGGCGGCAGCAAGAGAAGCTGATGATGTAAACCCTGAAAGAGCCAGCAGTGCAAGTCAGTTTTATATTGTACAAGGTAAAACCTATACTAATGCTGAATTAAATAAAATAGAAGACCATTTTAATATCAAAATTCCGGAAGGTCATCGCGAGGTATATCGTACTATTGGAGGCTCTCCTTTTCTCGACATGAGCTACACTGTTTTTGGCCAGGTTATTTATGGATTGGATGTGATTGATAAAATTGCAGGCGCTGCAACGGATAAAAATGACAGGCCATTAAAAGATATAAGAATGAAAATTACTCTCTTAAAAAGAAGTGAGTACAAAAAGTATCAATAAAAATATTAATTTGCGATCCAATATTTCAATAAAACAATTTAGAATTTATGAATTTTCCACAGGAGCTTAAATATACCAAAGACCATGAATGGATTTCGCTAAACGGAGATATAGCCACCGTTGGCATTACAGATTTTGCCCAGCATGAGCTTGGCGATATTGTGTATGTAGATATTGATTCTAAAGATAAAAAGCTTGATGCAGAGGCTGTTTTTGGAACCGTGGAAGCCGTAAAAACCGTAAGCGATCTTTTTTTGCCTGTTTCAGGAACGATTACAGAAGTGAATCCTTTATTGCAAAGCGAGCCTGAAAAAGTGAATACTGATCCTTATGGTGAAGGTTGGATGGTGAAAATAAAAGTAGATAACCCTGAAGATATCAATAAACTGATGGACGTGGCGTCTTACCAAAAGCTGGTTTCATAGTTTATTGTTCAAAGATGAAATCACAGAAAGTATCTTTCAAAAAATTTTTGCCAGGCATTGCCTGGTTTTTTATTGTGGGCGTATTAACCCTTATGCCTGGCAGCGATATTCCCAAAGTGGGATGGCTGGATAAGATCAAAAATTTTGATAAAGTAGTGCATGCAGGTTTATTTGGAGGATTGACCTTTCTTTTTTGCCTGCCTTATTTTAAATCTCCTTTTTCTTATCGTCAAAAAATAAATCATTTTATCCGTGTATCCCTGGCGGCCATTGTATGGGGCATTACTATTGAATTTTTACAAAAATATTTTGTTCCCGGCCGCTCATTTGATCTGGCAGATTGGGTTGCCGACTCTATTGGGGCTTTAATTGCACTTTGGTTGTGCATAAAAATTGTGAAATACCTTCACCGTGCTGCTGATGTGAATATGAATCGTGATATTAAATAATAGAATAAAATGACAGGCCTTTTTCAAAAAAAATCATTCTATTTTATCCATACAGGCTACATTAGTTGATGATATATCTTTACTCTAATTTTATTATTTATACATTTGCCAAATGAAAAATGTTGACAATATGGAATACAATACCACCCGTAACCATCTTACAATAAGAGAATACGGCCGCCATATTCAAAAAATGGCTGAATACGTGTTGACTATTGAAGATAGGGAAAAGCGCCAGAAAAATGCAAATGCACTCATTGAGCTAATGGGCTTTTTAAACCCCCACCTCAAGAATATAGAAGATTACCGCCACAAATTGTGGGATCACCTTTTCCTGATCTGTAATTTTCAGTTAGATGTAGATAGCCCTTATCCTATTCCTACAAGGGAAACTTTAAGGCCTACACCCGACCCGATACCTTATCCTAAAAGGCATCCCAAATATAATCATCTCGGTAAAAATATCGAAGTGGTGATTGATAAAGCATTAAAAGAAGAAGACCCCGAAAAACGCCAGGGCTTTGCTAATTCCATTGCTTACTATATGAAGCTTACTTATAGTAATTGGCATAAGGAATTAGTGCATGATGATAATATCCAGACTGAGTTATCTTCTATAACCAAAGGAGAATTGGAGTTCAATAATCGTCCGTTTGTGAAGCACCGCGTAGAAAGCAACCGTGAAGAATTTGGCGGTGGTAAATACCGTAAGAATTTTGGTTCCCGGAATGGCGGGGGCAGGGGGCGCGACAGGAACAGGAAGTTTGGTAAGAAGAGATATTGAGAGAGTAGATTGAAAAGTTTGGTTTAGATAGTTTAGAAAGGTTTAGATGGTTTAGGGTTTAGAATGATAAATCAAAATTTTTTTTGGCTGGGCGTGTGGATAAAAGTTTTCAGAAAAATAATCAAATAATTTTGAAGCCCTGGCATGATATTAATTGCCAGGGTTTTTATTTTTAATTAATGAAACAGAATATTCAATGGGATCATTTGAAGTAACCGGCGGAAAAAAATTAAAAGGTGAGATAACGCCACAGGGAGCTAAGAACGAAGCGCTCCAGGTAATTTCTGCGGTATTGCTAACGAATGAAAAAGTCACTATTCATAATATTCCGGACATCATTGATGTAAATCTTCAGATTGAATTATTGGAAGGGTTGGGAGTGTCTGTTGAGAGAATTAACGGCAATACCTGTACTTTCCAGGCAAATGAGGTAGATGTCAATTACCTGTCGTCTCCTTCTTTCAAAAAAAAGACGGGCAGATTGCGGGGAAGCGTAATGCTTGCCGGGCCATTACTTTCGCGGTTTAAGAACGCTTATATTCCCAAGCCAGGCGGTGATAAAATTGGCCGCAGAAGGTTAGATACGCACATCCTTGGGTTTAAAAAATTAGGAGTACAGTTTGACTATGATACGGATGAATCATTTTTTCATCTGCACGTTTCAACACTAAAAGGCGCTTTTATTTTATTAGATGAGCCCAGTGTGACAGGCACCGCCAATTTGGTTATGGCTTCAGTTCTTGCCGAAGGAACTACTACCATTTATAATGCGGCCTGCGAACCTTACATTCAGCAACTTTGCAAAATGCTGAATAGTATGGGGGCAAAAATTTCAGGTATTGCGAGTAATATGCTTGTGATAGATGGAGTGAACCAATTGCATGGAACTGTACACACTATTCTTCCCGATATGATTGAAGTAGGCTCTTTTATTGGACTTGCCGCAATGACACAAAGCGATATTGTGATAAAAAATGCAGGCATATCTCATCTTGGAATTATTCCTGAACGGTTTCAGCAATTAGGAATTAAGATGAACATTTCAGAAGATGATATACATCTTCCCGGGCAAGAGATCTATGAGATAGAGACCTTCCTTGATAGCACCATGCTTACCATTGCCGACCATCCCTGGCCAGGGCTTACTCCCGATTTGTTGAGCATTATATTGGTAGTGGCTACACAAGCAAAGGGCAGTGTGCTGATCCATCAGAAAATGTTTGAAAGCCGGCTTTTCTTTGTTGATAAGATCATTGAAATGGGGGCCAGGATCGTGTTATGCGATCCGCACAGGGCAGTAGTGGTAGGGCTTGAAAGAAAATATCCGTTGAGAGGTATCACTATGAGCAGCCCTGATATAAGAGCAGGAGTTGCTTTATTGATCGCCGCATTGAGCGCTGAAGGTAAGAGTGTGATTCAAAATATAGAACAGATAGATAGAGGCTATCAAAATATTGATGAGAGATTAAAAAGCCTGGGGGCAGAAATTGTGAGGAAATAAGGTTTATTAGTTTATTCGTTAATTGGTTAATTAGTTATTAGTATATTGGTTTCAATAATGAAAAAAAAGTACAACAAAATTATTTTAATAACCGCGCCATCGGGTTCAGGGAAAACCTCTATTGTAAACTATCTGATGAAAAAATTTCCATCCCTTGACTTTTCAGTTTCTGCCACTACCCGGCTACCGCGCAAAAATGAGAAGGAAGGAAGAGACTATTATTTTATTTCAGAAGAAGAGTTTAAAGAAAAAATTCATAATAAAGAATTCCTGGAATGGGAAATGGTATATGAAGGCAAATATTATGGTACTTTAAAATCAGATATATCACGCATTTGGGCAGAAAATAAAGTGCCGGTGCTTGATATTGATGTACAGGGCGCTATTCATGTTCAGCAGCAATACCCGGTAAATACAATTGCTATTTTTGTGCAGGCGCCTTCCATTGCAGAATTAAAAAGAAGGTTACAACAGAGAGGCTCCGAAACTGAAGAAACGCTAACATCCAGGCTGAGCAAATCTACTTATGAAATGACTTTTAAGAACCACTTTGAAAATATAATCATTAATGAAAATTTTGATTTAGCTTGTAAAGAGGCCGAAAAAATTGTTGGCGATTTTCTTAATAGCTGACTGATGTTTACACAATACTCTAAATTTGTGATATGGAGTGGATGCCCGTTATATTGATAGGAGTTACCTTGCTTTTGGTAGGTTTCTTTTCAGGAATAGAAACCGCGTTTATTTCAATAAGCAAGCTCTCTGTAGAGCTTAGAAAGAAGCAAGGCAGTTACAGCGGAAGGGTATGGGCTTCCTTTTTAGAGAAGCCTGCCCGTTTCATTGTTACGGCGCTTTTAATTTCTAATATCCTTTTAGTGGTGTACGGATTGCTTTGGAGCGATGTATTGTCAAGTATCTGGGAATACTGGCATATCGGGAATACTTATATCATTCTTGCAGTTGAAACTTTTATTGCTACCTTCCTGCTTATTTTTGTAGAGTTTATTTTTAAAGCTTTTTTCAGAACAAAAGCCAATTCTATTACCGGTAATAGTTCGGTAACATTTATAGTGAGCACGCTTTATTCCCTTCTTTCGCGTATTGCACAAAATTTTGTAAGCATTGCCGAATGGTTTCTTAAATACCTGTTTAATGTAAAATTGCAAAGTAAGACTGAATCTTTCTCCAGGATAGATCTCGAACATTATGTGCAGCAGCTAAAAATGAATGATAGTGACGAGAACGCTGAAATGAACAATGAGATCTTTGAAAATGTATTATCTCTTTCGGAAACCAGGATAAGGGAATGCCTCGTGCCGAGAAAAGAAATTGTATCTATAAATGTCAATACAACTATTGAAGAACTTAAAGCCCGTTTTGTAGAAACCAAGTTGAGCAAATTGATCGTTTATGAAGATAATGTTGATAATGTGCTTGGATATGTTCATCAGTTGGATATGTTTAAAAACCCCGATAGTATTCGTTCTATCCTGTTGCCCATTCCAATAATTCCTGATAGCATGAAGGCTACAGACCTGATCAATAAATTTACCAAAGAAAGAAAAAGCATTGCATGGGTAGTTGATGAATTTGGCGGCACAGCAGGGATTGTAACGATGGAAGACTTGCTTGAAGAAATCTTTGGTGACATCTATGATGAATACGATGTGCAGGAAGAATTTGTTGATAAACAAATAGGGGCTAATGAATTTCTTTTCAGCGGAAGGCTTGAATTGGATTACCTGGCGGAAAAATATAAATTTACTTTCAGAAAAACGGAAGAGGCCGAAACGCTGTCAGGTTATATTATTAATCTTCATGAATCTATACCACGGCAAAGAGACCGTATTATCATAGATGATTATCAGTTTGATATTCTGAAAGTAGGCGAAACAAGAATTGAAACAGTAAAATTAAAAGTGTTGAGATAATTCTTTTATTTATCAATTATGATTTATTGATTAAGATCATTTCAAAAAGAATTTTATCAACTTCATTACATGAGAATTGCAGTCAATGCCAGCTTCTTTAAAAAAGATCATTCAGGAAATGACAGGAACTTTTTCTTTGATCTTTTTTTGAAGCAATCGCAAATTCATTCTAAACATACTTTCATTTTTATTTTTAATAAGCTATATCCATCTTCTTTGGTTTTTCCTGAGAACATAATACCTGTTGTAATCGGCCCTGAAGGGAGGACTCCTCTTACCTGGCGGATCTGGCATAATTTTAAAATTCCTTCGGTCTTAAAAAAGTATAAGGCAGATATTTTTATCACAGAAAAATTTTGTTCTTTAAGAACCAATGTGCCGCAGTTATTGTTTTACCCTGATCTTAATTTTATTCATCAACCGTGGCTTGTGAATGAAAAGCATCTTTCTTTTTACAAAAAATATACTCCCCTTTTTTTGGATAAATGCGATGCCGTTGTTGTTGATTCAACCTCTTCTAAAAATGACCTGATGCATCGGTATCAGATAGATGAGCAAAAAGTATCGGTATTTTTTCCAATTGTGGATGAAGGTTTCAGGCCATTAAATTATGAAGAAAGAGAGATCATAAAGGAAAAATATGCAGAAGGGCACGAGTACTTTATTTACAATGGCATCATAAGCCCTCACCAGAATTTGAAAAATTTACTGAAAGCATTTTCTGCTTTTAAAAAGCGGCAAAAGAGTTCTATGCAATTGCTCATCGCCGGCGAGCCTGGAGTTGGGTATGAAGAATGGTTGTCGGCTTTGGGGCTTTACAGGTTTCATGCAGAAGTAAAAGTATTGCACAACGTATCAGAAAGTGAAACAAAGAAAATTGTTGCCGCAGCTTATGCAATGGTTTACACTCCTTTTTTTGAAACATCTTACAAAGCGCCATTGCAGGCGATGGCGTGTGAAGTGCCTTTGATCGTTGCTGATGCAGGCGCACTGCCCGAAGTTTGTGGCGATTCCGCATTGCATGCAGATCCTAATGACTTTAAAGCTATCGCTGAAAAAATGATGCTTCTTTTTAAAGATGAGCGCTTACGAAAAGACTTAATTCAAAAAGGAGCACAGCAGTTGAAAAATGTTACATCAACACGTTTACCAATACATCCCTTTCACGGATTCTCTTTTTTTGAAAGCTGAATGATTATACCAATACAAACTATATTTACATCATGTACAGTAAGTTTTCGGGTTGGGACGATACCATTGCAGCAATTGCTACACCTCCCGGCGTAGGCGCTATTGGAGTGATACGTCTTAGTGGCGACAGATCCTACGATATTGTTCAGGCTCTTTTTCCTTCAAAGGATTTAAAGTTACAACCTGCCAACACGCTACTGGTAGGCTTTTTAAAGGAAGGCGATCAGGTGTTGGATGAAGTAGTGATCTCATTTTTCAGAAAGCCGGCGTCTTACACGGGTGAAGATGTAATTGAAATAAGTTGCCACGGCTCTTCTTATGTACAACAGCAGGTGCTTGATGCGCTGATACGCAATGGAGCGCGGCTTGCCAAGGCTGGAGAGTTTACGCAAAGAGCATTTCTTAATAAAAAATTGGACCTCATACAGGCAGAAGCGGTTGGAGACCTGATAGCCAGCAATACCAGCGCTTCTCAAAAAGCAGCGTTAAATAATATGCGCGGAGGATTCTCAAACGTACTGCATGAGCTTCGTGAAGAACTGATCAAATTTTCATCTTTAATAGAACTTGAGCTCGACTTCAGTGAGGAAGATGTGGAATTTGCAGATCGGAATAAATTTTTGGTTCTTATTGAGAATATTGATAACACGGTAAACAGGTTATTGGAATCTTTTAAGCTGGGTAATGTAATTAAGAATGGCGTGAGCGTAGCTATAGTAGGGAAGCCTAATGCGGGTAAATCAACATTATTAAATACTTTATTGAATGAGAACCGGGCTATAGTCAGCGAGATTGCAGGAACTACCCGCGATACTATCGAGGAAGTGATCAATATCAATGGCATACTTTTCAGGCTCATAGATACTGCAGGTATCCGCGAACATTCGCAGGATATAATTGAAAACATGGGTGTCGTAAAAAGCAAGGAAAAGATAAAGCAGGCAGATATTGTATTGTACGTTTTTGATATAAATGAAATGGATGAAGAAGAACTTACCATAATCGTTAATGAAATAAGAGAGCAAAACCCGAACGTAATTATTGTAGCTAATAAAACCGATACTTACAATCAACCGGTGAATGACCGGTTCCATTCCGGAATATTTATCTCGGCAAGAGAAGAAGTAGGAATAAAAGAATTAAAAGACCAATTATTCCAGGCAGCTACAGGCGTCGGTATGCAAACAGAAAATGTGATCATTACCAACACACGCCATTATGCCGCGCTAATGGAAATTTCGAAAAGCCTGAAAGAAATAAAGGGAGGCCTGAAAAATGATATTTCAGGAGACCTGCTTGCTCCCGACATTCGCAGGGCGCTTCATTATCTTGGTGAAATTACCGGCGAGGTTACAAATGAAGATAGGCTGGATTATATCTTTAGTAAGTTTTGTATCGGAAAGTAAGCCTACAAAATAACCATATAATAAAAAGGTATTAAATCTTATATAGCCCTTACTCTGCTTATATTTTACCTGTTTCTTTCTTTTCTTTTTACCTTGTTTGTTATGTGTTTTATTTGTTTACATTTGTACCTCATTTGTATCTTTTGATGTTATAGTAACTGCGAGGTACAAATATTTAACTGTTTGGCGAGACTATGGCACATATAGACATTATAAGGCGAATAATGACATAAAAAATTAATGAGTTCAAATATTTACATAAATCGAATTTGCCAGCATTGTAAAAAAGAGTTTACGGCGCGGACTACAGTAACTAAGTATTGCAGCGACAATTGCGCAAAGCGTGCTTATAAGCTTAGAACGAAAGAAAGCAAGATCCAGGTAAGCCACGAAGAAACGCAAAGGATAAAAGAAAAGCCCATTGAAGAGATTAAGACGAAAGAATTTTTGAGTATTGCTGAAGCCAGCAAATTGTTAGGAATAAGCCCACGTACTTTATATCGAATGATTGCCAGGAATGAATTGAAAATCGGTAAAGCCGGAAACAGGACTATCATTAAACGAAGTGAAATTGATAAACTATTCATTTAAAAAATTAAATCTTAACCAAAACTTTTATGCAATTAGAAATTATTCAAAACAAGATTTACGAAATAAGAGGCCAACGGATTATGCTAGACTTTGATTTGGCAGAAATGTATGAAATAGAGACAAGAGTATTAAAGCAATCTGTAAAACGAAATTTAAAACGGTTCCCTAAAGATTTTATGTTTCAGATTTCAAAGAAAGAAGCGGAAGGCCTGGTATCACAAAATGTGATACCTAAAATACAGGTATTAGGCGGCGCCATGCCTTTTGCTTTTACTGAGCATGGAGTAACTATGTTGGCAAGCGTTTTAAGGAGCGACAAGGCTATAAAGGTAAACATTGCAATAGTAAGAGCTTTTGTGATGCTAAGACAGTTTGTTTTAACGAATAAAGAATTGGCTGCAAAACTTGCAAAGCTTGAACGCAAATACAACAAACAGTTTAAAGATGTATATGAAGCGCTTAATTATCTTATGAATGAAAAGAAAAAGCTAATTGACTTTGAAAAAAGAGAGAGAATAGGTTTTAAAAAATAATTAAGGAAAGTAATAGTTTCACTATGGCCATAAAAGTAAAATTAAGAACCAAGCCAATTTCAGGAAACCGGCAAAGCTTATATCTTGATTTTTATCCGCCAATACCGCATCCGGAGACGGGAGCGCTAACACGCAGGGAATTCCTTAACCTGTTCCTGGTGGATGAAATCGAACATGAAACTTTAAATTATGTAGATGGAAATGGCAAGCCACAAAAAAAAATTGTTCCTGTAATGGACAAGAAAGGGAAGCCTAAAAAAATAAAATTAAAGCTTACAGAAAAGCAACATAATAAAGAAAATGTAGAGATAGCCGAAAACATACGCAATAGAAGATCCGAACAGTTAAACAAGCCTGAAATTTATACCGGCTATGAAAAGGAGCAGTTAAGGATAAAGGAAATTGGAGAAAAAGATTTTATAGCCTATTTTTTAAAATTAGCAGATAAGCGCAAAACTTCGAACTATGATAACTGGGTTTCTGCTTCTCATTATCTCATAAAATTTACCGGTGGAAATTTAAAGTTTGCTGAATTGAATGAGGCCTTTTGCAATGATTTTAAAGAATACCTCTTTGCGGTAAAAAGCAATAGAAGCAACAATAAAAAACTTTCTCAAAATTCAGTCGTTTCTTATTTCAATAAGCTAAAGGCAGCCATGAAGCAGGCCTATAAGGACGGTTATCTACTAACCGATTTAAACGCGAAAGTAGAAGCAGTAAAACAATCAGAAACAAGAAGAAATTTTTTAACCCTTGAAGAGCTTAACGACCTAGTGAAAACTGAATGCGCTGTGCCGGTACTTAAACAGGCGGCCATATTTTCAGCGCTCACCGGTTTAAGATTTATAGATATCGAGAATCTTGTTTGGGGTGAAGTTGAATTTATAAAAGGCAACGGATATTTTTTAAAATTCACTCAGCAAAAAACGGATGGAGTTGAAATGATGCCGATTTCAGACCAGGCTTATAATTTATTGGGGAAACGAAAAAGCCCTGGAGAAAAAGTTTTTGAAGGACTTAAATATTCTGCCTGGCTTAACGGACATTTATTGAGATGGGTAGCAAAAGCCGAGATAACAAAGGAAATTACCTTTCATTGTTTCAGGCACACGTATGCAACATTGCAGCTTAGCCTGGGAACGGATATTTATACCGTTTCAAAAATGCTGGGCCACCGGGATCTAAAGACTACCCAGGTATATGCAAAAATTATTTCTGAAACGAAGAGGGCTGCAGCGGGTAGAATAAAACTGGATTTGTAAAAACTATTGTTATATCAAAAGCTAAAGAATGAGAACTATCAATGCAAAAAAAGAAGCTGACTTTGAGAAAGATCAGAAGATTACCAAACAAGAAAAAGAAATTGCTCGTTTAAGAGAAATGTTGGAACTCCAGGTTAAACTCATAGACTGTTTTTTAGATAGTTCTTGCCTTTATCGCGACTGGTGGAAAGAAAAGGAAAAAGCCTTTAATGAATTATTAAATGATTATAACAATTTGTGCAGTTGTTTAGAGCAAGGTACCAGGCCGAAAATTAAAAAGAAAATTTCAAGTTCAAATTTTTTAAAAGTAGTGAAAGATTGAGCAATTTATATTTCAATTGAATTGCAAACTTTATTATCATAAACTAAAATATAGAAAATGAAAGAATCAAAACCAGTACGCTTAAAGAGTAAAGGAACTTTGACTCCTGGTGAAATAGATATAGAAAAAGAAATAGAACTTTTAAAACAGAAGCTAAAGAAAAGCCAGAAAAAGTACAATGATGAAAAAAAATTAAGAGAAAGTCTTACCAATCATAATCATGGTTTACTCAAGAAAGTTTCATATTTAGAGGAAAGAAATAAACTGGAAATGCCAAATACAAAGTTCTGGAGAGAGTTATATTCCGGACTGTTAAGCGTTACTGAAAAATCAACGAATAATTATTGCGCTTTTATTTTAGGAAGTGAAAAATTTGATCCGGATTCAATTGATGATATTGAATATCACAAAAGCGAATTAGAAAAAATAATCAATATACTTTCTTCCTTGGTTAAGGAAACCGATTTATTAGCCAGGCATAAGATTAGTGAATTTTTGGGTAGTCGAAATTAAACTCAAAAATTCTGTAGCAATCAGAACCGGATTTGGAAATTTCTATAGTTCTAAGCTTCACAATTTGGGAAACTTTTATTTAGCTTTATAAATGAACAGATAAAATGAAAATAACCAACTAACCATTTTAGTAGAATTTGAAAGGCAACACACAGATATGGTTAATCCGATTATTGCCGGTTCGTGCTTTTTATCAAAGTGAAAATTATTATGAATAAAAGAAGAAGATATGAATTAAAAATGCTGAAGTATAAAAAAAGGCTGAAGCAACTCGGCCTAAAAGAAGCACAACCTAACTCTAACTTCACAGCATATCGTTCGCACGGCAGCCCGTGTAGTTGCTGGTATTGCCGTGATAAAAAATATCGCGACAATGATAGACAAAAAATAAATAGAACACTTAAGATTAATTTATAGAACTATGAAAAAGCAATTTGAAAACCTTGCAGAAATAACAGACGAAAAAACATTTAAAAGTGTAAGGGCATATTATGAGGATTTAATAAAATACGCAACCGAAAAAGGCTATTTGAAAGATCCTGAAGCAGATAATAAATATACCCGTGAAATAGGGCGTATAGGCATAATGATAGCCGATTATGAAAGCATTTATATGAATTTCAGCCCCTTAAAATTCAAAAGCCCCCTTATCATTAAGATAGAAAACCAAATGAAAAAGCAGGCGCTCAATCAAAGGCAGGTTGCCGAATTGTTAGAAGTGAAAGAAAACACATTCAGCCAGGTTTTAAGCGGTAAAAGGAATGTATCTATGAAACTGGCTAAAAGGCTTTATAAAACCTTAAAAATTGACCCGAAAACTATTATTGAATTTGCATAACAGGATGCTAAGAGAATAAAAAAATTTTATGCAGAAAAACCAATTGGCTATTCTACGGAAGCATGGGGAGCTTTGGTCTGATCGGGATTATAAAAGTTATCTTTCTGTAGTATATAATAAAAAAGGTAAACACAGCCCTTTTAAGCTTAAAAAAAATAAATTATTTAAAGGAACCCATTTACAAGATAGTCCACTTTCAATAACATTTTTTGAAGAAAGATACACGGTTGATCAAAGAGTTTTTAAGGTGTTAGAGGAATCAATTGAAAGTTTTTTACACCCCTTATCTGGTTTTAGTGGTCCTGGTGTTGAAGAAAAGGTATCAAAGAGGATCAAACTTTATCCTGCAATAAAAGAAATCAAAGTAAAAATGCTTTGTAAAGAAATGACCAAACTGACGGGAGATTACGAAGAGTTAGTGAGAGAAAAGTTATGCTTACTATCAACGCCGATCAATGAACAAGAATTAATATCAACATGGTATTTTTATTTGACTAACCAAGATTTTGAAAAGCTGATTGAACTTTTAAAATTTGATATTTTTAAGGGCGAAAGAATAGAAAGTTTTGGTTATCCTTTTATAAGAGAAGCTCCTAAAAATACACACCTATTAGATGTTTATTTTTGTAAACACGATAAATTATGTTTGCTTCAGGAAGCCATGTCAATGCTTGAAAATATTCTTTATCTGAAAGAACTTATTAATGAAATAGAAATTCGGGATAAGGAGCCATTATATAATAATATCGCGGATGAATTTTTTAAAAAGCCCAAAATCAGCCAGATAAAAGCCCAAAATAATGGAGCACTAAAACGTTCTCAAATCGCTCTTATTCATATTTATGAAAGATCCTCAATAACTGAAGAGAACTCGAGTTCAATCGCTGCAAAATATGGCTATAATTCTAAAACTTCAGGCCTTCAATTATTTCGTCTTTACTGTAGGTTTACAGAAACCTCAAATAGAACAGGAAAGCCAACACCCTGCACAAAAGCCAGACTTGAAAACAAAATTAAATTGTTTAAAAGCATCATTAAACAACTTTCACTTTCAGCAAAAGAAAGAGCAAAGGATGAAATTAAAATTCTGGAATCACTCTATGAGCAAGAATACGAATAAAAAAAATAACCGGTTATAACCGATTTCTACTTTCTACGTGTTTTAATATTGCTGAAAAATAAAAGGCAATGAACAATCCATTTGACGTCATTGATGCAAGACTAAGTAATATCGAAAATTTACTACTTGATATTAAACACCAACCCAAAGAAACTGCTGACATCCAGGAATCGGAAACACTGTTAACAGTCCAGCAAGCAGCTAAATTTTTAAGCCTCTCCGTTCCTACAATCTATGGCCTAATTTCTAAGGGTGCGATCCCAGTTATGAAGCGTTCAAAACGCTGTTATTTCTCCAAAACTGAATTGATTGAATATCTTAAAGAAGGCAGACAAAAGACAAATACAGAAATCGAGAAAGAAGCAGATAAATATTTTGAAAAGCGTAAGCAAACAAAAATGTTAACCCCAAAAAACAAGTAAATGAAAATTGGAGTTAACAATCAAGGTCTTTGCAGGACTCGTTGTAAAAATAGAGAAATAAAAACAAAGCGATCAGAAAATTCCTTTTCATCAACGTCGCAACCAGGCACTTTATTGTGCATAGAATTTCCAACCGCATTATTTAAACAAGTTTCTAAAGACACTCGGAATTATTTCATCTTTTATTTTCTATTAAAAGCAGAGGTGCCTGGTAGCGGCTGGATATCAAATTATTCTTCTCAAATACCTTCGTTATCAAAAAAATTTGGCATCTCAGAAAATGAATTTATTTTCTATCTGCAAGAAATTGTCAAGCTTAAAGTCGCTTTCCTGGAAGGCAATAAAATCCGGCTAATTGGCTGGAAACAACTTGGCCGTCTTTTAAAAATGGATACGCAAAGAAGAATCGAAATTCCTTTTCGTTACGGTCGGGGACAAGCTTCCTTTATTACTTTCATATCAATTTTGGGTGATAAGTGACCCAGGAACTAACGATAGCGCCCCGATCTGTTACAGTTCAGATTCCTAATGAACTTGCTAATTATGTTCTGCAGGAAACAGAAGTTAGTGGTAATTATTTAACTAAACGAACGAAATCAAAAATATGATTGAAAAGCACTCAAATGATCAGATCAAGATGTTTCTTTCTCCGGAAGAGAAAAGTATTGTCGATTTAATCTCCTCAGCAATTATCAAAAAAGTTTTTGGTGAAAAAGAGAAGCAGCTAAAATGTAATGGCCATAGAGCGGCAAGATCCGTAAACGGCAAAATCAATAATCAAAATGACTTAAATACAGGTTTGCCGTCAGATATATTCACTATTGAAAAACTTATCATTAAGTGACGCAGGAACTAACGATAGCTCCCCGATCAGTTACGGTTCAAATTCCAAATGAACTAACAAACTATGTACTACAGGAAACAGAAGTTTGCGGCCGTTACCTGGTTAAACGAACGAAAGGGAATTCATCACACCGTCTGGCAAAATTTTACGGGTTTTATCTTTTGCTGAAGGCAGAGGCTCCGGGTAGCGGATGGATACTGAACTACACCAAACAAATACCAGAGCTGTCCAGGAATTTCGGAATCTCCCAGCGCACTTTTTTTAATTACCTGTCCGGTCTTGAAAAATTAAAAATAGCATTTCGCGAAGGAAATAAAATAAGATTGGTAGGCTGGGATCAGCTCGGCCGCCTCCTGGATATTGATACACGACAGAAAACAAAAATTCAATTTACTTACGATGGGAAACAAAAAATTCATTGGTGGTTTACCGCCTTAGAAATTAAAGACAGCCAGGAGCGTCAGGCTTATATGATCTGGAAAAAAGTGAACAAAAATCCGGAAGCAAAAAATGAACTACTAACGGCCATGTACAAACGAGGTTTTGATAAAACAAAGCTTAATAACCCGGAATATTTTTCCGGACGTTTGTTCGCCCTTTATGTAGAAGATTTCCGCACCGGCACAGAAGTACACGACATCCTGATCCGTATTCGCTCAGACGTAAACCGGAGTGTCAAAAGATTAGCTTACGATTGGTGCATTAGCCCGCAGCTTACGAGCTACTGGAAGAAGAAAATGCACCAGCAGCAGATAATAGGCGTGGCGAAAATATGGGTAGAGAGCAAGTGGAGTAAGGAAACCAGTGAGTGCCATAAAAACCAATTTTGCCACGTTATTTGGAACGATAGAAAAAAAGAAAGAGTATGGTTTTTATGCGATCAGATAAATGTTATTATGCCATGGAAGTGGGCCGAATTTTTGGAAAAATTAAAGGTCGCCTAAACGCGAAAAACGACTTAATGCAGAAAATTTTAATAACATTAAGTGGATAAATGTTGTTAGAATATTTTACATACTCAACATAATTTACTTAATACCATGCATAATATGCATATTATGTACAATAGCGTCTTCAAAAGTTTTTCACATGTGTATTCTTCAGCTTTAAAAACAACTCAAAATGTTGACAACTACGGACGAAAAAAAGCCTCTCTGCAGGTTTGATATGTTTACCAGGTTAAAAAAGGGATGCCCTCCTCCGGTTAAAAATGGTAAAGAGTTTTTTACTTACCGTGGAGATATGTACTATAATGAACCGGATAAGATGCTGAAAACGCTCATCAGAATGGTAGAAAACCACAGAAAAAAATGTGCTGTAATGATGATCAGAGACAATAGTAAACCTGCCAGTTCTCATGAACAAATTGTCCTCAAATTAATAAACGGAAAACCCTGTGTAAACAGGATCCTTAGTTACCCGGAACTCATTCAAGATTATCCTCTTCCAAAATATTTATCTTATTCAATAACGCCTGATGAAGAGGAAGAGGAATAATTTATACTGCTGCCAGCGAGTAGAGCTACTTCTGCGGCAGAAAATAACTTAAATGTTTTCGGGATTACTATCGAGGCACGCGAATATCTTGCAGATTATTTTTAAAGCAAATTTCCCATTCTGTATAAGCAAATAAATTGTACACATAAAATGAAAAAAGTTATTCCCTTACAAGCGCCGCTTATGCCGGGATTTAGATTGGATAAAGAATATGTGAATTTAGTATTTGAGCTTACTTATCCAATATCAAATAAAGTCCGAATAAAAATTCCCAGGGCAAACAATATTAATGATATTATAGAACCGATTTTAAAAGAGTGTAAAAAAATTTATGAGGATCCGGAAAAGTTTGGAGTTCCTGGCCATTCTTCAGAACAATTATTCTTTGAGGAAATTTTAATCAACGAAAATGGGCTAAGTGAAGTTCGTATCAGTGACGCTTGATGAAGAGATAAAGAATAATTTATCCTCAAAGAGAATGCATTAAAAAACGATCCACAAGGTATTTTAACCAATTACTATTTTATAAAACGAACAATGACCGGCAAAAAATTACACTCATTAATGGTTGCAAATAGAAAATCATTAAGAGAATCTGCAAAAATATTAGGCATTTCAATAGACGAGCTTAAATCTTATTTTGAGTATGATCAATTTGAAATCCCATTTATTGAAAACATCATAGAAAAACTTAGTCTTCAAAATATTGTTGACATTCCTAATGCCATTACACCTGCAGCTTTAGATTTAATTGAGTGGTTGGAAGCCCGGATAAAGAAGCAGCAGAAAATTATAGATTTGAAGGATAAGATTATAAATAATAGGCAAAGGTTGATAGAAGAAAATCAAAAAATATTAATTGATCAACTGGATAAGATGTTAGAACTGTATGTAATTATTGAAAGCCGTTTTCGAAAAGAATATCATGAAAAAAACATGGAAGAAAATTATCAATACATAAGAAAGCTTCTTGTTGAGCATCGTGGGTACTCTTTTTAAACTTCACAAAAACTCTTAAAGTAATACTATGCACAACAAAATCCTATCTCTCTTCAATTACAACCTGGAAACAGATTTTATAAAGTCAGTTTCAGAGCCGGTTTCAGAAGTAAATTTCCAGGGCGCCTATATCAGTAACTTTTCAAAAAAATTTCCGGACAATACATTTTACATTTTTGAAACTATTATAGTAAAGGATTTCGGATTATACTCTAATATTTTTTTGAAGTCAAAAACATACAGTCTTTCCAAACTGTACCGTTATAAAAAATTAATAAATGCTTTATTTAAAATTTATGGTCCGGATGATCTTAAAGGAAAATATTCTATTCAGGATTTCAGAGATTTATCAGATAAAGAAATGGACTATTGTCCTATAAGGAACTGGAGCGGCATTGAAAATGAACTTTTGCCGTGTGATCTTGCCATTAATAAAACAGAGAAGGTAGCAGAACTTAGAATATTTGGAGCTACCATATCTCCTGAAATAAAAGGATCCTGGTAACGAATTACCTGCATGTTTTATTTTAAAGTTTATAAATGTTTTTCTTAAATCCTTAAAAAATCCTTGTCCTTTTCTGCGCTTAGCTCTTATGCCACTTTTGAGGTATGAGTTTACGTCAAGATAAAATTGTATTAAGCGTCAATATCGTTGGAAACAAAGCTCAAACCGAATTGAATGAGCTTAAGAAAAAAGCTGCCGACCTGACTTTTGAGTTATCTCTGATGAAAAAAGGCACAGAAGCTTACATTGCCAAAAATGCCGAATTAGTAAAGGTAGATGCGCAAATGGGAGCTTTAAGAAAGGAGCTTAATCTTTCAGTGCTTACACTAAAAGAACTTGGATCAGCAAGACGGCAATTGACGGCAATATTAAATTCAAAAATACCGGGTACAGCAGAATTTAAAAAATATGCCGCAGAACTTGAAGTAGTTATTGCCAGGCAAAAAGAATTAAAATCAGGGATACAAGGATTTCAAAGAATAGCGCAATCCTCTTTTAGTTCATTAGCAAAAAATATTTCAACCCTTGCAGCAGGTTATTTAGGCTTTCAGGCTGTGGTTTCGGGAATGAGAAACGTAGTTACCGGCGCTGGCAAAATGAGTGATCAGTTAGCAGATTTACGTCGTGTAGCTGGCCTTACTTCTGACGAAGCGAATGAACTGGCTAACTCTCTTAAAAATATTGATACACGGACATCGAACAGTAATTTACGCGATATAGCTATTACTGCCGGTAAGTTAGGTGTTGCAAAAGAGGATATTTTTGGCTTCACAAAGGCGGTTGATATGCTTGTTGTAACATTGGGCGATGAATTAGGTGATGCAGACCAGGTAACAACTCAACTTGGAAAAATCTTAAACGTTTTTGATGGCAAAATAACGGCTGATAACATTTCAAAACTTGGAAATGCTATCGTTGATATTGCTAACAAAGGGGTAGCCACAGGTGGTTTTATAGTTGATTTTACACAACGATTATCCGGAGTTGCTAAAACAGCCGGAATAAGCCTGGAGGCAATCTTGGGGCTTGGCGCTGGCCTTGAAGAAAATGGCGCGAAGGTTGAAGCATCTTCTACGGCTATTCAAAAATTATTATTAAAGATAGGCTCCGATGTTCCTAACGCAGCAAAAATTGCCGGAAAGAATATCAAGGAATTTTCTGATCTTCTTGCAAACAAACCACAGGAAGCTTTACTTGCCTACGCTTCGGGATTAGTTAAAAACACAGCAGCTTTCGAAGAATTCTCGGCTTCTTTAAAGGAGTCTGGTGATGATCAGGCAAGAGTTGCTCCTATAATTGCATTACTTGGAACAAAGACAGATTTTTTTAAACAAAAGATAGAAGAAACCGGTGCTGCATTAAAAAGTACAGAAGCTATTACGGAAGGCTTTGCAATAAAAAATACCAATCTCGGTGCCGAAATGGAAAAACTGGGTAAGGAATTTGATGTAGTTGGCGAAGCGGTAATAAGTTTTGTTCAGTCAGGAGTGAAAGGCATTATTTCTTTCATCCAAGCAATAAAAGAAATACCTGCATGGATGCAAAGAAACCAGACGGCAATAATTGCCGTTGCAACTGTTGTTCTTGCCTATGTTGTTGCTAAAACCAAAGCTACTCAAGCCATAATCTTAAACCGGCTCGCCACCTTATTAGAAACAGGTGCAGATAAATTAGAAGCTGCACAAAAGGCTGTTAATATTATTGTAACCAAAGCTTATGCTGTGGCTAAAGGTGTACTTACCGGACAAATTAAAATTGCTACCGCTGCACAGAGAATTTGGAATTTTGTTTTAAAACAAAACCCTTTGGTTTGGGTAGTACTTGCAGTTGGCGCGCTTATAACTGCGCTCAGTTCACTAACCTCACACGTCACAAAGCTTTCCGCTGCTCAGCGTGTTCATAATGATTTACAAAAGAAGATAGGAGAAGCAACAGCAGATGAAGAAGCAAAAGCAAGGTCGCTTTTCAAAACACTCCAGCAGACAAACCTTGGTTATGATGCTAAGAAAAAATTACTAGCCGAACTCGTTGCAATCAATCCACAATATCTAAATGGATTAACGCTTGAAAATATAAAAACCCAGGAAGGCATTGGGATTCTGGATAATTATATAAAAAAATTACGTGAGGCAAATAAGGCAAAAGCCCTCAATGATTTAATACTAGAAAAGGAAAAAAGAGCCCAGGAAATAAAAACAGAAACTATATCACTTAACAGTGCGGAAGATAAAAAAGGAAATTTTTTAAAGGATATTGGTGCACAATTAGGTATCGGTGGTGGCTCTTCCGGATATAAAATTAATAGCAATCGGCAGGAGCTTAAAGATATTGAAGAAGAGTTGAAGGTTTTATACAAAGATTCAGCAGAAAATATTACAAAAGCTGTAACACAAGGGACTACTGATGCTGATAAAGTTCTGAGCAAAACCGTGTCAGCACGTAAAGACTTTCTTGAACAGAAAATAAAAGACCTCGAAGGCGCATACCTTTCTCTTAACGCAACCGATAGAAAAGGCCAGCAGCAAAATCTTGCTCAGCAACAAAAATATAAAGAAGAGCTGGATGCTTTATTAGGTAGCAAAACCAGTGGCCCTAAAAGTACTAATTCCACCTACGATAATTTGATTAAAGAAGCCCAGGAATTTCACAAAAAACTGGAGGAATTAAAATTTGCAAGAGAGCAGGCTGCAAAATCAGATGATCAAAAAGAGATTGATGCTGTAAAGCATAAATACAGTGAAGTTTTAAAAGAATTTGATGCCCTTCAAAAAAAATTAAATAGCAAGGATCAGGGGATCCTTGGATCACGTGTAGATATTACAGAAGCAGAGCAGAAAGAACTGGATGCGTTAATTGAAAAACATCGAAAAGCCAATTTTGAAAAAGATCAGCAGGAAACCAAAGACATTCTTTCTAAACAATATGCAGATCAGCAACAACAGGTGACTCTGTATTACGCCGGCCTGAAAGATAAAGAAGCCAAAAGGTTTGCAGATGGTGAAATAGATTACAAAACCTATCAGGCAAATATTGCGGCCATAGATGTAAACAGCAATGCCGCACTTTTAAAGAATGCAGAAGATTTTTCCGCTCAGAAAGTAACTATCAACGGTAAAGAAGTAACGGCCGTGGAGCAAGCCGAAAAGGATGTAACTGCTTTTCAAAAAGCAGAATTGGATAAACGTGTTACCAACACTATAAAAGCGGCTCAGGCAATGGAGGCTGAAAGGAAATTACTTGCTGATCTGGCGGCGCGGGCAGAAATATCGCGGGTAAACACCAAAGGGATTATTGCCGCCGGCAAGAACGATTTTTCAGGCGTGGCCGCGGCTGAAAAAGAGCGGGCAGGAATAGTGCTTGCGCAACGTAATGCAGCCTTAGATCAGGAAGCAATAGATGCTAAAACAAAACTCCAGGAACAAGGAGAAGAAAGGAAAAGAATAGAAAAGAAAATTGACGATGACATCAAAGCTCAAAAGGATGAAGCAAAAGCAGAATACGATCAAACCGTAGTTGACGCAGATAATACACTGTTCCAAAAACGGTTTGAAACGGCAAAAGCTTTTGCCAATGCTACGCTCGATTTGTTCAGCAACATTAATCAGCTTCTTAATAATATGGAGGATAGAAAGCTGCAAAAAGAAATTGATCGGAATAATAAACGAAAGAATGATTTAAAGCATAGCCTTGACAGCAGATTACTTAGCCAGAAACAATATGATAAACAAATAGCAGCGCTGGATGAGGATATTGATAAACGAAAAAAAGAGTTATCAATTAAGCAGGCAAAGCGCCAGAAAGCGCTGAGCATCTTTGAAGCCATCACCAATACAGCATCAGCAGTAGTGAGCGCTCTGGGTGCAAAGCCCTGGGGACCGTGGAATATCGCTTTAGCTGCGTTGGTTGGTGCATTAGGCCTGGTCCAGGTTGGTGTTATCTCCTCGGCGCCGCTTCCGGAAGCTGCTAAAGGAAAGTGGTTTCGCGAAGGAGATAAGCACTCAGATCCTTCCGGTGGCATCCCGGTAATGATAGAGCGTGATGAAGCAGTTATAAAGGCCGATGCTATGACGGATAAAAACATTTATACCGTTACCGGTACGCCGTCACAAATAACCAGCAAATTGAATTCAATACATGGTGGTGTAAACTGGGCTTCAGGTGCAACTATACGACCAAAGTTCAGGGAGCGGCCGGTCCAAATGAATCCCAATTTACCGCTTATTATGGCAATGGGAGGAGTAGCTTATAGTACCAGGAAAGAATCCTTTAATGATAGTGTATCTAACCAGGCTTTTGGTGAATTGGTAAATAATAAATTTAACCAGGTTAATGAAAAGCTTAATAAAGTGATAGAAGTTTTTGAACGGAAACAAGATGCTTTACATGCTGTTGTGAGCTTAAAAGAATTTAAACGTGAAGAAAAAAAATACAATGATGCAAAGAAAGCTTCCGGAATGGACCAGTGATTTGAGTGTCCTTTTCTACTTAATTTTTTAAAATAAAATTTGCTTTTAAATAACAATCTATGTTACGAAATAAAAAAACTGCAGAACGGTTTCCCATGGTAGCCCAACTTTTATCCAAAGGAGTTGAATTATACGAGCCCAAAGGCCCGGTAATATGGCTTACAAAAATACATCTCCAAAAGATTGAAAAAAGGCTGCAATTATTTGAAGATCTAAAATCAAAAATCAAATCAATCATTGAAATTGAAAATCTATGAAAATTAAAAAGATCAAAAACCAACCACTTACGAAACTTTCATCATTTTTTCCAAGTGATGAAAATTTTGAAGATGCACGGGAATCCGTTCGTGGCGCCTGGATTTCAGATGAAGCCTGGAGGAATATCCACGCCAGGCTACGCGAAAGTGACGATGAGGAAATAGTGGAAACGATCAATAACATAAAAAAAGGAAATAGCGATGCAGAAGGTATGTTCATAACTGATTATCAATTTGCCATACTCGAATCAAAAATAACACCATGGTCCGGAACCACTAAAACATCAAATGAAACATCTGAAAAGAAGAAAGGAACTATAGAGGTTGTAAAGCCAGGTGTACCTAAATCGTGTGAAACATCTACAGTGCAGAAGGAAGAAAAACAAAAGCCGAAATTAACCTGGGAGCAAAGGAATATGACACCTTACCTCAAATTGCTTAGTAAAAAAGGAGAGAAGAAGAAAAATTAAACGTCATAAAAACTAATAGTGTAAAGTTTCTTGATGAGCTAAATCGGTAACGCTGAAATGTTATACCCATTCTCATTCTTAAAGACACATAGCAAAGAAGGGCAAAAGCAAAAAAATGATTTTGTAATGATCAGATCTTAAACTTTTAAAAAACCAAATTTTACAAACAATCTCAAATCTAAAAACATGGAAAACGATTTATTAATTTACTTCAATGAAGAACAATTTAATAGTACTATTAGTTCATTAAATGATACGATTACTCATATAGATGGAGTGATTAAATTATATAATCAGCTTGGAATTGGAGAACTGCAGAAAGGAGAGTTTAACCGGTTACTTTTCGATACCGATGATTTTTTATTTGAAAAAATAATGAGGGATAAACCTACAGAATTTGCCGGTATGCGAATTGATAAAAGGGCCTTTTATGATCAATTCTTAATAAAGCCGAAAGGTTATTCTGAACTAATAAATGAAAAAGAACTTTTCATAAGACGGATTTCAATTATAACAAAAAATCAATGGAATGACTTAGATATAAAAAAATATCTTCTAAAATTTTCTTCATTGGATAATGGAAGATATGAAGTGAAAAAAAGCGTGATTGATGAAGTAAGAAAATGGAATGAGGTTTATGTGAAAAGCGAAAAAGCCAGGCGTGCTTATGAGCTAGCTATAGATCTACGGAACCTTTTAAACCAGGATGATCTTTTAAAGAAAGTGAATATTTCTACAGGTAAAGACCTTGTGAATTTTGTGAAGGATTTATTCTTACCCTTTGAAGATTCAACAAAAGTTGAAATAAATATTGCTTTCCTGCAGCGATTGGATACAAGGAGTTTTTAGTTTTTGGGATTTGATAATAACAAAAGCCAGGTCATGGTTTGAGCCTGGCTTTTTTATTTTAAAGTGATTTTACCTGGCTTCTTGCTGATCCTCTGATCTTGTATTCATGGCAATCATTCTGTTTTTTTATTCACAGATATTTTTATTGTAAAAAATATCGCCGGGATAATAATATTATTTCTTTAAGTTTGTGATGCAACAGATCTATACAATGATATTCACACAAATATTTAGGAAATTAAGAAACAGCCGGCAATCGGATGAAAGTTCCGCCTACTTATATCATTATAGGTCTGTTGCAGTGACCGGCTTATTTTTTATTTATAAATTCTTTTATTATGCAACAGACCAAAAAAACAAAAGTCATCCCCGAACCAGATTCCAAATTTGGACAAATCATTGATGAATTCATTGCAGTATCTGAGTGGGAAGGAAATGGTGCAGAGACACTTCACTCATGGTTAGATGATTTCTACCGTTTGTATTTAGTCTCTCATGCAGATGAATCATCGGCCAAAATTACAGTCGCTGCACATTTTGGTTTTTATTCTACACTGAGTAAATTCATCAGGCTTATACAAGATCTTTCCACCTCTAAAAATACAAAGCCATGATGACAAATGTTGTTTCACCAACTAATACACCGCTGCAGCTTGCTTTCAATGAAGTATTTGAGCAGTTTGGTGAAGACAAAGAAAAGATGTTCGAAATTTTAAACGATTTCCTTAGCTGCTGGATTTATGAAGCCACGGCCAGAGGTTATGATCCGAATACTATGGCGAAAGGCGCTTTTCTTTATTTCTTTTTTACTAACATTATAAGGAACATGGAGGTTACTTCCGGAAAAATTCAGAAATAGTTTTACATTCGCATTACTGCGACACTCTCCTTTATTACAGACAAAACCATCTTTAAAGATGGTTTTTTTGTATCCCTCTTACCCGGGTATTGTCGCATTGTTATCTATTATTCTGATCCTTAGGCGTGCGCCTCTGCTTTGTAGTCTGCAAGTAGTCCTTAGTACCTGGGAAATTGTTTAGCGCCGACACCAGTGCACCCGATTCATACCTGGTGTGATCATACTGGAAACGATAAACTTCGCTTTGCTTTTGAAGGCATGGGCCTGTAGCGCTGGCTCAGAACTTTGCAGATATTAGAGGAGCCGTTATATGGCGCGTTATACAGCTTGTCAGCATATATGCCCCGAAAAGGCAAAAGGCGTCCCACTCCCACCGATAGTGCGGGCGTGCTTTTCTGTGAGATAATTTTAAGAAAATTGAAAAAATAGAGTATAAAATATTGATTATCAAACGATAGTGAAAATATAAAGCGAAATGGCAAATTTTAGGTTAAAACGCCTGGTAAGAAGATCATTATATTAATAATTCCGCATTTAGTTAAAGAGGTGCTCAAAAAATTTAAGATTTGAAATTAAGTAACATAATTGTTACCTTTGGTAAATGAAAGCAAAGGAAGTAGTTAAGTTGCTGAAAAATGATGGATGGTTTGAAAGCTCTCAAAAGGGGAGTCATTTGCAACTTGAACATCCTTTTAAGAAGGGGAAAGTTACTGTTCCTGTTCATAGTGGCGATATTCCAAAGGGAACGCTTAATTCCATTATGAAACAGGCGGGCCTCAAATGACCGGTTATGCTTTTAATTTAAAAAACCTAAAGTAAAATTGTATGAAAAAAATATCTCTGATCATCGAACGTGGTGAAGATGCAAAATTATGGGGAAGGATAAACTATGATGATAACCTGATAACAGATTATGCAAACAATATTCCTGCATTGGAACGTAAAATGAAAAAGCTCTTAAAAGACTTTCATGAGATATCCGATGTAGAGTTTGATTATTTATATGATGTTAGTGTTTTCTTTGAAAATTTTAATTTTTTGAAGCAAACCAAGATTGCTGAACTGGCTGGAATTAATTCCAGTTTACTTAGGCAGTATGCTACAGGCATTAAACATCCTTCGCCTGAACAAGCTAAAAAGATTGAGGTTGCCATTCATAAATTAGCCAGGGATATGGAGGCTGTTTCTCTTTATGCTGAATAAAAATCAGTTAACCTTTATGAATCCATTTCACGCGAATTGAGATGATTTGTATCTCATTTGTACCTCTTGTTTATTAAATGCCTGTAAATACTGCATAATTACTTTTTGTATCGGAAAGTAGTTACTGCAAAATAAGCTTTCATAAACTTTATAGAAAACTAATAAAAGCCTTTATTGGCACTGCTTTATAAGTGAATAACACTATCCGTTTATTTCGTTTTGTTATATGCTTTTTGTGTTAATATTTCATTTGTACCTTTAAAGCATTTGAAATACTAAGGTACAAAAATTTAAAATTCAGATCTTTTAATGGGTACTATTTCGCAGTTGGGGACATAAAAATGCCCGCAGTTGGCTCATCTGTGGGAATTATCCTATGGATAACGAGCCAAGCTTTTTACTGATATCGTTAATGGCATATTGAAACTTCTGCATCTCTTCGGTAGTGAATCGGCATTTCTTTCCATTCACTATATTGCCATTGATGCGCTGTATGATCCAACTCCTTGACTTACCGAAATATTTTTTTGCGATATAACTAAGACTTATAATCTCCGACACTTCGCTAAGTTGCTCGCGCAGGTTGATCATGTCTTCGATCTTGTCAATATTTTTTTTGGATATGGCAAGCCGGCTTTTAAGGAAATCGGCCACATCCTTCTTAAAGCCAGGCTGATCTTTATATTTAGCAATAAGTTTCTTCAGGCGAATATCAAATTCTTTTGGATCCGATATTTTAATCAGACTTTCTAATTCTTTTTTCATGTGATTTTTTTACCCTCCCCACCAGTTGGCAGGGAGAGGGAATTAATGATTATTTTTCTAACCTGTTTTTCAATTTGGTTATTCTTTCGAGATAAAAATTAACCTATTTTTCAATTTCTGCCTCATCAAGTTCGACATCTTTTGAATTAGACTAATTAAACTCAATTTTTTAGGAGATTGAATTGACTGTAAACGCAAAGCTTCCAATTTTTTGCTTTTTACTATTATTCTATTTTTTCGTTTTGATTGTTTTTATAAATAGAAAATAATATAGAACCACCAAGACAAAGCACAATTACCAAAAGTGAAATACCGATGTGCAAATGAATTCCAAAGAAAGAGGTCAGCATTTTTAGCCCAATAAAAATTAAAACTGTTGCAATACCTTCTTTCAGGTATCTGAATTTTTCCACTGCACTTCTTAATAAGAAAAACAATGACCTCAGGCCCAACACAGCAAAGATATTGGAAGTATAAACCACCATTCTGTTTTGAGTAATAGAAAATACCGCTGGTATAGAGTCTAATGCAAAAACAATATCTGTAGCTGCCAGCATGACCATTACTACAAATAGCATAGTGTAATGCTTTTTCCCATTGATCTTTATACTGAACTTGCCACTGCTGTTATCATGCGTAAGAGGTAAGATCCTTTTTAAAAATTTATACATGGAGTTATCCTGCGGGTCAAATTCTTCTTCGGTATTGGTAACAAACATCTTAAACCCGGTATAAACCAAAAATGCACCAAATACATACAATATCCAGTGGAAACGTTCAATGAGAGCGATACCTACCGTAATAAAAGCTATCCTTAATACTATGGCCAGTAAAATCCCAAGCAATAATACACGGTTGGCATGCCTTTCAGGAATATTGAAATAAGAAAATATAAGGATGAATACAAAAATATTATCAATGCTCAATCCCCATTCCATCAGGTAAGCGCTTATATATTCCAGGGCAACGGTTTGTCCATCTTCCAGCCATACAAAAACGAAAAAGCCCAGTCCCAGCCCTACCCAAAACATGGTTTGATAAAAGGCTTGCTTTATAGAAATAGAATGGGACTTTCTGCTTAAAAGGCCAAGGTCAAAAATTATTGCCGCTACTAATACAATTCCAAATATAAGGTAGCTCCATTCCGTTGGTGTCATCTGATGTTTGATATAAGAAATGAAAAATAAGAAATAAAAAATAAAAGAGATGTAAAACTCCGGAAGAAGCTGACAGATGCGTGTTCTTCAGGAAGTAAGGACATGCTACTCTATAACAGATTTATTGGTTGTGCTGGTGTATCTTCTTTTTCTGATCAGTTGGTAAATGAACCCGAAAAGTAAAAGAAGCAATACAGGCACTGCTAAATTTAAAATTTCCCAAAAACCTCTTTGTTCTTTTGTCTTTTTGGGGTCCAGCAGGCGAAGCTGATAATCTTTTGATTTGGCCTGTATAAGGTCTGAAGTATTTACTAAATAATCTATACAATTGTTTACAAATTGCCTGTTGGCAAACTGGTATTCATATTGAGTGCCCATCGTAAAAATATTTACTCCCATGGGCAACGGTTGGTTTTTATAAACCCCATTTAGAGCTATATCTCCATCACTAATGATAATTATTTTATTATCATTTATATTTTCTGTTTGAAAAGGCGTGCCGTAAATATTTAAGGAATCCATAGCAGCCCGGCTTATCCTGTTCTTAAATAATGAGCTAAATTTTCCTTCTAATAAAACTCCGGCTATCAGATCCTTTTTATTGTACTCAGCATCCAATGGTACATTGCGGTTCTCAGCCCCGCTTATTAGCGCTGGTGTAGCAATAGTCCTGGAATTAGGGGATGAACTTAATAGGATGGTCTTTCTTATTCCGGGCGCGCTCACCGTATCAATAGTATTGACAAACCTGCCGGCAACGAGGCCTATATTTTTATTAATAACATTGTTTTGTTTTGATTCAAATAAGGGAAAATAATTCCAATGCAAAAATTCAAACTGGTCTTTACCGTTAACACTGAAGGGTAAAAAATCACATTGCAGATCCATGAGAAGATCCGGATTGATGCGAACACCATACTTAAAGAAAATATCCTGGAGATTTAAATTCCTGTCGTAAGCAATTACTTCGTTTTTTATCTGTAAACTATCCACCTCAGCTTCCAGCCTGTCAATGAAGCAAAGAAGTTTGCCACCATGCATTACGTACTGGTCTATTTTTAATTTTTCAGCATCAGTGAAGGTGAGTGAAGGTTTTACAACAATAAGTAATTTGAAAGTATCAGGAATTACAGGCTCAGCGGCCAGGTTCATCATGTACAGGCTATAGTTTTTCTTCAACACATTTTCTACCAGGTCGTAGGTATCGGCGCCGGTAGGTTCGCCATTTCCCACGGCGTAGGCAACCATTGTTTTTTTGTTGATGAGAAGCTTGTTAATGGCATCTGCAAAATTAAATTCAAGTAAAGCTTCTGCACTATTCAGTTCCGGAGGGGTGATGAAAGCGCTGGAGCCGGAATATAAATTTACAGGCTGCAATTTATCTTTATACCTGATCATAGCAGCAGGATAAACATATTGCGATTGCTCTCCTTCTTTTAATTGGATTTTTAAATTGATGGGAATTATCCCTGCTGAAAGAAGTGTGTCGGCGAATGTTGTATTGCTTCCCGGTATTTTTTCATCAGGCGACATTACCTGGAAATGGATGTTGCCATGTGAATATTCTTTAAATTCCTGTAGAAGTTCTTTTGCAGAAACAGATAACTTTTTGAATCCTGCGGGAAGGTCGCCCCGTAAGAAAATATAAACTTCCATTTCCTGGTCTATGCCTTTTAAAAGTTTTTTGACTGGCTCAGAAATAGTAAACCGCTTTTCACTGGTGAGATCAATACGTTGATGAAAAACAGATGCCAGATAGTTGACGACCACAATCGCTATGATACCTATAAGCCACCACCATTTTTTGATAAAAGAAGATTTCATTTTTTCGATGGTTCTTATTTTTTAGTTAGACTTTTTTTTGTTGCAAAAAGAAAAAGGAAAATGAGGCTGGCAAAATAAATGACATCACGGGTATCAATCACTCCACGACTGATGCTTTGATAGTGGAAATCAATCCCCTGCATTTCAATATAGTAATCTGCGTTGCCTGTAAATACCGGCAGTTTGCTGATAGCGCTGAAGCCGAAATATAAAATAATACAGGCAAAAGCGCTCAATAAAAAAGCAATAACTGCATTGCCTGTAAGGCTGGAGCACCATGTGCTTATTGCTGCAAAGACCGCTGCCAGTAGTAGCAGCCCCAGGTAGGAGCCTGTAATGGCTCCGCTATCTATCCCACCAGCGGAAGACAGGGACCGGATGGTGATAACATATAATAAAGTGGGGATCAGCGCGATAATGATTACAATAAGAATGGACAGATATTTACCAAACACGATCTGCCACCATGTAAGGGGCCTTGTTTGCAAAGTTTCAAACGTGCCGGATTTGAATTCATCGGCGAAGATGCGCATGGATAATGCGGGAATCAGAAAAATGAAGACCCAGGGTGCAAGCTCAAAAAAAGTAACGAGCGTAGCATATCCAAAGTCAAAAATGTTGCTGTCCTTTAAAGTAAAAAGATATAATGCGCATACTACCAAAAACAAAGCAATAGCGATGTAGCCGGTGAGGCTGCTGAAAAACTGGTGTAATTCTTTTTTGATAATGGGGATCATGAGCTAAAATACCTGCAATTTAAGTGAAGAAATATAATTAGAAGGTATAAGAAAATAATAACTTTATAACATGAGCCGACAACTACCTCATTCACCTGAAGTATTTTTGATGAACGATCAGCCATTTACCTGTCCCTACTGCGGTGCGCGCTGCGAAGAGATAGGCAACTTCTATCATACCAATGCAAGGTCATTCGTTGAGAAATGTTTGAATGATCAATGCGGATTTATTTGTTTCCAGGAAGAAGATGAAGAATTTCTTACATTGTGGGAAAAATAAAATAAGAATGCAAGAAAGCAGAAGGCCATGGACAAGGGATGAATTGATTCTTAATTCAGAATTAGGAAAATATAAAATAGTTTTTAAAGGCGATGACCGGCATTCCTGCCCAAAATGTAATGGCAACGGATTTATCTTCGTAAGCCGGAGAGTTGCCGGAAGCAGCCAAACGGAAACTTCCAAAAGCTATTCTCTTACCTGGGAGAGGGTATGGGACACCAAAACAAACAGTTACAAAGAAGTGAGAGGTACCAAAGAAACTACTGCTACCAAGACGAGAACTACGGGGACCTCTACCTACGATGAAGAAATAAGATGTAGCAACTGCAATGGCGCCGGAAAATTTAGTTATATGATCTGGAATGCAGCAGCGTTCAACTACAGGTTAAAGACCGGATAGAACTGTGTCTGAGTTGGGTTAAGCTTCTGCAAAAGGAATTGTTGCAAACTAAAGCCGTTTCAAAACTTCTGTTCCCATTGCTTCCGTTCCCAGTATTTTATCAGCTTCCGTTTGTGCATCGGCAATATCACGGGTACGGAAACCCGCTTTCAATACGGCATCCACGGCGGCGATTACCGCTTCTGATTCTGTTTTCATTTGGAAAGAAATATCCAGTAGTAACGCTGCAGATAAAACAGATGCTAAAGGATTCGCAAGCCCTTTACCGGTAATATCATGCGCAGAGCCATGAATAGGTTCGTAAACGCCTGTTCCATCGCCAACAGAGGCGCTGGCCAGCATTCCCATTGAGCCGGCAATCTGTGATGCTTCGTCTGTCAATATATCTCCGAAGAGATTAGCAGTAACCACTACATCAAACCGGCGCGGGTCTTTTATCAGCAGCATGGCGGTAGCATCTACGAACTGGTGCTCTACTTCTACATCAGGATAATCCAATGCTACCTTTTGCACTACTTCGCGCCAAAGCCTTGAGGTTTCAATTACATTGGCTTTATCAACGGAACATAATTTTTTTCTCCTGGTACGAGCCGCATCAAATGCTTTGCGGGCAATACGCTCCACTTCATAGCGGCTGTATTCTGCTACGTCAAAAGCGGTATCGCCATTATTTTTTCTTCCTTTTTCACCAAAATAAATATCGCCTGTTAGTTCACGAAAAAATAAAATATCCGCACCTTTTAATATTTCAGGTTTTATGCTGGAAGCTCCGAGTAATTCATCAAACAATTTAATAGGACGAATATTGGCATACAAGCCCAACTCTTTTCTCATCTTCAATAAACCTTGTTCCGGCCTTACTTTGGCAGAAGGATCGTTATCATATTTGGGATGGCCGACAGCGCCGAACAGGACAGCGTCTGAGTTACGCATTTTTTCCAATGATTCGTCAGGCAACGGATTTCCTGTGGCTTCAATAGCTACATGCCCTATCAATGCTTCATCATAAGTGAAGGTATGGCCGAACTTTGCCGCTATCTTGTCTAATACTTTTTTACCAACTGTTGTTACTTCCTGACCTATACCATCGCCGGGAACAATTAAAATGTGTTTGTTTGCCATTTGAGTTTTTTATAATGAATTTTATAAGTTGTAGCCACTAATTACACTAATTAACACGAATTTTTTTCTCTTGCTTCTTTTCTCTTGCCTCTTGCTTCTTTTCTCTTGCTTCTTATTTCTTGCTTCTATTCTTTAAATACTATTCAACATCTTCAACGTTGCCTTAATAGCTGCCACTGTTTGGTCGCTGTCGAGCCCGCGTGTTTTAAATTCTCTGCCGTTATGTTTCCATGTAATAATTGTTTCGCAAAACGCATCGCTTTTTCCGCCGGGTGGAATGCGGACCGCATAATCAGTCAGTTCAGGAAGCGCGATTTTCTTTTGCTTATATACTTTCTTTAACGCATTCATAAAAGCATCGTATTGCCCATCTCCCTGGGCATGTTCTTCAAACGATTCGCCTTCTACACAAATTCTTAATGTAACAGAAGGATTCAAATCTTTGGAATGTGTCAAAACATAATTTTCTATTTTCACTTTTTGTTCAATGGCCACACTGTCCAGCACATCTGAAATAATGTAAGGAAGATCCGCCTGGCTTACTATCTCTTTACGGTCGCCTAATTCAATAATACGTTGGGTTACCTTTTTGAGGTCCTGGTCGGAAAGATGAATGCCTAACTGCAAAAGATTGTTTTCAATATTGGCTTTTCCACTTGTTTTTCCAAGCGCGTACCTGCGCTGGCGGCCGAACCGTTCAGGCATCAGGTTGCTGAAATAGAGCTTATTCTTTTTATCGCCGTCTGCGTGTATGCCGGCTGTTTGCGTGAATACATTTTCTCCCACCACCGGCTTATTCCCCGAAATACGAAATCCTGAAAAGGTTTCTACCAGCTTGCTTACACTGTACAAAGATTTTTCTGCAACCGATGTTTTTAATTCAGGCAGAAAATCATTGATCACTGCTATAGCGCTTGCCAACGGTGCATTGCCTGCACGCTCGCCCATTCCGTTTACGGTAAGATGAATTCCTGAGGCACCTGCTTTTAAAGCTTCCAATACGTTAGCCGTTCCCAGGTCATAATCATTATGCGCATGGAAATCGAAATGTATGTTTGGATAGCGTTGTACAATTTCAGAAACAAATTCAAAAGATTCAGAAGGAGTCAATACTCCCAATGTATCAGGAAGCATGATCCTTTTCACCGGCTGTGTGGTAAGAAAATCAAGATACTGAAATACATAATCTTTCGAATCGCGCATACCATTGCTCCAGTCTTCAAGATAGACATTGGTATCAATGCCTTTTTTCCTGGCCAGTTTTATTACTTCTGCTATTTCAGCAAAATGTTGTTCCGGCTTTTTCTTAAGCTGATAGGTTAAATGATTGAGAGACCCTTTGGTGAGAAGATTCATCACCTTAGCGCCTGCTTTTACCATCCATTCCACAGACACATTTCCATCAACAAAAGTCAGTACTTCCACCTTGTCCAACAGGCCGTTTGCCTTTGCCCACCTGGTTATTTTTTTTACCGCGTCAAACTCGCCTTCAGATACGCGTGCTGACGCGATCTCAATTCGGTCCACTTTTAATTCGGTTAATAAAAGCTTGGCAATGGTTAATTTTTCGACAGCAGAAAATGAAACTCCACTGGTTTGTTCGCCATCACGAAGCGTGGTGTCCATTATCTCAATATATCGCTGTTGTTTGGGCATTTTTGTTGGTTAAGGTCTCAATTAATATAAGCTCTTTCCGGCGAAGGATAGGATGTCTTCTTTCATAGCCTGCAAGTAGTCTATATCGTCAAAACCATTCATCAGGTTGTGTTTTTTATACCCGTTAATATCGAACGATTCCTGTTCGCCGGTAGCAAGGATTGTTATAGTCTGATCAGGAAGATTTATTTCGAATTGTGTATCGGGGGTTGCTTCAATGGCGTTAAAGATCTTTGTCAAAAATTCCTCGCTTACCTGCACAGGAAGGATACCCACATTGATAGAGTTGTTCTTGAAAATATCTGCAAAGAAGCTGGAAACTACTGCACGAAAACCATAATCATAAATAGCCCATGCCGCATGTTCGCGGCTGCTGCCGCTTCCGAAATTTTTACCGCCTACCAGTATCTTACCTGAATAGACAGGATTATTTAAAACAAAATCTTTCTTGGGTGTTTCATCTGTATTATACCTCCAGTCGCGAAAGAGATTATCACCAAAACCTTTGCGCTCGGTAGCTTTTAAAAAACGCGCAGGAATGATCTGGTCTGTATCCACATTTTCAATCGGCATTGGAACAGCCGTGCTGGTAAGTACTGTAAATTTATCGTAAGCCATTTTTATTTAGTTCGTAGTTTTTTAGTTTTTAGTTCAAAGTTATCAGACATCTCAAATCAGACATCATTTCATTTAAAGCAATTCTCTCGGATCAGTCACAAAGCCGGTAACTGCTGCTGCGGCTGCTACAAGTGGGCTTGCCAGCATCGTTCTTGCACCGGGGCCTTGCCTTCCTTCAAAGTTTCTATTGCTGGTGCTCACGGCATATTTGCCCGCGGGAATTTTATCGTCATTCATAGCCAGGCAGGCAGAGCAGCCGGGCTGGCGTAATTGAAATCCTGCTTCAGTTAAAATATCAAGGATACCTTCGTCTTTTATTTGTTGCTCTACCACATGCGAACCCGGAACGATCCATGCGGTAATGTGGTCGGCCTTTTTCCTTCCTTTTACAATGGATGCAAATGCGCGAAAATCTTCAATTCTTCCGTTGGTGCAACTTCCTATAAATACATAATCCACTTTCTTTCCCAGCATCGCATCGTCTTCATGGAAGCCCATGTAATTAAGCGCTTTTTCATAGCTGGCATTTCCGCTAACGGTATCTTTTGAAACAGGAATATGTTTGCTGATACCCATGCCCATTCCGGGGTTGGTGCCAAAAGTGATCATTGGTTCGATATCGGCGGCATCAAAAGTGTATTCTTTATCAAATACTGCATCAGCGCCTGTTTTTAAAGTTTTCCAGTAAGCAAGCAATTGATCCCATGCTTCACTTTTGGGCGCTTTATCTTTTCCTTTAATGTACGCAAACGTAGTTTCATCAGGCGCTACCATACCGCCACGGGCGCCCATTTCTATACTCATGTTGCAAACGGTCATCCTGCCTTCCATGCTCAAATTTTCAAAAACTTCGCCTGCATATTCTACAAAATATCCGGTGGCGCCTGCCGCCGTTAACCTTGATATAATATAAAGCGCTACATCTTTTGCTGTTACCCCTTTGCCCAGTTTGCCATTTACGTTGATGCGCATTTTCTTAGGCTTTGGCTGCATGATGCATTGCGATGCCAATACCATTTCCACTTCGGAAGTACCGATGCCAAAAGCAATAGCGCCGAAAGCCCCGTGTGTGGATGTATGAGAGTCGCCGCAAACGATGGTCATACCGGGAAGCGTGATCCCGTTTTCCGGCCCCACTACATGTACAATTCCGTTCTTTGGATTATTTAATCCCCAATGTGAAATACCATATTTTGCCGAATTTAATTCCAATGCTTTCAACTGGTTGGCAGAAAGCGGATCCTTTACCGGGAGATGCTGATTGAGTGTCGGCGTGTTGTGATCGGCGGTAGCAAATGTTTTTTCAGAAAACATTACATTCAATCCCCTGCTTTCCAAACCACGAAAAGCAACAGGGCTGGTCACTTCATGAATAAAATGCCTGTCAATAAAGAAAACATCAGGGCCGTCCTCAATTTTACGTACTACATGTGAATCCCAAACTTTATCAAATAATGTATTGGAAGTATTGTTCATTTTTATTTTTTTGATTAGAAGCGCAAATTTCCTAAAAAACAGCCAAACATCTTGCATTTAAATTAAAAAATGGCAGCATTTTAGCAACTGTATAATATAATTGTCGTAGCATTTTTTAACTAATAAAAGAATAATACATGCAGTACGATAATGCCTATTTTGAAGTTGTTCTATTTGCCAGGTTGGGATAAGGCGTATCATAGCCCTTAACAGCATGCCAGATAATTCTATTAAAAACATTGTCATCAATAAGATCTTCCTCATCAAGATCCTGTTCCGTAGATTTTTTTGCCCAATACAACTCTTTTCCCTCTAACTTATCGAGAGCGATGTTTAACTCATCCAGAGGAATGTTATTCTTAACCGCTTTGTACGGAGAAAAGTCAGGCTTGTCTGTAAAGCAATCAAGCATTGGGTCAGCAGTCAAATCCAGTTGGTTCATCGGCGGTATGCCGAGAATGTTTTCCATGGTACGAACCATATTTATTTGAGAATAATAAGTAGATGTTACCTTTCCTCTCTTTGTGTATGGGCTTATAACAAACCCTACAGTCCGGTGCCCATCTACATGGTCAAGGCCTGCCTGCGGATCGTCTTCTGTTACAAAAATACAGGTCTCTTTCCAGAACTTGCTGTGAGTAATTGCTTCTATGATCCGGCCAAGCGCAAGATCATTGTCGGCTACTGCAGCTTTAGGAGCAGGTAAACCAGGCCTTGTGCCTGATGTATGATCGTTTGGCAACTCCATAATTATAAAATTGGGGAAGTTATTATTTTGCTCATATCCTTTCAACTCTTTGATAAATTCGGAAGCACGGTACTGGTCGGGTATCTTAAGAGTAAAAGCCGGGTAAGTAGGGCATACATAAGGTGTAAGTTGTTCTATAGAACCTATCGCGCTTATGGTTACGTTATGAGTGCCATTCTGTAAGTCATTGTATATGTCCACCCATCCGGCGCCTTCGGGCTTTACGGTTGTTTTTACAAATTCTCCATAATCGCGGAATGTTAATCCATGTTTTAAAACATTATCCCAAATGAATCCCGAACTCGCATAAGCAAGAGCGTCGTCACCGTTGTAAGGGTAACTGCGTGTAAAGCCCCCGAAAGATTTTTCAAGGTAGTCAGTAACGTAAGCCTCATTAGTCCATTGATGGCCGGTAGCGCTCAAGATACCACTACAATTAAAGTTATCCATTAGTATAAAGTCTTCAGCCAACCGGTGGTGGTTGGGAGTAATGTCCCTGCCAAATTCTACCAGGCTGGTATCGCCATTACCTTGCGGCATATCGCCCAATACCTGGTCATAGGTGCGGTTTTCCTTTATGATGTAAACTACATGTTTGAAATAAGAAGTCTGGCTGGGCAGCCACGGAACCGGAACTTTCTTCCGGCTCTTACCGGCAGGATACATTTTTGCCAGCATTTGCACAAAAGAATTGTTTTGATGTACAGTATTAGTCATCTTTCCAAGCTCTTGTTTGCCTGGTACAGGGATAATGGAAATAGTACCCAAAACGTCGTGGGTATTATGTCCAGGCCTGTCAGTGCGCTGGTTAAGAGAACCAACTCCTTTTACATTGGCGACATACAGAAAATCTCCCCTTTTGTTTGTGACTACTGAACCAGGATACCATCCCGTAGGAATATAGCCCGACACCCTGGTGGAAGCATCTGTTTGTATAACGCATATTGCATTTTCAGTTCCATTAGCCACATACAAATACCGGCCATCAGGTGAAATAGTTAAGTCATTGGGGGCGCTGCCAAAAGGAATATCTTTTTGTGCATGCACGGAAATGGTATCTATCACCTCATCTGTCTTTGTATCAATTACTGAAATAAAATCGCTATTGGCACAGACAACATATAATTTATCATGATCTGGGCTTAATACCATGCCGGTAGGGAGCAACCCGACTGAAATGGATTTTTCCTGAATGTTTTGATCCAGGTTTATAACAGATACCGAACCATGATTGGCGATGCCAGTCACTGAATCAACCAATACCTGTGAGCCGGATGTGTTATAGGTTATTTCTCCTTCCTTTGGCCTTCTGCCTCCCAGGTTAGTTACATAAGCTTTATGAGGAGAAGCTATGACTATGTCATAAGGAGCAATACCTACCGGAATCTGAATAATATTGGGAGTGTCTTTTAAATTAACTACAGCCAGTGAATTACTCCTGCTTAATGTTACATATAATTTATATTCTGAGTCATCAAGGGCAAGCCCGCATGGGAGAGGAGCGCCTCCTATAGAAGGCGCGGGTAACGTTATTGATTTCTTCCAGCTCATTATATTCGATTTGTCCACTGCTGCTATATTTATGTGGTTAGTAGCATCAGTTACAAACAGTTTATGCCCGTCAGCGGAAAGGCACATTCCGGTAGGAGATGATCCGCTGTGTGGGTAAGGCAGAGATTGCAAAATCGTTCTGTCGTTTATGTTGATAAGATCCAAAGACTTCATATTCTTGACGAATAGCAATTTTTCATTCTTAGAGAGCGCAAGATCTACGGGCCTGCCGGGTAAATAAACCTGAAATCCTGCCGGTTGTAAAAGTTGATTGGATGGAACCAGGATACTCCCTGTAGGTTGTATTCCTACTGTCCTCTCACCTAAAAGAGTTTTCTGTTGAGCAAAAGAAACAGATGCAGAAATAAAAATAAAAGCAAAGGGAATAATGAAAGACACAATTGTGATTCTTATCTTTCTCATAATTTAAAATTTAAAAATTAAGCTATAAAACTTATTATCTCGTATCCTCTCTTACACCAAATATCCAAACGCAATACTATCCTCCTTTAATTCGGTATAATCAACTTTATAGAAATTAAGATTTCTTTTCAGTGAAGCATAATCTCTTTTATCGCCTAATTCAATGCCTACCAGTGCCGGACCTGCTTCTTTGTTATTCTTTTGCATGTATTCAAAACGGGTGATGTCGTCATTAGGCCCAAGGACTTTATTTACAAATTCCTTTAATGCGCCCGGCCTTTGTGCAAAGCGGATCAGGAAATAATGTTTTAAACCTTCGTATTGTAATGATCTTTCCCTGATCTCCTGCATCCGGTCTATATCGTTATTGCCACCGCTGATAATACATACTACATTTTTGCCTTTTATTTTTTCAGCATAATCATCCAAAGCAGCTATGGATAGGGCGCCTGCCGGTTCTGCTACAATAGCATCTTCATTGTATAATTGTAAAATGGTAGTGCACACTTTTCCTTCCGGAACTAAGTGCACCTCATTTAAAACTTCTTTACAAATTTTGTAAGTAATATCTCCGGCACGGCTCACAGAAGCGCCATCTACAAAGTGGTCTATGCCATTGACTGTTACAGGATGGCCGGCTTTAAATGCTTCTGTCATGGAAGGCGCTCCGGCCGGCTCAACGCCTATTATTTTTGTGGCCGGTGAAAATGTTTTAAAATAGGAGCCAACGCCTGATGCAAGCCCACCCCCGCCTACAGGCACAAACAGATAATCAATGTTGGTAAGGTCTTCTAAGATCTCTAATCCTACAGTAGCCTGCCCTTCAATGATCTTATAATTGTCGTAAGGCGGAATAAAGGTTTTATTATTTTCTTTTGTGTATTGTAAGGCAGCTTCCAGGCACTCTTCAAAAGAATCGCCAACGAGCTGTATTTCTATAAAATCTTCCCCAAACATTTTGGTCTGCTTCACCTTTTGTTTGGAAGTAATTACCGGCATAAATACCACGCCGTTGCAGTTTAATTTTTTGCATGAATAAGCAAAACCCTGTGCATGATTGCCTGCACTGGCACATACTACTCCTTGTTTTAATTGTTCATCCGGCAGCGTGCTCATCATGTTATAGGCGCCGCGCAACTTATAAGAACGAACTACCTGCAAGTCTTCTCTTTTAAGATATACATTGCATTGATACTTTGCTGATAAATTTCGATTGAGAGTAAGTGGGGTACGGTTTACTATATTCTTTAACCGTGCAGAGGCATCCGCTATTCCCAGCCCGTCAAAGATAGGGTAGTGGCTGGCTTCATTTTCTTCTCTGGTGATGGTGGTGTTCATAAAGCCATATATTTTTAAAAGGTTGCCAACTTCTAAAAGGTTGGCAACCTTAATCAGATCTTTTCTTATGCCGGTTCCTGGTTTTCGGGCCTCAGGCTCCTTACTACTTTTCCGGCCTGCCACATTTCGCTTTCGCGCAATTCTTTTAATTCGGCTTCTAATTTTACGCGGTAATCCGGCTGTGAATTGGAATCAATAGAACGCTTGGCTTCTTTACCTGCGGCTACACTTTCATATAATTCGGTAAACACCGGTAAAGTGGCGTCACGGAATTTTTTCCACCAGTCTAATGCTCCACGTTGCGCTGTGGTAGAGCAATTGGCATACATCCAGTCCATACCGTTTTCTGCCACAAGCGGCATTAAAGATTGAGTTAATTCTTCAACTGTTTCGTTGAACGCTTCAGAAGGGGAATGCCCTTTTTTGCGAAGCACTTCAAATTGTGCAGCAAAAATCCCCTGTATGGCTCCCATCAAAGTACCGCGCTCTCCGGTAAGATCGCTGAATACTTCTCTTTTAAAATCTGTTTCAAACAAATAACCTGACCCAATGGCAATACCGAGAGCGATCACGCGGTCAAATGCTTTGCCTGTCGCGTCCTGGAAGATCGCATAGCTACTGTTCAGGCCGCGTCCCTGCAAGAACATTCTTCTTAAAGAAGTGCCTGATCCTTTAGGAGCTACTAAAAATACATCCACATCTTTTGGAGGCACTATTCCTGTCTGGTCATTGTAAGTAATACCAAAGCCATGAGAAAAATACAAAGCCTTGCCGGGAGTTAAATATTTTTTTACAGTGGGCCACAAAGCAATTTGTGCAGCATCACTTAGCAAATAACAAATGATGGTTCCCTTCTCTAATGCTTCTTCAATTTCAAATAAGGTTTTCCCTTCTACAAAACCGTCCTGTATAGCTTTGTCCCAGCTTTTGGAATTTTTTCTTTGTCCAACTATTACGTTGATACCATTGTCGCGCTGATTCAAAGCCTGGCCTGGCCCCTGCACGCCGTAGCCAATAACGGCTACTACTTCATCTTTCAAAATTTCCTGTGCTTTTGACAGAGGGAATTCTTCCCTGGTTACTACGTTTTCTTCTGTTCCTGCAAAATTTAATGTTGCCATGTTTTTAATTGTTAATTGATTAATTGGTTGTTCGTTAATTATTGATTCTTGTTGGATCAGGCGATCTGATTGTTATTGACTCTTTATATAAAATATTGTTATTGACTCTTTATATAAAATCAGGTATAGTTTTTACATGGTAAAAACCTCTTCCTGTTTATCCAAATATTCATTTTCTATCACTTCGTCGCCAGGCTGCATTTTTTCAAATTCCTTTACTTTTTCATGAAAGCTGTCGCTGTTTTTGATTATTGCAACCCGAGCGCTCCTCACAAACTCAATTAAGCCGTAAGGCTCCAGCGCTTTGATCAGGTTATCTGTTTCTTCACGGTGGCCTGTGGTTTCAAATACGGTAAAGTCTTTGCGGATCGCTATAGCTCTTGCGCCAAACTGATGAAGCAATCTCTCCACTTTGGCTTTTTCTGCGATCACATCGGTAGGTACTTTGTACAAGGCCATTTCCTGCCAGATTATCTCGTCATTGGTGTTGTAGTAGGCTTTTAAAACATCCACTTGTTTTTCAATCTGGCGCACTAATTTTTTTACCACCTCAGCAGTTTCTTCAATTACGATATTGAAACGATGTATGCCCGGTACTTCAGAGGGCGAAGTGTTGAGGTTATGAATATTAATTTTCCTTCTTGAAAAAATAATAGATATTCTGTTGAGAATTCCAATCTGGTCTTCGGTATAAACAGTGATCGTAAATTCCTGTTTGCCTGTTGACGGTAAAAAATTTGAATTTATTGATTGATTGTCCATGATTTAATTTTTTTATCCTTCGGAATATAGATTTATGATAAACGGATTTCAGCAACACTGCATCCCTGCGGCACCATTGGAAATACATTGTTTTCCCTTCCTACTATTACTTCAAGAAGGTATGGTCCTTTTGTATCAAGCATTTTTTGCAGGCCTTCCCTCAAATCTTTTCTGTCAGAAACATTTGCTGCTTCTATATGGTAGGCTTTGGAAAGCGCTACAAAATCAGGGCTTTCAATGTCTGTAAAGGAATACCGCCTTTCATTAAATAATTCCTGCCATTGCCGTACCATGCCGAGATAATGGTTGTTGAGAACAATAATTTTTACATCAATATGATTTTGCATAATAGTGCCTAATTCCTGCAAAGTCATCTGAAAGCCTCCGTCTCCGAGAATGGCTACCACAGTGCGGTCAGGCGTACCCATTTTGGCTCCCATAGCTGCGGGCAATCCAAAGCCCATCGTACCGAGCCCTCCGGAAGTAACATTGCTTCTTGTTGAGTTGAATTTTGCATACCGGCAGGCTACCATCTGGTGCTGTCCTACATCGCTTACAATTACTGCGTTGCCTTCTGTCAGCTCATTCAAAACCTTGATCACTTCGCCCATGGTCATGATTTCGGTTTCGGGATTTAATTCTTTATTAATGCAGATATCAATTTCTTTTTGATTGTATTCATTAAACTTTTGTAACCATTCTTTGTGCTCCCTTTTTTCAATAAGATCAGTAAGCAAGGGCAATGTTTCTTTACAATCTCCCCAAACAGGTACTGTTGTCTTTACATTCTTATCAATTTCTGCGGGATCAATATCGAGATGAATTACTTTGGCCTGCTTGGCATATTTATCCAACCTGCCTGTAACGCGGTCGTCAAAACGCATGCCCACAGCAATCAAAACATCGCACTCATTAGTTAAGACGTTAGGGCTATAATTTCCATGCATACCAAGCATTCCTACATTCAAAGGATGATCTGTTGGTAATGCGCTCAAGCCGAGAACGGTCCATGCTGCGGGAAGATTGCCTTTTTCAATAAAGTTTTTGAATTCTTTCTCTGCACCTCCAAGTATCACACCTTGACCGAAAATTACAAAAGGTTTTTTTGCTTCATTAATTAATTGAGCGGCTTGTTCAATATACTCCGGGCGTACTATAGGTTTGGGGCGATAGCTGCGTATATGAGTACACTTTTTATAACCTTCAAAATCGAATTTTTGCACCTGTGCGTTTTTAGTAATATCAATCAGCACCGGCCCGGGTCTTCCGCTTCTTGCAATATAAAATGCTTTTGCTAAAGCTGTGGGGATTTCTGTAGCATCGGTAACCTGGTAATTCCATTTGGTAACGGGTGTGGTAATGTTGATCACATCTGTTTCCTGAAAAGCATCAGTGCCAAGCAGATGAGCGAATACCTGTCCTGTAATACAAACCATTGGTGTGCTATCAATCATGGCATCGGCCAAACCTGTTACAAGGTTCGTAGCGCCGGGGCCGCTCGTCGCAAAAACAACCCCAACCTTTCCTGAGGTACGCGCATATCCCTGTGCCGCATGAGTAGAGCCTTGCTCATGGCGGACTAAAATATGATTGATCTTGTCCTGGTAACCATACAACGCATCATAGATTGGCATGATGGCGCCTCCCGGGTATCCAAAAACGGTTTTTACGTTTTCGGCCATCAATATTTTCAGCACTGCTTCGCTGCCAGTGATGTTTTCTGTTTTTGAAGAAGATGTTTTTACTTTTTTTTCTTCTTCTAATTCAAGAGTATTCATAATAATGATTTTTTATTTATTAATATTACCTTTTGAAACCAATTTGTTTTCTGTTTTTCCAGGCTTCTAATTTCATTTCTTCATCTGCTTTTTTATCTAACATATTTTCCAAGGCTTCGTATATCTGATTAAGTTGTGCATCATGTCCGCTAATTCTTTCTTTCAAATCTTCAATCACTTTTACGACTTCAGAATACTGCACTATCGTTTTTCGCATTGCAATAAATGCTCTTACAATTGCAATGTTCATCTTACGTGCAGTTGTGCTTTTCAGAATGCTTGCCAACATGGTTACACCGTGTTCAGTAAAGGCATAAGCAGTTGCAGATATATTTCGTTTCTTCTGCAATGCGATCACATTTTGTGATGATGAACTGCTTTGATTATCAGATGATTCTGAGTATGCGATCACAATTTGTGATCGCATCTCTCTCCATTCTTTCTTCGTTAGTCGAAACATAAAATCTTCCGGAAAGCTTTCCATATTTCTTTTTACAGCCTGATTAAAAACTCTTGTCTCCACTTCATACAAAGCAGCCAAATCAAAGTCAAGCATTACCTTCTGCCCTCTTATTTCAAATATCTTTTGCTGTATAAACTGCGTTTGCATGAATGAATGCTTAGAAGCTTTTTTTATTTAATCCTCATCCGTTACACACCCCTCGCTGGCATTTTTTACAAACTTTGCATATTTATATAAAACACCATTTTTTGCTTTTAATTCCGGACGCTTCCATTTTGCTCTTCTTTCTGCAATCACTTCATCGCTTACTTTTAGGTTGAGCTTATTGGCCACGGCATCAATTTCGATTATATCATCATCTTCTACTAATCCAATAAGGCCACCTTCATAAGCTTCCGGAGTGATATGGCCGACGACAAAACCATGTGTGCCTCCACTAAATCTTCCATCGGTAATTAAGGCAACTGTTTTGCCCAAACCCGCTCCGATAATAGCTCCTGTGGGTTTCAGCATTTCCGGCATTCCCGGAGCGCCTTTTGGCCCGATGCTTCTTATCACTACCACATCGCCTGCATGAACCCGGCCACTTTCAAGGCCTTCTATTAAATGCTTTTCTCCTTCAAACACTCTGGCGGGACCTTCAAAACGGGTTCCTTCTTTTCCGGTAATTTTTGCCACGCTTCCTTTTTCAGCCAGGTTGCCATAAAGTATTTGTAAGTGGCCGGTTGCCTTGAGAGGATTTTCCAAAGGATGGACAATATCCTGCTTCTCAAAATCCAAATCAGGCGCATCTTTTAAATTTTCTGCAATTGTTTTACCGGTTACGGTGAGGCAATCTCCATGCAACAAACCTTTGCCCAGTAAATATTTCATCACTGCGGGAATGCCTCCGTGCTGGTGTAAATCCTGCATCAGATATTTTCCGCTGGGTTTAAAATCTGCAAGCATCGGAACTTTGTTACTGATGGTTTGAAAATCGTCCGGCGTTAAATCAATTCCTACGCTTTTAGCTATTGCAACCATGTGCAAAACCGCATTGGTGCTACCACCTAAAACCATTATTATTGTAATCGCATTATCAAATGCTTTGCGCGTCATAATGTCCTTTGGCTTGATATTCTTTTCTAACAGGTTTTTTATAGCAGGGCCTATATCAGCGCATTCTTTTTCTTTCTCTTTGCTCAATGCCGGATTGCTCGCCGAATAAGGCAAACTCATTCCCATGGCTTCAATCGCACTCGCCATTGTATTGGCTGTGTACATTCCACCACAAGCTCCTGCTCCGGGACAGGCATGACGAACGATTCCTTTAAAATCAGTTTCATCCAAATTGCCTGCAATCTTTTGGCCGAGCGCCTCAAAAGCTGATACAATATTCAAATCTTCTCCCTTATAATGACCTGGCGCAATGGTGCCTCCGTATAGCATGATAGACGGGCGGTTCAATCTTCCCATTGCCATAATTGATCCCGGCATATTTTTATCACAACCCGGAATCGCAACAATCGCATCATAGTATTGCGAACTGGCGTTGGTTTCTATACTATCAGCAATTAAATCGCGGCTTACCAGGCTGAAGCGCATTCCATCCGTTCCCATGCTGATTCCATCGCTCACGCCAATGGTATAAAACCGAAGGCCCAGCAAGCCTTCTACGTCGTTTACACTTTTCTTTACTTCTGTCGCAAAGTCATTTAAATGCATGTTACACGGATTCCCGTCCCATCCCATACTCACAATCCCAACCTGTGCTTTCTTAAAATCTTTTTCCTGGAAACCGATTGCGTAATACATTGCTTGTGCTCCGGGGAGTGTTTCATCCTGTGTGAGGGTTTTGCTGTACTTGTTTAATTCTGTATTTTTTAGATTATCACTCATTGTATGGGGTTTATTGGTTTATTGGTTAATTGCCCGCCCGGCTGAACGCCGTTCGGACAGGGGTTAATTCGTTTACTATCTGCAGTTCTTTTACTTTATTTTTTTCTGTAACAAGATCTTTATATTCTTTTTGAATGATGCTGCCAAGAGTATCTTTCCATTCTTTCTTAAAAGAAATTTTATCAATCGAAGCAATGCCAATTACCTCTGCGGCAGTTCCACAGAAAAATGCGCTGTCTGCACCATACACTTCTCTTACACTGATTTTTTTCTCAACGAAAGGAATGCCCAGCTTATCACATATTTGCAAGACGGTTGCCCTCGTTATACCGGGAAGTATATTTCCTGCCTGGGGTGTATATAGCACTCCTTCTTTTTCTACAAAGAAATTAGCGCCCGGCCCTTCGGCAATAAATCCTTCTGCATCTTTTAATAAAGCTTCATCAAAACCTTTTGCTTTTGCTTCCTGGCTTGCCATGATGGAATTTACATAATGCCCCGTGGCTTTAGCCTCTATTTTAAAGGCTTTTGGATTGGGCCGTTCAAATGAAGAGATCATTACCTGTAATAATTGTTCTCCTAAAAATGGATTCATTTGCCATGCCTCAATTACAATATAAGATTCTGTGTTTACTTTAAAGCTCATATTAGCTGGGGCAAACACCAAAGGCCTGATGTAGGCATCCTGCAAATCATTTCTATTTAAAACCTCGTAGCTCGCCTCTATCAATTCTTTACTGCTCCACGTATAAGGAATGTTAAGCGCCAGTGTAGAGTTCTTTAATCTTTCAAAATGTTCTTCTTCTTTAAAAATTTTTGTTGTGCCTTCTGCAGTTTTATAGGAGCGTATGCCTTCAAATACTCCATAACCATAGTGAAGAGTTTGGCTGTATAGATCAATCTTTGCCTCAGAAGATCTTACAATCTCCCCGTTTAGATAAATAACAGTGTCTTTGCTATAATACATAAATTTTTTTTTAAGGGTTTATAATAAAAAACCCCGTCTCTTTTGAAGGCGGGGTTATACTTTGATTTAAATTTTTTTTAAGTAATAATAATTCCCCCGCCAAAGAAAGGTATAATAACGACTATGACAGCAAGAATAATTGCTGAAAAAGAATTGGTGTTATTAAGTAAGTTACCTTTTAACATTGATGAGGAATTAAAAAGCAAACTTAACTTACCTGTCTTAAAAAACAAAGAACTTTTTTTAAATAATTGTTGTCCTACCCATCGCAATGTTCCCTTCATTAAAATTCTGAGGAACATCATTGCTTATAAAATCACTTATTAATTCGCCAAGCGTAGAAGTGAAATAAGAATTTACAGGGTCAATATCTTTGGTTACAAAACCGTTACTCAACGTCCATTCTACAGCATCTAATATTAACCTGGCTTCTTTGATCAATCCGAAATGCTCCATCATCATTCCGCCTGATAAAATGGAACCGATAGGATTGGCTATGTCTTTGCCGGCAGCCTGCGAATAAGAGCCATGTATTGGCTCGAATAAAGCATTGGTTTCGCCAATAGAAGAAGAAGGCAATAGCCCTAAAGATCCCATAATAACACTTGCCTCATCACTTAATATATCTCCAAACATATTTTCTGTAAGAATTACATCAAACTGTTTTGGATTTACAATCAGTTGCATAGCCGCATTATCAACATGCATATAATCCACTTTTACATCCGGGTAAGTTGGCGAAATTTCCTGAACGGTTTTTCTCCACAGCCTCGATGTTTCAAGCACATTGGCCTTATCTACCAGAGTTAATTTTTTCTTTCTTTTTTGTGCAGCAGCAAAAGCGAGATGCGCTATACGGCTAATTTCATTTTTATTGTAAATAGATAAATCAGATGCTTCAGTTCCATCTTCACTCAATTCTTTTTTCCCAAAATAAATTCCGCCGGTCAGTTCACGGTAAATGATGAAATTAACGCCGGTCAAATGAGATTCTTTCAATGGCGAAAGATGATGCAATGACCTGAAAGCGCTTACCGGCCTGATATTCGCATAAAGTTGCAATTCCTTTCTAAGCCTCAGTAACCCCTGTTCGGGCCTTACTTTCGCTGTCGGATCATTGTCATATTTAGGATGCCCGATGGCGCCAAGCAAAACCGCATCGCTGCTCAGGCAGCTATCTATCGTCTCTTGTGGCAATGGGTCTCCCGTTTTATCTATGGCTACTGATCCCATGAGGCGTTCGGTAAAATTAAATTGATGGTTAAATTTTACAGCGATCGCATTTAATACCTTTAAGGTTTCACGGGTTACTTCCGGCCCAATGCCATCGCCGGAAATAACGGTTATATTCTTGTTCATTTTTTTCGCTTATGCGAATTTTGTTTTTAATTAATTCTTTATGCTACGGCAAGCGCAGCAGTTTTATTGATTGAATAAATTTTATGAGTTCCTTTTTCCAGTTGCAATACTTTCTGAATGCACGATGGTATGGCGCTTTCATCGTGGCTCACATAGATCAATGTCTTTCTTGAATGCAAACAAATGTGATCTGTCAATGCAACAAATTCTACGCTTTGCTTATAATCAAGTCCCTGGCATGGTTCATCTAAGATGAGCAAAGGTGGATTTTTTATCAATGTCCGGGCAAGTAAAATCATTCGCTGCAGGCTGGCAGCCACTGAATGTAGTGGCTTATCCTTTATATCAGCCATTTGTAAAAAGTTCAGCCATTGCATTATTTTTTCCTGTTGAGCCGTAGAAAGTTTTCTAAATAATCCAATGGTATCAAAATATCCTGAGCCGATTGCCTGGAAACAGGTAATATTTTTATCGAAATAAGCATGCAGTTCAGGTGAGATGTATCCTATGTTTTTCTTAATATCCCAAATAGTTTCTCCGCTTCCTCTCTTTTTTCCAAAGAGAAAGATTTCATTGGCATAAGCCTGCGGATGGTCTCCTGTTATCATACTTAATACCGACGATTTACCTGCGCCGTTGCGGCCTTTTAATAACCATTTTTCTCCCTGGTTTATTTCCCAGTCCAGGTTTTGGAGAATTGTATGTTCGCCATATTGTATGTGAACATTTTTCATCTTTACTATCGTTCCTGATTCAAAATCTTCATCTGAAGCCGGCAAAAGCGTGTTGTCATAAATAACTTTTATGTCCTCTTCCGGAATGAAATCTTCTGTTGAAAAGTTTTCTTTGTCTCCAAAGAACGATAACCTGCCTTTTTCAATTGAGGCAATGTGTGTAATAAAATCAGGCAGAGGAAACGTTCCTGGAATTAAAATGATTTGAGTTCCTTTATTAGCCAGGCCGCTAAGTATCTTGTTTAGTTCTGCGCGAACGGTAACATCCAAGCCGATATAAGGAGAATCCAAAATCAATAAAGCCGGAGGATTCAGTAAGGCTTTAGCTAATTGAAATCTTTTGTGCTCACCGCTTGAAAGCTGTATCAGCGGAGAATCTTTTAAATGTGCAATACCAAGCACCTGTAAAACCGTATTGATGGAATCGCTGGCAACTTTATGATTGGTTAGTCCTGATTTTTTTAATAACACCTGAAATATAGTAGGAGCATCATCTGCATCAAAACTATTAAAGCGCTGCTGGTAATAAAAGTCTGTTATACCCGACAGATTTTTAAACGAATAACGTTGTTCAACCATTTCGATAACAGGAGAAACAGATGGATCGAAGGCTGTGGTGATATTTCCTGTGAAATGAATTTTATGTATGATGGCATTGGCCAGCGTGGTTTTGCCACTGCCTGAATCTCCCAGGAGAGCCAGGTGCTGTCCTGGTTGCAAGGTAAATGAAACACCATCAAGCACAGTCTTTTCCTGCGTTTTTATACAAAGGTCTTTTACTATGATTGATGGTTTTTGCATATTATTTATTTCAGGCCTTCAATGGCCTTTTCAAAATTGATAATATCTTCTTTTATGTTCAGTAAATAATCAATATCATCATAGCCATTCATCAGGCATGTTTTCTTATAATTGTTTATATCAAATTTTTCGCTTTCACCTGTTGCGTCAATGGTTATACTTTGGTTTTCGATATCAATAGAAAGCGTAGAGCCATTTTCCAGATTAAATATTTTATCTAAAAAATCTTCACTTACCTGCACCGGTACTACGCCATTATTTAATGCATTGTTTTTAAATATATCAGCAAAAAAGCTGGACACTACTGCATAAAACCCATAATCAAGAATAGCCCAGGCTGCGTGCTCGCGGGAAGATCCTGAACCAAAATTTTTTCCTGCTACCAAGATGGAGCCTTTGTATTCAGGTTTGTTTAAAACGAAATCTGTTTTCGGTTGTGCTTCATCGTTATTAAAGTAACGCCAGTCACGAAAAAGATTTTTACCAAAACCTTCTCTTGAAGTTGATTTTAAAAACCTCGCCGGTATGATCTGGTCGGTATCAATGTTCTCTACCGGTAGAGGCACAAACGAACTTTGAATATGTTTTAATGGCTTCATTTTTTTGATCCGAAATTTAATTTAGCAATTCTCTAATGTCAGTAACTACTCCGGTTATAGCAGCAGCGGCGGCTGTTAAAGGACTTGCCAGTAAGGTTCTTGCACCTGGCCCCTGCCTGCCTTCAAAATTCCTGTTGCTGGTGGAAATACAATATTCTCCTGCGGGAATTTTATCCTCGTTCATTCCAAGGCAAGCGCTGCATCCTGCCTGCCGTATTTCAAATCCTGCTTCATTAAAAATGACGTCAAGGCCTTCTGCTATTATTTGCTCTCTTACCTGGTGCGAGCCAGGCACTACCATTACTTTTACATTTTCATTTTTCTTTTTGCCTTTTATTATGGAAGCTATTAAACGCAGGTCTTCAATTCTTGAATTGGTACAGCTTCCTATAAAAACATTTTGCACGGGCATTCCTTTCAGAGCTTGTCCGGGCTGTAGCCCCATATATTTTAGTGCTTTGGCCATATTGTTTCTTTCTCCTTCATCAGCGATGCTTTCCAGCGTCGGTACATGGGAGTTAATGGTGATCCCTAAGCCGGGGTTGGTACCATAAGTGATCATTGGCTCTATATCTTCTGCATTAAAAGATAATTCTTTATCAAATACTGCATCTTCATCAGAAGGTAGTTTTTTCCACTCTTTTAGTTTATCCTCCCATTCAATTCCTTTGGGAGCAAAGAGGCGGTTTTTCATGTATTCGTAAGTTATTTCATCAGGCGCTATCATTCCACCTCTTGCACCCATTTCTATACTCATATTGCAAATGGTCATGCGTGCTTCCATAGAAAGTGCGCGAATAGTAGAGCCCGCATATTCCACAAAGTAGCCTGTGGCGCCGCTTGCAGAAATTTTGGAAATGATATAAAGAATAATGTCTTTTGAAACCACGCCTTTGTTCAATTGCCCGTCAATATTAATGCGCATCACCTTGGGCCGGTTCTGTAATATACATTGCGTAGCAAAAACCATTTCTACCTCGCTGGTGCCTATGCCGAATGCAATGGAACCAAAGGCGCCATGTGTAGAGGTATGACTGTCGCCACATACAATGGTCATTCCTGGTTGTGTGATCCCTAACTCAGGGCCAATGATGTGTACAATTCCTTGAAAAGGATGGCCTAATCCATATAATTCTACATGGTGCCTTTTACAATTTTCAACTAACCGCTGAACCTGTATCCTGCTTAGTTCTTCTCTGATAGGAAGATGTTGGTTGATCGTAGGAACATTATGGTCAGCCGTAGCAATGGTTTTCTCCGGACGGAAAAGAGGTTGCCCTCTTTTCTCAATTCCTGAAAATGCCTGTGGGCTGGTTACTTCATGAATAAAATGCTTGTCAATATACAATACATCCGGGCCATCCGGTATCGTTTTTACCAGGTGCTTATCCCATATCTTTTGAAATAATGTTTTTCCCATTTTATTTTTTTGAATAAAGATTAATGATAGCTTACCTCTGACTTTTGATAATTCATTGCCATATCGGAAAGGTCTTTATCTTCAACTTCTTTTTTACTATCGGCTACTTTTAAAAAGCGTGCATACAATTCATCTATATCATCCCTGTTGAACTGGTATCCTAATTTTTGAAAACGATAAGCCAAAGCGCTACGCCCGCTTCTTGCAGTCAATACTATTTTAGAGCCATCTGCTCCTACATCTTCAGGATTCATAATTTCATAAGTAAGGTTATCCTTTAAAAATCCATCCTGGTGAATGCCGGAGGAGTGTGAAAAAGCATTACTGCCTACTATCGCTTTATTAGGTTGCACAGGCATTCGCATCACATCTGAAACCAGGCGGCTCATTGGGTATAGCTTTGTCGAATTGATACCGGTGTAAAAGCCTATCTCTTTATGTTGCTTAATGATCATCACTACTTCTTCCAATGAAGTATTTCCTGCGCGTTCGCCCAATCCATTAATGGTACATTCTATTTGGCGCGCTCCGTTTATTATCCCTGATATAGAATTGGCAGTCGCTAATCCAAGATCATTATGGCAATGGCAGGATATAACCGCTTTATCTATATTGCTTACATTATTTTTCAGGAAAGCAATCTTTTCTCCATATTGAGTTGGCAGGCAATAGCCTGTGGTATCAGGAATGTTTACAGTAGTTGCCCCGGCTTTTATCACTGCTTCTATTACCTTAGCGAGGTATTCATTATCTGTGCGTCCTGCATCTTCAGCATAAAATTCTACATCATCAGTAAAATTCTTTGCCCATTTCACACATTGTACGGCTCTTTGTAAAATATCTTCCCGCGTAGAGTTGAACTTTCCTTTGATGTGAAAATCTGAGGTGCCGATTCCTGTATGAATACGCGATCTTTTTGCAGATCTTAATGCTTCGCCTGCTACTTCTATATCTTTTTGTACAGCACGGGATAAGCCACAAACAATGGTGCGGGTAAGGGCTTCAGAAATCTTTTGTACCGATAAAAAATCGCCCGGGCTGGATATAGGGAATCCTGCCTCCAATACATCTACACCCAGGTTTTCGAGTTCAAGGGCCAGTTCTATTTTTTCAGTGGTATTTAATTTGCATCCCGGCACTTGCTCACCATCGCGCAATGTAGTATCGAATATAATTACCTTCTCCATTTATTAATGATTTTGTCAAAATTGATGAATCTGTATTTAAAAAAAATACGCGTGAGTTTCCGAAAGTAGGAAATTCAGGTATGGCAATCTAATCAAAATGTCAGAAATTTACAATTATGAAGTATAGCATATTTTTGCTAAACCCTTGCTATTACTGCTATTGATTATAAACTATATACGATGCCCAACCGATCTACGGATTCATTATTTCAGTTAATTCACTCATTACAAAAGTCCGAAAAGAGGAATTTTAAGCTGTATGTGAAAAGAAATTCATCCAATAATGATTTGAAAGTAGTGCAGGTTTTTGACATAATAGACAAGATGGCTATCTATGATGAGAACGTATTGGTTCGTAAGGCAACCACTATTAAAAGGCAGCAGCTTCCCAATATTAAAGCGCATTTATACAAACAAATTTTAAGCAGCCTTCGCTTGTTGGAGACCAGTGGCAATATTGATATGCTTCTCCATGAACAGCTCGATCATGCTAAAATACTTTATAATAAAGGCCTTTATCATCAGAGCCTGAAAATATTAGAAAAAATAAAGGAAATGGCAAGAAGCAATGATCAGATCAATTTTGAAATAGAGGTATTGATTGCTGAAAAGAAAATTGAGTCGCTTCACATTACCAGGAGCATGCAGGATAGGGCGGACGAGCTTACCCGTGATATAAATATTGCCAACTCGCATCTTGTAAAACAATCAAAACTTTCTAATCTTGCTTTACAATTATATAGCTGGTATATCAAAAACGGACTGGCGCGAAACTTAAAGGATGAAAAAGAGGTTGAAAACTATTTTCACTCCCATCTGCTTCCGGAGATAAAAACTCCCGAAGGATTTTATGAAAAATTATATTTTCATCAGAGCTATTGCTGGTACGCCTTTATTCGCCAGGATTACCTGATCTATTACAGGCATACACAGAAATGGGTGGACCTTTTTATTGAACGCCCGCGCATGATGCAGATTGAAACAGGCAATTATATAAAAGGCCTGCACAATTTATTAAATGCTCATTTTACCTTAAGAAACTATACAGGATTTGAAAGGACACTTTTATTACTGGAAGAATTCAGTAAATCTGATGTTGTGAAGCTGAATGATAATAACAAGATACAGGTATTTGTATATTTATACATTGCCAAGATCAATCAACATTTCCTGGAAGGTACATTTAAAGAGGGGTTAGCGATAGTTGATGAAATAACCCGGCAGCTTGATGAATACAATCTTTTTCTCGATCAGCACCGTACACTTATCTTTTATTATAAGATTGCTTCTCTTTATTTTGGCGCAGGAGATTTTGATAATGCCATTCACTACCTCAATAAAATAATTAACTGGAAGGTAACGCTCAGGAACGATCTGCAATGTTATGCAAGACTCTTGCATCTCATTGCCCATTATGAATTAGGGAATTTTCAACTATTGGAATATCTTATTAAAACGGTATATCGTTTTATGGCTAAGATGCAAAACCTTAGCCTTGTAGAGGAAGAGATATTTAAGTTCTTAAGAAAATCGTTTTACATGTCGGCGAGAAAGCTTAAACCGGAGTTTGAAAAATTATTAACCACCATAAGGCAATTTGAAGCGAGTAAATTTGAAACAAGGGCTTTCGTTTATCTTGATATTATATCATGGTTGGAAAGCAAGATAGATGAAAAACCTCTTTACGAAATTATCAGGGAAAAATATTTAAGAATGAAAAAACTGCATAATAAAAAGAGATAAGCATTATCTTTTTATTCTTTTGCAGGCATACCTATATAGTGGTTTATTTTTTTTACCAATTCATTAGCGTCAAATGGCTTTGCAATGAAGTCATCAGCCTTGCAAAATTTTTTAATATCCTTAAAGTTGGTATGAGCCGAGATCATAATAACCGGAATGTCTTTTGTTTCAGGCGTGGCTTTTAAAGTATTGCATACATCTATCCCATCAATACCTGAAAGAAAAACATCCAATAAAATTAATTGGGGAGAAAACATTTTTGTTTTAGCTAAAACCTCTTCGCCCTTTAAAGTAGTCATTACATTAAATCCATATCGTTTAAGTATTATTTCTACTACCCATAAAATATCAGTATTGTCGTCAACAATCAATACGCGGTTCATATTCTTTTATATATTACAAATAATTACAAAATAAAATATCCTGAAAAATTTAAACGTAGAATGGTTCTCATATAATGTGCCATAATGATTACGGAGGCTTTAAAATTATAGTTTTATCGTCAATTATAAGGCTCTTGTTTATTAAATCTTAATAATTTATTTATAGTTTTTGCTGGTTATTGTGTTTAATGCGATGATGCAAATTAGAATTCATTGGTTTAAATAATTATATAAGATACATATATGAAGGCAGCCTGATCGTTTAAATAATGGGGTTTTTAAAAATAATTTGAAGGCATTATCCAAAAAATCTGGGCAAAATTTTACTCGTATAAAATCTGTCTAACCCCGGATGTTAGAAAACCGGTGTGGCGCCAAAGGAATTTCTCAACGGATTTGTCAGGCGGTATCTAATTCGATTACGGTTATTTCTGCTAATATTCCTACTCTTCCGGGATAGCCAATAAACCCAAAGCCGGGGTTTACATATAATTTTTGTTTTCCTTCTTCGTAAAGCCCATCCCATTCTTTATACAAATATTGAACGGGGCTCCACTTAAATCCGGGAATGTCCACTCCAAATTGCATTCCATGAGTGTGGCCGCTTAAGGTGAGATCTACATCAGCATATTCGGGCCTTACCTGCGCATCCCAATGGCTGGGGTCGTGGCTTATTAAAATTTTAAAAGGATATTTTTCTGTACCTGCATAAGCCTTTTTCATATCGCCATATTTAGGAAAGCGTGCTTTGGCGCTCCAGTTCTCAATTCCTATCAGGGCTATTTCCTGCCCGTCTTTTTCAAGTGTTACATGTTCATTCATCATCAGTTTCCATCCAAGGTCTTTATGGATCTTTGCAAGATTGATCAGATTTTGCGCCTTGGTAATTCCTTCGTACGGCCAGCGCACGTACTCGCCATAATCATGGTTGCCAAAAGTGGAATATACTCCCATAGGAGCTTTTATCTTATTAAATACATCCATGTAATCTTTCATTTCTGTAGCACGGTCATTTACCAGGTCTCCGCTAAAAATAACTATATCACCCTTCTCAGCAATGATCTTTTCTACTCCATGCATTACGGCTCTTTTATTGGTAAAGCTGCCGGAATGTACATCACTAAAATGTACAATTTTTATTCCCTTAAAGGCAGGAGGTAAATTATCAAATGCAATCTTTATCCGTTTTACTTTGTAATTGTACTTGTTGGAAAATCCATAAATCAGGCTTCCCAAAAGCGATCCTCCAGCCGCTAATCCAAGCCAGCTAAGAAAAACAGAACGGCTAATGCCCACATTATTCATTTGAGCAACTTCTGTATTTGAGAAAAACGCCTTTCCTGCTGCCCACTGAATCAGGCGCCTTATGTCGTCTATCAATAGGAAAACGCTTGTGATCATTTGCCCGAAAACAAAGGCCAGTATGGATGCAAAGAGATAGGTCCTTACTTTTTTAGGTAAAAATTCTGCGTCTGTAAATATGAAAAGAAGGAAACCAATGATCGCTATTAATGCGATAAACCAATAGACAATGTAAATGGCCGTTTTAATTTTGGGAGTAGCGGAATGGCTTACGGATCTAATGGCCATGAAAATATAAATATCCAGCAAAACCATTATCATTATCACTATCAGAGCGCCAAAAGGTGTCCTCATTTATAAATTTATTTTAAGAGATTAAAATTGAATAAATTCATCTAACTGGTTATTAATTGCATTAAGCGTGGCATTGTCAAGATGCCCCTCTTTATCCATTATTTTATCAATCACTGAAATAGGGAGCTTATTATAAAATACATTCATTTTCATATAATGCAAGGTATCAGCAAGGTGGTCCATTCCACGCAAATTCCCTGCTCTTCCGGTAGCTACACCTGTTAATAATGCTTTTTTATAATTCCAGGTTTTTTTTACATCGCTGTTATCAATCATTGATTTCAGCACACCCGGATAAGACCCGTTGTATTCAGGAATAATAAAAATAAATTTTTGTGTAGGAATGAGGATATCAGATTCAACTTTTACGTATTCCGGAGATCTTTGAAGAACATTTAATTCTTTTAGTGAAAACAAAGTTGCATTTATATTCTTGTTCTTCAATATTCTTTGGTATTCTATAGCTACCTTTTCTGAATGGCTACCAGGGCGATTGGTTCCGCTTATGATCGTGTACATTTTATAAAATTAACAGGTTTTTCTTTTTTATTGATTATTGAAATCACAAATTGTGAGAAGTTAGGGGATTAATAAATTGGTTTTTGCCAATGATAATGCCTTAATATTATACCTAATAATTAAATTTGCCATTATGGCTGCTGAATGCCGAAGATTAAAAGTTAGAGGCTGAAAGTATTAAAACGTAAAAGAAACCGAATCACGGAAAAGAATATGGGAAAGATAATAGGAATTGCTAATCAAAAAGGAGGAGTAGGCAAAACCACGACTGCTATTAATCTCGCGGCCAGCCTGGCAGTGCTTGAATTCAGGACCTTACTGGTAGATGCTGACCCTCAGGCCAATAGTACGACGGGAGTAGGTTTTGATCTTCACAATGTAACAACAGGGTTGTATGATTGTATGGTAAATGAAACTCCGGCAAAAGATGTGATCTTAAAAACCGATATTCCTTATCTGGAACTAATGCCTTCACACATTGACCTGGTGGGCGCGGAAATAGAGATGATCAATTATCCTGAAAGAGAAATTGTTTTAAAGAATATATTGAAACAAATTAAGGATCAATACGACTTTATTATTATAGATTGTTCTCCTTCACTTGGCCTGATCACTGTAAACGCACTCGTAGCTGCTGATAGTGTGATAGTGCCTGTGCAGACTGAATTTTTTGCTTTGGAAGGATTAGGAAAATTATTGAACACCATTAAGATAGTTCAAAACAGGCTTAATACGGATTTAAAAATAGAAGGCCTTTTGATGACCATGTACGATGGCAGATTGCGTTTGTGCAACCAGGTGGTAAATGAAGTAAGAAAGCACTTTGAAGAACTGGTGTTCAATAGTGTGATCCATCGTAATACCAGGCTTAGCGAGGCTCCCAGCTTTGGGAAGCCGGCTATCCTTTATGATGCAGATAGCAAGGGAGCTATTAATTATCTGAACCTTGCTAAAGAAGTGCTTCAAAAAAATAATATGACAAAGATCAGGCAGGGAGAAAAGATATTGGAGCTTCCATAGTTCATCTAAAGTAAATAAACACCATTCCACTTAGTAAATGAAAACAAATACGCCGAATAGGAAAGAAGCATTAGGAAAAGGAATCAGGTCTTTGCTTCAAAATATTGATACTGACCTTTCTGTTACAGAAAAGAGCCTGATCAAGGATACTGCCGATGGAGGCAAACCGGTAAATACAAGGATACCATTACATTTGATAGAACCCAATCCTGAACAGCCGCGGCATGATTTTGATGAGAATGCATTGAGCGAGCTGGCCGCTTCTGTGAAGATACATGATATTATACAGCCTTTAACGGTTACAAAGGCCGGTAATGGCAAATACCGCATCGTGGCGGGCGAAAGAAGGTTTCGTGCGGCAAAGATTGCCGGCCTTGCTGATGTGCCGGTTTATATAAGAGATACTAAAGATTCTAAAATCCTTGAGCTTGCCTTACTCGAAAATTTACAGAGAGAAGATCTGAATGCTATAGAAATAGCGCTTAGTTACAGACAACTCATGGAAGAGTTGGATTATACGCAAGACCAACTGGCAGAGCGTATGGGAAAGGAGAGAAGTACTGTTACCAATTATATTCGCCTTCTGAAGTTGCCGCCTGATCTGCAGGCTGCGGTAAGGAGTGGAAAGATAAGCATGGGGCACGCACGGGCATTGATTAATGTGGATGCAGTGGACAAGCAGTTGTATATATTTAACGAAATAAAAAACAAGGAACTTTCCGTGCGCCAGACAGAAGAACTGGTGCGCAAACTATACACTAACGAAAAATCCGGTGTTAATAATTCGGTAAAAGCTACGCTACCGCCGTCTTTGAAAAAAATTGAAGATAATTTAGCATCTCATTTCAGCACCAAAGTGAAAATAGCTCACAGTAAAAAAGGAACCGGCAGCATCACTTTTGATTATTATTCAATTGAAGAGTTAAGTTCATTGTTAGATAAAATGCAGGTTTCGGTAGATTAAATTATGACCGTACACTCAATCATCGTTATTACTTTATCTCTCCTTTTTGTATTACCGGGAACAAGCGCTTCTGCACAGCAAAACACAGATACTCTTATAGCTGAGAAGAAAGATACTGTGGTCTTAAAAAATGCTGCTGCTGATACCTCCGGTAAAAGTTTGCTGGCGCTGGATACTGCGGTAAAAAAATTCAATCCGAGAGTTGCCACCCTCCGTTCTGCCGTATTGCCGGGGTGGGGGCAGTGGTATAATAAAAAATACTGGAAGATCCCTATTGTTTATGGTGCATTGGGAATTACGGCAGGTGTGTTTTTTTATAATTTAAAAACCTATAAGCAATTACGGCAGGCTGTTATTTACCGGCTTGATAGCGATCCTTCCAATGACAGCCTTATTAATCCTGAGTTTGCTAATTTATCTACTGAATCAATCCGGATGTACCGGAATGTTTTCAGGCAGAACATAGATTATTCTGTATTGGTCTTTCTCGTTTTTTGGGGGTTGAACGTAGTGGATGCTACTGTGGATGCGCATTTGAAAGCATTTGATGTAAGCCCTGATATTACAATGAAAGTACGTCCATCATTTAACTACCCTTCAGGAGGTGCAGGAGTTTCCCTGGTTTTTTCTTTAAAAGATAAACATGACAGACCTTTGAGGCCGCTTCCATAAATGGTTTCCGGCCATTGTCGTTCATTGCTATTTTAATTTCATCTTTTATTTTTTAATTTCTTATTTTTCGTTTTTTTATTCTCAAATTTCTATTTATGAAAATTGCATTATTAGGATATGGTAAAATGGGCCAGGCCATCGAACAGATCGCTTTGCAAAAAGGCCACGAGATCGTATTACGTATTAACGATCAGAACCTGGATGATCTTACCAAAGAAAATATCAGGAAGGCCGATGTTGCTATTGAATTTACAAATCCGCAAAGCGCGGTTGAGAATATTTTATTTTGTCTCAATGAAAATGTGCCCATCGTTTGCGGAACTACAGGCTGGTTATCACAATTAAATATGGTTCAGGAAAAATGTAAAGAGCTCAATGGTACTTTTTTATACGCAAGTAATTTCAGTATCGGCGTAAATATTTTTTTTGAATTGAATAAAAAATTAGCAACCCTTATGAAAGGGCATTCTGATTATGACGTAAACCTTGAAGAAATACATCACACCGAAAAGAAAGACGCGCCAAGCGGCACTGCCATTACACTTGCAGAAGGTATTCTTGCTACGTTGCCAGGTAAAAGCAAATGGGTAAACCACGATGCACAACATGCTGATGAGCTATCTATTATCAGTAAAAGGATTGAAAATTTTCCGGGTACTCATTCCATAAAATATTCTTCCGATATTGATAATATTGAGATCATACATACTGCTCATAGCAGGAAAGGCTTTGCACAGGGAGCCGTGCTGGCAGCAGAGTTTATTGTAGATAAAAAAGGAATATTTACGATGAAGGATGTGTTGAACATTTAGTAATAGTTGAACATTTAGTAATAATTATATTGTCAGAGTTATTACTCAATAGAATTTATTAAAAAAGCCCACCGAAATGGCAGGCTTTTTTTAACTGATTAATTAATAAAATTAGAAACTGTAAGCAACACGCAGATTCAAAGAACCTAATGTACCGTTGTTGCTAAAAGCAAGGTACTTAAGGGATGCATCAAAATTAGAGCTCAAATAATAACCAACACTTGGGGCATAAGCGAATGCACCACCACCGCCTTTCCCAAAGCCATAGCCAAGTTGAGCATGGCCGTAAATTTTATCACTTCCCAAATTAAACTTAGCGCCAGCTAAAACGGGAATGAAGTAACTGCTCCCACTTCCGTATTTAGATTTTACGCTATAATTTTCATAGCCTGCGCTTGCAGTAATTTTAGTACTTGACGCAACTGCGAAATCAGCCTGAAGGTCAGCGCCAAAAGCAATTGAGTAAATTGAGGGTGAAGATGTAGGAATGCCAGCATTAACCCCGATACTCAAAGTCGTAGGTTTTGAATCCTGTGCCTGTGCGCCTATTGTTGTAAATGCAACAATGGCAATCGCCAAAATAGTCTTTTTCATTTTGTTTTGTTTAGTTTTACGAATTGGTTTTGAATTAATAATTTTAAATAAAAAATAAAAATTCCGCCGCAAATATCTGTATTATTTTGAATTATACAAGTCTTATTTACAGTATATTTATTGCATTACTGTCGTCATTTAACAAAGCTTTAATTATGTTTCATCTTATCAAATTATTAGGCCATCGAAAGAATTTCTGATACAAAATTTACCTCTTCTCACCAATAGATAATATTCTTCTTTTTAGAAAATGAAACAATGTTATAAATTACTGTATCCGTTAATATTTTGTGTTGAGAAGTAAGTGTAACTTGTGCCTCATTTTATGAGTTATCTTATACCCGGAATCAGGACAGTTCATGTGACGAGATATGTGACTCCTTTGCGCGAAGGAGGCTCTATGCCGGCGATTGCAGAGGCCGATGACGGCTTTTTTTATGTGATCAAATTCAGGGGAGCCGGGCAGGGAAAGAAAGCGCTTATTGCTGAATTACTTGGAGGAGAAATTGCGCGGGCGCTAAAACTCAAAGTCCCCGAAATTGTATTTGCTTTGCTTGATGGCGCTTTTGGCCGTACAGAACCCGATGAAGAGATCCAGGATTTGCTCAAAGCCAGTGTGGGATTGAATCTTGGATTACATTACCTGCAAGGCTCTATCACTTATGATCCTGCTGTATCCATCATTGATCCCAGGCTGGCCTCATCCATAGTGTGGCTTGATTGCCTTCTTAATAACGTTGACCGTACCTCACGCAATACCAATATGCTTTGGTGGCATAAAGAATTGTGGCTTATAGATCATGGCGCATCTTTGTATTTTCATCACTCATGGAAAGACTGGCAGGCGCAGGCAACGAAGCCTTTCGTATTAATAAAGGATCATGTATTGTTGCCCCAGGCTACCGGCCTGGATGCGGTGAATACTGAATTTCGTACGATTCTCACACGGGAGTTAATAGAAAATATTGTATCACTGATCCCTGATGAATGGCTGGAAGATGAAACGGCATTTCAGTCAATAAGCGAGCACCGACAGGCTTATGTATGGTTTCTGGAAACCCGTATCGCTCATTCAGAAATATTTGTAAAAGAAGCGCAGTATGCAAGACAATCAATTATTTGAATATGCTGTAATAAGGCTTGTGCCGCGGGTAGATCGCGAGGAGTTCCTGAATGTAGGCGTGATCTTATATTGTGCCAAACAACAATTTTTAAAAACATTGTTTCAATTGGATGCAGGCCGCATTACATCCTTATATCCTGAAATAGATGTAGAAATAATACGAAAACATCTTGAAACATTTCAACTTATTTGCCGGGGTGACGCAGGGGCGGGGCCTATTGCAAAGCTGCCGATCGCAGAACGCTTTCGCTGGCTTACTGCCACACGAAGCACTATCATTCAGGTATCAAAAGTTCATCCGGGATTTTGTACAGATGCAGAAGAAACGCTTGACAAATTATACAGGCAACTGGTTTTGTAAACCTAACAGCTTTCAAAAAACCTGTTAAGTTTAATTGATCATCCCGCTTTAATCATGCTTTTCAACAAAGCTTCTTTTTCTATTAATCTTTGTAATAAAGCAACCTGGTTTCCTGCTCTCACAAAATTTTGCCCCTCGTATTTAGTGCCATAGTAAACATCATTATTCAGGTAATCGGTAAGGAACCGAAGCGCCTGCATGTAGATCATGAATTTTCCTGCATAAATAAAGTGTTCTTTTTCTTCTTTACTTAATTCATCTTTCATTTCTTCCATGTAACCATCCCAGATAGATTTGAAATATTCTTCCCTTACCTGCACTTTTGAAAAGTCTTTTTCTTCTTCATTGGCGGGAGATAGATAGGTTCGCATCATATCGCCCACATCGCTTATAAAATATCCTGCCATTACGGTATCGAGGTCTATCACGCAAATACCTTTATCATCTTCATCAAACAAAACGTTGCTTATTTTAGTATCATGATGGGTAACGCGCAACCTGAATGATGGATTTTGCAAAATGTTTTCGTAAGTATCTGCAATGGCTTTATGGTTATTTAAGAATACGATGAGATCGCGGGATTGCTGTATCCTGCTTTGGTTACCGGATTGCAGCGCATCGGTAAATTGTTTGTACCTGAGAGAAAGATTATGAAAATCGGGTATGGTATTTTGTAACTTTCCGACAGGGAAACCGGATAGTAACCTGGTAAACTCTCCAAACTTTTTTGCAGCTTCATAAGCTTGTTGTGGCTTTTCGACAGTAGCGATGGTATGAGAATTTTTTACAAAAGGAATGAGGCGAAAATACCCCAGCCCTTCTATAAATTTCATTTCTTCACCGCCGGTAGTTTTTATTGGCGCAGCAAAAAGATAATCAGGATGGTGCTTTGAAAGGTAACCGGCTATCAGGCTGAGATTGGATGCTATTGCTTCAGGATTTTTAAAAACAAAATGATTGATCTTTTGCAGTATGAAATGATTTGTTTCATTTTTTATTTGCCAGGTAGCATTAATAAGCCCTTGCTCTATCGGCTCAATTGTTACATCTTTAACATCTAATCCATAAGAGGAAATAATTTCATTGCCTGGTATCATTTTTCTAAAATATTATTGACAAACATAACCTACAATTATTAATAACCGAAATGCAAACGTTTGCCTTATTTATAAGCAAAGTTTTATTTTACCGGATGATCTGTTATTTTTTATGAACCACCAGCCGGCCCTGGATAAGCACGTTTTGATAAATGGGTTTTTCGGGTTGTTTTTCTTTTTCATTAGAGAATAAACCGAATAATATTTCAGTTGCTTTCTTTGCCTGTTGATATGGGAATTGTTCTACCGAAGCCAGAGGAGGAAATTCAAGATAATTGGTAATTGGCAGGTTGGCATAACTAACAAAACAAACATCTTTATTAATTTTTAATTTCTTTTTTCTTGTATATTGAATGGCATCGAGGGCTACATAATCATTGATAGTAATGATGGCAGTGGGTGGCCGTTTCAGGTTTAATAATTTTTCTATTGCTTCGTAGGTTTTCTGCTGTGTAAGGTCTGTGGATTCTATCAATGAAGGATCAATTTTTATTCTTCTTTTTATAAGCACTTTTTCATAAGCATTCATTCTTTTTATGCATGACTCCATCTCAGAAGGCCCATTGATCAGGCCTATTCTTCTATGGCCATGCTTAATTAAAAACTCTATAGCTTGCTGAGTGCCGGCGCTTATATCGGAAGATACTTTATGTACATCCGGAAGATTAGGAACTCTATCAAAAAAAACAACCGGTATGTTATATTTTGCCATGCCGGTAAGGTGGCTGTAATCTTTAGTGTATTTGGAAATAGATACAATGATCCCATCTACCCGTTGATTTTTCATAGCAGTAATTATTTGCTTTTCCTGCTCTACCTCATCATGCGATTGGCCAATAAGAACGCTGTATTTGTTGAGCTTTGCCACATCTTCGATCCCGCTGATCGCCTGTGAAAAAAATTCTTCTTTAAGGTTAGGAAGAATTACTCCAATTGTATTTGTTTTTTGTTGTTTAAAAAGTAAGGCAGTCTGGTTGGGTTCGTAATTTAATTCTTTTGCCAACTGCTGCACCTGTGCTGTAGTGCGCAACCCGATACCGGGGTGATTGTGCAAAGCCCTTGATACCGTTGAAACAGAAAAATTCAAACGTTTGGCTATTTCCTTAAGTGTCGTTAATTTATTTTCCATAAGAAAATATTAAAACCGTGCGCACACAAATTACGATAAATGTTTCCAATTCAGAGGCTTGCTCATCTGCTTTAGAAGGGTTAATAAATCCGCATTGTGTAAACATGAATTGATAACAAACCCGGAGAAAAATGATTTTTATAAATGGTAAATTAATAAATTCACGGTTTATAAAAAGTAACTAAACAAATAAATTAATGAGCAACAGATTTGAAAACCAGGTAGCGGTTATTAGTGGCGGAGCAGAAGGATTGGGCAAAGGTATTGCCCGCCGCATTGCCTCGGAAGGAGGACAGGTAATTCTCTTTGATATTAATGCCGCTCAGTTAGAAAAAACAGTGGCAGAGTTTAAGGCAGATGGCCTTATGGCGCATCAGTACGTGGTAGATATTTCCAATGCAGGTGAAGTAGAAGAAGCATTTAAGAAAGTAGAAGAAGCATTTGGTAAATTGGATGTGATGGTAAATTCTGCCGGCATTGTAGGCCCTACCAATACAAAGATCACGGACTATAGAGTAGAAGATTATGACAGGATTTATTCTATCAATCTCCGTGGTGCCTTTTTAATGGCCAAGTATGCAGTAGGAATAATGAATAAAAATAATTATGGACGCATTCTGCTGATAGCCTCTATTGCAGGTAAAGAAGGAAATCCTTTTATGGCCGGATATTCCTCCATGAAGGCTGGGGTAATAGGCCTGGTAAAAGGAATAGGGAAGGAGTATGCTGAAACCGGGATTACTATCAATGGTTTAGCTCCTGCTGTAATTAAGACGGCAATGAATGAGAATACCTCTCCGGAACAACTGATCTATATGACCAATAAGATCCCAATGAAACGATTAGGAACCGTAGAGGAAGTAGCCTCGCTGGCTTCATGGATCGTTTCTGAAGAAGCAAGTTTCAATACAGGGTTTATATTTGATATTTCGGGAGGAAGAGCTACTTATTAAATTGTCAATACCACCTTTGAGGCCGTTATTGAAAAAATGAATGGCCTTACGAAGGCTATTTTTCTCTCTTCGTTCTCTCTCTTGTTTTATTACTTTAAGGATAATAAAATATACGCTTATTATTATACGTTACATATCGGATAACCAAAAATTTATTTAATACATTCCTCTTTACTATGAAAAAGATTTTATTTTCCCTTCTTTTGCAGGCAGGCGCTACAGTATTTGCACAAAAGCCCATTATTATTTCTGTAGGTGGCGGCATGAACAATACCTCATCTGTCTTGAAGAACAACAACTACCTGGGCAATGGCTATGATGTACAGGCTGATGCCTTTGTTCCATTTTATCGAAAAGGGTGGGACGGAACGGTAAAAGGCAAGGGGCTGGCGTTGGGCATTAATGTTTTGATAGACTATGCCCGTGTAAAAAATCTTTCGCCGGACAATGTGGGCATAGCGGGCCAATACCAGGTATATGGCGGCAACACGGTGGTCACTTCGCAATCGGATGCGAAAATGTCGGGCAGCGTTTCGGGCATGATAGGGGTGCAGGGTATCATTTCTTTCGGAAAATTTAACTTATCTCCTTCTTTGCATGCAGGATATCTGCATCTGAAACAACAAGGGTATGTGCAGAACGGAAGTGCCGAAATAAATGGACAGGCCTATGAAACAGCGCTGGCGAAATCCGAAGCACAAAGCGCCAGCGGTTTCGTTTTCATGCCGCAGGTTAAAATAGGATATAATATAACACCGGGGTTTTCGCTTTTTGTAAGCCCTTCGGTGGTTATAGGGCCGGAGGTAAAGCGCACCGCCCGGTATTTGACGCCACAGGGTGGATTTAACGACAAAAAAACCTACGAGCTCAAACAGTTGGCAAATGGCACATGGGAAAATAGCTCCACTACAACCGGCAGATATAATCTCACCAGGCTAAATTTTGGCATAAGTTGGATTTTAGGTCGTAAATTAAAAAGCTCAACAACAAAAATGCCTTCAAGATTGTCTATGACACCTACCACAACGAGGCAGACACAGGGCAAAACTTTTGGTGAGAAAGTGAGCCAGGGAATCCAATCGGCTGCTGCACAAACGAATAACCCTCTTTACGAAGGCAAAGGAAACCAAGGTGAAAACCCTCTGTTTGAATCATCAAATCAGGCAAAACCTGGAAATCCTATTGGTGGCAATCCTGTAAGTGATAAAGGAATAAATGAAGCGGGAATAAATGAGACAGAAGCTGCCGCCAGGGAAGAAAAAAGAACCTATACCGGAGGGCGCAAAAATGAGCCGCAGGAAAGTGTTGCCGCCGCAGGCATAGGAGGCATGGCGAAACCGGGTGGGGCGGTATCGTCATCTTATGCTGCTGGCAGAGTTGCGGGAGCCCCGTTAAAAGGCGTTGGTGTGAAGTTGGGAAGAAATCTTTCCAATAGCGCTCAAATAAAAGCTGTAACGAACGAAAAAGGCGAAGCAGCATTTGATATACCAGAACCAGGCAGTTACAAAATCATCCTTACTGCACCTGAAAAAGCGGAAGCACAGGATTTCAACACCACAAGAAGCAACAGGGAAAGAAGCCACTTAGCCGCCAATCCTGGTTCTGGCGCTTCGGGCGAAGCAACGAATGCCACCAGACCCGGAGAGCCGTTGAAAAGCGTTGAGGTAAAACTGGGAAAAAGTCCTGACAATAGCATTCAAATGAAAGGCGTAACAAATAAAAAAGGCGAAGTGAAGTTTGACATACCCGAAATGGGCGCTTACAAGATCATTATTCAAACACCTGAGAAAATGAATGAGAGTAAGCCCGAAAGAAAAAAGAAAGAAGCAAAGGTTAAGGAAAAACCTACCAGTGGCTTGAAAGATACATTAAAAACAAATGTGTGAGAAAAGCCGGTTTAAAAACTTATTGTTGTTAAACCTGTCGGAATAAACGCCTACTTTAATAGACCTGAGTTGCAGGAAAATAAAACATATTTATAACTAATGCCTGAATTTTGGTAGGCTTTGGGCTTAAATTTTTACCGGAATATTGTAAAGACAAAGTACTTCTACAAAAAATAGGAAGGCGGTACAGTTTTTGCAAATAACTATAGCGTTTTTTTACTTTCGAGATAGTGTCTTGAGCGTTCCCTATTTGAAGAATCAAAATGCTAAACCAGGCATGTGCGGGATTCCTTCTTCGTAAAATCACCTGAAAAAATAAAATATTCAGTAAAATTATCAGGAGGAGAAAGAGCGCATATTGTCCTTGCAAAGCCAGGTAATTTTATATTATTTTGTTTTTTTATCTAAACAAATATTTTATGAAAAAGCTTTTATTACCTTTTGTTTTTGTGTTGATGGTATTAACTGGTTGGAGTTTTTCTGATAAGCCCGCTTCAAACCTTCGAGACTTAAACCTGGAGCTGGCTCAATCTGGTAATCCCTTTAGTTTCTTTAATGCCCATAGGCAAGGCCGTTCTGCTATTGGCCTGATGTGGCAAATTTCCAGTTCCGATCATGTACTTGGCGTTCAGGTTCAACGTTCTTATGATGGTGAATTTTTTGATCCAATTACGAATCTGCCCGGCGGCGCTAATAAAAGATTTACCTGGAAAGATGACAATGTATTTCCGGGGTATATTTATTACCGGTTAGCAGCCATACTTACGGACGGAACTATTTTTTATTCAGAGGTAGAGGTAGTTCATATTATACAGAAGTGATAATGTTTTGCAATTTATGGTAACCTTTAATGTTCATTAATGTTGCCGGAAATTTTAATTCTATAACCCGGTCCTATGAAATCAATTATATATATTTTGTTTTTCGTTGGATTTATTAATTATGCAAAGGCTCAGATTACAACACCAATCATTAAGGCAAACTTTGGGGTTGAAGCAGATTTGGAAGCTAATTATTATAAAGGGAATATTCAAAATGGCAACGATGATTGGTTCAATAATTCTCCGGCTGCCTATACCGGGCAGGGAGTAATTGATACGACGGGAGCTGCAGCTATCGTGGCGCGTTATGTTACTGATCCTGCTTTCCGTCAACTTCCTTTTTACCGTACCATGAGTGTTCCTGCTTACTCAGTGGTAAACAACCGTATGTGGATAGATGCTGTTTTTATCCGCGATTATCATGGTAATGATTCTACCATGTTCGCTTCCGGAGCGAGCAAAAATGGTATGAGTCCAAAGGATTGGTCATGCCCGGTAGCCCAGTCTGTACCTGATAAAAATGAAATATTAGATATGATGGTTCATGTAAGAAGGGCCGGACCTGATATTTCAGACTCACTTTGGATGTTTGGAGGACTTTCTATTGAGAATACTACAGGTGACCGATATTTCGATTTTGAAATGTATCAAACAGACATTTATTACGACAGGTCTTCTCTAAAATTTTATGGCTATGGCCCTGATGGGGGACACACCAGTTGGAAGTTTGATGCCACCGGGAACATTACTACTCCGGGCGATATTATTTTTTCAGCTAATTACGGCAGTTCTACGCTTACTTCTATCGAAGCAAGAATATGGGTAGATAGGTCTGCTTTATTGATAACACCTGTCGCTTTTAGCTGGAATGGCACTTTTGATGGAGCAAGCTCAGGTTCCCAATTTGGGTATGCAGGAATAATTCCAAAATCTTCAGGCGCTTTTTATACGGGTATAGAAAATAACAAAAGCACATGGGCGGGACCTTTTAGCCTGGTACGTGGCGATAACCAAACTGTAACAAATTACATATCAGGACAATTTATGGAGTTTGGTGTAAATCTTACTAAACTGGGCCTTGATCCGGTAACCTTATTAGGAGGTAATGGTTGCGGAATGCCCTTCCGCCGGGTTTTGGTTAAATCCCGTGCTTCTACTTCATTTACTGCTGCCCTTAAAGATTTTGTGGGACCCTTTGATTTTTTCCTGGCGCCCCGGGTTATGACGAGCGCTGATACTACAACGTTATGCGGCCTGATAGGGATAAGCCAAATAAATGTCGTAAATCCTACTCCTAATTCGTCATATACCTGGTCAACACCCGATGGACATATTGATTTTCATAATTCACCAACTTCTATTACCGTTGATACACCCGGTACCTATATAGTCACCCAAAGATTACAGTCAGGATGTCCTATCTATGCAACAGACACTGTTGTAATTACTACTAATCCATTTTGCTTTATACTTCAAAATTCTACTGATCTTAAGGGGAGGCTTTCTCACAACCAGGTTTTACTCAACTGGTCAACACCTTCAAACAAGGCAATCAATTATTTTGAAATTGAAAGGGGAACAGATGGGGTAACCTTTAACTCTATAGGCAGGATAAATCAGCATTTCTCTTCAGGAGATATTATCCATTATAATTTAACTGATGATGTGAATGTACTTGGTAACCCCTTTATCTATTACAGACTAAAAACGGTAGGTTACAATGGAGAGATTGCTTATAGCAGAATTATCAGATTATACATTGAAGAAAAACAAAGAGAGGCCATAAATATCACTCCTAATCCGGTTAAAGATGTGATGCGCTTGAATATTTCATCTTCTACCGATGGAAGTGCAAAGTTGTCTATATATAATGTTGCAGGGCGACAAATGATGTCTTTGCCCGTAAGGGTACAAAAAGGAAGTACCGTTGTAGAGGTTAAAGACTTGCAAAGTTGGCCTCGTGGTATTTATTATGTAAAAGTATTATTAGGTAATAGTATATTCATAAAAAGAATGATGTTGATGAAATAGAAAGCTTATTATGTTGTGTGGCCTTACCGTTTTTTACTTTTTAATTGTCTCTTCATGTTGGCGTGTTTTATGTTTGCCTCATAACTATTTTAAACCATAAAAAATGTTTGTTCATACAAAATTTAAATCAATCATGAAAATAAATTCCAAAAAATCAATTGTAAGTATTGCTGTTTTATTCAGTAGTATTTTATTTTTCTCTTGTCAAAAGGGTAATAACAGTAATCCGGTAAGGTTGCAAGTTCATCTAACCGATAGCCCTGACCCGGACGTTCAGGAAGTATGGGTAGATGTAAAAGAAGTGCGTATAAACATGAAGGACACCAACTGGGTCACCCTTGATGGCGCACATCCGGGGCTTTATAATCTGTTGGGTTTAACCGATGGTAAAGATACCTTACTGGCAGATGCTCAAATTCCTGCAGGTAATATTTCACAGATACGCCTCATACTTGGGGATAACAATTATATTATAACAAAAAGCGGAGAAAAAATAGATTTGACTACCCCCAGCGCGCAACAATCAGGATTAAAAGTACAAATTCACCAGGCAGTAACGGGTGGCGTATTATATAGGCTGGTATTGGATTTTGATGCTGGTAAATCCATCGTAAAAGCAGGCAATAGCTCCAAGTATATTCTAAAACCTGTATTGAGAGTTATTTCATTTGTTGCATCAGGAGGCAATTTGAAGGGAGTGGTAACCCCTGATTCAGTGAGAACACTGGTTTATGCTATTACTGGCACTGATACTGTTGCTTCAACCTACACAGAGACATCGAATGGTAATTTTTGGTTTGGAGATATACCTGCCGGAACCTATTCGCTTTCTTATGTACCAACGGATACTACTTTTAAGGATGCACAGCGTGATGTTTCTGTTGTATTGGGGCAAACTGCAATAGCAGATACAGTAGCGCTCGAAAAAAAATAAAATTACGGATTCGCAGACTGTAGAAATAGAATACAAGTATATAGAATGTAATGCCGATTGTGCTTCGCAATAGTTCAATCAAGATTGCACTAATGCTTTCAATCGGCATTATTACCAGAGTATCTGATTGAGCAAGTCCTATTTATGCTTAAGAATTCCAACTCAGGTCCTGATCTCCCTGCGCATAAAGAGATAATAAGTTAAAGCGAAACAAACGGTTATGGCTGCTATAAGTCCTGTAACCTGCGGCCACACGATCATAAAGCTTTCTTTTAGCGGCAAAGGCGATGGTATGGCTCCCGCCATTTGTTCCATGGTCATTGGCCCCAGGCTTCTCACCGAAGGCATCAGCAGCGTGGTGGTGGCATCCGTATATAGTTGGCCGGGGGCAATTCTCGATAGATCCAGTAACAAATTGTTATAGGCTAATGCAGCTTCCGGCGCCAGGGAGTACTGATCCGGCAACAATGCTGTAACGATTATGTTTATAATAATACCGTAAAAGACTGTAAAAAATAACCAGATCCCCATAGCGGTTAACGCAGAAGTAGCTGCATGCTTAAAAACAACGGACAAGCAGATCGAAAGGCTAAGCCAGAAACCTACATACAATACGCTCAACGCTATAAAACCAAGGATACGGAAAAATTCTACCGGCTCTATTGGTGCACCTGTTATAATAAGCCCTCCTCCAATCATTAGCAGGCCCAGGCTAAGGAAGAGAACGCTGATAACAATAAGCGCCCCGGTAAATTTTGCCAGCAACAGGTTGTCCCGGTAAACAGGCTGCGCTAAAAGGCGTGTCAGCGTGCCGTTATTTTGTTCAGCATTTATGGCATCAAATCCAAGAGCTATTCCAAGCAGGGGGCCAAGAAAAGTAATAAATATATGAAAGGGGGGAAGCGTACCATCTGTTGTGGTCAATAACTTTAGATATACAAAAAGGCGATCAGGATCCTGCTCGTTCGCAACTGCGGCGCTGATATTTTTCAATGACACATACATAGCCCCCAGGAAGGTCAATATGATCAATACAACCATAATAATAAAACGCCAGCTACGGACGTGGTCTGCTACTTCCTTACGCACCATCACTGAAAATGGGCTTGGGGCAGACAACGGGCTGCTATTGGGTTTTACTTCTTTTGAAAAAAGACCTCTGAAATAAGCCAGATTTTCCATTGGAAATATTTTTCTTTAGATTGTTTTCAAAATATCGTTGGTAGATTTCATCTAACCCAAATTCCTTTTTGTGTACCCCCATCACATTCAGACCTTTTTCTACGAAAAAGCGTACAATGTCCGGAGTCAGATCTTCTGTGCAGGAAAACTCAACGGCTTTCTCAGAAATGTTGATGTTTCGTATGGCTGCAAGTTGTTCCAGTTCTTTTAGTGGCTCCCAGGAAGCGGGCAGGGGTTCTTTGACTGTGATCACTACTGTAAAAGATTCTTCTCCGAATAAATTCCGCGAAAGCGTTTCAATGTTTCCTTCCACCAGTAATTTACCTTCTACGAAAATACCTACACGGTCGCAAACCTGCTGTACCTGGTGCAAATGATGAGAAGAAAGCAATACCGTCAGTCCCTGCTGGCGGCTCAGATGGCGAATAAAAGACAGAAATTCTTTTACGCCGCTGGGGTCAATACCCAGTGTAGGCTCATCCAGTATGATCACCTCAGGTTCGCGTATCAGCACATCAGCCAGGCCAAGCCGTTGTTTCATTCCCCGGGAATAGGCTGCCGCTTTCTTATCCATCTCGCCGGCCAATCCTACCATCTCCATCGTTTGGCGGGCACGCTCTTCTGTTTGCTGTTCCGGCATACCGTTCAGCCTTGCGATATACATCAGGTTTTCAAGGGCCGTCATGTTATCATAAAAGCCCACACTGTCGGGCATGTAGCCCACTTTCTGTTTTACAGCTATAGGATTAGTGGTGGCATTCACTCCGCACACGATGGCAGTACCGGCAGAAGGTTCTGCCAATCCCAACATCATCAGGATGGTAGTCGTTTTGCCGGCGCCATTAGGACCTAACAATCCAAATACTTCTCCTTTGCTTATCCTGAGATGCAGATTGTCCACGGCTTTCATGGAACCATAGAATTTAGTCAATCCGTTCAGTTCAATGATGGGATTTTCCATAGCCGTTTATCTTCTTCCGTATTTACGAATAAGGTAATATACAATTCCTAGCGCCAGCAGTATGACAAGTATTCCAAGCCACCCGGAAAGCAGCGATGTTTTTACCGTCATTCGAAAAGTAGCATCTGCATTAGCATAACTATTTTTTACTGTGAATGTAGTGATATAATCACCGGCGATAGTTTTATCCGGAACATTCAAAGTGGCCTTTATCTCCACTGTTTTGCCGGGATCAAGCCTCTCCACTTTTGCTGGCTCAAATGTCGCCGTCCATTTTGCCGGGGCACGGGCAGATAACTCCAGCCCGTCAAGAGGAAGCGTACCTGAATTCATTACTGATAACTGGAGCACTTTGCTGCTGCCTTCAGTGATGTCATCACTCAGGCGGCCGGTAGGAGTAGTTAGCTCAACACCGTAAGCGCCTTTCACCACGGCTTCCAGTTCAAGCCTGAGTGTATCCTGTGGCGAAACAGCAATAACGGGAATATTGTACTTTCCCGGTTTTACTGCCGGGGAAGCATTGATCTCGACAGAGATCACTTCCGTTTTTTCAGAGTCCACTTTAAGAGAAGCCACCTGACTTCCCTGAGCACGGAAAGTGGTGTTCCATCCTTCAGGAACCATTGCTTCCAAAGCGTACACTCGTGCCTCTTTACTTCCATTGTGTAATGAAGTATTATAACGGAAAATGTCTTTGGCTGTCGCCTCTATATTCATCAGGCTGGCAGTAAAGGAAGAGGGGAGATGGCTGTCTTTCTTTTGAGCATAAGATGCCGTCAAAGAAAAGATAGCCAAAAGGGAAAAAACAAAATGTTTCAGTTTACTTTGTTGCAGATAAAAAAACTTTACAGTCATAGTTTAATAAATGTTGGTATCCATTAATAAAATAGTAGCAGACTTTAAAGAGAGCGGACAAATGTAAAAAATGGTGAAACACAATTTTGTTAAAAAAATTAAAAGAATTGAATTGCTCAATATTTTCCTGAAAGTTTTTTTTAAAACTATAATAGAAGCGTATGTGACTATAGCGCTTCTTTATTGTATTTCCTTCTGTATTCCAGTGGCGATATGCCTGTAATTTTTCTGAACACTTCCCTGAATGCTTTGAGATCAGAATATCCGGCTTCATACATCACTTCACTGATGTTTTTGCGTGTAGTTTCAAATGCCTTTTTTGCTGATTCGATTTTCACACGTTGTAAATACTCAACTGGCGTATTGCCTGTAGCTTTTATAAAACGGCGATCAAAATTTCTTCTGCCTACAGCGAGTTTTCTGGATAAGCTTTCAAATAAAATTTTTTCGGAAAAATTGTCTTCAATGTATGCCTGTGCTTTTTTTATCACGGTATCGTTATGAGACTTTTGCCCCTCGAAAATGGTAAACGCAGATTGGTTCTGGCGGTCTATCTCTATCTGAAATATTTTTGAACAATAGATCGCAGCCTGCCTGTCGTAATATTTTTCTACCAGATAGATCAGTAAATTCAAAAACGAATAGCCGCCACCGTTAGTATAAATTCCATGTTCATCAGTAATCAATTCATCTTTCTTCACATCCACCTGGGGAAACATGGTTTTTAATTTCTCAACGGAATTCCAATGTATGGAACATTTTCTTCCATTCAGCAAACCTGAAGAGGCAAGTAAAAATGCACCGGTGCACATGCTTGCTACTTCTGTCCCGCGCGTGTACTGCTGCACTACCCACTTCATCAGAGAACTGTTCTCTTCTGTTATGGCTTTGAAATCATGCGCAATGGAAGGGATGATGATGAGATCGGTTTTTTTAACCGACGAAATATCTATCTGTGGCCTTACCATTAATAAACCGTTATTTACTTCAGATTGATGTGCATTGCCCGCTAACTGAACTTTAAATAATGGGTGCTTGCCATTATCTACCCAATATTTATTAGCCCGTGAAAATATATCGTAAGAGCCAACAATACATGAAATAGTACTCAGTGTCATTTGTGTGTTGGGTACTAATATGGTTAAATGTTTCATTGGAAAAAAATTATGGATCGTTTCAATAAATGTAAATGCCATGCAATTATCCTCTTGCAAATTTAAGAAGCATCTCTGTCCAAATCAACCCACAGGAATGTCCACATTACACCACCTGAAAGCATGTGTCAGTCAATACCTTTGAAAACAGATTCATTATTTATTAAAGCAATTCCTTTATAAAATAAAAATTTAAAAAAATGAAAAACAAAGATTTCACAACAAGCTTTTCTACGAATGCAACACCACAACAGGTTTTTAATGCCATCAATAATGTACGCGGCTGGTGGTCGGAAAATATTGAAGGAGAAACCGGCCAGCTTAATGGTGAATACGCCTATCACTACCAGGATGTGCATCGCTGCAAAATAAAGATCACAGAACTTATTCCGGATAAGAAAGTAGTTTGGCATGTACTGGATAATTATTTCAAGTTTACCAAAGACGAAAGTGAATGGAAAGACACCGATATTATTTTTGAAATCACTGAAAAAGATGGAAAGACTGAATTAAAGTTCACTCATAAGGGTTTGGTGCCGGAATATGAATGTTACAATATTTGCCATGATGCATGGACACATTATATTCAAACGAGTTTAAAGAATCTGATAACAACCGGTAAAGGCAGCCCGACACCAAAAGAGAGCGATGATAATTCTGAAACGGCCAATTTGGGAAAAAATGAATTCTTAAAAGAAAATGCTACAAAAAGTATTCATCACAGGTTACTCATAAAAGCCCCTGTTGAAAAAGTTTATGAAGCCATTACTACTCAGAAAGGCCTTGCAGGATGGTGGACTCCTGAAACAATCGCAAAGCCTGAAGTGGGCAGCATCATGAAGTTTTCTTTTGGCGATTATCATAAAGAAATAAAAATAGAAGAATTGAAGCCTTACAGTAAAGTGAAATGGCTTTGCCTTAAAGCTTTTCCTGAATGGATAGGCACTACGCTTACTTTTGAACTGGAACCTCATGCCGAAGGGTCTGTATTATTCTTTCATCACGATGGATGGAAAGAATACTCAGATGAATTTGCTTCGTGCAGTTATGACTGGGCGTTATTTTTCCGAAGCCTGAAGTTTTTTTGTGAAACGGGGAAAGGTTTTCCTTACCCGGATTTTAATAAATGATGCCTGAAAAATATGAATTGTAAACCCAGCTTGTCGAAGACAAGATTAATTGGCTTTGCTCTGAATGGTATTGCCTTCGATAAGCTGTTAATGAAAAGTTTTATAAACCATTAAGGAATTAAGGTTAGTTAAGAATGCTGCTTTGAAACATTTCTTCTTAATGCTTCTTAATTCCTTAATGGTTAGTCTGAATAGTTGAAAATTACATAACACCTATTTTTATAGATGAGTATGTTTCTATAAAAATTTCACCTTGTCGTTTCAAAGGACTTAAATTTTTTTTATGAATGTCTCAGGCTGACGAACTTTATTTAACCAGACACTTATCAAAACGAAGCAACTACGCATCTGGTATATTTGGCTCTACCAGTTTCTTTAGCTTTTCCAAAGATTCCTGCCAGCCGAGATAACACATTTCTGCAGGAATTGCAGCGGGAATTCCTGTTTGTGTAATATTAAGCTCCGTGCCACACGATACTGCTTTAAATGATACGGTGGTTACCATCTCTCCCGGCAAATTGGGGTCATCGAACTTGTCGGTGTATTTGATATACTCATTGGGTTTAATTTCCAAGAACCGGCCGCCAAAGGAATGCCCGTTTCCTGTACTAAAATTAGTGAACGACATTTTGTACTCACCTCCAACTTTAAAGTCCATTTGATGAACTTTGCAAATGAAGCCATAAGGTGGCAGCCAGGAGGCGTAAGAATCGGAATCTGAAAAGGCACGAAAGAGCTTTTCAGGTGGCGCTGTAAGCACCCTGTGTAATGTTACGCTGTTGTTTGACATGTTTTGATTTTTTTTGAATGAATAAATAGTTTCAAATTGAGAATATACAGTCCTCCATTTTATTTTGTTTTGAATAATACAATTCAAAGTGAACGGATGGCTTGCTAAAAAACGTATGTGCTTTGCCGTTATGCTGAACCCGGCAGGAAAAAATCAATCAATAATTCAGGCTTTCATCCACATCATATTTTACTCCCGGATAACCAAGAATTTTTCGCATAAGGCCCAGTTGCCCAAACAGGTAGCTTTCACGATCTATACACATGCCCACTACATTTAGCTTATTGTTTTCTACGAAAGGAATGTCCATTCCAAAGTTAAAACTCTCATGAAGCTCTGTATCTTTTACAGCAAGTAGTTTTTGATATAAAACAGAAGATATTTTATGCCATTCTTTTTTTAGCTCATCCAGTGACGGATAATGAGCGTTTACATCCAAAGCCCTGGCATCTTTGAACAATTCTTCATGAGGATCTTTGTCTGATATCCCCAGGATGTTTGCCAGCCAATACCGGCAATTGACGAGGTTGCCTACCATCCAGGTTACATGATTGGTTTTATTATCAATGCGCTTTTGAGCATCTTCTTCCTTAATTTCATTGAGCATATTATTGAACATTTGGGTATGCATGCGGTAGCCGGGTATTACGATCTCTAATGTTGTTGAAAAGGACTTGTTCATAATAATTGTTTTATAAAGTGATTGATTATTGTTTTTATAAAATGATTGATTATTGCTCTGCAAGTCTTTTTACTTCCGCAAGGCCTTTGGTAAATCCATTGGTCATCATTTTTTCCCATGCATCATCCGTTTGTACTGACGCAGTAAGAGTTGTAACTCCATTATTTTCTGAAAGGTGATATGCTTCCAGAGAGCCAGCCCATGTTTTTACCTTATCGCTGCTGGTATCTTCCACACCATTGGTCATTTCACCGAGGTGCTTAAATACCATTTCATAAGGTTCCTTTTTAGACTGGATGGTACTGACCATTCCATTCCCTTTGCGATCTAAAAAAAGTGTTTTGCCACCTACCTGCCAGTCGCTTCGGAGCAGGGAACCACCGCCGGGATTAAAGGCATCGGTCCATAACGGGTAAGTAGATTCATCCCAAAGCACATTCCAAACTTTTTGGGCAGGGGCATTAATTTCTTTGGTGAATTGTAATGTTTTCATTTTACTTTTTTATTGGTTTGGAGTAATAAGAATGATTGCAATAACAAAGTTGGAATATTACCTTAAAAATAACAGGGATTATAGCGACAATAAAAGGGTTGATTACGACAGGAGAAAGGCTTAAAAAGTGATCTTAGTGAAGCAACATATAGAAAGAAGTATTGAGAAAATAATAAAGACACGGGGAGAGCCAACAAAAAACCCTCCGGTTCAGGAGGGGCTTAAATAAAGAACTATTTTTTTATAATTATTTTCTTCCGCCACCAATAACTGCACCTATCTTAAGGCCAAGATAACCTGCTTTCTCTGCTACAAAATTGTATTCTACACCTACGCGCAAATGCCCGTATTCAAAACCGCCGCGAGCCATAAAACCAAATTTTGAGTTTACCGGAATATTGTCAAGGTTATCTTCGGTACTTACTTTAGCATAAGTAAAGATGCCGGCGCCAGCTCCCAAAAAAGGCCTGAATCTATTATTTGAGAAATAATAATCGCCTGTAGCCAAATAAGAAGCGTTGGCTTTTGCAGTTCCTTTCTCGCCGTTTACATCAATATTAGCCATTACGGCAGCCTCAATACGCAGCCCAAGTGATAGTTCGTCCATGACCGCATATTTTGGTTCAATTGCGAAGAGCGCTCCTGCATTGGTGCCCGAGCCACCCGATTCCTGCGGTACGGCATAACCAAGGCTTACGTCCACCTTAAATTTTTTAAATATCCTATCTCCTTCTTCCTGAGCATGTGCCAATTGAAAAATACAAAGCGCGAGTGCGAATGTGATTAATTTTTTCATGATCTTTAATTTGTTTGGGTTAGTTGTTTTGTTTTAATATAGTTCTTTGTTTTTATTAAAACGTAAATTTTTATTATATATTGTATAAATAATATAACTGTAATGAAGGCTCAAACAATGAGAGAATAAAGCTTGTTTACAGGATAGGTACCTGCGATGAGTAAGTAAGTTTTTCGGCCAAAAATAAAAGGTCACTGAAAATCAGTGACCTGTACAAAATCTCGTGAACCCTGTGGTACAAAACTCGAACCACTTTTTAGCGGATTTAAAGCTGTTGACCGATATTTCAGCAATATAGTAAACTGGCTTTCAGTATTGTATTGTGATTTGGCAGACGCTTCGCCTTACCGCTGAGAAACACGCATTTTATACAAAACAATATATTGTGGAGAGGTCTGTAAAATACCATCAATTAATGCCACAGTCTGTTGTCCGCAACCCGATAGCAGGTATGTACGTGGAAATCCGGTTGGGGGCAAGTGGCTGCACCGCTTCTCCGCGCAGCGGCGTTCCGCCTACGAGGAAAGGAATGCCGATGCGCCGCCCTGTGAGGGCTTTAAGCGACCTTTATCGGTTGGGTAGTGAAATTGTCAAGGTTATGAAAGAAGCCCTTATTTTCGGTCATTCCGTGACGGAAAAGGTTCCAGAGCAGAGAGCAACCCATTTGGGCAAGGGAGGAATTAATGTACAGGTCTTGCTTTTCTAATGCTTCAGCCAATGAACAGCTTGGAGTATTATCTGTTTCTTCGGATTGTTTCAGCAGTTGGCCATATACATTGGTTATAAAGGGTAGGTTGGCGACTGCCTCATATTTTTCAGACTTCGGTTGTTTGATATTGCCAATGGTGGACAATAGCACCTGCCCTGTGGATTGGCTGTTACCATAATCCATCCAGTATTTGGCTCGGTTTCGGAATGCTCTGTTATCAGCCAGTCCGTTAAGGATTTCTGCAATCGCAAATCTTGCCCTCACACTGTCCACGCAGGAAATGTAAATAGCTGCCTGTGCATGTTCGGGCAACCTGCCTAAACTGTCTTTGCCAAATTGCAGGGTTTCGGCTTTCCAGTTTGTACCCGCCCATCTGTTAGCACGGTTTATCAGGGCGACCGTTTTATATAGCCCGACCTCGCACTCGGCAAATCGTTGTCTGCCTAAATTGGCATCGGTTACAATGTCGTCATCCCAAAGCCTGACCGCTAACCCTGCATGTCCTAATTCATTCAGGCTGTAATTCATTTCCACTAATGCGGTCAGCACTTTTGAACCTGTTCCACCAGCTCCTATAAGATTTACTTCAATGGGATTGGTGGGAGCGATCAGATCAATGTCTGTAAAATGAACCTTTATTTTATCCGTTTTCATCTTAGTATATTTTTAATTGTCCTATCAACTTTCTTCAATACGTCTTTTGGGAATGGCTCACCCGTTTTGCGTAGCTTCTTCCATAGGCTAACACAGTTGCCTTGTATGGGGTTATGGTTTTGCATCAGGTGGCTGAAATAGCTGTTAAAAAAATAGGTTTCCCATGCTGCTGTAAATTCCTCCAATGACGCAGACTTTCTGATATTTACATCTACCGAACCCATACATACATTTCCATCCGCATACACGTTGAAAAAGGGAGCATGATAAAGCGGTGTGCTTTCAGTCGGCTTCCTGTCACTTTTCAGAGCGTAGATATATAATTTCTGCTTACTGGCTATCCAAAGCAGGGCGGGCACACTCGCTACGCCATTAGAGATATTCAATCCATCAATAAAGAAAAGATTTTTGCTTGTTGCCTTTGTAAACCACATTGCAAAACCGTTTTCCGAAGGGTCTGTGTAAAGGATATTTGCAGCGATAAGGCTTTTAGACTTTAAGAAAGCCTTATTCCTTTCCTTTGTGGTGTCCAATGCTTTTGATAAATACTGTGCTTCCTTAACAGTCAAAGGATGTGCATTAATTGGATTGCCATTCCTATCCATATCGAAATACTCTACATAAACTTCCGCATTCGTCCCTTTGGCTTCGTAAAAAACCAAAGCCGTTTTGGGATGATAAAGTATACCGATATTTTCCATTACATCTTTCATAGTAATTCATTTAATGATTATTCAACAGGTAACACAACTCACCTATCAGGGGAAATAACCTATTTTCAAAATCAAGATTGCAATCAGTAACATTTGCTCCGCTAAATGTTTTCACTACCGTTGGTTCTTCGGTTGTGCGATATTCATTAAACTCATTATTGACACTTTCAGCAAGTGTTTCGTAAAGCCATCCATTAGCATCTGCTATAAAGGAAATATACTTGTTCATAGTAATTACCTCATCTTCTTGTTCTGCAACAGCATTATCGCAAATGGCATGTTGGAAAACAGTTGTTGCAGGATAGTCGGTATATAGGGTAAAAAATCCTTTTGCTACATTCAGGCATTCCTGTTCAAAATCGTTCTTCGGTCTGAATGACTTTAGCCGTTCCGCAAACACATCAAGGCTTTTGCGATTAGATATTTTTTGCTCTACCTTATCACCGCACCATTTCGCTACGGTCAATTCCTCCTTGCGGCTATCTAACTCGGCTTCATCATCTTGCTCTATCCAATCGGTAATCATTTCATACTGCCAATAGATGTAGGCACCTTCCTGCCTGTAATAAGGTATATCCGCTATATGATACAGATAGGCGAAAACGGAAAGAAGTAACCGGGAAGCACTTTTTGCTTCCTTATTCCTTAGCATCTTATAAAGAGGTACGACAGGAATATAGTACAGGGTCGCCCCTGTACTATATTGTTCTTCACTAATAAAGAAAGTTTTTCCCTTACTATCCTGAACCAGTCGCACGCTGTTCCAGTTCCTAACGTTTCGCTTTAAATGGTTTTCCACTTCCCAAACAGATAGGGCTAAATTGTAGGGGTAGCCGAAAGTTCTCGTATCCGTAGGATCGAAACCATTATAATGCCTGGCTACTTCACAAAGAGAGTGATAAAAGTCTGTTTCTATCCTCTCCATTTCTATAGGAGACTGTACAGACTTCATCATCTCCAGTTTAGGCAGAAAAGTTGTTTTCAGAAAAGCATTGGCAACATTTGCACAGGAACGGACTTCCGTTTGTCTTTGCCTATTTCGTGTGCATCTTTTGTACGTTGTATCAATGCTGTGAACTCGCTCAACTGTTTGTACAGCTTTCTTTGTCTTTGCTTTTGTGGCATTTGAATGATGCCCGATATAATATTGTGCTGCATATTCCATTGCTTTATGTTTTAAGATTAACCTTTGGTTCCCATTACACTTTCAAAACGATACTGTACGGTATCTTCTTCGATGCGTGGTGCTGATATTTTTGCGGTAGTGAGTATCGGATAAGTATTGGCATAGAAATTCATTACCGCTTCAACGCTCCATGATGGTTCGGGGTCTGTTAGTCTTAAATCGGTTCCGTTTTCTGTGAGCAGGAAAACCCTGTCTAATTGCTTTGCTATTAACATGACCTTTTGTTTTACAGATTAATAATTCAGTTAATTGTCGTCTTCGGATATTTCAGGTACTTCTTCGGGGTCTGTTTCCTCCTCCGTATCTACATCTTCCCTTTGTGGTTCTTCATTCGCAACTGCCGTTGAAGTACTGCCGAATAAATCAGGTGCAAACTTTGCCGATAAAGCTGATTTCTTTTTGCGGATAATTTCAGCCTGTTCGGGATATTCAGTCGGGTCAGGCACTTTCATCCATGCTTCCCTGTATTTCCCTTCCTTTTCCAGTTCATCAACCTTTTGCATTGCGTCTTTGTACTTTTTTTCCTTCGCTTCTTTTTCCTTTCGCTCCCTATCTGTCTTTTCTTTTTCCATAGCAGATTGTTTCTTTGCTTCTTCCACCTGTTTCATAAAACCTTCCATATCCACCATTAAACCTGAAGCAATCTGCATAGGCGTTGTAATTCGTTCAAAGAAACCGTTATCCAGTTCATCGGTAGTACCTCGCAGATTAAGTGGCGGTATCAGTTTTCTTGCATCATCACCACATTGTTCATTATTGAGCATGACCGATACTATCCAATTATTTTCCGCTCCCTTGCGTATCGTCAGTTGCAAGTCGCCTGTTATGTTCAATGCGGCCACATTGCTGAAAAAATTTGTTGTTTCCATTGTTCAATATTTTTGATTAAATAATTTCTGTACTGTCCTGATCGTTTCATTTAAAGAGCCATCCCCAAAGTCCCCACAGCATCAGGGCAAAAGCTGTCCACTTCAATATCCATTCAATGAAAAGTGTAATCAATCCCACGAAGTAGTTATCGAAATGCTGTAAGCCACCTAAGCCCCTGCGGTTGAATTGTCGCATACCGACGAATAGCCTTATTGCCAAACCGACAAAGAACATGGTTGGAAAAGGCATAGCCTGCAATAATTTAATTAATGCTTCCATAACCTTGTATTTATGGGTTAAAAAGTAAGTCAATAGCTAACGAAAGCTTATGATTAGGATGCTTCCGTATAGTTGTGTACAAGATCATGCAATGCACCATGTATATAGCGACATAACCATCAAACAACTGGTCGGCAAATAGTCTGCTCTGCTTGTGCATTCGCTTTCCGTACCTCTCTATCTTATTCTTGACTTCTTCGACAAAGGATAACCATGCTTCTACGGTTAGCAAGCCGTTTTCCCATTGATTTCGTGTTGACTGTTCATCCTCCTGTATGGTAAGGCACATACCGTTAACATATTCCAATAAGGCGGGAATTTCCTGCGGAAACAGTTCATGCAGTAATCTCGCTTTCTCTACGTTTATCAAATTCTCTAAAGGTTTCATAATACCTGAGTTTAAAGTGAGTCATAAGGACAGGCAGACATTGCCGCCTGTCCTTTGGTTGTTAATTCAGCATAAGCACGTCTGCACCATCCTTTGCAAACTGATTGCATAGTTCAAATGCCCTTTGTGCTTTAGTCTGTGCTGTGCCACCCATTACAATGGATTGCAGTTTGCTTTCATCATCCTTATAATTGCGTACATTTTGATAATAGCCTGTTACCGCATTGTATGCCCCGAACACTGTTCCTTTGGTAGTATTCAACTGTTGTGTATCTGACATCATTGCGTAGGCAAAAGCGTCTTCAACGGTGTTTTTGAATACGGTTGACAGTTCATCTTCTGAACCCTTTTTAAGTGCATCCAATGTTTCCTTATTGGGGCAAAGTGCCAGTTGAATAAGTTTCTTTACTTCTGCATCACAAACACGCACCTTTGTCCATTGGTTAAATATTCCTTCCAGTTGGGTACTAAGCTGATTAGCCAGTCCCATTACCCTATGAGCATTTTCCAAACGCTGTTTTGCACCTGATGTATGGCGGATGCGTACTACGTTGGACATATTACCCAATGCTGCGTTAAGGGTGTTCTGACATACAATACGTACAGGTGTAAAGGCTGCGGTAATGCTTCCCGTACCATCGTGGGAGGTTGTCAGAAAGATGTATTTCTCTGTAATGTCATCACCATTGCCTACACGGATATAGTCAGGAAGTTTAGCGGTTATAAATATCCTTTCTCCGTTTCCTAATGCTCCTGCTGTTTCGTACAGGATGCCATCACCACCACCTACGATAGCATCGAAAAATGCAAAGGCATCTGCGTTCTGTACTATTTGATAATCCTTACCTACTACGCCAAAAACCGTATTGGTATCGGTACGCATGGTTGCGAAATTGTCAGGCAGTAAGATGTTGCCACCTTCTTTAATTTCACCATCATCGCCTATGCTGATACCTGTACCACGAGTATATAAGGGTGATTTGACTACCTCGAAATCAAGTCCTGCATATTTGATAGCTTCGGCACTTGTGGGATATTGTTCTACTACTTGTCCCAAGTTGTGCCATGCCTTTTGCTGTACACTAAAGAAGCTGTATTTGCTTGTTCCTTCGTTATAATTAAGATTATGTGCCATGATTGTAATTTTTAAAAGTTGTTAAATGAAAGTTTATTGTTAGAAAGGCAAATCGTCTTTGCCATTGTTAGCAGGTACTGCTGAATTGTTCCTGATACCACCTGCTACGGTTTCAGGTCGCTTACCACCTCCGTACAGTTTGATTTGTGAAGTGTGAAAATTAAGTGCTGCATGTGCTGCGCCATCGCCCCCGATCCATGCCCTTGCACTTACTCTGCCTGTGAGTTCTACTAATGTTCCTTTAGTAAGAACCTTAGCTACATTCGTTGAAATCCAGTAAGCACAGTTGAAATACTCGGTGTGTTTCATCCTTTCACCCTGTTTGTTGCGGTAGCTGTCATTAACCGCTACGGAAAAATTCACTACTTGTTTGTCGCTCGGCAAGGTGCTGATTTGTGCATCCTTTGTTAATCTGCCAATGATGTTCATGTTTTTAAATTTTAATTGTGAAACCATTTTGTTTACTTCTTTTTTCACCCGCCTGCCCTAAAAGCATTTTTCCAAAAGAAAAAACGGAAAAAAAGAAAGCAGCGACAGAGTGTAGCCGCAGATGCGGAGAGCTATAAGTCCCGAAGGGTGCAAGCGCAGCGCAGCATTATGCGCTCGTAGCAACGAAGGCGAAACTATCTTAGCTGCCTTTTTATCCGTTTCAATTGGAAAATGCCAAGCAGGCTGGTTGCTATTTCAACCAATGCGGACTTAATGCTAGCTTATGCAATGAAACATGAGGGGGATGTAAGGCGGTGAGGAACGAGCCGGTCACGATGAAAGAGGGGACGGAAGCGAAGCGCACCCTGGAATGACCCGACCCGAAGGGACATGCACAAAAAAGTAAAAAAGCCGAAGGAAAATCTTCGGCTAAATATTATCAGGATTGCAGTTATAATTTCGACATCTGATTTTCGTGGAAGTATAATAACTGTACCAATTACTTCATTATCTCTCGGTAATAAAATGATTTAGTTAAGTCACAAAAGGCAATAAATAAAAAAGCAGACTTAAGAGGAAGTTGTGTATAGTTAGCTATGTTGTTTTGAAAGTATGTTCCTAACTCATCGAGATTTGATATCTTTTTTATCTTAAATATCATTAGTCGTAAACCTGCGTTGGACACAATTAATTTTTGAAAGTCATACTTGATTCCGCTATATGGAACTTTAGAATCACCTTTTCTTCTTGGATTCCATTCACATTCCATAACTAACGGAAGGCTTAAAGTAGTATAAGGATCTGCGCCTTCGGTGTACCAGTGTAAATCATACAGCCATTCCGAGTTTTTAAACGTGCCGCCATTTATCTGCCGCAAGTGTTTAGACAAGCCGTTGGCATAGACCTTATATTTCGGCTTGTTTTTTAATTCTCGATCTCCAAGCAAAGCTAGGGTATCTTTAATTAAACGTGTTCGTTGTGGTCTTATCTTATCTTGAAAATCAAAAAAACCGCTAATGCAGCCTATTTCCTGTATGATAGTTTTTGATAAATCATTTTTAATGAATTTTACTTTCTGGCCCGGCTTGTGTTCTATCCATTCGTCCATATTTGACAGTTTAATCATAGAATATTGTCAATCGCTGCTGGTATAATTTCCTTTATTACCTCTAACATAAAAGACGGATTGCCTAGCTCCTTTTTAATATTAGTTTTTAAATAAAATCTGCTATATACTTCAAAAGGAGTAGTCGAATAATCTTCATTTAAGATATGTGAATGGTAACCAGCAATAATATCAAAAAGGTTAATTAGCCCTTGCTTTAAGTAGTCTTCATGAACTTCAAAATAGTTGAGGTTAATGAAAGTGACATCTTTAATTTCGAGTTTTTCGAATTCCATTGAATCAGTCAGTTCATTAAATTTCTGGTTAAGGATTTTATTTACGCCCTCATAGCCGAAAGATAAATCGGTGTATATCACTACTGGATATACATTAATTACCCCTGAGGTTGGAAGGGTATCAAATTCAGGGTTGTTATTTTCTAAGTATGACGCGGCATTGAATAGCTGCTGAATTCCTTTAGGGTCTTTTTTCTGATTTTCATAGAATTTCTTATCAAGCTCTTTGTAAAGCGGTTCTTTATCGGACAGCTCTTTCAAAGTTGCACTTAAAAGCACGTCTTTAAATTCAACAATAATGACATTATTTCCATATCGGATATAGTAATCGCAAATCTCATTGCCATCATTTTTCTTTGCATCGTCACCTGCTAAATGAATTCCTGATGAAAAACAACGTTCCATGATATGACTGAAATAAATATCTTCCATAAACTCTTTGCCCTTCACAGACAAAAAGTTCCCTTTGTAACCTAAAACCTCTATAAATTCCTTGAAAGAAAATACCTTAGCTTTGTATAATTGATCAACTAGGAAATTTATATCCAGCAAGAAGAATATATTACGATCAAAGTGATAAAGCATCTGTTTTCTTAATAGTCGAAAACTATTATCTGGCACATAGGTCCTGATCGTATCATTTATGCTCAAGGATTTAATAAAGTTTATGTTCACCAACGAAATAATATTGTCCAGGGGAATAAATTGCTTTCTTTGTTCACCTGGTTGACCAATACCCACTTGAGTAAAAATTGTTAAGATATTATGTATAAGATCTCTGCTGTCTCTAACTTTCAAATGCTGATAGTATTGACTTACATATTCCTTGTATTTATCTGAATTTTCAAGGTATTGAAAGAATTTGATGCTTCTTGTAATCTGGTTTGAAAAATCAGTTGTTGACGCATAGTCTTTCTGATAGATAAAATTGGGTAACAATATGCTCTCAACCTCTCCCTTTTCAGCAGCCAGTTTCACTTCTTCAAATGTTATTTTAAACCTGTTACTTGTTATAGAATTGATAATTAAGTATGCATCTAAAACGTTCTTAGCCTCAGCACTTGTGAGGTCTCGCATAGGAAGATTGTTGTAAGTAGAGAAGATGAGCTCGTAAAATAAAAGATTGGAGTACTGCCAAAAAATGACTGGCCACTGACCCTTATTAATATATTCTTGAAATACTTGTTTAAATCTTTCTATTGTTGAAGGCCCTGCTTTTACTATCAAATTGTTCAATAATTGGATTTGTACATTATGAGACTCGTCACTGGTTTCATTGAGATATAGTTGGATGTTAAACCCCGATATATAGTTCAACAAGGTAACGGATGGAATATCTTTTAGTAACTCATTTGCAAAAGATTGATCTTTATGATCTCCGTATATCTCCTTATAGCCGATGATTGTTTTTAGATTCATCCTTGTATCAAAATCTGCCATTACTTATTTGCTTTGATTTGTTCTATAATATCGAAGTATAACCCTTGAAAGGTCATTTGACCCTTAGCCTTCCAGTCAAATTTTAGGTCGAATTGCTCATCCCACAGCTCTAGCCCAACACATGCAAATGCCCAGGCAATACTATCCTCACCAGCTTTCATCCTATGGAGAGCGTTTGTAAGTCGGTCCTCGACATTAGGGTGTTTTATTCCTGTCGTGGTTGATCGAAAGAAAATCATTGATAGTATCCCCAGTACAATGCCGATTTCAGCTATGAATTTTCTGCCCCGCCCCGCTCCTAATAAGATATTGTCAATAGCTTCGTTATCTGCATCATACTCCATTTCCTGAAAACACGTGACGCAGGTCTCTTCCGGAAGGTTATCCAAGTGTTTTTTTGCATGAGCCAGTTCATGGCATAATATGAATTTCATCCCTTCGGTATAGAATATATTGCTCTGTTCAATGTAGTCTCTGTCAGTTGCAGCATAACGTTCTGGATTCGGTAGCTCATTCTTATCCCATTTATCAAAATGCTTAATAAGGTATTTTGCATAATTAAAAACTTCCTTTGCTTTTTCAATTTTTTCAGGACTAATTTTTTTTGAGGTATAGCCGGCTGCGTCGTTTACTTTGGGATAATCGATGATTTCGATGTACAGTGTATAAATCGCGTAGGTAATACACCATTGATAAGAAAGAAACGTTTCATGCATTTGAATAGTACGGGTGGCATTGTTAATTCTTGGAGTTCTATAATTTCCTGGTTCAATTTCTATGGAGACTTCACCATACTGAAGATCAAGTGGTCTGTCAAGCTTTCCTTGCTTTACAAGTTCAACGATTTCATCAAAAAAGGCATTGTGTGTGTGTTGAAAAAAATGAACTGTTACATGGGTCAACGCCCGAATCGGTTGGGTGCCAGGCAAGTTGCCTCTTTCTCCGTGATCAATAGTTCCGTTTTCCTGCCAAAGCCATTTATCCATTCCCAATAATTTTAATAATCGAAACATGATGTAATATTCTAAGTTTTCATATGGCAGATAACATGAACCACGTAATTAGTACTTTTTAACAATTTTTAATAGCCGCTTCCAAAATCCAATCTTTGGCGACTCTTTTGTCTTGCTCCGCTGGCCATGTGAATAGAATTCTCCTTTCGCTCGGTTGTCGTCTTCCCGCGCCAGTTTTATTTCCTTTTCTGTCCAACTATTAGCGTGTTCAACTTTGCTTTTCTTTATCCAATAGTGAGATTGACAGTCAAAGTTCCAATTTCCAATGGAAGGGTATAAAGAAACTGTTTTCCCATCAAAAGTTAGTTTCCAATCAGTAGGAGAAAGTGGAGTCACGACTTCATTGCCACAGCCACACACACATTTGTGTATGGCTGTGCAATATTGTATAGAAATATAAAGTATCCCATCCTCGATACAATCTGGAATGAACGCAACGAATTTATGTAACATCTTCATTAAAAATTTTAGATACGCCTATTGAATATGAGCAATGGTGCTCGTTTTCCAAATCCACATAAAAACCACTTATCTTTTTCCACTTCAGAACGGCCAAGATGGCGTTTAACGCATTCAATTCTGCAATCTGAATATTGGTAGCATATTCGTTGTTGTCGGAATCTTCCGAAAAGATTCGGAGCGGCAAATGGTCATTTTTTTCCCTGGTAGCAGAGGTAACCCTAACAGCACCGGTAAGCTTATCATCAACAACGTTAACCCCTAATCCAACATCAGAAAACGCCACATCCACGCTCACCAGATAATCCGTAATCATTTTTCTGGCAGCATTCTTATCAACGCACACAAATACATAACTCATTTGATTTAACTCATGTAAACTCTCCTTCTTTACATAATAGTCATGGGTATAGATAAATTTGTGCATATTAGAATAGAGCTTTTGATAATAGACTACTTTCCTGGGATTTTCGCTGAGATCATTCATTGACGCTGCTCCAGGTGAACGAAAAGCATTGTGCTGATCAAAGCTATCTCCATCGAAAAGGTGGATTTCCTTTACAGGCGTTTTAGTTATCATATCCAGAACATAAGCTCCAGTACCACCCAATCCGATTATAGCCACTTTCTGACCGGTCAGCTTGGAGTTAATCACCTCGATATTAGCACGACTCGAATTAGTATCAATGTATTGAAATACCGTTTCGTTGCTGCTGTCTGCTATTACCTTAAAGGTTTTTTCTGTTACCGATGGGTCGAGATATTTTGCTGGGGCAGAAATGATGTCTGCATATCTCTTTATTTTTTGATAATAATCTGGGTATCCGGCAGCAGGCTTATTTGAAAAAGACCGGTTCACTGTAATCTGATTGCTCAGTACTGTAGTAACATTACTGTGCTGGATAGCTGTGATACCCGTGCCATCAATTTCACAGGGATTATCACCTATAAAATGTATAACATGATTATCCGGTTTCCCTGTCTGGGTATTGTTGCTCAATGTAAGGGTGCTTACCAGTGCTCCATATTGGATTTGTTTGTTTTGATCTACAAAGGGTATGTGGTGGATAAGTAAATATCCACCACGTACCTCGATCTCATAACCTTCGTCTCTAAGACGTTTAAGGTCGCGACTATGATTTATCAGTTGCTGTGACATCGAATATCATTTTATTTTTGACACGAACAATTGAACCCTTAACCATAGTGCCTTCGGGCTTAGGTTCCCAACCTCTACTGTAAGTAACTGTATAGCCTTTATTAGGATTATTGTCATACACCCCAAAGGCCAATACGACCACCTGTTCAAAGGAGATATTAGGTTCCTTCCAAACTTTCTCACGCGCGTTTACGATAATTCTAAATTCCGTCGGCTTTGATTTGGAGACGAAACGCTCTTTACCAGGACGAGCTAAATCAACCACCTCGTCATCCAATATCTGGTCATCTTGCCAACCCTCTTTGATGTCAAGGAAGATTTCATCATCTGCAGGAATGCCTCCTAGTTCCCTGATTTGAATACCCCTAATGTATTGCTTATACCAGGTAAACGGCTTATCGTTAATGAAGAAATGCAGCTTTTTCTTTACAAAAAAATACTCCGTTTCAGGTCGGGCCAAGTTTACCTGTTTTTCATTTTCAATAAGCTCATCCTTGTACGGCTTACTGATTGACAAATACAGTTCAGTTTCTAACGGTATTCCAGCAAGTTGCTTTAAATCTGCACCGGTTTTGTACTGATCGAGGGTTTCATACTCTTTACCTTCAATTATGAATTTTAATGGTACTTTTTGATTGGGGGAATGCGGTGCCCCTTGATGATTATCTAAATTCATCTTGATTCTAAATTTGATGTTAATAAAAATTGTGTATTGCCTATCGTTTCAGCAATAAATCGGGCATGCCGATGAAAGATCATGCTTCGCTGCTACTTAAAAATTTATATTATTAACACCAAGCCTTACTACCTGAATAGTACAGGTGATAAGTTTAAAATCACAAAAAGGCTTGTTTATATCAGATAAAGGAGGTAGTTTTGAAGTGCAAGAACATTACTACCAAGAGCCTTGCAAAGGCTTTTGTTTCCTTTACGGAATTCAAGCCAGGTGATTTTCGCCTGGTTTTTATTTTTTTAATCGTTTTCTTCTCATTAATGCTTTGTGTCTTTTATTGATCTCGGATCATTGCCGGGCTTAACAGTATCACTGTCCCTTATCGGCCCTCCGTTCGGGCGATGTATCTTAACTTCGCCTCCCCCGTTATTCGACGAAAACTGTTTTGCAAGTTGTTCTCCTTGCTTTTGAGTGTTGACAATGGCTGAAGCCTTCTTGCCGCCCTCTTTTTGGACACTCCAGCCGTCTTGTCCCTTTTTCTGTGTTACATGGTAGTTTGCCATAACTATATCAATTTTATGTTTTAAATATTAAACTCTTGGTACTACTCGTGCTGCGGTCTTTATATCAACGGCCTGCACTCCTAAAGACTGAAGCATTTGTCTAACGTCATTGAATACAGGCTTTTCTTTATTAGGATCGGAAATAGTCAATATTGCCGTAAAGGGAACACCTTCACGCGGTATAGTGACACCATCGCGAGCCAAATATTCTACATCTAAACTCCACTCTGTTGTCGGGCCTACTCCACGCGGAAATATCTTTTCGTATACCTTCACAGGACTCCATTTAAAAGAATGCTCAATCTGATCCTTCTCAAACAAACTCCCATCTCCTTCATCGGGCGTGTAGATAGCGCTCAACCGACCTAGATAATTTCCATTCTTCTGCATTTGACGCAATGCTGCATCAATATTTATCCTGACGAATTCAGCACCGTATCTATAATCAAATCGTGGCGTGCTTACAATAGTAAGTTTGGCATGACCAAAACACTTACCGTCTCGTACAAGGCTTGATGGCCATGAAAATTTAAAACTCATCTTATGGCCGCTTATCGCCCGATTTGCAAACACCAAAGTGATTGCTGAAGGATCGCCATTCAAAATCTCTTCAGATCCATTTGGAATCCCAAAGCCGACTAAGTGCTTGGTTACATTCCTTAAACTCTTATCGTTTAAAGATTCCGGCAACACAGCATGGTGAATACCAAGGGCAATGAGCGTCTCCCGAGACACACTACCTTCTATGGAGTGGTCAAGACTTGCCAGCGTTTTGGCAACATTGGGTGCCGCGTAGCTGGTGCCACAGCCATCCACTATTTTGCCACTAACATCTAACGACAATAAGCCATGTCCCAATGTAGGGTGGATTGTTCCTGAGCCACCTATATGCGCGAAATCTGGCTTGAGTCCAACTCTAAGACCTGGACCTCTACAACTATAATTACTCAAAGCGTATGGAACGATCCCATCGATATTCGGAGGGTTAAGCGCTGACACACTAACATTGCGGCAGCTTTCAGCCGGTTTTTTAATTGCGTCGTTCCTTGACGAGGCTAAAATTTTCACAGCTTCAAAAGCATCATCAGGCCACTCTCTTCTCATATCTACAGGGCGGGTATTACCGGCCGAGATAACGAAAACCACATCATTTTCTTCGGCAATTTTATCCAATAATTGGGCAAAAAGACTGTAACCAGTGGTAGAAGCATGTTCTTCAATATTCATACTAAAATTGAAAATCCGGACACCCGTCCTCGCTTTAAGTTCCTGCACAGCACTTTCCAGTTCGGTAAAAAACTGGAAAGGCTTTGGAAAATATGTATCATACCTATTTGCGAGAGGCAGAATATCCAAGTCGATAATTTTACATCCATCTACTTCTCTGCAAATGGCATTCCCATTAAGTGTTTGCCCTATTATTGCCAAGCCTGCTATAAATGTTCCGTGATTTTCATCTTTATCGGAAGGACTTATCAATCCCCATCTATCTTCGATCCAATCACCATATATATCGGAAACACCACCATCAACTACGCATACCTTTGGATAAAATGTATTGCTCTTTATTGACGGTATTGTAAAAGTTCTGCCTTTTTTTATTGCGCCAGCCGGGCTACTTTGCATAATGATAGGAGGCAGCGTGATTCTTTTCACCAAAGGATGCTTTCCCAAAAAATCCAGTAGTTCGCTGTGTTTTTTAGTATCAAGGTCAACAATGCGTTTCTCTCCTTGTTTATTTGCAGAAGATGATGAGGGAAATAATTGTATAACGGGTGCAGAAGCACTTTTTTCTAATTTAATCCCAAAAATAATGGCAGACCCAATACCAGTCGTAACCCTCGATGCAAACAAGCCATTGCCGATGCTCTCCAATCCGTCAAGAAAACTTTTAAAAAGATCAAATTTATACTGACTCAATAAATCCCAATCTTGTCTTGCTGGAGGGGCCTCAAACAATTCAACCATGTAAGAGCCACCAGTTTGTGGATTAGAAAACCATTCCACTGCTTCTTTCACAGAAAATTTCCTTTTGTCGCTGGCTGTGTATGGTATAATATCCTGAATAGCCCCAACTTCACTTCTAAGCCTGGTTGGATTAGGTTCCGTTTTTCCGTTTTTCTCTTTGTACCTGGTTTCTGTTTCAGCCTGTCCAACTTTCTTATTAATTTCATTAATGCTTTCAGGAGTAAGCTCAACAAATAATTCACCCAGATCACCAGCTCCAACTACGGGCGCAATATCCCTTTTAAATATCTGTGAAGTAGGTCTATGACTTTTCGCCAAAGCAGCTTGCTTCAAAGTCACTTTAGCATATGAGATTTTGGCAAAACTATTTACCAATTGCATACTCCTGATCTCGCTGAGCTGTTTTTGAAGATTGTCCCGATGCTCGACAAAATCAGAATCGTTACCTGCAAAAAAGTCCTTGGAAGGGCCGCCGCCTTTATTGTCAAGAGCTTCTATAAAGTCATTTGTATTTAAAACTATTTGAACCGGACTGTTTGCCATAACTTAATTTTTTTCTGAATCCTTAAACTTGGACATCTGCTTACTTAATGACGAGGGTGTCATCCCGAATAAGGGAGCTATGTCTTTTTGCTTAAAAGAATATGTTTTATCATTTAACAACATTGCGATGAAGTCTTCGTCACTGTGCAACATGAGATTTCTCTTACCGGCATTTACTCTTCCGGAATTCAGTAACGCAAATTGCTTCATTACAGTGACGATATTGCTTTGCTTTTCTAAAACAAATGCCCGCTTTAGCCATTTTGATAACATCTCAGCATCAGCTCCTGAAGAGCCTTCAAGGCACCATGCCAAAAATTTAATTTCACTTTCATTAAATTCTAATGGTATCAGGAACTTTTTCAGCAAATGCACCATAACCTCGTAAGAGGGTCGAGGTATTTCAATTTGGATATCGAATCTTCTCCATATTGCAGGATCTAAAAGGCCTTCATGATTGGTTACTCCTATTGTAAAGCCTCTTTCATGACGAGAATCCAAGCTTTGCAGCAATGTATTTACAACCCTTTTTACTTCCCCAACTTCTTGAGGGTCATTTCGTAATTTTGCAATTGCATCAAACTCGTCAAGTAGCAGTATGCACTTGTACTTATTAGCAAAGGCAAATAGATTGCCGATATTACGAGAAGTCGTACCTAAAAAGGAAGACATTAATCCTTCTAACCGAGCCAATACTACCGGTAGCCCTATTTGTTTTGCTATCCACTTTGCCAAGTGAGTTTTTCCTGTCCCTGGAATACCATAAATCAGGCATGAGCTTGCAGGAGTTGCATTGATCTCTAATAGTCTGTCAAACTTCATCCATTCATTAACAATCGACTGAATCGCCAATTTAATATTTTCATCAAAAAGAGGCATTTCAGCAGGCAAGTCGGCAGGAAAAAACACTTCTGCCAGCGGTGTTGAAGTTTCTTTATCGACAGGTATAGGCGTTTTGGCTGTTAGTACTTCTCCAGAAGCAACAACGAAAGACTGTTGAATTTTGCTTGGAGACATTTCTATACTTGCCTGCGAAGAAGACAATAAGCCTTCTAAAGATTTTGCCTCTTTGCTGTAGCCATCTTTTTCCAAACTATCCTTCAATCTATTAATCTGATGTGTTATTGCTTCATTGGGACTTACCAAGGCAGACCTGCATAAAGCTTGTATTATATTGAAGTATTTTACCATTTTTTCTATTTGCTATTGCTTTCAGTTGCAAATATAAGGAGATTAATTTCCAAATACAAGAATTAATTTCCAAATCTCGACTTTTAATTCCCGAAATGGCATTTAGGTGCCTAAAATAGCTAAAAATTGAAATAATTGCCCGCTGGGCGAATCCCTCAGGCATGGGCTATCTTATGTTAGCCTTTTCTGACCACCAAGTGAGTCAACCCCGGATCATTTATCAGTCTTTCCATTTCCGACTGAATTATATCCTGTATATCCTGCTTAATCTGGAAATAATTACGCTGTACCATGCTACTATCCAGCTTACGGATAACCTCTATCTCTTTATAGTTTTCTTCCTCTCTTTTTAGCGCTTCGTGATCATTGATAATTTCACAATGAAAGGCTTTCAGCTCTATCTTATTATCAGGGTCGTCAGCTACCATGCCCACGAACTCGCCCGAACTTAACGCCGATATTTTTGACGGAGGTATAGCGGCTTCCAGTTGCTTTGAGCGACTGATGGAAGTGTCCCCGCTGTTGATGGAATAACTTTCCCTGTCCTGCATGATTTTCCCAAAGCGTTCAGAGAGCTGCTTTGCGGTATCACCTGTAACCTGCCCGGCCACGATGTTGCCCGTGATATTCATAATTACATCTGCCTGCTCTCGGCCGTAATCTTTACGAAGCTGGCTGAAATCCTGGATGCCTAAGCAGGTGGAAACCTTGTTACTCCTTGCAGTGGCGATAAGGCTATCCATATTGTTCAGATAGATAGTCGGAAACTCGTCAAAAACCAAACTGCTTTTCAATTTTCCTTTCTTGTTGACCTGCTTTACAAGACGGGTTACATAAAGGGAAAGCACCGCTCCATAGATCTGTATCTTTTGCGGATTATTGCCCATGCAAACTACTTTTGGGTCGTCAGGATTATTCACATCGAGATTGAAATCATTGCCGGATAAAACATAATACAACTGTGGTGATGAAAGCCTTGCCATAGCCACTTTAGCAGATGCTATCTGGCCTTCCAGTTGTTCCATCACATCATTTAAGTAGGCATTTAAAAACGGATTGATCAATACCTCGCATTCTTTAGCCGCTTCTGTTCTGAACAACGTAAAAAGGCTGTCATAATCTGCCTGCATCAGTTCGATGACGTGTGGCAACGTGCAAAATTCTCCGTCCTTGTACTTCTTCAGATACCATATAACGGCAGTCAGGAAGTTAATTGGTGATTCCACGAAAAAATCGCCCTGACGCTTTATCCATTCTCTATTTAATCCCATTAAAATGGTGCGGGCAGATTCCGCAGCATCCGTAATATCGGTCATGGCTGATGGCTCCAAAGGATTGCACCGATGGCTCCTTGTTAAGTCATCAAAATTGATCACATAAAACTTTGGTGGCTTGGCGTACTTGTGCTGATTTTTCAACCAGGAATTATAGGCAATCCTTGAAAGGTCGTCGAACTTAAAGTCGTACACAAACATTGTAAACCCTTTACGGATGTGTTGGGTAATCACATGCCTTATAACAAAGTAAGATTTACCTGCTCCCGGTGTACCCAATACCATGACAGCCCTGAATGGATTGATAATATTTATCCAGCTATTGCGTACCTTATTTTTTAAATGATAGCGGGCCGGCAGGTTGATGGAAAATTCATTTTCCAGTAAACGTTCTTCCTGCGGGAACGTCTCGTTTTCCTTGTTAAAAATATCCTTGTTATTGAACTTGCTTTTAATGATCCGGGAAAGCAATGTGCCTCCAGAAAGTATCAGTAAAAAACCTATTGCGGTGATACTTATATAAACAATTGTCTTCTCCTGTACAGGCAACTGAAGCATTAAGGAAAGGTAGCTGGCAAAATAGAGCAACAGTCCCGTTATGAGGTAGGCAAAAGCTGTTTTATAATTCAGTTTCTCATCTTTACGCCCTTTGGCTCCGAGCAGCGAAATCGCCAGGAAGCCTAAAGCAATCAGCTTGCTTTTAACGAAGTTGCTGAATATGCCTGTCCGGTAAATATTCCCTAAAATACGGTCACTGAAAGTGCTGCTCAACCCCCATTCCTGAAAGGCGGCATAGCAATAATAATAGAAGTGTATTACTAAAATAACGATACTGATCAACCTGGTCATGTCCAGAATTTTCCTCAGTGCCTGTTCATTTTCACCTGTCTGTACAGCCATTGTTTTAAATTTTATTGGTTATTGGATATATTCTTCCTCTTTTTCTTTTTTCTACCCTTTTTCTTTAATTGTCCGGGTACATAATCAGCCGCCTGTTCGGGTTGTAAAAAGGAATCGAGTATGCTGCCGGCGGATATTGTAACCGGGACCACCGTATTAGTGTCCTGGAGAGCAGGGGCAAGGTCAGGCTTAGTAGCTTGTACAGGAAAGGAAGTGCTTCCTGTTTTTTGTCCGGGCTGTGGTAGTAAATCAGGTTTCACGGTTTCTTTGAAGCTACATCTTTCCTGTATGGCTTTAGCACTGTATTGCTTGCCTAATGCACTTCCGTTGAAGACACTTTTAGTTTGATGATCCACGTAGGTTATACCATATATCAACCCGGCATCATTTTGACGTAAGGCAACGTGTATGCCCTTTCTTTCGAGTTGCTTTACCAGTTCGTCAAGCGTTGGCGTTTTGCTAATAAACAACCTGTCTATCTCATTTTTTACACGGCTTTTATAAGGCTGCCGTTTGGCATCATTAGGGATATATTTTTCTTCCACAAATTTCAGCGTTGGTTTGTAGTAGAAATCACTGGCTTTTATCGGTACGCCTACGGGCTTTCCTTCCTCGTCCAATATGCGGTAAACCAATCCGCCACCCTGAAAAATCCTTGACTGTTCGCTGCCACGATCTGCCAGTACATTGTACTGTTTCAATACTGCATTCAGCTCCGGCAGGCTGGTGTAATGGTACTTCAACAGTACCGCATCCAATACATTGGTGATGGCTCTTTTTGTTTCTGTACGCCCGTATTGCACCTTCTTAACGTCAATAGGCTTTAACCTGAATGCCTCCCTTCTTGCATGGGCATCAGCCACTACAAGACCGAACATTTTTTCAATCTCTTTTCTTGCGGGTTCTGACTTGCGAATGCCGAGGTGATGCAGGTCAATACGATTGCCGTTAGACTGGATATTAGTAGTGACTATGTGGATATGCGGGTGGCCTGCGTCATGGTGCTGATAAACAAGATAGGGCTGTTCGCCAAAGCCTAATTTCTGCATATAGACATTGGCAATTCCCATCAGTTTTTCCTTGCTCAAATGTGTTTCCGAAGGGTCAAAATTGAGGGAAATATGTACGCTGTTTCGTCTAACATTCTCCCTCAGTTCTATCCTTTTCAGCAGGTAGCCCAACTTAATTTTCAGACTCATTTCATCTGCATTCAGCGGAAAATTTTCTGCCCCGATGCACTCTGCTACACCTTCTTTAACCTTGTTCTCATTGTAGTTGAAAATACGGTGCATGGAGTGGCCGGGCTTGATCACTGCAACCATGTTTCCAGTATTTTTTTTACGTTATTCCTTACCTCATCTACCTTATTGCTAAGGATTTTTTTCTCCACTTCATACGCTATTAGCCAGCTTCTAAATTCAGCGATCTGGCTGAGTGTGTGGAGCTTTTTAACAGCCTGATTGAAGTTATTTCCAACTGCATTTAACTCGCTGCGAAGGCTGGTGAATTCTGCCATTAAGTCATCCTGTGAGCTGCTGCGGTAAGTTGTTACAATAGGCTTATCGAACAGGCTGTGACGTACATAATCGCTCAACTTACGACAGGTAGAAGCCTTCCAATTCTTTTCGATTTTTGCATACTCATCGGGTGTCAGACGCAACCCGACAATGCGTGTTCTGTTTGAATGTTGTTCTTTCATCACTGTTCATTTTCACGTTTTCAAACTCATTATCACATTTTATACGCCCTGCCCACGAGTTCCGAGTGATGGGCAGCCAGATCCGGTTGTTTAACAACCGTTCATCTGGCCGATTGCTGGAAAGTTGCAATCTTTCAGCCTTGTGAACGTCTTTAAGACATTTTAAAGGCTCCAGAGTGTGTAAGGAAACAACAGCTTCAAATGACCTAAAGCCTGCCTTGCAGCTTCTGTACTACTTATCTCAGTCTTTGCCTTATATGTTTCTTCTCAGCCCTACCAAAATTCACTACCCAGTCGTTGAAGTCCTTATGGTTTTGATAAAGGCTGCTTTCATCTTTGTATTTGGCACTTAGGGAAAGTGCATAGCGACTGCAATTTTGTCCGGTTGCATCCCTGTCCAGATAGAGCTTAATAGCGTTATGTTTTTCCATAAAGGGACGTGCAGTTTCAAAGAAGGAAACAGAGTTCAGCACTACAAAATCAAAGCGGTCTTCGGGGTCTTGTTGATGGATGGCCCTGAAAGAAAGGAAATCGGTAAAGCCTTCAAAGACGATGACCTCATCGGCATTGTTATCAAAGCTCGTAATGCCTTTAGGGGAACTGCTGGCTTTAAAATAAGGATTGCGTATTTCAAAGCCTCCCAAGTCATTCCTGAAACCGATACCGTAATAAACTTTTCCATTAAGTTCGTAACGCACTTCCCGGCAGTAATGGTCAGCTACATCAATGGGTATTCGCCGTTGTTGTAAGTACCTTAAAAGGGCGCTGGAAGACAGAACAAAATCGCCCAAAATCTTTATCTGCTTTTCCTGTTCTTCCCTCGCAAATGATTGTTGGAAAATGGGCTTTTGAAGGGAAAAATTACCACTTAAATTCTGGAGTAATTCGGACACGGTACACCCGTGAAAGAGGATAGCAAAATCAACCAGGTTGCCACCTTTGCCAAGACCGTGATCGTACCAACGGTTTAGCCTCCTGTTAACCTTAAATGAAGGTGTCTTTTCATCCCGTAAAGGAGAGTGATACCAATAATCGTTGTTCCTGATCTTCGCTGGTTCATAACCTAAGACTGCAAGGAAATGAACCATGTCTATTTCTTTGGCTTCGCGAACGGAAAGCCTGTTTTTACTGAAATCCATAACCACACATTTATCAAATACACATTCAGTTCTTCTAAGCGAAGTTAAACAGGCGATATGGGATTCACCCATCCTCATCATATTTTGATGAGGATGCAGAGATCTGTGTTATTTACTTTTGTGCAGTGAGTATTGTTTAATTAAAATCGTGTGATTATGCTAACAACAAGTGATGTAGCCAAAGTGTATGATACTGTTCTCAGTATCCCTGGCATGAATGAAACAGTGAAGATTGACATAAGGATCTCCCGCAAGAACGTATTGTTATTGCATAGTGTCCTCAAACGTGGGCTAATGGCTAAGGACGATGATAAGTCTTCTGCCTTGCTGGAAAGTATTCCGAAAGAAGCGTTGGAAGAATTCCACGTAATTGCAGATGACTATCTTACTAAAGCAGGTTTAACCGAACTCAATGAAAAACTGAAGGCACTCAGTACAAAGTAGGAGGAAAGCATCAAAGCCATTTAGAGGGGAACGGAGGCTTGCAGATATAGAAGCTCTGACCCCTCCAAGTGGCCTCTTTTAATGAACAACAGGCAATTTTTTAGTTGTTATTCTTTATAATCATTCTCCGTGTGATCTTTTGCTCTGACCTTTTATGGAAATAACTACGTCTTTGAGGGCAAAATGAATAATGTCGCCATTTTTGAGCATAATGGTAAAAAAAAGCCACTTTTAGCACGAAACTTGGATAGTTGTCTCGAAGTGCCAATCAAATCGGGATAGTGGTTGGCTGAAGTCATGCCATGTTGCTTATAGTAGGCTCCTTTTGACTTGCCACTTTCACAAAAAAAGCGCAAAAAATAATTCATCGTATAGAAGTTTTAGAAGTCTTAGGAAACCCGACGTGATAAGTTCGCCCACGCCGTAGCATGACGTTCTCCACCTATACTCAGTTACTTGAAATTACAAGTTTCAGTGCAGGACTTATACTAAAAACGCATCAAAAATGTTTTGAAAAAGTAACATTTCAACTAATGATATAAAATCTATGATTTGGGTTTACTCTTCACATCCATAAATCTGATTGATCGAGTGTAAATGCACCAACTTCTTTTAATCTGACACTATATACTTCCTCCACATATTTTCTCGATGCACTTACCCTGCCAGGGAGTATCAAAAGGTTGTTAAAGAGCTAAGAACAGCAACACGGTCAATCTTTGATGGTTGCCGTGGAATCCTTTTCGTTTTATTGACAAATTATCTCCAAAATTAACCCTTACGTTTGTAAGAAAATTGAGCAATGAAACTGCTGGTTATAGAAGACGAAAATAGTTTGCTAAATAGTATTAAAGACTATTTTGAGCAAAGTGATTTTCTTTGTGAGGGCGTGCTTACTTATAAAGAAGCTATTTCCAGAATAGAAGATTTCACTTATGACTGCATTATTCTGGATATTAACCTTCCTGACGGTAACGGTTTAAAGCTGCTTCAGTATTTACGGCAGTGTAAAAAAGATGACGGCGTAATCATTATCTCGGCACGTGATGCCCTTGATGATAAAATAATAGGATTAAATTATGGAGCAGATGACTACCTGGTAAAACCTTTTCATCTTTCTGAACTAAATGCACGTCTAATAGCGCTGCTAAGAAGAAAATACACACAAGGCACTAACTTTTTAGAAGCAGGTAGCCTGAAACTAAATTTAGCTTCCCGTGAAGTAAGCTGCAATAACCACTCACTTACTCTTACCAAAAATGAATTTGACCTTTTGCTGTACCTAGTTAACAATAAAAATAAAGTGGTAAGTAAACAAGCAATTGCAGAACACATTTATGGAGACCAATCTGACAATATGCCTTCCTTTGATTTTGTTTACTCCCAAATAAAAAATTTAAAAAGAAAACTGAAAGAAAAAGGTGGCGATGAACTTATACAAAGCGTTTATGGTTTGGGATATAAATTGTCAATATGAGTAAAAACCTTCTTTATAAAAATACGCTGTTTCTGTTGCGCTGGCTGCCTTTGGCTTTAGTTGTGTTTTGCATTCTCTTTTACTTTTTGATGCGTATGCAGGCACATCATATGCAGGAGAAACAGTTGCTTTTAAAGCAGCATAATGTCTGGAATGCATTCACAGAAAAAATGGGTGCAATAGAAACTAATATTATCGGTGAATACGTGATAAATGAAGCAGTACATATTATAGACAGAAAATATTTAGATGAACCAAGAGACACTACAATTTATTTTGAAAATCTAAAAAAATCTATTCCATTTGAAGCATTGACGAGCCAATTACAATGGAATGGTAAACTATACAATGTAACAACATTTGTTTCGTCTATTGAAATAAGTCACTTAATTATAAAGGTATTTCTTATAGAAGCGATTATTCTCTTATTGTTGTTATTAGCTATCATTTACCTAAACCGGACAAGTTCCCGCATGTTGTGGCGACCATTTTTTTCTACATTAAGAAAGATGGAAGAATATGATATAACCAAGAACGCTGCACTGGGTATTTCAAAGGAAACAGGCGTAGCGGAGTTTAACCAGCTTAATAATGAATTGAATAAAATGATTGAGCGGGTAAACAGTGCTTATTATAATCAGAAGCAGTTTGTTGAAAACGCATCACATGAAATTCAAACACCTTTGGCCATTATTCGCTCAAAACTTGAGCTATTGATTAATCAGCCCGAGCTTACTGAAAAAGCTGCTTTGCTTCTGAGTGATATTACCGATGCCAATGACCGTTTAAGTCAAATGAACCATACCCTTTTACTTCTGGCAAAAATTGAAAACAATCAATTTCCCGATGTAGAAGAAATAAATATTTCAAATCGGCTTCAAAACATCATTATCAATTATCGCAATCACTATAATGGCAACGTACCGGATATTGTTAAAAATGTCCACTCGGAAAAAAAGGTAGTAGCCAACCAATCTCTTATTGAGATATTGCTTTCTAACCTTGTAAAAAACGCAGTAGAGCACAATCAGCCCGGTGGAGCTGTCATTATTACCTTAACGGACGCAGCTCTCTATATAAAAAATACCGGAGCAGAACCGGAAACAGAGCCAGAAACGCTGTTTGAGCGATTCAGAAAAGGATCGCATAAAAGCAAGACTACCGGCCTGGGGCTGGCTATGGTAAAACAAATATGTCTGCTCTATCATTATTCGATTAATTACAGCTATCGAAATGGCTGGCATGAGGTAACAGTTGAATTCAGGGAATAACTATCAGAATTTCTCCAAAATCGGATAATACATTTGCTTTGAACAAATCGAATTATGGATCGTAAAATGCTATTCCTTTGCCAGCTCCTTGTTGGACTAGTTTTTTCCAACCACACAATGGCACAGGGTGGAACAGATACCCCTGTCAATTTAAGGTCAGCCGTTGAGATAGCCGACCAACGCCACCATTTATTAAATGCTCGTCGTTATGAAGTAAAAGCGGCAACGAAAAATATAGATGTAATCAGATATATTAAAAAGCCAGCAATTGATGCCAGTTATCAGGCAAATTTAGCTACAGCAAATAATGTAACCGGTTTATTTTATCCGGATGGAATCTTACCTATCAGTGGCCCACCATCTTACAAAAATGATTTTACTCCCGTTGCTGGAAGTGCTGCCAGTGTATTACTAAATTGGCAAGCGATAACCTTCGGTCAGCAAAATGCACAAATAGACGTATCGGTTGCAGAAGCCAATTCAAAGCGGCTTGGTTTAGAACAGGAACGGTTTAAAAACAAGCTTGAGGTAATTAGCAAGTATCTTGATGTGTTGCTCGCGTTTGAAACGCAGCGCATTCAAGAGCAAAATATAAAGCGTGTTGAAGTAAACCTCAAACAAAGCAAAGTGCTTTCCACTACAGGCATAAGACCAGGAGTAGATACAGCTTTGTTCTTATCTGAATTATCAAAAGCAAAAGTTGAATGGTTGAATGCAAATCGGGGACTGGAAACCGAACAATGGCTGCTGGCGCAATTAATGGTGATAGATGCCTTGCCTATTCCAACAGATACGTCACTGCTTCATACCTTGCCTACGCTTCCTTTTGTTGATACATTTCTTACTACACATCCCTATATCCAATTTGCACAAAGCCAGATGGACGTTAGCCGGTCAAAAGAACAATTGCTGAAAAAATCTTATTTGCCGAAACTGACTCTTTTTGGGATTGCTTTTGCCAGGGGATCCGGCGTACACGCCAACGGTGATGTGAAGATGTTAGATGGTTTGGGCTTGTCCCGTTTCAATTACGGTGCGGGCGTGCAACTTGTATTCCCTATAATGAAGTATGGTGAAGTCAAAAAACAACTCCAGGTACAAAACCTCTTAACTGAAGCTGCAAAGGAAACTCTTTTGGAAAGTAATACCCAGCTACTGGCACAGCAGCGTATCGCTGCCACCACATTCACCAGCAGTCTTTCCATTGTGGCAGAAACCGGCCGGCAACTGAAATCGGCCCAATATGCGTTTAATGCCATGCAAACCCGCTATACTACAGGTCTTGTGAATTTATCTGATTTGGTGCAGGTGCAATACAGTCTGTTGCAGGCCGAATTAGATGTAAAAACGGCCTATTGGAATGCCTGGAAAGCACTGCTTCTGCAAGCAGGCGTAAAAGGAGACCTAAACCTTTTCCTAAATGAAATTAAATAACTGAAATGTTCCGACTCATACAATTTGCTCTTCGTAAACCCATTACTATCATCGTTGCTGTGGTAGGCATCCTGTTTTTCTCTATTCTTGCCATTCGCAAATCTTCCATTGACATTTTTCCTACAATCAATGCACCTACTATCTACGTGGCGCAAACTTATGGTGGTCTTTCTCCCCAACAAATGGAAGGTTACATCACTTCTTACTATGAGTACCACTTTCTTTACATCACAGGCATTAAATCGGTAGAAAGCAAGTCCATACAAGGTTTATCACTTATCAAATTACAGTTTCACGAAGGCACGGATATGGCGAACGCAATGGCAGAGGTAATTTCTTATGCCACCCGCTCCCGTTCGTTCATGCCGCCGGGTACACTGCCTCCCTTTGTGATGCGCTATGATGCCGGCTCTGTCCCAATAGGCCAATTGGTATTCAGCAGTCCAAGCCGCTCACTCAATGAGATACAGGACTTAGCCTTATTCAAGGTACGACCTATGTTTGCCTCCCTTTCAGGCGTTTCTGCCCCTCCGCCTTTTGGTGGCAACCAGCGGACAATCGTCGTTAAAGCAGATCCGGAGCGTTTAAGAAGCTATAACATTACCCCTGATGAACTGGTTACAGCCATTGCAAAAAACAATACCATTTTACCGGCAGGCAATATCCGGGTGGGTGATAAAACAGTTATTACTGCTTCAAACAGTGTGGTGGACAATTTCAGTGAACTGGAAAATATTACCGTAAGAAATGTAGATGGAACACAGGTTCTCGTTCGGGATTTAGCTACAGTTAATAACGGTGCCGATGTTACTACCGGCTATGCCCTTATTAATGGCAAGCGGTCGGTCTATATTCCGGTTACCAAAAGAGCCGATGCTTCTACTTGGGATGTCGTGCAGACCATTAAAAAGTCATTGCCTGACATGCAGGCGGCTATTCCCGAAGACATTAAAGTATCTTATGAATTTGACCAATCAGGTTATGTAATTAACTCTTTAAAAAGCGTACAATTTGAGGGTTTATTGGGTGCGATTTTAACCGGACTTATGGTGCTGCTTTTTTTAAGGGACTGGCGTAGCGCTGTAATTGTAGTGGTCAATATTCCTTTGGCCTTGCTCACCTCCATCATTTTTTTATACCTCACCGATCAAACCATCAACATTATGACGTTAGGTGGTTTGGCCTTAGCGGTAGGCATATTGGTAGATGAATCCACCGTTACCATTGAAAACATTCATCACCACCTGGAACTGGGTAAACCAAAGGCAAGAGCCATTTGGGATGCGTGTCAGGAAATAGCCGTCCCGAAGCTTTTAATACTGCTAAGCATTCTGGCCGTGTTTGTACCGGCACTGTTTATGTCCGGTGTGCCGAGGTCTATGTTTATGCCACTTTCTATGGCAGTAGGCTTCGCTATGATCGCCTCGTTTTTATTATCACAGACATTGGTTCCTATTCTGTCAAATTGGTTAATAAAAGCAGGTCATGTTAAGAAGGATGAAAAAAAGCTATCAGCTATAAAGCAAAATCTTGCCTTAAGCATTGAGAAGTTTCGCAAGAGAAGCTCATTGGTTATTCCCATCATCCTTACCGCGTTGATGCTGCTTGCATTTGTCGGTTACAAAGGTGCAGGAACAGAAATTTTTCCCAAAGTGGATGCCGGCCAAATGCAAGTTCGCTTGCGTATGCCCACAGGCACAAGAATTGAACGAACCGAAGATGCTACCAAAAAGTTTTTACAATTAATTGAAGATGCCGCGGGGAAAAATAAGGTAGCTATAACGTCTTCTTTTGTCGGATTACAGCCACCTACTTATGCTATCAACTCCATCTTCCTCTATACCAGTGGCCCACACGAATCGGTAATTAAAGTAAATCTTACAAAAGATGCTGACCTTAGTATTGAAAGTTTAAAAGAAAAGTTGAGAGCTTCTGCCGCCAAAAATATTCCTAGTGCAACGCTATCTTTTGAGCCAGCCGATTTGGTTGACCAGGTAATGAGCCTTGGTGCATCCAATCCAATTGAAGTTGTGATTCAGGGAAAGAATTTACAACAAAGCCGCCAGATAGCAGAAAAATTAAAGACCTCTTTAGCGAATATTCCATACCTCAGAGATGTACAAATTGCACAGCCGCTGGATTATCCGACCATTAACATCAATTACGACCGCATTCGGGAAGGGCAAATGGGTTTAACGGTTGACCAGGCAGGAAGGTCGGTGGTAGCCGCTACGTCTTCCAGCCGGTTAACGCAATTAAATTATTGGTTGGACAAGCATTCGGGCAATGCTTACCAGGTGCAGGTTGAGTACCCACAATTTACCATGAACAGCCCGGAGCAGGTAGAGCAAATCCCTGTTGGAAAAGTAAATGACAACACGGTGTATTTGCGGGACGTTGCAGCCTGGAGCAAGGGCAACTCCATTGGTGAGTATGACCGAATCAATCAACAGCGGTTCATTACTGTAACAGCTAACATTCACCAAAAAGACTTGGGATCATCGGTTGCGGATGTAAACGCTGCCATTAAAAAATTGGGCACACTACCTCAAGGCGTAAAAGTTTACTTGCGTGGTCAGTCGGAAGTTTTAGACCAAACAATTAGCGAGCTGTCAGTAGGTCTGTTGTTAGCGGTTGTTGTTATTGGCCTCATGCTTACCGCTTATTTTCAATCATTCAGATTGGCTTTAATTGTTCTTTCTGTTTTTCCAGGTGTGATAGCGGGTTCGATGCTACTCCTTTGGCTAACCGGAAATACGCTGAACATACAATCATTCATGGGAAGCATCATGGCGATTGGCGTAGCCGTTGCCAATGCCATCTTATTGATATCAAATGCAGAACTATTACGAGCAAGGCAAGAAAACGTCTTATCCATAGGAGCACAAGCTGCTTCCAACCGTCTTCGGCCTATTTTGATGACCAGCCTCGCTATGATAGCAGGGATGCTCCCTATGGCTTTAGGCTTAGGCGAAAGCGGTAGGCAAACCGCTCCATTAGGCATAGCAGTCATTGGAGGGCTTGCTTTTAGCACGCTAATCAGCTTATGGTTATTACCCTTAATTTACGATTGGGCCATTGGCCGCAGACCAATAGTTCACGCTTCTCTTGATCCAACTGACATCAATTCAACTTATTATGACCAAAACGTATAAACAAACGATAGACATGCGTGTTTTCATACTACTTTTTTCCGCGGTTGTTATTAGTGCCTGCAACAGCAATTCATCAACCAGCACAGCACAAAAAGAAGAAGCAATATCTGATTCGGTTGCAGTGTTTGTGCTGAAAGAAGATTCGATAAAAAAAAATATTTCCTTTCCAGGCGAGTTAGAGCCAAACGAAAATGCTGAAATCAGGGCTAAGGTTCAAGGTTACATTCTTAAGGTAAATGTGGACATAGGCTCAAGAGTGCGCAAAGGGCAAGTGCTTGCCTTGATTGATGCTCCTGAAATTAACAGCCGTGTGCAGGAAATTAACGCCAAAGTAAAAGCAGCACAAGCACGCTACCAGTCCAGCAAAGATTATTATGAGCGGATTAATACCGCCTCAAAAGCCGAGGGGGTAATAGCTGCCAGTGAACTTCAAAGAACTCGTGAGCAAATGTTAGCAGATGAATCAGAATACAGGGCGACGCTCTATTCGGCTGCTTCTTATCGGCAAATGGGAAACTATTTGGCTATCGTGGCACCGTACAGTGGCATCATCACCAAAAGAAATATTGACCAGGGTTCTTTTGTAGGAAATCCCAATGAGGTGCCCTTATTTGAACTGGAAGATAATTCTGTTCTAAGGCTAAAAGTAGCCGTGCCTGAAGCATACTCCGGTGCAGTGTTGTTAGGCAACAGTGGCGAACTTACCACACGTTCGTTTCCGGATAAAAAGTTCGTGGCAAAATTGGTGCGCAAAGCGGGTAGTATTGATAATGCTACCAGAAGTGAGGTATGGGAATTTGAAGTTCCAAATCCGGGCCGTGAGCTAAAGGCCGGGAGTTATGCCGATGTAAAGCTTCATTTCCTTCGCTTCCAACCATCATTAGTTGTTCCGACATCGGCAATAGTAACAACGTTGGAAAGAAAATTTGTTATTAAAGTTGTTGGAGGCAAAACGGAATGGGTAGATGTAAGAACCGGTTTTAATATGGGTGACAGGCAGGAAGTATTTGGTGATTTACAGGCAGGAGATACTATTGTACTGAAAGGGAATGAGGAGTTGAAGCCAGGTGTGATCATAATTCCTAAAATTTCGAAATAAAAAGTGCGCAACAGGAATTTCTATATTCTGCTTATAACGGGATCTCTATGTTTATTTGATTCCCATGCCCAAGGTGGTTTCAATCAAATTTCTTTAAAAGTCCTCAAAAGGATTTCATTAAAAGATATAGGAAAGGAAAACTTACAAATGGATGTGAATCCTGTTGACACCATTCTGTATCTCGCTTCTCCTGAAACTAATTCTATTTTTTCAATAAATCCTCTTACCGGCAAGCAGCTCTCCGTCATACATAATATACCTGAGCCAAAACGCATTTCTTATATCAGAAAGCAAGACGAGTTGTTTGTGAGTACGGCTACAACTAAGTGCTTTTTTTATAATGGTAAAAGCTTAAACAGAACACATAAGGTCCAGGTAATGTCTCCATCTGATGCTGTTTTATACGATAGCACGAATGATCAGATATATGTGGGCTATCAAGACGGCGTGAAACGTATAAGCCCAATAAGGCATAAACTTACGGGGTTCATACCTCTTTACCAAGAACCGAAAAGCATTGTGTATGATGCAGGGAAAAACCGTCTTTATGTGAATAACTCAAATGCTTATTCGACTTCTGTCATAGATTTAGATGCTTTTAGGGTTGCAATAGAATGGGAAACCGATGAACCATTGATTAATGACATGGCACTTGATACTGCGGGCGAAAGGCTGTTTTTGGCATCGAAAGAAAAGGCTGAAATTATTAGCATCAATACGAAGACCGGCAGGAGAACAATTTTTAGCGTTCCAACTTCTATTAATAGAATGCACATAGATAGTAAATCACGGCTGCTTTATCTTATTTCTGAAAACGCTATTCTTATATATCATGTCGGTTTCTCAAAGTTTATACAGGTTTTGTCAACTAAAATAGAAGGCAGAATGGTTAGCTCGTTTTTATCACCTGAATTACGGCTGCTTGTAATTGCTAGGGAACCTCCATCAAAGGTTAAGATTGAATTAATAGTCTACCAAATAGAGAAAAATTAAAAACTAACTCAACAGTATTTAACTGTACAGGTCACCTTTTACAATAAATTTACGCTCCAAATTTCTCCAAAATTGAATCGGACATTTGCACAGTAAAACCTTTAATCATGAAACATAAAATTCTTATCACTGGATTTATAGCCATTTGTCTTGCTTCATGCTCTTCAACCGAATTTGAAATAAAGGAGAATGAAGTGCCAGCAAACGTAGTCTCTGCTTTCAAGGCAAAATATCCGAATGCACAAGTCACAAAATGGGTAGCTGAGAAAGAAGACGGCAGGTTTTATTTTGAAGCCAAAATAAATGATGGTGGCAAGGAAAGGGAAGTACATATTACTGCCGATGGTTCGTCAGTAACGGAAGAAGATTAAACTTTAATCAAAATACGAAACAATGAAAAGAACTATTTATCCCAGTATAGCAAAGCTCTTACTATTTGGATGTTTAACCCTTGCTACTGTCACCAGTCATGCACAAAAGACAAAGGCGAAAGATGATAAGATGAAAAAAGAAGATGATGGAAAAGGTATGAAGGGTATGAATATGAAAGCGGCTGCTCCCTTGGATACGGCAGCCATTCAAAGAGTAATGGGCATGAAGGGAACTTACAGCAAGGGGGAATATAAAGTCACTGTTCCACAAAATGATTTGAACGTCATGGTGGATGGTTTTAAGATCATCCCAGCAATGGGTTTAGGCACATGGGTGGCTTTTACGCCATCGGGAAATGGCGCTATGGTGATGGGTGATATTGTGGTTACTGAAACAGATTTAAAGCCTGTTCAGCAGGAAATTATCAATCAGGGCTTAACCATTACCGCCATTCATAATCACTTCGTGCGAAACCATCCGAACATCATGTATATGCATCTCGGAGGCTCTGGCCCGACAGAAGCAATGGCCCAAAAAGCAAAAGCCGTCCTGGATAAGGTAAAAGAACTGAGAGGCGGCGATCCTGCAAAAGGTACTGCTTCAAGTGAACCTGTACAAAATACATTGGATACTATCCAACTTAGCGAAATTTTAGGCCGAACGTCGGGTGAAATGAACAAAGGTGTTTACAAATACACCATTGGCCGACCTGATGTAAACCTAAGAGAACATGGTGTACCCGTTACTACTTTCTTAGGATTTAATACATGGGCAGCATGGCAGGGCACACCGGAGAAAGCAGCAGTGGCTGGAGATTTTACCATGTTAGAAGACGAAGTTGAGCATGTTATCAAGGCATTGATAGAAAACGGTATCGAAGTTGTTGCCGTGCACAATCACATGGTACACGAACAGCCAAGAATTTTCTTCCTTCACTATTGGGGTGTGGGAAAAGCAGAGCAGCTTGCTTATGGTCTTAGAGCAGCTTTAGATCAAACAGGCAAAAAGAAGCCGAATAAAAGCATGAAAATGGGAGGTCACTAATTACAGTGAAGTTTTCATGAGAGTGAGAGTATTGCTTTTTAGCGTTCTTCATATATTGAATCTTTCCTGTTCGCAAGGCAGGAAAGATTTGTTTCTGGACTATGCACGTATCAATTGCAACTATAAAAAGGCTATAATACAAAGGGATAGTTTAAAGGCTGTATTGCTGTTAGTAAACAGTAATTTCAATCAGAAGAACAATGAGTTAAATGAGCTAACAGAAAGATCGGATTGGCAAATTGTAGAGCACGAGAATGAAATAGCCGAAATCAAAATGCAGTATGAGCAGCGCTTTAATGAAATTTCAAAAAAACATGAAGCAAGACATGGGCACATGATAACAAAAGAGTATGAGGAACAAACAAATTCATTGGAAAGTTGGAAAGTCGGAAGAGTAATGCCCCTTGAAAATAGTATAGCTGCATTGGAAAAAGAAAGGAGCGGAAACCCTGATTTACTTACATTAAAAAAAAGTATAGATAGCTTAAAACAAATTGTGAAGGACAATAATCAGGCTTTCGTTCGGTCCGAGAAACAGGCAAACGATTTGGAAAAGCAAATTCAACAAATTGAAGCAGAGTTGGATTTGCAGCTTACGGATTTATCTGGAGGTGAGAAAGTACAGTTTACCGAACAAAGACAAAAATTAAGAGAAGAGCCATGCAACCAGTAAAGGAAAAATATTCCTTGCGAGATTTGGTGTTTTATTTCCTAAAACTCGGAACTATAGGCTTTGGAGGCCCTCCAGCACTAGTAAGCTTTATGCACAGGGATTTGGTGGAGGAGAGAAAGTGGATAAGCGAAGAAGATTACAGGGAAGGAATGGCTCTTTCACAATTGGCACCTGGGCCGCTTGCTGCACAATTAGCCATTTACCTGGGTTATGTAGATTATAAAATTTTAGGTGCAACGGTTGTCGGTGTTGCCTTTGTGCTGCCTTCCTTTATAATGGTTTTGGCCTTGGGATTTTTTTACGTGCAGTTTGGGGGCCTTCCGTGGATGCAGGCCGTCTTTTATGGTATTGGTGCGGCTGTTATTGGCATTATTAGCGTAGGCACATATAAACTATCGAAAAAGAGCTTAGGCAAGGACTGGATGCTCTGGCTCATATTTGGCCTTTTAGCATTTACCACCTTTTTGTTTGAAAAGGAAATAATCTGGCTAATTCTTGCAAGTGGCTTACTCTACTGGCTATATAAAACAAAACGAAAACCTTCAACTTCAAATTCTTTTTTACTGTTCCCATTTTTACTTCAAGCATCGGTAAGTGTTGGAGAGTATGGTCTTCTTAAACAACTTGGTTGGTTCTTTTTTAAAGCAGGAGCTTTTGTTTTTGGCAGCGGACTTGCGATCGTTCCATTTTTATATGGAGGAGTTGTAAAAGAACATGGATGGCTGAATGAACAACAGTTTTTGGATGCGGTAGCGGTTGCCATGATTACACCAGGGCCAGTGGTCATTACAGTAGGGTTTATCGGTTACCTTATAGCGGGTGTTCAAGGGGCTTGCGTTGCAGCATTGGCTACCTTTTTGCCCTGTTATTTACTTACTATACTACCAGCACCTTATTTTAAAAGGTATGGAAAGAACAAAGGAATAAAAGCTTTTATTGATGGCGTAACTGCTGCCGCGGTAGGAGCAATTGCAGGAGCGGTGGTGGTGTTGGCTAAACGGCAGTTTATTGATTTGCCGTCGGTAGCCATTGCCGTTACTGCGGCTGTAATACTTATGCTTTTTAAAAAGGTCCGGGAACCTTTGCTTATTGTATTGGCTGCATTAGCGGGATTCGTACTAAGGAGCCTGCTTGATTGACCATATCAGTGAACCACCTTGAACAATAGAATTTTATAAAAGAAATAAATTCGAATGAAACCGATTAGATATTTTTTGCTGCTAAGTAGCGTTATAGCTTTCTTATTGACATCCTGCACCACCACCAATAACGAAGTGGTTGTTTATACCAGCGTTGACCAGGTATTTAGCGAACCCGTTTTAAAAGAATTCGAGAAGCGAACAGGCATTAAGGTGAAGACTGTTTTTGATACTGAAGAAACAAAATCAACCGGGGTGTTAAATCGTTTAATTGCTGAAAGAAATAATCCGCAATCCGACGTATTCTGGAGCGGCGATCCTATGCGTGCCGATGTATTGAAGCAAAGAGGAATTACCGAAGCTTATCGTTCCCCTGCTGCATCCGGTATTAGTGAAGTCTTTATTGATAATGATTATAACTGGATTGGATTTTCCTCCCGTGCAAGGGTGCTTCTTATAAATACGAATTTAGTAAAGCCGCAAGATATTCCTTCTTCGATTCTTGACCTCACGAATGAAAAATATAAAGGCAAGTTTACAGTTGCTAACCCACTTTTCGGGACCACATCTTTTCATATAGCTGCAATATTTGCTGCATTAGGTGATGAAAAAGCAACACAGTTTATGGAAGACTTAAAAAAGAATGGAGTGGTGATTTCGTCAAGCAACGGTGATGTAAAAAAGAAAGTGGCGACCGGCGAAGTACAGATGGGATTAACCGACACGGATGATGCCAATGAAGCTGTAAAAGAAGGCGCACCTGTTAAAGCAATATTCCTCGACCAAAATGGCTTCGGAAATCTTATTGTTCCCAATACAGTTTCGCTTATTAAAAATTCACAAAACAGTGAAAACGGCAAAAAACTAATAGACTTTTTGCTTTCGGTTGAAACAGAAAAAATGTTGGCAGAAAGCTGTGCCCAAATGCCTCTTCATAAAGGGGTGCCAGTTCCTTCCACCGTTCCCTCCTTAGATAATATTGTTCCAATGAAAGTTAACTATGCCGAAGTAGCACAAAAGTCTGAACAGATAAAGGAATACCTTAAACAATGGGCAAGACAATAAACATTAAAACTATTTTACTCTTAGTTGCAGGGTTATTTTCTGCAGCTATAGTTCTGCCGCTGGGTGCTTTATTGTTCGGTACAATTTCAGGACAAGCAAGTGAAGTTGTTAATAATATTACTTCCATTTTTCATGGAGATGTGTTGCAAAGTATAGGCAATAGTTTAATTATTTCAACTGCTGTTAGTATATTATCAGTTTTGCTGGGCTGCTGTTTTGCATTTTTATTTTCCAAAGCAAACCTCCCTTTTTCTAAAGCGCTTCGTTTATTGTTATTACTTCCATTTTTATTGCCTTCGTATGTAATTTGTGTGGCTTGGAATGATGTCTGGCTTTTTGCTGATGTGCATAGAAATCTTATTTATAGTTTGCCCGCAGTTGTTTTTATTCTTACTACCATTTATACACCGCTTGCAGCATTTATTATTCAGGCGGGTTTAAAAAATATTAATGCAGGAATGGAAGAAGCTGGGATGATGATTACCTCGTATAAAGAAGTATTTATAAAGATTGTTTTACCATTGCTTCGCCCCGCTTTGTTTTCATCTTTCATCCTCATTTTTATTTTATCGCTGTCCGAGTTTGCTGTGCCTTCCTTCCTTTCGGTTCCAGTGTTTGTTACAGAAATATTTACCCAATTTTCAGCTTTTTATAATTATTCACTTGCGGCAACACAATCCCTCATCCTCACTGCTATTTGTCTTTTGCTGTTATTTCCCGAAAGAAAGTTTTTAACCAATGAATACTTTTTCCCATTTGGAAAAAAAGCTTTTCGCTTCAGGATGTATGAACTGCGGAATAAGAGTGTTCCGCTTGTGTTAGCTATGCTTTATCTTTTTTTTACCGTGCTTGTGCCGGTAGCTTTTCTTGCATTTCAAACATTTTCTGTAGCCAAAACATCATTACTTGATATTGTAATAATGCTGCTTCCATCGCTGAAGGATAGTTTATTGATTGCAGTTGCAGGAGCATTCATTGTAACATTGTTCGGATTCATTTTTTCCTGGCTGACGGCTCAGTATAAACTAAAATTCCTGCAAACAATTTTGCTATTTGTGTTTGCAGTACCCGCAATTGTAACAGGTGTTTCACTCATCTTTTTTTATAACACACCTTCGCTCAGTTTTATTTATTCGTCAATACTTATAATACTCATTGCATTTTCGACTCGCTTTCTTTTCATCGCTGTTAAGATTATTTCTGATAACCTTCGGCAAATTCCGGTTTCATATACTGAAGCTGCAAAAATGATGGGAGCAAGATCATTTTATATTTTTAGAAAAATAAGTTTGCCATTATTGGGTGAAGCATTATTCACTTCTTTTTTTATCATTTTGATTTTTTGCCTTAATGAACTATCAACTGTAATAATGGTCTATCCGCCGGGAACATCGTTATTGCCGGTCACCATTTTTACAAGAACTGCCAATGCACCACAACACATTGTAAGCGGAATGAGTTTAGTGGCATTAATGTTCACCCTTGTAATTTTATTATGTATGCTTTTTGGAAAAAAGGTTTTATTCAATCAACAATGGAGAGAGAGCCGGTGATACAATTTAGAAATTGCACAAAGTTGTTTGATAGCAAAACAATACTGCGCAACATTTCATTAGAAGTGAACGAAGAAAATTCGTTTACCAGCATACTTGGAAAATCAGGAAGTGGTAAAACTACATTGCTGCGTCTCATTGCAGGTTTGGAGAAACTGAATGAAGGCAGCATTCATATTAAAGGCAAAATTGTTTCTGAAGGGAGTAAAATTATTGTTCCGCCGCATGAACGAAACGTTGGCTTTATTTTCCAGGACCTTGCATTATGGCCTCATTTTACTGTGTATCAAAATATCGAATTTGGTTTGAAGCAAAAGAAAATAGCAGGTTACAAGAGCATCATTATGCAAACGATGAATGAATTCGGCATTACTGATTTGAAAGACAATTTTACGCATCAGCTATCAGGTGGACAACAACAATTGGTAGCACTTGCACGGAGCATGGTATTGCAACCAGAAATATTACTAATGGATGAGCCACTTGCAAACCTTGATGTGAAGCTGAAAACACAAATGCGCAAACTGATAAAGCAATTAGTGAAAGAAAAAAAGGTTTCAATATTCTATGTTACACATGACCATAAAGAAGCAATGGAAATGAGTGATAAGATGATTGTGGTGAACGAAGGAGCAATTACTTATTACGGCACCCCGGAGCAGTCCATTTATTTTGATAGTACTTTTTTAAAAGAGTTTATAGAAGTATAGTATAGTAATAACAAACACCTGTCAGTAAACAGAAAATAAAACCACTTTCCATATAAACCCGTTAATTATTTTAAAACTTAAAACATTATAACATGAAATCTCTACTATTGTCGCCCGCAATCTACATATTGCTTTCCTGCGGAGATAGCAACACAAACGTTACTAATAACAGTGCAGATACATTGCCAAAATTAAACACGGAAAACAGTGTCATTAACACAGACACGACCTTGAACTTTGAGGAAAGTGTTGAAGGAAGTTTACCTAAAGATTGGGTCGCTCCTACAGGTAAATGGAGTGTGGCAACAGAAGAAAATAATAAAGTATTAAAACAAAGTGCTGCTAATTCAGGCAGTGCTTTCAATATTTGTGTAAATGATAAATTGATGTATCAAGACCTTCAAATTCAAGTGAAGTTAAAAGCTGTAGCTGGAAAAGAGGATCAGGGTGGCGGTTTGGTGTGGAGGTATACAGATAAGAATAACTACTATATCGTTCGTGCAAATCCTTTAGAAAACAATGTTGTATTGTACAAAGTAGAGAATGGTAAAAGAAAAGACCTGCCTCTTGTTGAAAAAGGTAGAACTTATGGAATGGACGCTCCTATGCAAACAGGTAATTGGCATACATTAAAAGTTAATGTCCGGGGAAATATATCCACTGTACTATTTGACGATAAAGAATTATTCAAGGTAAAAGATGATACATTTAAAGAGGCTGGACTGGTAGGTGTTTGGACAAAAGCAGATGCACAAACCTATTTTGATGAACTTACAATACAGTCATTAAAATAAATGGGCAGAGTTGAACTACCAGAGGAACCATAAAAGAGGATTTGTTGTGCAGCTGATGAACTGTGCAAAGAGAATTATATTGGTCTTATTGTTTTCGATTATTTTAGTTAAAGCTATTGCTCAACATAGCACACCTGATACAATAAAAGCTATTACTGTTGACAAAATAGACTTTGATGGCAAACTAACTGAACCTGTTTGGCTTACTGCTCCATCTGTAAACAACTTTACTCAACGGGAACTTGATTTTGGAAAACCGGCAACAGAGCAAACGCAAGTTGCTGTTGTATATAATAACCTTGCTTTGTATGTAGGAGTTTGGTGCTACCAAAAACGGGAAACGATTGTAGCGAAGTTTATGCAAAGGGATTTTGATTTTGATACCGAAGATAATTTCGAAGTTATCATCAGTCCCTTTAATGATAAGCGAAATGGGTACTTGTTTGTAATTAATCCAAATGGCGCAAGAGCAGATGCATTAGTATCAGGACAAGAAAGTTCTAATATAGACTGGAATGGTGTATGGGATGCTAAGACATCTGTTACAGATGAAGGATGGTTTGCAGAAATACGCATTCCATTTAATAGCCTTCAGTTTAAGAAAGCAACTATTCATAACTGGGCAATTAATTTTGAGAGAAACATTCGTTTAAAAAACGAGCAAGCGTTATGGCAAGGTTGGAGCAGGGATTACGAACTCGAAAACATAGCACAGGCCGGAACATTAACCGGACTTGAGAATATTGGTTATGCTAAAAGATTTGAACTAAAGCCTTATGGTTTAGCAGGGTTTGAAAAACGTGAAGGAGATAAAACAATTTATCCAGGTAAAGCAGGTGCAGATTTGAATGTAAATATTACACCTACTTTAAAACTGAACTTAACAGCCAATACAGATTTTGCACAGGTGGAAGCGGACAGGATTGCCGTTAATCTTTCCCGCTTCAATCTTTTTTATCCGGAAAAAAGGGAGTTCTTTTTAGAAGGTTACCAGAACTACCAGTTTAATATTGGAGGAAGTAATGAAGTTTTTTATACAAGGAAAATAGGTATAGAGAACTTTGAGCGTGTTTCAATCATTGCAGGTGGAAGACTATTTGGAAAAATTGGCAGAAATAACATCGGCTTACTGAATTTACAAACAGCTTCAACAGGTAGTATACCAACAACTAATAATACTGTAGCAAGATATAAGAGAGATATAGGAGCTCAATCTTACATTGGGGGTATATTGACTTCAAAGAACAGCAGCATCATTAGTAACCAGATTGCGGGAGTAGATGGCGCTTTCGCTACTTCTAAATTTTTAAGAAATAAAAATCTTGTCATTAGTGGGTCGTTAAGTAAGAGTTTCGATAAGAATAAAAACAGCAATAATGCTTATGCATGGAATTTCTTTATTGATTATCCCAACGACCAGATTGATAATTTTATTGGTATCAGAAGTATTCAGCAAGACTTTAATCCTGAACTTGGATTTTTAGAAAGGAAGAACTTTGACAATTTAAGATGGTTCTTCCGGTTTACTCCAAGATGGTTTACTAAATATGGTATCAGAAAAATGTATTTCCGCCCCTGGGGATTTGAACTCTATAGAACCCATACTACAGGTGAGCTTGAAAGTTTTAGTAATGAAACAAGACCTCTCGGCTTCTTTACAAAAAGTGGCGAACGCTTTGAATATAATTTTATTCAACAGTTTGACAGACTGGATAAGGCTTTCAACTTAACAGATGTTATAAAAATACCTAAAGGAAAATACTGGATGTACAGGCAGGAAATACAAGCCGGAACATTTCAGGGTAGAAGATTTTGGATAGATTTAGAGTATGCCTGGGGGGGCTTTTATACTGGTCGAATAACTGTACTTGAAAGTTCATTAGGGCTGAATGTAAATAAGCACCTTAATTTTAAAACTGATTATATTCTCAATAAGGTTCGTTTGCCTGAAGGCAATGTTACTACCCATGAATTTGCTGAATACATAAACTACGCATTCAATCCCCGGTTTAATATAGCCACTTTTGTCCAATGGAACTCGTTAGATGATTTATTGCTCGGCAATTTCAGATTACATTGGATACCTAATATAGGTTCTGATTTGTATGTTGTTTATAACAGGGGTTATGAGAACCTGAAGCACTTTAGTTTTATGCGTCCGCAAACGTCTGCCGGTGCTGCTAAGCTAGTGTGGCGGTTTACGTTTTAAAAAAAAATCTAAAAATAAATGACAGTGGGACTATAGAAGTGTTGAAAGTTATAAATTCTCTAATTTAATAAAAATAATAAAAGTATTAAATAAGTACCTATGAGAAAAGCTGAATATAGTGACAAAAATCTGGTAATAGATATACTTGCCAAATCGTTTGACAACAACCAAAGTGTTAATTATATTGTAAAGCAAGATCAGAAAAGAGTGCAGCGAGTAAGCTCGTTGATGGCTTATTCTTTCGAGATTTGCAATTTATTTGGTGATGTGTTTCTTTCCGACGACAATAAAGCATGTGCGCTTATAGTCTACCCTGATAAAAAGAAGACAACCCTAAAATCCACATTGTTGGATATAAAACTTATCCTGCAATCTGTGGGTCCAGGCAATATAAGTAAGGCTTTAAAAAGAGAGAAACTGATAAGCAGCATACAGCCTAAAATACAAATGGCCTACCTATGGTTCATCGGCGTTGATCCTGTTGCGCAAGGTCGGGGAAGTGGCAGTAAGCTGCTTCAGGAAATTATTGACTACAGTAACAGCAACAATCGTCCGATTTATCTGGAAACTTCAACAGTCAAGAATTTACCGTGGTATGAAAAATTCGGATTTGAAGTTTACAGCGAACAGGATTTGACCTATCACTTGTATTTCTTTAAGAGGGATGTAAAATAGTAGGACAATGCTTGTATTTGGGACGCAAATGCACATTGTCACATTTCTTTTTGTGAGTATAGAGATCGTTATCTTTCTCTATCTCGCAATATTTCGTTTAGCCCGTCCAGATGATAAGAAGACTACGCTTAATCTGATCCTTATTTTCTTACTGCTTATTTATAATATTACTGGAGGTCTGCTTCCTGATCCCAATTTACCGGGATCGTATTTTTTACAGAATGCAATTGCATATGCGACTGGTTTTATCACACCATGTTACTTTCCATATTATGTCTATAAGGTCTTTGATTTAACGAAGATGAAATTTCACGCCTATAAGGGCGTCTATTTATTCTTGATATTTCCATATTTTATTTTTGTGTTGGTCTTTTGGTTTACCAGAGATATAAAAGATACGCAAAATCTGCTTATTATTCCTGTCCTTTATGCTATATGGGTAATTGTTTCTTTAGGAAGAGCTATACGCCTCAAGTATAATGATGACTTTTCAAGTATAGATGCCCAGCAAGAATTGGTTGTTTTGCTTTTTAGCCTGGCACCGTGGGTTGGTTTGCCAATCATCACTTATTTTGATTTCGGTCAGGCAATTGAGGCTTTGGTTACAAACATTGGTTTCTTACTCTTGTTCGGGTTGCAGGCAATAAGGAACATTAAGGAGCTACGAACTGAGCACGAAAAACTGTTAGAATCAGAGCAGCGTTTGAGAAGTTGGAATGCTGATCTTAAAGATGAAGTCCATAAGCGCACTAAAGAACTGGAGAAAATTAATGAACAGAGAACGAATAACTTTATAAACCTTGTGCATGAAACAAAAACACCACTGACACTAATAAAAAACTATCTTGATGAGTACATCAGCAAATATGGCACTGGAGAGGAATTGGATGTAATAAAGGGTGGCGTGGATAAACTAACCGCCGATGTAATAAACCTGTTCGACGTTGAGCGGTTTACAAAAGGAATAGATACTTATAAGCATAATCAGATTTCTGATTTTAGCGGTATTCTTAGAGATAGCCTTCCTTTGTTCAAGCATTATTGTGTCAAACACAATATCGAGTGTTCAACCTGCATAGATGATAATATTTTTGTCAAAGCTGATCCCAACTCCCTTTACCGGATAGTAAATAATATAATTGAGAATGCCATTAAGTTCACAGATCCCGATGGCGAGGTTCTTATTTCATTGACATTGCAGGACAATGAGATAGCTTTTTCTGTTGCAGACACTGGTATTGGCATCCCTGAAGATTTGCAAAAGAAAATTTTTGAGCCATATTACCAAATAGGATATAAAAATACCAGTCTCCAGGGTATGGGGCTTGGACTGCCAATAGTAAAAAAAGTAGTCGAAGGAATTGGCGGAACGGTCTTGATAGCTAGCAATCCGTCACAGAGACGTGGCACTAAAGTTATCGTTACGCTCCCTCGATATGAGCCAACTGAAAAAGATGCGATTGAAAAAGCAGTAGATAAATTAAGCAAGCTAAATTATAGTTTTAATCACGGCGAAGTTAGCGACCGGGACTACGATGCAAAAAAGAGAACAATATTATTGGTGGAGGACAACATTGCAATGATGAACTTCCTTTCCAATAAACTTAGGCTTTCTTACAATGTTTTTTGTGCACGTAATGGCTCTGAAGCATTGAAGAAACTGTTTGAAATGTCTGTAACACCCAATCTCATATTGTCCGATGTGATGATGGATAAAATGGATGGGTTTGCTTTTGCAAAAACGCTTTCTGAACAGGATAAGTACAGCCATATACCTATCATCTTCTTAACCGCTAAATCTACACCTACCGACCGTTTGAGAGGCTTAAGGCTTGGAGCTATAGACTTCATTTCTAAGCCATTTTCGTTTGAGGAATTAAGCCAGAAAATCGAAACTGTACTTGATAACATGCTACGGCAGCAACAGGCGATCATTAGCACATCCATTGCAGCCTTGAAGGCAGGGAAAGGCACGGAAGCTGACAATATGGCTCAGTCTGCCCTTTCAAAGTTTGAACAAAATTGTAAGTTGTTGCACCTTACAATAAGGGAAATAGAAATCGCTCGGCTTATTGTTAAAGGAAAAACATACAGGGATATAGCAAAAGAGCTGTTTATTTCAGAAAAGACCGTGACAAAGCATATCCAAAACATTTTTGCGAAAGCTGAGGTTTCCAATAAAGTAGAGCTTATAAATAAGCTGAGTAAATAAACTACAAATCGCTGATTTACTATTAATTGAGTACGGAAATAGTAGAAATACCGTATAGGTTTCCGTGGTAGCCCGCCCTACCTTTGGTGATGGCAAATAGTCGCCGAAAACTAAAGTAAAGGGTATGTGTGAAGGTTATGTATTAGAATGGCTGGATACTTTGGTTACCGTTACATTAAATCCGGTGAAAACCAAGATAAATATTGCTATAGCGGATGATATAGCAAAGATCCAGAATCAGGTAATCGTTCAAAAAGACAAGGTTCAGTCTGCCATTAAGTCAACTGTATTCACCCTTGATGACGAAGCGAAAATCAAGTGCCTAATAAAGAAGTACCATTCAAGCCTGATTACTTTGCTGGATCAGGCATTGGAAGATCTGGCGCTTATTGCGGATAACGGCCCTATAAAGCAGGTATTGAGTACCATTGTCTCCTGTCTGGATGAGCTGCTCACTCTCATTGAACATAGATTTACAAGTTACCTGAGCGTAGAGGAAAGAGTACCTGCTACTTATCTTGATGTAGTTAAAAGGGAAATAACTAAGCGGCTGACACTAATTGCTAAAAAGCTACGTGGACATGAGGCTTATCAACTGAGCTTTACAATATTGAGGCAGGCATTGGAAAAGTTTCTCAATCAGCCTCCAGACAAGCACACCTATATTTTTCAGGAAATACTGTATATAAAAGACCTGTGTTTAGAATTGGAGCGGCTTGAACCTGTGGATAGTAATGCTGCTTACTCCAAACTGGATGAATTGCTCATCAGTATGAACTTCAATAGCAAAACTTACATCTATACACTCACACAGAAATTAGCTTTCACCATTAATGAACTTGAACTACCTGGTGAAAAAATGGACAGATTGCTGTTTTATCTCAAACTTTTCAAACAATATCACAAAAAGCCAGAAGTAATTTTTAACCGGAAAGATGCTGATCTCCACAAACAGGTTTCTAACTGGTTTACTCAGGAAGTATTCTACTTAGAAAAGCAAATACACTATTCCATAGTTCCTTTGAAAGGAGTTGCAATACCGAAAGAAACTGTTAAGAAAGAAAAAGCAAAGCTTTTGTCAGTGCTGTCTGTAGATCAAATGGCACTAATATTACGTGCGGCAGATGATTTGAAAATCGTCATGGCACGTTCTCTGAATAGCGTATTCAAAAATATTGTTCCATATCTGTCCACTCCTTATCAGGAAAACATTTCGTATGATAGCATGAGAAGTAAGTCCTATTCCGCCGAAACGAGAGATAAAGAGATCGTGGTAGAAATGCTTCAGCAGATGATTAAGAGAATAAATGAATATTGAACCTCAACGGTATTTATCCAGTTTCCAGCCCGTGTCAAAATGAGAAAGGGTTGCGCGTTCAGTTTTCTTTTCGGAAAGGTCACGTTTCATCAGCTTGGCAAAAGGTGTGATGTTCTTATAGGCGATAGTATATTCCACAATAGCACTTTTGTTGTCTGCCTGTAACTGAATGCCCGTAACTTTCGTCAAGTGCATATCTGCCACCTTCACCACCTGTACATTATCATACTTCTCATCTATGCGAATAAGGTAAGGCTTTGCCTTCTCAGTAAAATGGACAATAGGTCGTCCCGCATCTTTTAGCTTCTGCGTTTTATCTATAGTTACCAATCCTTCTGCTTCCAGTCCTGCGTCCAATAGTTTTCTGGCACTGGCGGGATCACTCACGTTAACTTCATACTCGTACACCTTCGGGTAATTCTTTTCAGAACGTATAACCGAAGCCGCTTCTTCTTTCTCCAGCTTTGTCTGGCTGCAAGATGCCATGAGTAAAATGGCAAGTCCTAATACACTTACTGTTTTCATAACAATGCTTTTTAGCTATTCAACAATAATGGTCAACTAATTTCCGACTACTAATTTAAAAAAAATAATCGGTTTTCAGCCTCTGGAACGGCTGATAATCATAGGGGTACAAGGGGTACAACTTTCAATGCAAGAAATGTTGGACTTGAAACGCCTTGCTCGCCTTCGTTCTTTTGCTATCAGAAACAACAGAATACAACGGCTTTCAAAGTCGGGATGAAAAGTGTAAACGAAAAAAGCAAGCGTATGTTAAAAAACATTTCATGGTCAGACTACTTCATTGCAGTTGCCATACTATTAGCCATCTATTACCTCTTTGTAGGTATGAAGTATTTCTCAGGTGAGATCAGGGATCTACTATCCGGGAAAAGGAAACTGAGGTTTAGAGCAGCCGTCCCTAACGATCACGCTGCATACAATCCGGACAATGAGCTAAGCCTTCAGGAAACCAATGGTTTTGAGAAAACCACGGATGACGAATTTTCAGAAGTGGAGCACCTTATTGAACGCCTGAAAGCGGTAATAGCAGATGCTTCCCGTAGAAAACTTATTCCCCAGGAATTTAAGCAATATCTCAGCATGGTGCTGAAAGAATACCCTTCTGTAAGATACTCTCCCCTTCGTTCATCTATCAATGAACTGATCGTATCTGAGTGTCAAAAATATGGTGCTGTTACACTCAACGAGGATGAAGTGGAACTGCTGTGGAAAGAAGCAGTGTAGCAGACCTAATGGAGTGCGCTTCCCTGTCCCTCCCGGTGCGTAGGGGCAAAGTGATAGGAAAAAGCGGGATATGTGACGGCGAAGCCACTCCATTTTCTTTCGAGTTGATTTCAAACTTTAATAAACGTGTGTTATGGAAATGTGCAGCAGGAAAACAAAAGCAAATAACCGAAAAAGGGTTATTATGATCTGTGCCGCTTTGGCACTATTAGCTATCCATTATGGGGCATTTGCTCAGGATGGCATACAGGGTATTAACGAAGCCAACACTAAGGTGCGAAGCTACTTTGCAGCAGGTACAAACCTTATGTATGCAGTGGGCGCATTGCTTGGTTTGATTGGCGCAGTTAAGGTGTACCAGAAATGGAATGCAGGTGATCAGGACACCGGAAAGGTTGCTGCCGCCTGGTTTGGCAGTTGCATTTTTCTGGTAGTGGTAGCCACTGTTATTCAATCCTTCTTTGGAGTTTAAAAATTCAGGACGTATGCAAAGTATGCTAACGGAAAAGTTGTGGGCGTATATCGTCCACAACAATCCTGATCTGATGCTCAGCTTGCAGGAGGACTATTCAGTTACAAGCTATCTGGAGAACAAGGTAGCCGCAGTGATGCCTATGGCAATGCAGTTTCTTAGCGAAGAAAAGCCGCAATACATTATTGAGGAATTGTGCCTGCAAGCTATGACGGAAGATTTAAAACCGTCCCGCTATCAATACATCCGCTCAGTTATCGAGGAAGAATTTAATGATGACTACCTGCGGATGAAGGAAAACGGAACACTCACCTATGAAGTAGTGAACCTCATTGAAGCCTGCAAAAGCATCTTAAGTGATTTTGATTTTAACAGTGAAAATGAAGCAAACAGGCATTTGAGATATGCCATCATCGGACAGGTGCATGACTATCTCGCCTAAGCCAAAAAGAAAAGTGAAGAAAGAAAATGTGTGGTTATGGCTTACAATGTTTCTCAAAAGCTGCAAGATAATCTTGATGCTATCCGAATAGCACTGGATTATCAGAACGGTCGCCCGCTTACAGCGGAGGATGTCGCCAGCCTGAAAAAATATGCAGGTTTTGGCGGCATCAAGGCCGTTTTATATCCTTACGGCACACCAGAGGAATGGCTGGCTAAAGGGGCTACCAAAGAAGACATGAAGCACCACCAGGGTATAACACAATTACATGAGCTGCTAAAGGAAAACTATGATAATGCAGCCTATAAAGAAATTATCGCTTCATTACAGCACAGTGTTCTGACCGCTTTCTATACACCAGAGGTTGTACCCCAAACACTGTATAGTGCATTTGAAGCGAAAGGCATACAGCCTAAAAGGCTATATGAGCCTTCTGCCGGTTCCGGCGTATTTATCAGCGAGGCCGTTACAGCCTTTCCTAAACTGGAACAGATCACCGCAGTGGAAAAAGACAGGCTTACCGGGTTGGTGCTTTCTGCCGTTAACAGTGCGCTCCCTGTTAAAACAGCTACCCATATCACGGGGTTTGAAGAAGCTCCGGTTAGAGATAATGGCAGCTATGACCTTTTAGTAAGCAATATTCCCTTTGGAAACTTCTCGGTATATGACGAAGCATTTCCAGACAAGGAAATATCAGGCAAAATACACAATTACTTTTTTGCTAAAGGTTTGGATAAACTGGCCGAAGGTGGTCTTATAGCATTCATTACAACGGATGCCTTTTTGAACAGCCCTTCTAACCATGCGGCACGGGAATACCTGTTTGAACGGGCAAACTTCGTGGGCCTGGCTGTGATGCCGGACAACCTGATGAAAGATACAGGTAATACAGAAGCGCCGAATCACCTGTTGATTGTTCAAAAAAATACAGCAAAGGAAAAGATAAGCTGGGAAGAGGACTGGCTGAATGAAGTACGTGAAAGGGAGAATGAGTTTGGTCGTTTCTCTTATAACTACTTTATTTCTACGCATGATCATGATGTTGTCGTGGGCAATGTGCGTAAGCCCGGAAAAAACCAATACGGCAGGGCTTCAGAAGTAGTATGGCAAGACGGTGATATCAACCAGATACGTGATGCCCTTTATGCCAGTCTTATCCATCAATTCCAAAATCGCTTCAATGCCGAACTGTTTGAGAAAGCGCAAGCACTCGCCTTGCCAGTTACGGAAAACGAAGGCAAAAAGCTGACTTACCTGCCGATGCCGGAAAGCAAGGCAGAAGCTCCGTCAGTACAATTAGGGTTATTTGATACCGCACCGGCAGAACAGATCAACCGGGCGATGGCCTATATCAACCAACTCGATGAAACTATCATACAAAAAACAACTGCCCGTATTGTTGGTACAATCCGTACCACGGATAAGCCGAGCCACGAAAATGCGGTATTGCTTACCGCAAAGCAGCACAAAAGCAATCGCTTTTTATATAAGCTCTATTCCAACGTAAAGGAAGTAAATCAACTGTCTGCAAACTGGATGGATGCCCGCTTGTTGGGGCATGAACTCACAGGTATTTCCAATTACCTTAAACAGTTTGACCACAATTTCAAATATGAAGGCGATCAAACACTGAAGGGCTTTTTCCGCTTTGAGCAAAAAACGCCACTTCCTTTTATCGGTCTGAAATCTTATTACCAGGAAGGGACATTGGTAGTACACATGGGAAGCGTCGGAACGATAGGCAGCCCCGATCCTGAATATAAACAGGCAGTTTTCCAACCTCTCGGTCTTCAGGGTAATATTCGCTTCTATGAAAGTTACACGGCATTACGTGACGCTTATCTCGAATTATCCGGCAAGGAAGTATCAGGGGAAACCATCACCGATGTGGACAGGGACAGCCTTAACAGAACTTATGAAAAGTTTACTGCCGAATACGGGCTTTTAAATGGTCCGGATAATCGCAGGCGCATTCTTGAAGATACCGCCTTTGGTGTTATTACGCTTTCCTCTCTCGAACGAAGGGATGGTGAAAAGTTTGTAAAAGCCGACATCCTTACAGATGCTATTCATCACGTAAAAGAGCGGTTCATCACCGATGATCCCATTGAAGCGCTGGCACACAGCCTTAATGATACTGGCAAGGTGGATGTTGGTTTTATCAGCGCCGCAATGGGGCTGGAAGAAAATGAGGTGATCGGTCGCCTGGGCAACCATGTGTACCTGAATCCGACCAGCAATGAATGGGAAACTGCCGATCAATATTTAAGCGGTAATGTGGTGGAAAAACTAAGACAGGCAGAACATCTGTCCAATGAGTTTCCTGGAAATCCGCAATATAAACGAAGTGCTGAGGCCATATTAAAGGTGCAGCCGGAGCGTATTCCATTTGAACTACTGGATTTCAATTTGGGTGAACGCTGGATACCTACCTCTTACTACGAGCGTTTCGCAACAGCCCTGTTTGAACAGGACGCTACCATCAATTATTTCGCTTCACTGGATGCTTTCAAAGTAAGCACCGGGATGAACATCAAAGTATCGAGGGAGTTTGCTGTTACACCTAAAAACGGTCGCACTACTTACGGATACACGCTGATGGAACATGCGCTGGAGAACACCACTCCTTTCTTTACTTATGAAGTAAAGGGGCCGAACAATACAACTATCAGGCTGCCCGATAGTGAAGCTATACAATTGGCTCACCAAAAGATTGAGCAGGTCCGAAGCGGTTTTATCAACTGGCTGAATAAATTGCCAGATACAGAAAAAAAGCACTTAGAGAACCTGTACAATGATACGTTCAACTGCTATGTATTACGGGAATTTGACGGTACTCACCTGAATTTTCCCGGACTTGATAAAAAGGCTTTGGGAATTGAAAACCTGTACAGTAGCCAGAAGAATGCAGCATGGCGCATTATACAAAACAGGGGTGCTTTAGTTGACCACGAAGTAGGGTTAGGTAAAACGCTTACTATGATCGTTTCCGCTCAGGAAATGAAACGTTTGGGTATTGTACATAAACCCATGATCGTTGCGCTGAAGGCCAACGTTAACCAAATTGCCGAAACTTATAAGAAAGCCTATCCAAAGGCCCGCATATTGTTTCCTGGACAAAACGATTTTACGCCAGCACAGCGGCTACGGCTCTTTCATGAAATAAAGAATAACAATTGGGATTGTATCATTCTCACACATGACCAATTCGGAAAAATACCACAGTCGCCAGAGATACAAAAAGAAATATTCCAGGCAGAGCTGAACAATGTAGAACGTGACCTGGAAACGGTCAAAGATATTGGCGGTGAAATCTCTAAGAAAATGCTTAAGGGCTTGGAGATACGCAAAAACAACCTGGAAGGCAAGCTGAAGGGAGTGCTTAAAGACATAGAGGAAAAGAAAGATGCAGGTATCAATTTCAGGGATATGGGCATTGATCACCTTTTTGTGGATGAATCACATAGGTATAAAAACCTCACGTTTACAACCCGTCACAACCGGGTTGCCGGATTAGGCAATATGGAAGGCAGCCAGAAGGCGCTTAACATGCTGTTTGCAGTCCGAGAGTTGCAGAGCCGATTTAACAGCGACCTATGCGTAACCTTCCTTTCGGGTACACCCATATCCAACAGCCTTACAGAAATGTACCTGCTGTTCAAATACCTGCGTCCGAAAGAGATGGAGCGTCAGCATATTGAGAATTTTGATGGTTGGGCAGCCGTATTCGCACGTAAGACAACAGACTTTGAATTTTCAGTGACCAATGAAATCATAGCCAAAGAACGCTTCAGGCATTTTATCAAAGTACCGGAATTGGCTTTATTCTATAATGAGATTACCGACTATAAGACGGCAAAGCATATTAACCTTGACAAGCCTGATCTGAATGAAACGTTGGTGAATATAAAACCAACGCCCGAACAAGTCGAGTTCATCAAAAACCTGATGCAATTCGCTAAAACAGGTAATGGCGAACTTATTGGACGTGGCAGGCTAACGCCTGAAGAAGATAAAGGCCGGATGCTGATTGCCACCAATTATGCAAAAAAGATGGCCGCAGATATGCGACTGATCAGTGAATGGAAGTACAGCGACCATCCTGATAACAAGGTAAACGTCAGCGCCCGCAAGATTGCTGATATCTATAAGGAAAGTATGCAGCATAAGGGCACGCAAATCGTGTTCTCCGACATTGGCACACCTAAACCAACTGAGTTCAATATCTACGATGCACTTAAAGAAAAATTGGTAAGGGACTTTGGCATTCCTGAACGTGAGATCACATTCATACACGACTGGACTGATACTAAAAAGCCAGAGCTGTTCCGAAAGATGAACCGGGGTGAAATACGCATTCTATTAGGCAGTACCGAAAAGGCCGGAACTGGTCTGAACGTTCAGCAACGTGTGGTAGCAATGCACCATCTGGACATTCCCTGGAAACCTTCAGAGCTGGAGCAACGCAATGGCCGTGGCGCACGTCAGGGCAATCTGATTGCTAAAGAGCACTATGAAAACAAAGTGCGCAATTATGTATATGCAGTAGAGCAGTCGCTTGATAATTACAAATTCAATCTCCTGAAAAATAAACAGACGTTCATTTCGCAAATGAAAAATTGTGAGCTGAATGTCCGCACTATTGATGAAGGCGCCATTGATGAAAAGAGCGGGATGAATTTCTCCGAATACATCGCTATTCTTTCCGGTGATACATCACTGTTAGAAAAATCAAAGCTGGAAAAGAAAATAGCTGTAATGGAAAGCCTGAAAGTATCTCATTTCAGGGAAGTGTCCCGTAACAAATACCAGTTGGAAGCCTTGCAAAACGAGCAGGCTTCTACGGTCAAAACACTGGACAAGCTACGGGCAGATGAAACAGCGTATAAGAGCGTCCTTCAACTGGATAAGGACGGTGTGAAGGTCAATCTCATTAAGCTGGATAACATCAGTTCATCAGATAGCGAAGCTATCGGCAAGCATATTATCAAACTGTACCAGGACTGGAAACCAACTGCTGCAGGCGAGCATACTACACAGGTGGGTACATTATATGGCTTCAACCTGTATATCCGCAGGCAACAGGAAGCTTACGAAGAAAATGGCGTTTTTGAGTACCGCTACTCCAATAGCTTTTATGCGCAAAAGGACAATGAGGGCATTAAATACACCTATAATAATGGCCTTCCAAATACAGATAATCCTAAGCTGGCCGCAAGACATTTCCTGAATGCCATTGACCGGGTGGAAAGCCTGAAAGATAAATACGAACATACATTAGCTGATCTGACTACGGCCATACCGAAACTGGAACAGCTTACTACGAAGCCTTTTTTACAGGAGGCAGAATTGTCACAAATGAAAAGCGAACTGGCTAATCTGGAAAGGCAGATAGCGATTAAAATACAGGAAACCCAACTGAAGCAGCAACAGGTAGCAGAAAACCAGCCAGACGAAGTGGCTGAAGTACCTGTCATTCAAATTAACGAAAAACTCAATGGACAAACTGTTCCGAAGGAAGTAATACTTGCCACACAACAAATGGCAGAACGTCCCCGAAACAGAATAAGATTATAAACCAATTAAAGGAAATGGTTATGGCAAATAGTGTATATCAGATTAACAAAGGAATTAACCAGAGCATAGAGTTCAAGGGTTTGAAAGCGCAGTATATATGGTATCTGGGCGGCGGTGTTGTTGCCCTGCTTATCGTCTTTGCGGTAATGTATATCATCGGCTTGCCTACATACCTGTGTATCGGCCTTATCCTATCCGCAGGAGCATTCCTCGTCATGAAGATCTACGCCATGAGCAATAAGTATGGAGAGTATGGCTTGATGAAAGCCCTTGCCCGTAAGCAAATCCCGAAGCTCATCAAATCGCGGAACAGAAAAATTTTTATAGGAACTAAAGAAAAAAAATCATGAAAAGAGAATTGCCGATGTATAGCATCGAAGGAACCGACTTTGTGGTTGATGTAGCTAACCTACAGCTTATCGAAAAGGCAAACCCGGAAAACGTAATACCTCTGTCAGATATGCGGGATGTAGGCGATGGATATGTATTTGATTACAGCCCTAAAGAAAAGAACATACCGATGCTGTTCAGTGATGATACGGATGTAAAAACAATTAAAATACCTGAGCTGGTACAGCTTGACCCTATTGGAATGTCGGAAAAATATGGCTGTTCCATTCACGAGATGCAGGGTAAAACAGATTTTTCATTAATGGTAGATCAGCAGGCTCTCGGAAGAAGATTAATGGGACAACTAACGATGGTAGATATTGCCGGCCATACCTTCTTTGTTGATATCCGTATGGACATGCTTCGTCCTAAAGACGATTTTCTTTCCAAAGGAATTGTATTAAGCCAGATTGATCATTTCTATGATGATGATCGTAAAGTTTACACCATTCCTTACAATCCAAAGACGCATGAATTTCACGATCTGGACTACGATAACATTACGTCTATTCCCAAAGACCTTATCGTTGTTTCGTTCCCTCACGAAAGCGTGTTAGACCCCATAGGATATAACCGGAAAGGCGGCTGGGATGAAACATACGGATTAAAAGAAACCAATGTAAAATCTCATTTCGAGGCTAAGGTGGTGGATTGGAAAGAAACCGGCATCGAAACAACGATACAAGAAAATATCAATAAGCAGCATAAACAACAAAAGCTGCCTAAACAAACCGATAAAGAACAAAAGGCTGGCAAGCGGCAACGCAGAGGGCCAAAGCTATAATGCTGCCAGGATGCAGTAAGTGACAACAGGTAAAATAAAGTGAGATGGAAAAAGTGTTGGATGATATATTACCGATAATGGATGTGGAGCATGAGTGCATCCTGAGCAAGCAAGGCGATGTAACAGTCGTTTTTAAGGCAGACCTGCCGGAAATATTTACCCTTTCCGATCAGGAATATGAAGCCTTTCACCAGGCTTGGATAAAAGCGATTAAGCTGCTTCCCAAATTCAGTGTGTTCCATAAACAGGATTGGTTTCTGGAAAGCAGCCATAAACCCGACTTCTCAAAAGAAGATACCAGTTTCCTCAGCCGGGCCAGCGAACGTTTCTTTAATGAACGTCCTTTTCTCGCTCATACCTGCTACATCATGCTTACGAAAAAGCCGGAAGGCCGGAAAACAGCCAGCTCGATGTTTTCAAGCCTCTTGCGGAAATCCATAGTGCCGGAAGAAACTTTGAGGCCGCAGATGCTACAGGACTTCCTTGACAGTACGGGGCAATTCAAGCGGATTATGGAGGATAGCGGGTTTGTGAAGCTAACAAGATTAAGAGAAAAGGAGCTGCGCAGCCATAGCCGTAAAATGGGATTGGTAGAACAGTATTGCTACCTGTCTGAGCGAAATGATAGCTTCCTGATGGGCGATATCGTTTTTGATGAAGCGATGCGTGTGGGCGATAAATACTGCCAGTTATATACGCTGGGCGATGCAATAGATCTTCCTGCACTATGCGGCAGCCGCATCAACTACGATAAATACAGTACAGACAAAACGAAGTTCAGTGTTGGGTTTGCTTCTACGTTAGGGCAGCTTTTGCCCTGCAATCATATCTACAATCAATACATCTTTATTGAAGATCCACAGAAAACCATCCAAAAGCTGGAGAGTAAAAGGCTGAGGCTGCAATCTCTTTCTGCATACAGCAGGGAGAATTTAATTGCAAGAGACGCTACGAACGATTTTCTGAACGAAGCCATCAGCCAGCAACGGTTGCCGGTTAAGGCGCATTTCAATGTGCTTGTATGGACAGACAATAAAGAGGAACTCAAAGACCTGAAGAATATGGTATCCTCTGCACTGGCACAGATGGATGCAGTAGCCAAGCAGGAAACCATTGGCGCTCCGCAGATATTTTGGGCGGGCATTCCTGGGAATGCCGCAGACTTCCCGATGAATGATACGTTTGATACGTTCGCGGAGCAGGGAACCTGTTTCCTAAACCTCGAAACCGGCTACCGATCTTCTTTAAGTCCGATAGGTATTCGCATGGGCGACCGGCTTACAGGGAAACCCGTTCATGTGGACATTAGCGACGAGCCTATGAAAATGGGCATCTGCACAAACAGAAACAAATTCATACTTGGGCCTTCCGGTAGCGGAAAATCATTTTTTACCAACCACATGGTACGTAGCTATTATGAGCAAGGTACGCATATCGTGCTGGTGGATGTGGGACATAGCTATAAAGGACTTTGCGACATGGTGAAGGGCTATTACTTTACTTATAGCGAAGACAATCCCATCCGCTTCAATCCCTTTTACATAGGCGAAGGAGATAGCCTTGATACTGAAAAGAAAGAAAGTATTAAGACACTGCTCCTGGCACTGTGGAAGAAAGACGATGAGGCATTCAAGCGGAGCGAATACGTTGCCCTGTCAAATGCCATTAGCGGTTATTACAGTTATCTGGAAAAAAATACTGCTGTGTTTCCCTGTTTCAACAGTTTCTATGCTTTTCTGCGGGATGAATACACACTGGTGCTGGAGGGTGACAGAGTAAAAGAAAAGGATTTCGACATAGACAACTTTCTCTATGTGCTGCGCCCTTACTACGAAGGCGGCGAATTTGATTACCTGCTGAACGCTACCGAAAACCTGAATTTGCTGCAGGAAAGGTTTATCGTATTTGAACTGGACAACATTAAGGATCACCCTATCCTGTTTCCGGTAGTAACCATTATTATCATGGAGGTTTTCATCAACAAAATGCGGAAGATGAAAGGCATCCGCAAAATGATATTGATAGAAGAAGCCTGGAAAGCCTTAATGAAAGAAGGCTTTGCAGAATACATCAAATACCTGTTCAAAACAGTCCGCAAATTCTTCGGTGAAGCAATCGTGGTAACACAGGAAGTGGAAGACATCATTTCTTCTCCGGTGGTAAAGCAAGCCATCATCAATAATAGTGATTGCAAAATCCTGCTCGACCAAAGCAAGTACCAGAACAAATTTGATCAGATACAGGAACTATTGGGGCTAACGGAAAAGGAAAAAGCTTTGGTACTCTCGGTCAATAAGTCCAATGATCCCGCTAAGAAATATAAAGAGGTATTCATCAGCCTGGGCGGTATGATGAGTAAAGTGTACCGGACAGAAGTAAGTCTTGAAGAATATCTCGCATACACTACCGAACAAACAGAGAAGGTAAAGCTGATGGAATACGCTGCAAAGTTTGATGGAGACATACGCAAGGGCATTGCGGCAATGGCAGAAGACATTAGGAATAAAAGTAAAAAAATATCCGATGAAACTGAAAAAACTGATACGGGATCTGTGCTGCGCAATTAAGATAATCGTGTATTTCGGCAGGGAGCATCATGCCACCATTTCTATGATGACGGGTATCTATGGAAAACAACCATTGCACAATGATATGGTTGCAGGAGCGGATACGACGCTGAGCATAACATCCTATGGCAGCTTTTATAAAATCACACGTACCGATTACATCAGCAACATACCTGAGAACGAAGAAACGTGGCTTGCTACCTACGGATGGCATTCTAACGGGCATCTGATTGAAATAGGCGGTGATCGGTACTGCATTTTCGATACGGTTTCTAAATCGCTGTACCTAGAAAAGCTAACGGAACAAGGAAAGACAACAATTGAATTATTTACTAAAATCTTGAAGCAATGAAAAAATATGTAAGAATGATGCTTGTGGCTCTTTGCATTTCCTTCACCGTTCTTCCGGTACAGCAGGCAAATGCAACACCTATAGCCATACTGGAGATCATCAAGGCGGCGGTTAAAAAAGTGATAAAGGCGGTTGACTTAAAAATTCAGCGTTTGCAGAATAAAACGATCTGGTTGCAGAATGCTCAGAAGACACTTGAAAACACTTTATCTAAGTTGAAACTGGATGAAATTTCTGACTGGACGGAAAAGCAAAAAGAACAGTACCGAAAGTATTACGACGAGCTGGCGCAAGTAAAAGCAATTATCTCCTATTATCAACGCATCCGGGATATTACCAAAAAGCAATTGCGCCTCGTGGACGAATACAACAGGTCATGGGCACTGATCCGGCAGGACAGCCGCTTTACAGCAAAAGAAGTGGTGTATATGGAAAAGGTGTATTCGGGTATTCTCGATGAGAGCCTGAAGAATATTGACCAGATCAATCTCATTATTAAATCCTTCACCACTAAGATGAGTGATGCCAAAAGGCTGGAGTTGATCAACAATGCAGCCGACCAGGTAGATGCCAACTACTCAGATCTGGTACAGTTCAATAGGCAGAACACTTTACTAAGCCTTCAGCGTGCTAAGACCCAAACTGAAGTGCAGGCAGTTAAAAAATTATATGGACTTCCTTAAATCAACACGTATGAAAAAGATAATCTTATTTCTAATACTGTTTGTATCGGCAGGGGGCAGTCTGAAAGCACAAACTTTTGCAGAATGGTTCCAGCAAAAAAAGACACAGAAGAAATACCTAATCCAGCAAATAGCGGCACTTCAGGTATATATCGGGTATGCAAAAAAAGGGTACACTATAGCCAAAGAGGGCCTAACAACTATTGGAGGCTTCACCAGAGGCGAATTCATCCTGCACACAGATTATTTCAATTCATTGAAATCTGTCAACCCCGAAATCAAGCGATATGCAAGGGTTGCAGATATAGTAGCCTTACAGCTCAAAATTGTACAAAACTACAACCGAACATACCGCAGGCTTAACGGCAGCGATGCACTTTCAAATGATGAACTGGCATACATCCGCAGGGTCTTCAGCAGGCTGCTTGATGACTGCGATAAAACACTGGATGAGCTTATCACAATTACCACCGATGGAAAAATGGAAATGAAGGATGATGAGCGCATGAAGAGGATTGATATGCTATACCTGGATATGCAGGATAAGTTCACATTCTCGCAGAGCTTTTCTAATGATGCTGTATCACTTGCAGCATCAAGATTGAAGGAGAAAATAGATGTACAAACCAGCCGTGTACTGCATGGCATTAAAAACGAGTAACAATGAAAAAGGTAATAGTAATTATATCGCTGTCATTCCTGGGTTTGCTTCCTGCTGGCCGTGCATCTGCGCAAGCCGATGAGATAGCACAGCTTTTACTCAATGTTGAGAAGCTGGCGCAATTCAAGCAGATCCTGAGTGACATGAAGAAGGGTTACCAGATTTTGGAAGGTGGCTACAACACCATAAAGAATATCTCCGAAGGCAACTTCAGCTTGCACAAGACTTTTCTTGACGGTTTAATGGGTGTAAGTCCTACTGTGCGCAATTACCGGCGTGTAGCGGATATCACTAACTACCAGATCACCTTAGTTAAAGAATACCGTAATGCGTATGATCGGTTCCGGCGGGATAATAATTTCAATCCCGATGAGCTGGCATATTTAGGCCGGGTTTATGACAACTTGTTTAAGGAGAGCCTGCGTAATCTGGATGAACTGCTCACGGTCATCACGGCAGGCAAAGCCCGCATGAGCGATGATGAACGACTGCAAACCATTGACAGGATTTATGCCGACATGCAGGATAAATTAATGTTTCTGCGGCACTTCAATAATAACACTACAATACTGGCTGTGCAACGGGCGAAAGAGCGCAACGATGCACAGACCATTCGTAAAATTTATGGGTTAAACAATTAAATAAACAGATATGGCGAAATGTGGAAAGACCGCCTGGCTGGCGGTGGTGGGGTTGATAATGCCTTTTATAAGCCGTGCACAAGGTATAGCCGATGAAATGAGAGGGATGCACGGTGTATTGGAACAATTGTATGATGAGATGATGCCCTTGTGCAGCCAGTTGATCGGCGTAGGCCAGGGATTGGCGGGATTTGCGGCAATGTGGTATATCGCATCAAGGGTATGGGGACATTTATCAAGAGCGGAACCTATTGATTTTTATCCGCTGTTCCGTCCTTTCGTTATTGGGTTTTGCGTGATGATATTTCCCTCCGTTTTGGGATTGATCAATGGCGTGATGAAACCTACTGTGACAGCTACTGCTGCAATGGTAGAAAATTCAGATAAAGCTATTTCGGTGCTTTTGCAAAAAAAGGAAGAAGCCATCAAGAAAACGGATGTGTGGCAAATGTATGTGGGAGAAAGCGGTAGCGGTGACAGGGATAAGTGGTATAAATACACACACGATAATGAGGACCCTTCCGAAGAAGGTTTTTTTGAAGGCATTGGCAACGACATCAAGTTCGCCATGTCTAAAGCCTCTTACAACTTCCGCAATTCGGTAAAGGAATGGATGAGTGAAGTGCTTAGGGTTCTATTTGAAGCGGCATCCCTGTGTATTGATACGCTACGAACGTTCCAGTTAGTTGTATTAGCGATACTTGGCCCTTTGGTATTTGGGATTGCAGTATTTGACGGTTTTCAGCATACGCTTACCGTCTGGATAGCCCGCTATATCAACATCTTTCTATGGTTACCTGTCGCCAACATCTTCGGAAGCATTATAGGGAAGATACAGGAGAAAATGCTGGAGTTGGATATATCACAGGTGCAGGATTACGGTGACACATTTTTCAGCAGAACCGATGTGGCTTACCTGGTCTTCATGATAATCGGCATAGTCGGATACTTCACTGTTCCCTCCGTAGCGAATTACATTGTTCATGCCGGTGGTGGTGGCGCATTAGGTCACAAGGTCACAAGCATCTTCGGCAGTTCTTCCAGAACGGTAGTCAATACAGCATCAGCCGGTGTGGGCATGGCCGTAGATGCTATGGGAAGCGCGGCAAACCGTATGTCGCAAAGCATGGCCAGTAGCGGTAATTCCAATCCTTACTTCGGTAATAGCAGTAGTGGCAAATCTGGCTATATGAACGACAAGCTAAAAGGCAATTCATAACAATTCAAAGGAGGATATATGTTCAAGAAAATGAAAAGTATTGATACAGCTTTCCGTCATATCAGGAGTTTCACCCTGGTAGTGATTATAGGTTGCGTACTGATATGCTGTTTTGCATTATACAAAAGTTTCAGCCTTGTGTCGCAGATGCAAAGCAAAATATACATCCTTGCAAATGGCAAGGCACTAGAAGCCTACGCATCGGAACGGAAAGACAATATACCCGTTGAGGCAAGGGATCATGTAACTACATTCCACAAACTATTCTTTACGCTTGACCCTGACGATAAAGCGATCACAGCAAATATTACCAAAGCCTTGTACCTGGCAGACCGGAGTGCCAAACGAGCCTACGATGATCTGAAGGAGAACGGGTACTATGCAGGACTTATATCCGGCAACGTCAATCAAACTGTTGTTGTGGATAGCGTGGCGGTAAATATCAATGATTACCCGTACAAATTCCGTTGCTATGCTACGCAGAGTATTATCCGACCGACCAGCATTACTACCCGTAGCCTGGTGACAGACGGTGCATTGCGGAATGTATCGCGCAGTGACAATAATCCACACGGTTTCCTTATCGAGCGATGGAGTACGATTGATAACAGGGATTTAAAAACAGTAAGCAGGCGACAATAAAAATCAAGATCATGAAACTATTTCCAAAAAGAAAAAAGGACGATGCTGAGCTAAAGCCCAATGCGCTTTCCAAAGGAATAACAGCGGGCTATCAGCGAATACAGGGTGGCTGGGCAAGTTGGATGATGAGGCGAACAGAGAATTTCTCACGGCGTACATGGTTTGTACTGCTTATTCTTTTCGTTCTGTGTACCGGCACATACAGCATTTATCTGGGAGTAAGTGCTTTTACCGGCAAAAAAAGCAATTTAATAACCATAACACCCATCAAAAAGCCGAAACACGTAACTGAAACGGGGGAAGCAAATGTTGAACCAGCGGAAGTGTCTGAGGCTGAATACAGCCGCATCAAAAGGTTCAGGGTGTATATGGATAGCCTGGCACGAAGTCCCGCGGGGAAAACTCTTTATGACAGCATAATCCACCATCGTCCAGGACTAATGGACAGTGTGCGATTTATTGAAAATTATTATCAACAATTAAAACAGAAATAAAAATGGAAAAGCAAGTAAAAACTCCGAAGGAGATCAGGCAGCGCAGGTTCTTATTGGTATTACCACTTCTCGCATTGCCTTTTATGACCATGATCTTTTGGGCACTTGGCGGTGGCAAGGTTGAAAAGGTGGAAGCCCAGGCATCTGCAAAGAAGGGATTTAACATTAACCTGCCCGACGCCAATTTCAAAGATGACAAACCGATGGACAAAATGAGCTATTACAATCAAGCTCAACTGGATTCTATCAAATTTCAGGAAATGGTAAAGAATGATCCCAATTACAGGAATATTGGATTATCAGGTACCGATGAATACCTGTCGAATGACGAAGATACCTTTCAGCAGCCTGCCAGTCCCAAAGGTTTGAATACATCACTTCAGGGAAGCCGGGGACACAATGACCCCAATACTGATAAAATCTACCGCAAGCTGGCAGAACTGGATCGGGAGATGAACAAGCCAGTACCGATATCATCAGACAATGACGAGTATGATACATACCAACCCACTTCATCAAGAAACCGCAATAGTGCCACGGTATATTCTCCTGATGTGGAAAGGCTGGAACAAATGATGAACATGATGAATCAGTCTAATGGCGAAGATCCAGAATTGCAGCAATTGAATGGTATGCTTGATAAGATATTGGACGTACAAAATCCCGAAAGAGTGCAGGAGCGACTAAGACAAACTTCTGAAGCAAACCGAGGACAAGTATTTGCGGTATCATCGAAAAAGAAAGACAATAGTATCACGCTGCTTGATACGGAGCATATATCCGGCAATACAACCAATGGCTTCTATTCACTTACCGGGGCAACAGCTATCGAAGATTCGCAGAATGCTATTCAGGCTGTTATTCACGAAACACAAACTATCGTAGATGGCTCAATTGTCAAGTTGAGATTGGTAAATGATGTTTTCATAAATGGCGTTCGCATTCCGAAAGACAATTTCCTCTTTGGAATAGCCTCATTGCGTGGTGAGAGATTAATTATCAAGATTAACAGTGGACGCTTTGGCAATTCTTTATTCCCGGTTGAATTATCGGTATATGACATGGACGGCCTGGACGGCATTTACATTCCCGGAGCGATTACAAGGGATGTTGCAAAGCAGTCCGCAGACCGTTCTATGCAAACAATTGGGCTAACCAGTCTTGATCCGTCGTGGGGCGCACAGGCAGCAAGCGCAGGTATTGAAGCTGCAAAAACGCTGTTCAGCCGAAAAGTAAAGCTAATCAAGGTAACTGTGAAGGCAGGGTATCAGGTGCTTCTGCGCGACGAAAAGCAAAAACAATCCAACTAAATATTTCAATCACTTAAAATTCCAAAAGATGAAAAAGATCAGTGTAGTAATGGTAATAGGAATTTTCCTGCTATTTACAATTTTCAAGACTAAGGCCCAAACAAACACAGCCTGGCAAACCAAAGCAATCGAAACGTATCATGTAACAGTTGCTTTCACCAAAACCACCAACATCATCTTCCCTTATGCTATCGTTAGCGTAGATATAGGAAGCAGGGATGTACTGGCGCAAAAAGCGAAAGGTGTAGAAAACATTTTGCAGATAAAGGCTGCAAAGGACAGTTTTCCGCAAACAAACATCAGCATCATTACGGCTGACGGCAAGCTCACGTCATTTCTCGTTGATTATGACAACCAACCGTCAGTGCTAAACTTGGCTCTCACAGGCGTAGGCAGGCAAAATACTATCTCCATTCCTTCAGAGAACATTAACCAGGAACAAATGGAGCATTTTGCTAAGATGGCTGCGGAATCAAAAGCGAAGACAAGAGGCATAAAGGATAAAACTTTCGGCATTCGCTTTAAGCTGAACGGAATCTTTATCCATGAGGACATAATGTTGCTACGCTTCAATATTTCCAATCAAACCAATATCAACTATGATATTGATCAATTGAGGCTTTATATCCGTGACCAGAAGAAATCCAAAAGGACAGCAACACAGGAAATTGAAATATTACCTGTACTTGTGCAGGATAATACCAGCAAGGTTGCAGGTCAGTCGGATAATACAATTTTGTTTGTTGTACCAAAGTTCACCATTCCTGATAAAAAATATCTCGCTGTGCAATTAATGGAGAAAAGTGGCGGTCGGCATCTGGAGCTGCATGTGAAGAACAAGAAGATTATAAAGGCATTGCTGATTGATTAGCATTCGGCAATGAAGCCAATCATTCCATTCCCATAAATCTCAATCAGCATCTATTTCCTCTAAAAAATTGAACTATGAAAATCAGGAAAGACGATTATCAGGAAGTCCTTGAATACCTAACAAATAAACGTTGGGAAGGTGAAGAATTTGTAGCGTTTCTCAATGATGACTTACCTGCCAGTAAAGAAGAACTATACACATTCTCTACGGAATATGATGCCAGGGAGTTCTGCTATGAAATGTCAACCGAGATAGACTTTTACAACTTCTTATCAATACGGTCGGCGTACAGGGCAATGCAGGAAGCTGCGGAAGATAGTAAGCTAATGATTGAAAGGGATGGCATCATTGACGTTTCTCTGATGGTTGCTGTTCGATATGAAAGATTAGAAAGAGAACAATTAAATAACAATCAAAATTCAAAAGTCATGAATCAGAAAAATTTTGAATACCTGCGTGACCAAGTAAAGTACACGGGGTTTGGTGAAGGGTTGGAAAATGACCTGAAGCAAAAAATTCAGGAAGGGAACCCGGAATTTAAGTTAGCCTACGAAACCAAGTACGGCAACGATACAGTAAACGCAACATTGAATTTCAGCCAATCCAAGCAAAGCGATATGTACTTCTTTAATTCCTATCAGGTGAATGTACAAAAGGAGAACGCTGCTGAAACAATGGATCAAACCTTCTACATCAATAAAGGCAACAACATTACCCTGAAAGAAGCCTATAACCTGATGGAAGGCAGGTCGGTCAATAAAGACCTGACCAATAAGGAAGGACAAGTGTACAATGCCTGGGTACAGATGGACTTTAAACAAAGTGACGATAACGGGAATTTCAAGTTGAAGCATTACCACCAAAACTATGGCTATGATCTGGAGGCTGTCTTGTCTAAGCATCCTATCAGGGAATTGAGCAACGAAGAATACAAGGCTAACCTGATGAATTCTCTCAAAAAAGGCAACCTGCAATCTGCAACGTTTCAGATCAACGGCGCAGACCATAAGCAATACATCGAAGCAAACCCTCAATTCAAGACAATCAGTATTTATGACAGCAGTATGCAAAGGGTGGATAACCGGCGATCAAAAAAAGAACAACAATCTGAAGGCGAAGGCCAGTCAGTTAAACAAGATGGTAAAAAGGAAAAGCAGACACCTGCTGAAGATGATGGCCCTGAGATGCCGAAGGCATCTAACAAAAAGAAGAAAAGGCAAAGCATCAGCTAAGGATTAAACAGACCAGCTTACTATAAGTAACCGTGATGTTGGATGTGTGAAAGGGAAACTATTTATAAGAAAAAGCAAAGTCAAATGAAAAGTCAAATAATAATGCTGTTAGTATTCATCATCGGTATTTCAGCATGCAAAAAGGATAATAATGCAACAGTAACCGAGGAAGAAAATAAAACGGTGCTGCGACGATCTGGTTCAAGCGCAGTTATGCCTGATAACCCCGACAACGCCTATGGCAGCATAGGTTATTGGCATAACGAGATCGTTGCGTATATGCAGGAATGCAAACAGCCTAACAATGAGCCGGATGTAAAAGCATCAACACAATGTATCCTCCGCTTTTGCAGGGAGAATGAACGTCCCGAACCACCTGCATCGCTGTATATTACAGTGGAGCAGACGGTACGGCAAAGCAATGAAAGCATTGAGAACCTTATTGCGAATTGTCCTTATGAAGAACCAGTAAAGGCTGCCCTGGATTCGCTGGTGCAATTGATAAAGCGACTGTCAGACAACGAAAGTCCTTATCCGGTCATTAAAGCCACTATTATGGACTATGAGCGCAGGATAATCCAGAATGATATGCTTACTCCTGAAGGACGCGGTATTGCACTTAAAGCAGCATAGGTGGCACGTTACTCCATTTATTATTGGATAAACACGCTCCCTCCTCCGGTTCCAGTGGCAGCTTTTAAGTTTAAGAACATTGTGAAATGGATTGCTGCGGTAACAAGTGATATCGGCGGTGCTATTGTGAGCGGCAATGTGGAGTATGCTGCCGATTGCAGCAGCTATGCTTATGATCTGGTGACTTACAGTATGCCTTAATTGTGTACCCTTAAAAGTCAGGTTATGAATAACAGCCTTGTGAACAGAGTGGAAGCGGAATTGAATCAATGGTGGTCAAGGGAAGAACGGTTTAGCAAACTGTTCTCCTTTAACCTTTCATCGAACAGAGCATTGCTAAAAGAAAAGCTGGATTACTATGACCGTATAGCGGCAAAATACAAAGGCACGCAGGATCTGGACGAACGGCTTGCGCTTAGGATGTTGCGGCAGGAACGCAGCCGCATTGAGAAGCAGCTTTACCCTAACCTGTTAATAAGGCTGTTGCGACGATTATTGGTAGCACCCGTAAAGGAACAAATTGTGATTAGGCAGGATAACAGGAAGACAGAACAAAACAGCCAAGCACTGCACCAACAGGTGCAGCGCACTGGCTTTCCTGATCTTTCGGCAAAAATTGATGAGCAGATAAGACAGGGACAACAACAGTTTTCCATTCCGGTTTCTTATTACCTCAACGATAAGGAAAGAATAGATCACCAACTATCATTTGTAAAAGATCAATCCGGGCAATATCATTTTGAAGGGTATAAAACTGCTTTGTATAATGAGGCAAAACCGAATGAAAAACGCCAGCAATACTTTAGTATGCGCCACGAGCATAATCTCAATACTACGGAAGCCTATAATTTTTTGTCTGGCCGGTGTATTCAGAGCGGCGGAATCTGGTTACAGCTTGACCTTAACGATAAGGACCAGCATGGCAACTTTCGTATCAAGCAATTTCATTCCGATTACGGATATGATCTTGATAAGGTACTACAGCAGCTTCCTTTGAGGGAGTTAACGAATACAGTCGAAACGGAAAAACTGAAAGAGGCATTAAAGAATGGCGAAAAGATTTCTGTGAGTTTTGTAAAGGATGGCAATGAACAACGATTTTACATTGAAGCAAATCCACAGTTTAAATCAGTTAATATTTATGACGAGCATTCAAGAAAGATAACCCTACATACGGCATTAGGCAATAAGACAATAGATGCCATGAAAGTAACCCACAAGGCGAATGAGCAGCAACAGCAGCAACATTCTAAAAAGAACGGTATCAAAGTAGGTTAAAAAATATGGGCAATGGACAGGTTATGTTACTTATCGGATTTTTTTGAAGCCATAGAAACTGATCCACGCATTAGCATTACCCATATTGGAGTTTATGCAGCCCTGTTAGAATACCGGATGCAAAAAGGTTTCACTAATCCGATACAGGTATTCAGCCATGAGATTATGAACATCGCGAAATTATCATCGGCTATAACCTACCATAAATGCGTGAAAGAATTAAGCAGTTATGGATACATCAGGTATGAACCTTCATTTAATCGCACAAAAGGCAGCAAGATTTACTTTGCCGAAAGAAGCGATTGAAATTTAGAGTTTAATAATAATCTAAGCCCGTGACGGGCTTTGTTATCTAAAAGGGAGGTGTGAGATGGAAGATGAAGTGTTGATAAGAATAACTCCTGACAAGGCGATGGAACTATTACAGAAAGACGGGATTTACGTCAATATGGAAGAAGCCCAGATTATACTCGACTTCTTGTACAGCATGGCAAATATCGTCGTGGAGCAGTTTGTAAGCAATAGGCAATCTGATGCCATAACCGCAACAAATGACAATAAATAGCAGCTATGAAAATTGCAGACCTTTATATCAGGGTGAGTACAGATGAACAGGCAGACAAAGGTTATTCTCAACGTGACCAGGAAGAAAGGCTGCGCAGGTACTGCAACATCAATAACATTCAAATACGCAAGGTTATTTTTGAAGATCATTCGGCAAAGACTTTCAAGCGGCCAGCATGGCAAAACCTGTTGCTTGATTTACGGAAGCAAAGAGGTCATTCTGACCTTATCCTTTTTACAAAATGGGATAGGTTTAGCCGTAATGCCGGGGATGCCTACCAAATGATAAGCCTGTTACGCCATCTTGGAGTAGAGCCGCAGGCCGTGGAGCAGCCATTGGATTTGTCCATTCCTGAGAACAAAATGATGCTGGCGTTTTATCTCGCAGCACCGGAAGTAGAGAATGACCGCAGGGCATTAAATGTATTCAATGGGATGCGGCGTGCTAAGAAGGAAGGTCGCTGGATGGGCACAGCTCCGATTGGCTATCTGAACAGAACTACAGAAGATGGCAAGAAATACATTGCGCCGAAAGATCAGGATGCTAAAATAATGAAATGGGCTTTTGAGGAAATCTTTCGCAATAAGCTGAATACTGAACAAGTCTGGAAGCAAGCCCGTGAGAAAGGTTTGAAATGTAGCAAGAACAACTTTTGGGTGGCGATAAGAAACCCTATTTATTGCGGGTTAATTTTCGTTCCGCAGCATAAAGACGAGCAAAGCCAGCTTGTGCCGGGACAACACGAGCCGATCGTAACGACTGCATTATTTTTTGATGTGCAGGATATGCTGGATGGTAGAAAGAGAAAGGCGGTCAGTAAAAAAGTAGTTTCACAGGATGATATTCCTTTAAGGGGTTATCTGATTTGTCCAAACTGCGGAAGGTTTTTAACAGGCAGCGGTTCAAAAGGCAGGAAGAAATATTATCATTACTACCATTGCAGTTCTGAATGTGGTGTACGTTACAAAGCAGATGACGCAAACAATTTGATGATAAACGCAATCGGAGATGAAGTGCGTAATATTCCGAAACTTAAACTGTTCAGGGAAATTATTACAGCCACTTATATGGACGTAAATCGGGTTGAAAAAACGGATCAGAAGCGCATGATGGCTCAACTAGATCAAATAAAACATCGCCTCTCAAAAGCTCGTGAGCTTTTGCTACGTGAAGAAATTGAGGGGGAAGACTATCGTACCATTAAGACGGAGGCCAGCGAAAGAATGGCTGATATTGAAGCAAAGCTGAAAGCCTCTAATTCCTTTTCAGACAGTATGGAAATGCTTTGGGATCTTCCGATTTCCAGAGTATCACATTTAGATGTTCTTTTCCAAAACGGAACTGTCATACAAAAACGGAAAATTGTAAGTACAATGTTCCCTGATAACCTGATATACGACGGAGTAAAGCTCCATCGCACCAGGGTGAGTGCAGCAATCAGCTTGTTGACCACCCGCAGAAAATGTCCACGGGAAGCTGTTGCAAATAGCAGCCAAACTAATCGGGCTGAAAGTGTTCATCTTAACCGCAAACATGCAGTTAATGATTTGCGGAATAGAATGTAAATAATTTGCACTAAAGATTGAGTTCAGAAGTAATGAAAATCCTTTGTGCCCTTCGGGCCTGTTATGCTAAGCCACGCAAAAGAGGCATCACCGGAAACTTTTAACTCGATATCAAAGAAATCACAACACGATCTTTCTGTTTTAATAATTTCCGACAATTCATGTAATCCTACAAGTCCGGAAGAAAACTGCCTAATATTGGTTTCTGATAATTTTTTGAAAGTTTAAAGTCAATTTATCGGTTAGGTTATCTCTTTAACGGGCTCAATCAATAAAATATCTATAGGCATTGTGGATCATCTTATTAAAGATCTTGCTTATAGCTTTGGTGACAGTGTTTCTTTCATTTTTATCAAAACCACGACACCTGAAAGTAAAGTGATTAGGCCCGCAATGTGCACCGCCCACATCAGGCCGAAGGAGTTTGCAACTATTCCTGCCATCAGGGCGCCTACAGCATAACCGATATCCCGCCAGAAACGATACACGCCTAATGAACTGGCTCTCCAGGAAGGATGGGCGGAATCGCTCACAGCGGCCAGTAGTGCCGGATAAACCATAGCGGTACCCGCGCCAAGGAGGATTGATCCCGCCATGCCCGAAGCAAGCGGCGCAAATATTTCAAGGCCAATAACGACATGCCCTAATACCTGTATAAACATACCCCATACAATAAGCGGCTTCCTGCCGATCTTATCTGCCAGAGGGCCCGTGATGATCTGACCCACCCCCCATACCACCGGGTAAATGGCCTTTATCCATCCAACACCTTCCAGACCAACGCCCATTGACGTAAACAACAGGGGGAACACGCCCCATGACATGCCATCGTTCAGGTTGTTGATCAGTCCCGCTTGTGAAATGGAAAAAAGGTTTTTGTTTTTAATAGAGGTTTCCTTGAATACCCAAAGCAAATCGGGGCGATGTGCTGCCTCGCCGGATGTTGTTTTTTGAGTTTGCGTAGCTTCTAGTTGCGCATGCTTACGGGTATCCTTAATTACAAAAAAGGAAAGCGATATGCCTACAATGGAATAAGCGATACCAATATAGAATGGCTCCGGTCTTAATCCATAACGAGATGCTAAGTAGCCCGTTAGCAGGGCAGTAAGGCCAACGGCACCATAACCGGCAGCTTCATTTAGGCCCATGGCAAAACCCCGCTTTTTAGGGCCGACAAGGTCAATTTTCATATTCACGGTCATCGACCAGGCCAGGCCCTGACTGATGCCCAGCAGTACATTGGCAAATAATATCCAGTTCCAGGTAGGACCCCAGCCCAAAAGAAAGGGTACAGGAAGACCAACCAGCCAGCCCATGATCAGTACTTTCTTGCGCGTGTATTTATCAGCAAGAGTTCCGGAGAATAGATTGGTGAATGCCTTCACCACCCCAAAGGCAATGATGAAAGAAAACACGACCACATCAGAGCCGATCTTGAATTCATCTGTACCGACCAGCGGCACGACAGTCCTTTCCAGCCCCACCATGCCACCGACCATCATATTAACCAGTACAAGCAAGGTAAACTGCTTCCAGTTCTCTTTTAAACCTAATCTGACCTCATCCATGAATGATCTGCTTTAATAGATCCAGTGTATCAATGCTGCCAAAGTGTTCTCCTTTTTCAAAGTCTCCTTCCTGCTGCGCCATTGTATTGGTCAGGTGCGCGAAGCAGATCACATCTTTTTCTCTGGCTATACCGAAAGCATACAAAGCAGCAGCTTCCATTTCTACACATGCGACCTGCTGCGCAGACATTGCATCTATAGCGGCCTGAGTTTCACGATAGGGTGCATCTGTTGTCCAGCTCTTTCCGTTGTACCAGAGCCTTTGATGCTTTCCGGAAAGCTGGTTAAATCTACTATGATTGATAGCAGCTTTTATCTCAGCAGGGATATAATGGTAACTGGTTCCCTCGTCCCGTACAGCTTCGGTAATGAGGACAAATTTTTTCCCGGCTTCCGGCTCAGCGATCATACCTGCAGAGGTAATGCTGATTAACAGTTCGCAGCCTGATGCGAAAAGCTGTTCTGCAACCAGTACGGCATATGAGGCGCCGACGATGCAGGGTAATATTCCGATAGAGGTTCCTTCAAGATCAAATTGATAGAGCTGCGAATGATAACAGGCCCAGCAAGTGCTTTTCTCTGCCAGTCCCTTGCTTAATAAATAGGTTAGCAAGTCACCATCGGGGTCCAGAACGCATATTTCCGGCACAAGACAATGGTCAATATTTTTCTGCCTGCGTGCCTCACGCAACAGATTTTCCGGTGAAAACACCGAATCGGAGTTGTAATGCTTGTTTTCTAATATAGACGGCATTATAATATTGGTTTAAATTTTTGATCAGGATACTGCGCACCTGTTGGCACCAGCTTCAAGATCAGCAGGATTAATGCCTTCATGGGTTCCCTTTTTATTTATTGCCGCGATTTGCAGGTAATTGGCTGGTGCCTCTGGAATGCGCGTGATCGTTTGCGCAACAAATTCGTCTTTCTGTAAACCGAGCAATTGTATCCTGGCAGATAATCTGGACAGCTTATCTCCAATGATAAGACCGTCGAAGGCAACGGTGTTAGAAGTATGTGCAGGAAGAACAAGAAGATCTTCATGGCTAAAACTTAATATCTTGCCTATCGAAGTAAACAGTTGACCTGCCTTTTGGATTGCCTGTTCGGCATCGGCCTTCAGGTCTGGTCTGCCCACACCGTCGGTAAACAAGGTATCTCCGGTAAGCAGATATTTGTCATTTACCAAATAAGAAATGCTTTCAGGTGTATGTCCCGGCGTAAATACAGCGGTGATATTGCCACTGCCAAAAGGTATACCGTCCCCGTCACTAAGTGGGGTGAAACTGTATTCGACCTCTGCTTTTTCAGTGAACAGATGAACAGCGTTTGTCGCTTTAGCCAGATCAATAGTCCGTGAAATATAGTCTGCATGGATATGGGTGTCCAATACGAATTTGATCTTCCAGTTATGATTTGTCGCAATTTCCTGATAAACTTGTGGATCTAATGATGCATCTACCACAACAGCCTCGTTTTCCGAACCGATCACATAGGAAAGACAGCCTTTGGCAACCCTTCTCACTTGAATGATGGTTAGATTTTCATCCTTAATTTCCGCCGTGTTCCACGCGTAGTTCCAGGCTTTCATGCCACCTTCTAAAGTGAAGGCGATATATCCCTTTTCATTCAGGATTGCTGTTGCTTTTGCAGCAGTAACGCCCGCTGCGCATACAGTGATCAAAGGAGTTGTTTTGGGTAGGTTGATATGATCCAGTATATGTTGATCGCCCCGCTTTAATCCTTCATAGGCGTTTTCATAAACGCTGCCAGCTATGTGCCAGTCTGCCCGCTGCTCTTCTGGCCGCACGTCCAGTACGTTTACCGGCTTTCCTTCTTCAAACATTTTTTGAAGTTCTGCTACTGTTATTTTTCCACTACCCATTTCAAAATGATTTTAATATTGCAACTGTTAATCTTTTTGTTTTATTCAACATAATTATTGAATAGATTTTTTCACTTAAAAAAAGTGGTACGAAAGACCACATATTGTCTAATTGCTGTTTAGGGTTATCCCTTCGCTTGGGCTATCGGATAACCTTTCAGCATCCATTCAGGATAACCTTCGTCCATACGTTTCGCTTTGTAACCCTTATCTTTTAATAGCGCCACTGCTTCATCAGCATAGACACAAAAAGGCCCCCGGCAGTAGGCCACAACCATTTTCTTTTTCGGAATCTTCTTTAGGTAGCTTTCCAGGTTTGCGATAGGTGCTGAAATGGCCTTGTGAATGTGGCCACGGTTGTATTCTTCTTCAGGTCGTACATCCAACAACACAATTTTACCGTTTTTGAGCAGTTCTTTTAGTGTTTCTGCATCTACGGCGTCCATGTCGCTACTGTGCCCGCTCCGAAAATCTTTGATGACTTTTTCTACTTCTGCATTATAGGCAAAACCAAGTTCTCGTAATCCTGCCCAGGCATTGAATACATTTTGTCCTGCCAGCGAGTAGTTGATGAAATTGCCATCCCGCTCGATCCTGACCAGCTTTGCGCTTTTCAGTGTTTGCAGGTGCTGTGAAGCGTTTGCTACCGATTGCCCACTGTAATTTGCGATTTGTTCCACTGTAAACGGCCCCTGCGCCAACAGGTCTATGATCTCCAGCCTTACCGGATTGGCAAAGGCTTTCGCCACCTTCGCCAGCTCAGTGTAGACCGTATTTTTAAATTCCCTTTTGTTCATAGCAATTACTTTTTTGATCTAAAATAGTTGTCGATAAATGCTTCCAGTTCTTTGCCATGCAGGTTTATAGCCACGACCTTACCCTCTCCATTGACGATGACATTATAGGGAAGTTCGCTGATGCCGTATGCTTTAGCCACAGGACTATTCCAGTATTTCAGGTCACTGGCCTGCAGCCAGGTAATCTGGTATTTATTAATCGCTTTTAGCCAGTTTTCTCTGCTTCTATCAAGAGAAACACCCAAAATCTCAAGCTTGCCTGCATCTACCTGGTCACCAAACTTTTCGTACAGAGACTTCAATACCGGTTGCTCTTTTACGCAGGGAGCACACCAACTGGCCCAAAAATCTACAAGGACGAGTTTTCCTTTCAATGAAGAAAGGGTGATGATACCGTCTTTTAAAGATGGCAGAGAAATAACTGGAGCAGTTTGTCCTATTGCCAAAGTATGGTGCTGTGCATTTCCTGTGTGCACTGAAAGCACAATTGATAGTATGGAGAACAGTGATCTCATCTTTAATCTTTTGTCGGATAGCCCTTATCTATCCAGTCAACCTTGATGTTTTTTGGGATGTTGAGCAATTCTGCATTTTTAAAACCCATTTTATTCAATGTGGAGAATGCGGGCCGGATGTTCGGACACTTATCAAAAGGACAGCAGCCGCAATAAAGGACCACCTTTTTGTCTTTCGGAACTTGTTTTAGATAATTTTTGAGCTTGGCCAAGTTGGCTGCTTCCTGGGTAGGGCCAATAGCAACTGATCCTTTGATAATTGCATCAGGCCCTATGGATAATATCAGTAGATCAGCAGTTTGATTGCTTTCGATCTTGGCAGCCAACGCGCTGGTTGCCATCAGCTGATCCGTACGCCATGGTTCCGGTTTTTGCTGGGCACTCAACAAACTGACATTGATTAACACAATTACTGTCAACAAAAGAAGATAATTTATTTTAGTTTTCATAGAGGCAAAGTTAATGAAAATTATTCTATTCAATAGTTCTATTGAATAGAATAATTAAGGAGATTGTGGAATGTATATGTCTGCACCTTATGTTACGTTAATGAGACAAATTGTAAGTGCAGAAATAGTATTTTTTTAAGTTATTTTCCTTCCGGCAATTTTGCCACTATCTTCCCATGTAGCCGCTCATTGACCAAATAACCGAGAAAAGAAGCGAACGAAGTAATGTCCTGTCCTACACTTGCCTGCTCCAAAGCCTGCATATACTCATCCCTTCTTTCAACTGGTATTATAGTCCACGGGTAACCTCCCGAAGCCATCATAGCATTCATCAGAAAACGTCCTATCCTTCCATTCCCGTCCATGTATGGATGGATAAAAACGAAGATGAAATGCCCTAATACTGCTCTCACCGATGGTTCGGTTTCTTTCTCCAGTAACTCAAAAAGTACAGGCATAGCATCCCTCATAGGATCTACATTCAAAGGAACATGCTTGGAATTGCCAATGTACACTTGGTGGCTTCGATACCCTGCAAGGTCTGCGGCTTTTAAAAGTCCTGCGGCTACACTTGGGTCAAACAGTTGCCTGTACCATTTTGAATGATCCTTGTCAACCTGCTTTCCTGCATTTGCGCCCTTCAGTATAGCTGTGATGGTATCTTTCACCTGCAGGAAGGCTTGGTAGTAACCTCTGGCTGCCATTGCATCCCTTTGTTTCCGGTCTTCTTCGTTCTCCTTGCTGTTCCATTGGCCGCTGCTTACCCTTTCGATCAGTTCCGGGGTTACACGATACCGCTCTATGGAAAGTGAATGATATGCGTCTGTAACGTAGATGTCGTCAACATCCTTTAAGTAGGCTTGCACATCATCCGGTATACCTGGGGCTTTGGGAAAGCTGGCAATAACAATTTCACGCATCTGCTCCCACATGAGCCTGATGCGATTGGCATAGGGTGAGCGTTCACGGGAGGACAAACTAAGGCTTAGTTTGGTTTCAAAAGGATCTTCTTCTCGTATATCGTAATCAGCTTGTTTTAGGGTGTCAACAATCTGATCGGCGATCTTATCCCTATTTATATTTCTAAAAGCACCCGCTAACCTGCCTGCAAAAGTTGTATGCCCATTCTCCAGTAGAATGGGTAATACTTCCGAAGCATCCCTTATCAATGCAAGGGCTGTGCGGGCATCAATCGCATTTCTTGTATAAATACTTGGAGAACTATAAACCAATGCAGCCGACAAGTTGTACATCCTAATGCCGTTTATAATAATGGTTTGCTCCGCAGGAGGAATATTTGCTTTTAAATTGAACAAGGAGGTATTATGCGGTAAGGGTGTAGGGTTATTATTGCCCTGTGGCGAACGTAACATTAGCTGTTGCGGCACCGCACTATTTCCTGCATGGATAAGTAGTGACTGATCTGCCGACAAGCACCATTCTTCCCCAAATTTGTAATTCAGGAATTTGGCAATAAAGTCCCAATAAGAGCTGTACCAAGAAGATGATTCTCCTGCTTTTTCCGCAGGGTCAGTAGGTATATACCATCCCTTTGTAACTTCCCGTATAAAGCCTTTTTTAAATAGTATCTCTCTGTATTTCCGATTGGGTATTTCATCGGTGTGAATACCGACAATCCCATTATCCTGCAATTCTTTCAGAAACTTCAATGATTCTACTAAACGTTCGCGTGGTGTTGCCATATTTCGTTTTTATTGAAAAGGGTATGTTCCCTATTAACCCGTGTCGCTTTGTGTCTATTCAACAAAGATGTGATAAATTCAGTAAATTTGGTTGTGATAATTCTATTAAATATTGTCCAATTTGATTTTTCTTTGTAACTTTATATTGTACCACACTTAATTTTTATAGTATGAAAATAGCAGACCTTTATGTACGGGTAAGTACGGACGAACAGGCCGATAAGGGCTATTCGCAACGTGACCAAGAGGAACGTTTGCGGAAATACTGCGAAATAAACAATATCCGGGTAAGGAAAGTGATACTGGAAGATCACTCAGCTAAGACTTTTAAAAGACCGGCTTGGACTGGATTATTAGGCGACCTGCGTAAGCACAAGGGACATACTGACCTTATCCTGTTTACAAAATGGGATAGGTTCAGCCGTAATGCAGGGGATGCCTATCAAATGATCAGCACGCTTCGGCGCTTAGGTATCGAGCCGCAGGCAGTAGAACAACCGCTTGACCTATCCATTCCAGAAAATAAAATGATGCTGGCGTTCTACCTTGCAGCACCTGAAGTAGAGAATGACCGCCGGGCATTAAATGTGTTTCATGGTATGCGCCGTGCTAAAAAAGAAGGGCGCTGCATGGGAACTGCACCCATAGGTTATGCGAATAAGGTTAATGAGAATGGAAAGAAATATATCGCTCCCAAGGATATTCAGGGTGCCATAATGAAGTGGGCGTTTGAGGAACTTTCCCATAGTCAGCTTAACACGGAACAGGTATGGAAAAAAGCGAAAAAAAAGGGGTTGAAATGCAGTAAGAATAATTTTTGGGTTGCCATAAGAAATCCGATCTATTGCGGATTAATATTTATTCCAAAGTACAAGGAAGAAGAAAGCATGTTGGTAAAAGGACAGCATGAGCCGTTAATTTCTGAAACTCTATATTATGATGTTCAGGATGTATTGGATGGACGCAAGCGTATTTTAGGAACAAAGATTACGGCAGACGATAATATTCCGTTGAGAGGCTTCCTGATCTGTCCGAAATGCGGAAGGATGCTTACTGGCAGCGCATCAAAGGGAAGAACACAATACTACCATTATTATCATTGCAGTTCTGCTTGTGGCATTCGTTACAAGGCAAAAGAGGCAAATGACAAAATGGTTGAGGAAATCAGGAAATATGTATGGCCTCTTTCAAGACTTGAAACATGCAAAGACGTAATCGCATCAACGTACAAATCAAAAGAACGTGGAGAGAGAGACGAACAGAAAGACTTGAAGCTGCAATTGCAGGAAGTGAATAGCCGCATTGTAAAGGCAAGAGAACTGCTTTTGTGTGGCGATATAGAGGGTGATGATTATCGAGCAATCAAATCTGAATGTGAGGAGAAGATCAATCGCCTGGAAGCAAAATTAAAAGCTGCTGTAAGTTTTCAAACAACGGTAGAACCATTGTGGGATAAGGCTTTTAGCAACATCGCTCAGCTTGATACTTTGTACAAAGAAGGTACGGTAGAACTTAAAAGAAAGATAGTTGGTTCGATGTTCCCTGAAAATATCGTATTCGATGGTTGCCAACATCGAACCAAAAGATTGAACGAAATCATTAACATTATCGCCTTGATAGATAGGGAATTAAAGCCCAAAAAAAATGGGACAAGTCGTTTGAATTTTGACTTGTCCCATATGGTGATCCCGCTGGGACTCGAACCCAGGGCCCTAACATTAAAAGTGTTATGCTCTACCAACTGAGCTACGGAATCTTATTATTAATAACCCCTTTTTTTAAAGGAGTGCAAAAATAGGTTAAAAAGACTTTGAACCAAACTTTTTAAAGAAAGAAAATAGTAAAATGTTCAGGTTGCCTGGCAGTACAGCATTTCAGCGTAAAATTTAAAAGCAGGATAATATGAAAGGCTGCAATGAACAAGGTAATATCCTTTAAAAATGCTGCATACTTTTTGTTGCTTACCTTAGTATGCCCAGGATTTTAATAATTGATGATGATAAAGACCTGCTTACTGTTGTACAGGCATTCCTGTTAAAGGAAGGATTTGAAACGTACGGTTTTTCCAATTGGAAAAGTGCATGGGAGGGAATTAAAATTTATGAGCCGCAATTAATACTTTTAGATGTCTTTATTCCCGGCACAGATGGCCTTGATGCCTGCAAAAAATTGAAATCGTCTTACTTTACCCGTCATATACCTGTCATTGTTTTTTCGTCATATCCCAATATGGCGGAGACGGCTATTTATGAATTTGGGGCTGATGATTTTATTGCAAAGCCATTTGAAGTAAATGAGATCATCAAAAAAATAAGCCACACTCTTTCGAGGAAAAGCATATCTGCCTGAGTTCTCCCTCTTGTCAGGAAACCTGTTTTAATAAAAAACTTTCTATCATACTGCAAGGCACGAATAAAGGTTTCTGTGTAATAGCAAGGTGCAATATCTGGCCTGTTATGGTATAGTTTCCTTTAATGGTATTTCCTAAAATAGTAACACCAAACTCGCCTGATAGGTCATTCCCATCAAAGGTCCCATTCTGGCTTTCTATTGCCGCCTTTGCTTTTTCTATAGCTATACTTACAGGGCCATTAAAAGGAATATCAAAATTACATGCTGACATAATTAATTTTTAAATGTTGGGGAATGATAAGTAATAATGTGGAAATGTTTACACGCAATAAAATGCCTGAATATTTTTAATAAATAGTTTTGTTTTTTTTTTGTGACCATTCTATAAAAGCTTTTTGTGCAGCTTCGCGGCCCAGATTAATCATAGGTATTTTTCTATCTTTTAGATCGGAATTAATTTCCTGGTAGATCATTGAATCATCGAAACCAATTTGAGCAGCATCTTTGTGATTGTTGGCAAAATAAATTTTACCTGCCCGTGCCCAATAGATAGCGCCCAGGCACATAGGGCAAGGCTCGCATGAAGTGAACACCTCACAGCCTTCAAGCAGAAAGGTGCCCAAATTATTGCAGGCTTCCCGGATAGCAACTAACTCTGCGTGTGCAGTGGGATCATTGGTGGCATTAACCTGGTTATTTCCCCGCCCGATAATTTTATCGTTTTTTACGATCACACAACCAAAAGGGCCGCCTTCGTTATTTCGCATTCCTTTTTCAGAAAGCTTAATTGCTTCCTGCATGAATTTTTCTTCCCGTGTCATAATTTTCTTCTTCATTAAAGATAAGGCTAAAATAATTTTTCTTCTTTATAAACAATCTTATAAAATTAAATTAAGAGGGCATTTGATGAGCAAAGCAATGCAATGGGTTGGCCACATCAAACTAAATGATTGGCAGCTTTTTGCTTTAAAGTTTTTACTTTTATCCCGTTATAAAAAGAAGACCGTTATAAAATGGACAATTTTTAACGGGGACAATTCAATAAAATTTAATTGCATATAAAACCGGTTATTATGAAAGTTGGTATTGCCTGCGACCATGGCGGGTTTGAATTAAAAAATACAATCGCTGCTTTTCTGAAAGAAAAAGGCTACGATCTAAAGGATTTTGGAGCTTTTCAATTAGATAGCGGTGATGATTATCCTGATTTTGTAGCGCCTCTGTCAAGAGCTGTAGCTTCGGGCGAAGTAGAACGGGGCATTGCTATTTGCGGCAGCGGAGTGGGCGCTTGTGTAGCTGCCAATAAAATAGCCGGCGTGAGAGCGGCTCTTATTCACGATCATTTTTCGGCGCATCAGGGAGTGGAAGATGATGATATGAATCTGATCTGCCTGGGAGGAAGAGTTACAGGATTTGCAGCAGCAGAAGAATTGGCGATAGCTTTTTTAAATGCCCGGTACATTGGGGCGGAAAGGCATAAAAGGCGCCTTGATAAAGTAGCACATTTGGAAAAAGAATAGTTATAGTTCAACGTTAATTTGATAACGATAGTAATCATCTATACTGTGCAAGGGGTAAATTCGTGAGTTTTTTAGGTGCGGGTCGGAACGCGATAGCGGTCTGAACCATTAGCTTGGAAAATCGTTCAGGTCGCCAAGGAAAGCGCCCCGACCGGATAAAATTATTCACTGTTTTGTTCCTTGTGCAGTATAAACAAATAATTAAGGTGTATTTCAAATTTTCGTATTGCTGTGCTGCCTGTGGGCGGTGGGGACACCGCCCACGGCGGGTTGCCCCGGTTGATGTCCTCGTCAACCGGCGAAAATTTGTAATCATTTAAACAAATCATTATTACTTTAAAACTTTTGATGGAAATGATATGAAGAAAAAGATCAGGATCTTATTTTCAGATATAGGAGGCGTATTACTTACCAACGGATGGGGGCATGAATCGAGAATGGCCGCTGCAAAGAAATTTGATATTAATTATGAGGAGATGGATATCCTGCACGATTTCATTTTTAACGTCTGGGAGATGGGGAAAATTTCTTTAGACGATTACCTGGATACAGTCATTTTTAAACAAAAAAGGAATTTTACGAAAGAGGCCTTCAAACGGTTTATGTATGCTCAGTCTGTACAACTTCCTTATACCCTCCCCTGGATGATTGAGTGGAAAAACAGACATAAAAATATAAAAGTAATTTCCATAAATAATGAGCCGCGGGAGTTGAATGAGCTAAGGATCAATAAATTTAATCTGCACGATTTTTTTGACGCATTTGTGTCTTCCTGCGAAGTAGGAATGCGCAAACCTGATCCCGGAATTTTTCTTCTTGCATTAGGGATTGCCCAGGCAAAACCCGAAGAATGTATTTATTTTGATGATCGCATTATGCTGGTGGAAGCTGCCAGAAAAGTAGGCATCCACGCATTTCACCATAATAGTTTTGAGGATACAAAAAAGATTTTAGAATCCCTGGAATGAAGAGTTTGGGATCATTTAAAAAGGCTATCTCATTTTTTATTTTGAGATAGCCCTGGTATTATAGTCTTATTTATACATCATAGGTTTATACATCATAGGTAGTAGATGCTGTATCGCCTCCTCTGCCTGTCCAGTTGGTATGGAAGAATTGCCCTCTGGGCTTGTCAAGGCGTTCATAAGTGTGTGCGCCAAAGTAATCACGTTGCGCCTGCAAAAGGTTGGCAGGCAATCTTTCTGAACGGTAACCATCGTAATAATTAATACCGGCGCTTAAGCAAGGTGTGGGTATGCCGTTCAATGTAGCTGCAGCCACTACTTGCCGCAAGCCATTCTGGCAAACCTGGATCTTTTCAGCAAAATAGGGATCTAATAATAGATTAGCCAGTTCAGGATTTTTATCAAATGCATTCTTGATATTGCCCAGGAAACGGGAACGGATAATACAACCGCCTCTCCACATCAGCGCTATATTTCCATAGTTCAGCTCCCATCCATATTCTTTGGCGGCAGCACGCATCATCTGGTAGCCCTGTGCATAGGAAATAACCTTTGCGGCGTATAAGGCATCGCGCAACTGGTTGGTCATCTCTTTTTTGTCGCCATTGAATAATGGCGCAGGGCCAGCAGTTAATACTTTGGATGCTGCCACTCTTTCTTCCTTTAATGCAGATAAACATCTTGCAAAAACAGATTCTGTAATAAGGGTGAGCGGTATGCCTAAATCCAATGCTACGGTTCCCGTCCATTTGCCCGTGCCTTTCTGGCCGGCAGTATCCAGTATTTTATCAATCAATGAGGCACCGTCTGCTTCTTTATAAGCCAGTATATCGCGGGTAATCTCGATAAGATAGCTATCCAGTTCGCCTTCATTCCATTCTTTAAATATTTCATGCATTTCGTCAGCGCCCATATTGAGCAGTACTTTCATGATCTGATATACTTCACAGATCAGTTGCATATCTCCATATTCAATGCCGTTGTGCACCATCTTCACAAAATGGCCGGCACCGCCATTGCCTACCCAATCGCAGCAGGGAGAACCATCGTCCACTTTGGCTGCAATACCCTGGAAAACAGGTTTAACAGCAGGCCACGCTTCTTTGGAACCGCCCGGCATAATAGAAGGCCCTAATAAAGCGCCTTCTTCACCGCCGGAAACCCCGGTTCCGATAAAAAGCAAACCTTTACTTTCCAGGTATTTTACGCGGCGCTCTGTGTCGGGGAAATGAGAGTTTCCTCCGTCAATAATGATATCGCCTTTACTCAGATGAGGGATCAGTTGCTCAATAAAATCATCCACGGGTTTTCCGGCTTTTACCATCAACATTACCTTCTTTGGCGATTTTAAAGAGCCAACGAGGTCTTCAATGGATTTCGCACCATAAATATTTTTTCCTTTTGCCCTGCCATTCACAAAATGATCCACTTTGTCAACCGAGCGGTTAAAAGCTGAGACAGAAAAGCCTTTGCTTTCCATGTTGAGGATCAGGTTTTCGCCCATTACAGCCAGGCCTATCACACCTATGTCAGATAGTTCTTTCATAATTATTCAATATTAATTTACGTTTAAAATTTTACCAATCTTCATTCTGAGAGGTTCCAAAATTAAACCTCATTGATGAATAAAACCAAATTACATTCACATAACATCATTATAATATAGCAGGGACAAGCCTCCCCGCCTGAGATCATTCGTTATTAATTCTGGCTGAATAATGAAGTGCTTAGATTTTTATCTGTGTAGATCTGTGTGATCAGTGGCCATCACATTAGCTTTCCTGCACCTTGCATACAGGTTGATGATATACGGGGAAATTCAATGAATTTGCAATAAAGCAAAGTTCATTGGCTTTTTGATGAAGCGTGTTCGCCTTTTCAACCATCGCTGCTTCGGTCTTTATAATCAAGAACCGTTATCCCTGCAGCAGAGCACAGATGGAGATACCACAACATGTGGCATCCGGAAAGGGATGCTATCAATAATTAATAATGTGTGGCTACTTCATCCACATAACGAATAGAAAAAAACTTAACTTTAAAACTGTTTTCAGTTAGAATCATAATATACCTCAAAATACAAAAACAGGGAATGAACCATATCGTTGAATACTTAAAAAGCATGAAAAAATTATTATTAATTCTTGTGGTTATTGCCCATGCCGGGTTCTTAGTTCCAAAAAAGATTACCTGGGTGGCAGTGGGCGATTCGATTACCTGGCTCAATGAACATATAGACGACGCTGATCATCGTATCACCAAAGGCTACTTAACACTTGTAAAAGAAAAAATGCCTCAACTTTCATACTACAACCTGGGGTATAGCGGCTGGACGTCCGGCAATATTGCTGACTCCATTGAAAAACTGCCTTTAAAAAAGGCAGACCTATACACCATATTTCTTGGCACCAACGACTGGTGGAAAGGGCGGCCGGTAGGCACCCTGGCAGATTATATGCACAACACAGGAAACCATACGGTCTATGGTTCATTCCGGATCATTATTAATAAGCTTCGGAGCCTTAATAGCAATGCCAGGATTATTCTGATCACTCCAATGCAAAGGGGAGATTTTGTTTGGATAAAAAGCGGGAAGAATAATGCATGGGGATCTTACAAAGAAAAGAACGGGCAATCATTGGCTTCATTTGCCGAAGCTATTAATAAGATCGGAGAATATGAGCGCCTGGATGTGGTGGATCTGTATCATAAAAGCGGAATTACCCTTGACAAAATGGTAAAGTATAAACGATTAAAAAATCCTCAGACAGGCGATTATCAAAATTATCCATACCCTGATTATATTGGCATTCCGTTTAATCCTGAAACAGATGATTACCCTTATCCGCGTGATGCGATTGGTTTAACTTATGACGGGCTTCATCCTTCGGATAAGGGATTTACAATTATTGCAGACATGATCTTGAAGGTTTTGAAGAAATACTATTAACCTTTGACAATGCTATTTTTAAATTGGCTTTTTAAAACCGATTTTATTTTTTTTCAGTAAAAAAAGATTCCTGGAACCGCGATACATTCAACTTGACCACATTTCTCCAGAGCAATTAGACGGCTTTCTGTCCCTGGGTTGGTTCAGGATACAGCAAACCATATTTACAACCTCCTTCCTGAATTTTGATGGTATTCTTTACGATGCTATCTGGCTACGGGTATGCTTACACGATTTTGCTGAAGATAAAAAGTATAAAACATTATCAGCGAAGAATAAAAAATTCAGGACAGAAATTAAGCAGGCATTGATCACACCTGCACATGAAAATTTATTTGCTGCTTACAAAGACAATATTTCCTTTGAAACCGCATCATCTCTGCTTTCTCTCCTCCAGGGCGATAGCAGCTTTAATGTTTACAACACTTTTATGATAAATATGTATGATGGAGAGCGCCTGATTGGCAGTGGTGGCTTTGACCTTGGCAGTAACAGCGCGGCAGGTATTTTTTCTGTATATGATCCTGCTTATAAAAAATATAGTTTGGGTAAATACATGATCTATGAAAAGATGCTGTATTGCAAAAGAGAAAATTTCACCTATTTCTATCCCGGATATTTTGTTCCCGGTTACCCCTCATTCGATTATAAAATTGAAATGGGCAAACCGGCTCTTGAATATTTTGATATGGAACAAGGAAAGTGGTGCTCATTTTCCAATAGTAAAAAATGGGAATTTTTGAAGTGATCCAGGACAAACGCATCTATATTTCGCAAGGGACAAATTAGTGAATCGAATTTAGTAAATGAAAAGTTTTTTCCCATGCAGACAATTAGAGTTGAATCTTAAAAATTATTTTGTAGAAATAATCCCTTCGTGCTCTTGGAGCTCTTTGTGGCCAGTTCTTTTTTCTTTTGCTTTACAAAGTTTTTTTGCCACCAAGGCACGAAGAGCACGAAGGAAAAATGAGAAGCATTTTTATAATAATACCGGAAGCCATCAGGTTTAAAGCTCCATAATTTGATTCCACACTTTTTTTAAAACGGGTATTCCATTAGCCAGGTTCTTTTTCCTGTTTTGCAAAACACGCTCTCCGGGAAAAGCTATTTTTCTTGAATCATCTGCCGGTATAGATTGATGATAGTCTTCAATAATTTCATTAACTGTTCTTGCAATCATTGGGTGATTGTCTAATTTAGAAATATCAATTGCAATAAACAGTTGCGATACATTCTTTTCTGTGCCGGCTTTTCTTATCTCATGCCCTGCAAGCCCTCCTGATAATATGGTAGTAAAAATGTCGAGCAGCAGCGACATACCCGCCCCTTTCCAATAGCCAATAGGCAGCGCCCGCCTTGAAGCTATTATTTCAGAAGGGTCATTGGTTATCTCGTTCTTATCATTGTAACCGCCAGGCACAGCAAGCTTTTCATTGTTATATACGGCTAATTCCATAGCGCCGTAAGAATACTGAGACATGGCCATATCCAATACGATCGCTTCCTCTTTGTAGGGAAGCGCCATCACAAAAGGATTATTGCCAAGCCTTGAATCAATAGCTCCCCAGGCCGGCATCCCGCTGGTAGTATTGGTAATACCTAAAAAAGCAAAGCCGGCTTTTGCCGCATGCCATCCATAAGTGCCTCCGCGCATCCAGTGATTGGTATTGGCCAAGGCCACACAACCAATACCATTTTGTCTTGCAAGTTCCATAGCTGTTTCCGTAGCATGTATTGCATTGAGTACTCCCACACCTTGCCGGCCATCCCATTGCTCCATAGCGCCCAGCTTATGGCGCAAAACAGGGACTACATCCCGCTTAACAAATCCAAGCTTTACATAACTGACAAACCTGGGAAAACGATTTACGCCATGCGTGTAAATCCCGTCAATACTATTGTTGGTAAAAACTTCTGCAATGGCACTGGACCTTTCTTTTGTAAAGTCCAGCCCATCTAAAATGGAGGTAAAGCGTTCCTGCATTTCTTTTGGCGAAATCAATATGATTGTACTGTCTGACATATTATAGTTGTATTTTTTGGTGGGCTTAAAAATAAGGAACTATAAGCTTAGCTTACATAGGAATAATAGAGGGAATAATAATTTTTAAAATAATTCGTTGTAATATTTTATCGCTTGTGTGAGGCCTTAATTATTTTCAAAAATTAATATCCGATATGAATCCTGCCACTATTGCTTTTATACTGCTTGCAGCCGGTTTAGCCTTTTATAGTTCCCTGTCATTTTTTACTGTATTCTCTAAAAAGAAGAAAAAAACTCTTTTAAAAAAACTATGCCAGGAAGGAGCTGCCAGCAACCTTATTTTTTGTAGCCAGGAGGTTCTTCAGAAAAAAGTAATAGGCATTGATGGCATACACCGGAAAATTATGATACTTGAAAAAATAAAAAATACCTACCGGTGTTCCACCATATCACTTGATGAAGTACACGACTGCCGCCTGGTAACTCATTCTGGTTCTCTACAAAGAGGCCATAATAAAAGATTGTATTATAACCACGGAGCTACACTGGAACTCCGGTTTGAATTTAATAACCACTCCCAGCCGGCTTCTATTATCTTCTGTAATGGATTAATTAATTCCGGCAGAGAGCTTGCCTTTATAAAAGCCAAAGCAGAATATTGGTGTGTGATGTTTTCCAAAATGTTGAATAGGCAGATGGGAGCCAGGGTTTAATGAAGAATTTCATCATCTTCACATAAGATATCCCTCCTCTATCTTACTTTTGTCTCTAACCTCTGCCGATGATAAAAAGAAGGTGTCATTTACTCTTACTGTTGCTTGTCTTTCATTTTTATTGCTATAAATTATCAGGACAAGATAGTTTGGCTACAAAAAACTTCACACTTGATACCATTGGGCAGCCGCATTATTACAAATCCTCGCTTAAACCTGCAGCGCTCATCTTACCCGGATCATTATTGCTTTATGGATGTTTAAAACCGGTAATCAATGGTATTCCGAAACTGGATAATAAAATCATGAATGATATACAGCAACGCTATCCGGGCTTTCACACTAATGCTGCAGATTACCTGATGTGGGCTCCTTCTGCATCGGTGTATGCTATGGATGCCTTTCATGTAAAGACTGCACATAACTTTCGGGAACATCTCATTATAGAGGCAGGGTCTGCACTCATTACCGGCGGTATTGGCTATGGTATGAGGCTCATATCGCGCAGCATAGATGTGTATAAAACCGATAACACCAAATTCCCTTCAGGGCATACTGCCAATGCTTTCCGTGGCGCTGAGATCGTACACCAGGAATTAAAGACGGCTCATCCGGTATTGAGCTACAGTGGTTACGTTGTAGCTACAAGCGTTGGCATGCTGCGTATTTATAGTAAAGAGCATTTATTATCCGAAGTGCTTGCCGGCGCAGGCTTAGGTATCTTATCCACCAAACTCACTTACTGGATATTTAATAGGGTGAGATAAGTTATTCGAAGAGTATCTTATCAATAATTGCAGGAAAACTCGCCAACTTTATGAATCAGAATGGTGCATAAGATCAATATGTTTTCTAATATTTCTACTGATAAAGTTTTAAAGCTTTAGCATATCAAAATATTAAAATTAACATCAGGCTTTAGCTTTCAGCATTCTGCCTCCGGTTTTTTACCTTCTGTCTCCCCTTTCCCCATTCCCCCAAGTTTCCTAAATTTGCACTCTTTTAGATCCGTTATTCCAAATAAATAATTATTCAAAATATGTTTGATTCGTTAAGTGACCGGCTTGATACTGCGTTTAAGAACCTGAAAGGCCAGGGAAGAATTACAGAGCTTAATATTGCCTCAACGGTTAAGGACATTCGCCGCGCCCTTGTAGATGCCGACGTAAACTATAAGATCGCTAAAGAATTTACAGACGCCATCAAGGAAAAGGCCACCGGTGAAAAAGTGATCAATGCGGTAAGCCCCGGGCAACTGATGGTGAAGATCGTTAAAGATGAATTGACAGATCTTATGGGAGGTGTGGAAACAGACCTTGACCTTAGCGGCAATCCTGCAGTGATCCTGATTGCCGGCTTACAGGGAAGCGGTAAAACTACTTTTAGTGGCAAGCTGGCCAACTATCTTAAAACCAAAAAAGGGAAATCACCCTTACTGGTAGCAGGAGACGTTTACCGCCCTGCAGCTATTGAGCAATTAAATGTTTTGGGAGGGCAGATCAACGTAGAGGTTTACAGCGAGCCTGAGAATAAGAATGTGGTAGAGATTGCGCAAAATGCCATCAAAGAGGCAAAGTCAAAAAATAAGAATGTAGTGATCATAGATACTGCGGGCCGCCTTGCCATAGATGAAGTGATGATGACCGAAGTGGCCAATATTAAAAATGCATTAAACCCGAAAGAAATCTTATTTGTAGTAGATAGTATGACAGGGCAGGACGCGGTAAATACGGCTGCTGCATTTAATCAACGCTTAAATTATACAGGCGTAGTTCTTACAAAGCTGGATGGCGATACAAGAGGCGGTGCAGCTATTTCTATTAAATACACGGTGAATAAGCCCATTAAGTTTGTGAGCAGTGGTGAAAAAATGGAAACGCTTGATGTATTTTATCCTGAGCGTATGGCACAGCGTATCCTGGGTATGGGAGATATTGTGAGCCTGGTAGAAAAGGCGCAGGAACAATTTGATGAAGCGCAGGCGGCAAAGCTGGAAAAGAAGATCAGGAAGAACCAGTTTGATTTTGAAGATTTTAAAAGCCAGCTTCAGCAGATAAAAAAGATGGGTAACCTGAAGGACCTGATGGCTATGATACCTGGCGTGGGCAGACAGATAAAAGATATAGACATCAATGATGATGCATTCAAAGGAATTGAGGCTATGATCAATTCAATGACCCTCGAAGAGCGCCGTAATCCTGACCTCATCAATCCCAGCCGGAAAATGCGTATTGCAAAAGGAAGCGGGAAAGATATAGCTGAGCTGAACCAGTTCATAAAGCAATTTGACCAGATGAAAGCTATGATGAAAACGATGAATAAGATGCCTATGGGCAAGTTTGCCGGATTGGGAAAAAGATAGGCATCCTGATAAATAACAAACTTTTTTAAAAAACTTTTAAAAACTTTTCTGATAGGTTTGTAATTCTGCGAAGCGCACTGTATCTTCGCAGTCCTTTTAGAAACCAAATTTTATAACTACCCAAAAAAATTTCTATTTTTTATGGCTGTAAAAATGAGATTGCAACGTCATGGCTCCAAGAAGAGGCCGTTTTATTTTATTGTAGTTGCAGATTCCCGTAGCCCGCGTGATGGCAAATTTATTCAGAAGCTCGGTTCTTACAATCCGCTTACCGTACCTGCAAGTATCCAGGTTGATCGTCAAAAAGCATTGGAATGGCTGCACAAAGGTGCACAGCCTACCGACACAGTACGTCGTATCCTTAGCTTTAAAGGTGTTCTTTACCTGAAACATTTACTTCGTGGCGTATCGCTTGGGCTTTTTGATGAGGCTGCTGCAATGGAAAAATTCACCAAATGGAGCAGTGAGCACGATGCTGAATTTGCAAAACGCCAGGAAACGCACAAGAAGGCAAAAGCGGCTTCACGCCCTGCTTATGTAAAAAAAGCAGCAGCGCCTAAGCCGGTAACTGCAGGAGATGCTTCATCAGCCGCTGACTCTGCCGGCGCCGAATAAACCTGTAATAAAATAATTTACATAAAGATGCTTTAAAAAGCTGTCTCATTTTGAGGCGGCTTTTTTTATGTTGATCATTGTTGGCGTTTATCCCTTTTATTTATGTCATAAAAAAATGTAAAATTAAATTAGAGTAATTTTTACTTCGTAAAAGGGCATTAATGTTGTAGAAATTAAAATTTAAAAGAGTTATGAAAAAATCAGCAGGGCTTTTATTGATGGCAATGTGTTTACTTTTTACTACTGTCAAAGCCCAGGACAAGCAGGAAGAAAAAATAGAGGCTTCTACAAAAGTTTTAAAAGATTTTAGTGAGATGAAGGAAAATATTCCTGCTGAACTTTTAAAAATAACGGAAGGGATCATTATAGTTCCTAAATTAATTAATGCAGGATTTGTGCTGGCCGGTAAAAGAGGTAAAGGCATTGCTATGGTAAAGCTGGAAGATGGATCGTGGAGTAATCCCGTGTTTGTAACTATTACAGGCGGCAGCGTAGGTTTCCAGGCAGGAATACAATCGGTTGATCTTGTCTTAATATTTAAGAGCAGGGAAACTCTCCAGGATATCGGAAAAGGCAGCTTTACCTTAGGAGGCGATATATCGGTTACTGCCGGCCCGGTAGGCCGTAGCTCCACTGCCAGCACCGATTACAAGCTGGAAGCAGAAGTATATTCCTATTCAAGAAGCAAGGGATTATTTGCCGGCATCAGCTTAAGCGGCTCTGCTATCTCTGTTGATGACAAGGCCAACCAGGCTTTTTATGGAAAGAATAATACTTCAAAAGAACTTTTTTCTAACGCTACAGAAAACACTACATCTTCCGTACTGGAAATGAAAAGCGTTTTGAAAAATATGTATCAATAAAGGAGAGGAATAGTTGCTGAAGGCACAATAAGTTTATGGCTTCCTGAAGCAACAGTCCCTCAGGCAAACGTATCTGATATTATAATTGAAGCCCTATGGCCTTTCAGGCTTTTACCCTTTAAAATTTAAATGCGTTTGCCCTGCGATCCTTCTTTTTATTTGTTTGAATTAAAATTTAGTGATAACTTTTCGCCTTTAATTTTATTGAATTTTTAATTCTGTTTAATTGGCGTTCCGCGATCCTGATACCGAAAAAAAACTGCTGATATTGATATCGAAAGGCGATGAAAAGGCTTTTCAATCTCTGTTCACAAGTTACTACGGGCAGCTATTCAATTATATTTTATCTATTGTAAAGTCGAAACAGGTAGCGGAAGAATTGGTGATGGACGTTTTTTTAAAAATATGGCTGGGCAAAGAAATCATTCCCCGTATTGAAAAGTTCAACGCATTTATTTTTCGTGTAGCTCATAATAAATCAATTGATTTTTTAAGATCGGTTGCGAGAGACCCCAAGTTCCAGGATCTGTTGTGGGAGCAGATCCAGTTGTCAAATAATAATCATGCTGATTCTGTTATGATGGCCCGTGAATATGAAGCAAAGCTAAGAGAAGCTGTTTCGCTTCTGTCTCCCCAAAAAAAGAAAATATATCAGATGAGCAGAGAGGAGAACATGACCCATGATGAAATTGCTGTACAGCTTAATCTCTCGAAGCACACGGTTAATAATCATATTGTAGAAGCCCAGCGGTTTATTCGTGCCTATCTCACTAAGAATTGTGATATGGCTTTTTTGCTTGCGCTTTCATTTGGTATAATGGCAGGATGAAAAAGTAAAAAAGGCCTTTCATTTTTAAGATGTCTTCTGCTCCAGGTCTTACCACACATTTCGGGGGCACCAATCTCCATATTTATTTCCAATCAAAAAACCAAGTACTATTTCGTGGGTTCCTTTACTGATGGCGCCTAACTTAGAAGTAGTATAATCATAAGCATAGCTGATATTGAATGTATTTGAAACATTAACCCCCGCCATGGCCGCAAAACCGTCAAATGTGCGATAGCTGCCCCCAACCCATAGCAGATCCTGGTACTGTAGCTTTATATTGCAATCAACTTGTAACGGCAGAGGTTGCACATATTTCAACATTACTGAAGGAAGTGCGAAAATATCATCATTCATCTGCAGGCGATACCCGGCGGTAGCGAACAAATGAGGAATTAGTTTAAAACCGGCGGTCTTTACCGTGTTATCAGAAAAATAAACCGTTTGTGGTATCACCTGCTGGGCCGACAATCCTGCAAAAAAGCTGGAAGAATAAAGCCAAAGCCCGGCTCCCATATCCGGCTTAATGCGATTAATCTCTTGTGAGTTTCCCACAGCCGGATCTATCGAAGAAGGATTATCAGGATCAAATATTAAGTCGCCGGCATGTAAACTCAAACTTCTCAATCCTATCTCAAAACCTGCGGCAAGGCTGGTTTTAGGGCTAAGGCCAATATGATAGGCATAAGACCCGTAAGCCGAGAAATTGTTGAGAGGCCCTGTGCGGTCATTAATGATCTTTAAGCCTATGCCGTGATGTGGAGGTGCAGGAGTATAGTCTTGCCAGTAATTTCTTCCTCTTGGGTTTTCACCGGGCATTTTAAAAGACGTAGCGGTAGTGCGGTCATCTTTTTTATTCAAAGGGCCTTGAATAGTTAGATAAGTAGTAACTGGCGCGTCCTGTACGCCCACCCATTGATGCCGGTGGCTTATTTTTACATCTGTATAGTTCTCAATGCCCGACAGAGCCGGATTGATGATATAATTGTTGATGATGTATTGTGTATATTGAGGCTGTTGCTGTGCCGATCCTATAACCCAGGCTGCCACTCCAAGAACAGTAATATACAATTTCTTCATAAACAAGTAATTGACAGGTTAGCGGATGATGGTAACAGAGCCATTAACCGGCGATCTTCCATTTTTGGGATTAATGATATAATAATAAGTAGCTGCCGGAAGAGGTTGCCCATGATAACTTCCGTCCCATGGCGACGAGTAGCCGGTTGAATGATAAACAGGCTGGCCATACCTGTTGAATACATCTATTTCACAACCAGGATAGCTTTCCAGGTATTTTATTTTCCATGTATCATTGATATTATCTCCGTTGGGCGAAAAGGCATTGGGTACTTTTATATTTTTCAGCACTTTCACCAGTAATTGATCACTTGCTACACATCCATCTGATGAAGTAGCTTTAAGAGTATAAACAATATCTTCTGCCGGAGATACAGTTGGGGTTAAGCTTTGAACCGGTGTAATACCCAATGGCGGGGACCAAAGATAGGTGAGGCCATCGCCCGAAGCGATAGCATTTATAACCAGGGTGCCACCTTCAAGCAAGGTTCTGTCCGGGCCTGCATCCACCGTGGGGGTAGGATATACACGAATGGTTTGCGTGGTATCAGCCACACAACCGTTGCCGGCAGTAAACGAATAAGACAAGGTAATGACACCTGATAAAGATTGGCCGGGAGTAAAATATTTTCCGCCGGTTACACCAGGGCCACTATAAACACCCAGACCAGGCAGCCCGGTAGTTTCCGAAGCAGCCGTTAGCTGAAAAGCAGGTACCTCTGCACAAACGGGGCTGAGGGCATTAAAAGTAAGCTGAGGGCTTGCCAGTAAGTTAATTGCCTTGGTAACAGTACTCTTACAGGTAATTCCGGAATATACCACATAGTTTAGTTGGTAAGTTTTAGATAATGGAGATCCGAAATCCGGATAGCTGAATGTATATTTTTTTCCAGGCGATGGCTCATCATCAATGGTTTCTTTAGATGGGTCATTTGCATAATTCCAATAAGTTTCCGCTTTGGTAATCGCTCCAAAATCTACTGTAGAAGCATCTATAATGCTCACCGGTTGGTTGCTGCATAAATTAGCCGGGTGTTCAATCGTAAAATTGGCTTTGGGTACCGCGCCGTTAACGGTAAATATTTTTGTGGTATCTGCTTCACATCCATCTCCGGAGGTAACCTTTAAAAATACATTGTAATAATCTGTATGATGATAAGCGTGCTTACCATCTTTTGCAACTGAAGTGTTAGGGTTAGCGGCATCAGCATTGGCCGCGTCACCAAAACTCCACAGGTAAGTAAATTGTGCCTGGCTGCTATCTGCAATCACACTGGTATTTATAAAACTTGCATAAGCATCGCTGATACATACCTCCGGCAGTATGAAATCAACCTTAGGTTTATAATGAATAGTTAAGGGAAGAACTGCTACATTACTTTTGCATCCCTTACCGGTAATAGAATACATAGAAGTGGAATAGGTTTTTTCCTTAGCATACTGATGTGATACATTAGTAATACCGGCAGATGAAGCCTTGCTTCCATCGCCAAAATCCCAGTAAGAAGTAGCAGAAACCCCTGCGGGTAAAGTAGATTGATTTGAAAACAAAATGGTATCGTTGCCACAGTTGATAGCAGGCAGTTTAAAAGAGGATACAGGCAACTCATCTATTTTGACTGTTTTTTGAATAGTATCGGAAAAACAACCGATATCATTAACAGAAGAAAATTGAATGACGTAGTTTCCCGCTTTACTGTACAGATGATTGACAGTTTTCGTATTTGCAATAGAGCCATCCCCCATTTCCCAGCTCCATTTAATATTTGGCCTGCCAGTATTGGTTTTATCAGCAAGGCGGATGGAATCATAAAGGCATCCTCCGAAGGAAGTATCAAAGGCTGCTGCAGGACGGTTATATACCTGGAGATCCATATTAATCTCCTGTTCTCCACTACAACCATCTGATGTAGGATTATTTGCTATCACTTTTATTGGAAAATTACCGGCCTGCTCCAACTGGTAAGCCTTATGAAGCCTGTATTTATAAAGTGTTCTTCCGTTAATTACCCAACTCGAATCGGCAAGCGGAGCACTTATTGCGGTATCCGGCAGTAACCCGTTAAATTTCCAGCTAAGGTTTAATGGCTGATAAGGTAACACAATATCAAGGCTAAAAGGAGAATTTTTACAAGTTGCAGGGAGGCTTGTCGTACTATATGAATTTTCTATTGATATATATTGATATAGGTCCCGCAGGTTAGACCCCGCAGAATATCCGTAAGATTCATAGGTGCCAAAACCGTACGCTATTGCATTAAAGCCTGAATCGCAATAAATGTTATGTGTGCCTTTCGACACAGGTATTCGCGCATAAGCATAACTGTTGTCCTGGGTTACAGGTGCAAAATATGATGCCTTGGAAACACCGTCTATTTCAAAAGAATTAATGGCTGCCGCATCATTCTTCATTACCACGTTAATAAAATGAGTAGTAATATTAGTATTAGATGTTGGCTGCATTGAGTTGAGTGTTACTTTGTTGATGGTCTGTTCCACCGGGTTGATATAGATCATTTCAGGATCGCCAATGCCATCATTGCCACAATTTGCATTACCGGTTGCTGTGGAAGTAGTAAAATATTGAACAAGAAAAATTGCTTTATCAGCTTCTATGATATTAGTAGTATTGTTGCTGAACTCATAATAAAAATTATTTGTAAAAGATGCGGATGGTATTACCGTTCCATTCAATTTCACTGTAGCTGTTGCATCAGGGCGAATAATCCGGTAAAAATTTACCTGGTAATTGGTGCCATTATTAGTACTGGGAGTTGTCACATATTTTTTACCCCATGAGCTATTGGGATAAATTTCCTGGTAAAGGTTATCAGAAGTGCGTGGAGTGCTGCTGCAACCGATAGAGATTTTACCGCTGCCACAAAAAACAGCAATCCGTTTACAACCGCTGCCTGTATTGATAGAGCGGATGGACGAACCTGTAAGATCGGCGCCTACGGACTTGCTGGTGGCTTCCCCCAATACCTGGTATATCTGCCCTTTATTTAATGATACAGTAAAAGGAATATGTGCAGGTTTTCCTCCTTTTGTGTTGGCTACCGGCGTTATCTCCACCACGGTACTATCCTCGGTGGCTACTACAAAAAAGTAGGAATAGGAGTTGGGGTCATTAGAAATCTGGGTATAATTCACTGAGTAATATTCCCTTCCCAATACACTGGTAGGCAGGCATACAGTAGCTCCTGAAATGGCGCTTACATAGATAAAACCATAAACTACCACAGGCAAAGCCGAAACGATATGAATGCCGGTGTTGAATAGGCCTTCATCAGTTAATGCAGCGGCCCTTGGAATATTTACTGTAGTGATCTGGTTGGCTGTAATTGAAAATGTAGTATGAAACCCGATACCCGGGATATCTACCGATCCGCTGGTATTTACATCAGAGGTAATGTAAACCTGCATTTGTTCTGCCCCCTGGTTATTAAACATTCTTACATGGTTGCCGTATCCAATCCAGAAATCTTTACCCTTATTTGAAAAATCCTGCGTAAAAGCAGGATGGGATGCTATCGCGAAGGAGGTAACCAGCAACCAAAATTTCCCACTATGCATTGTGTAAGTAAAATGAGATAACGAATGTACATCAAAGGTTTCAATATGATAAATTTGTGCAACAAATTTTAGTCCCCTCTGCAAGGTACAGCCGGGCAGGTGTGGTAAAAGATATTTGATCTGGAAAGCCCCCAAAAAATCATTATACATTTTCATGCATTGTACCATGTAATAAGAGATAAAATACTCCTTAATGGTTTCAATGTTATCTTTGACCTTTAAAATGATACCTTAATAAAAATCCATGAAACGAAATGAGAATATTATAAAGCTATCCCGGGATCATCATGCAAGCCTTTTATTTTGCTGGAAACTAAGACAGGGAGTTAAACGCCATGTGCCAGGAAAAAGAATGATAAAATATGTAAACTATTTTTGGGATCATCATTTTGCCGTGCATTTCAAAGAAGAAGAAAACATACTTTTTGCATCTTTAAAAGACCCGGTAGTACAGAAAGCAATTGATGACCATAAAAAAATAAAAGCACTCATTGATGGCCTCGATTCTTCAGAACAGGAAAATATCCATCAAAAGTTATCGCAATTAGCTGATACGGTTGATGAGCATGTGCGCTACGAAGAAAGAATTTTATTTCCGCATTTGGAATCCGAATTAACAGAAGATCAATTAAACAATATAGGCCGGCAAATTACTCCGGATACTTTACTGGATAATTATGAAGATGACTTCTGGTCTAAACCTAAGTCGTTATAAACAGGTATGAGAACTTTTCTTTGCTTCATAAAAAATACATTGCAACCAATTTTGTTTCCGGCATAAATGATCACCCACCACAGAGATATAATTTTTAATTTAGTTTACCTGGATGAAATACTAACTGTTGAGACTTACGAAGGCGAGTTCCGAAATCTTATGGTTCTCATCAATGAAAAATTATACGTTGAAGATTTTGGAGAATGTAAAGGTATAGGCCGCTGTGGTACTTGCTTAATAGAAGCGGAAGGATTACCTGCCGGGTCTATGGAAATGGACCGAAACGAAAAAAGTACCTTGCAAAAATGTGCTGTGAAAGGAGAAAATTTGCGCCTGTCCTGCCAGATAATGATCAATAGCGCATTGCACAATGCGACCATTACAATAATTGAAGAAAGAGAAGATGTGAGATGAGGCGCTTAACCGTATGTCTTATATTTTTATTCAAAAAAATAAATTATGAAAAGGATTTTTTTGTTGACACCGTTACTGTTTTTTATAATAAATGTTGCCTACACACAAGATCTCTCTTTATACACGAAGCATTTATTTATTCAAAAGAATGATACAATGCCTTACAGAGTTTTACTTCCATTAAATTTTAATGTTCATAAAAAGTATCCATTGATCCTTTTCCTGCATGGTTCCGGAGAAAGAGGAAATGATAATGAAAAACAATTAATACATGGCGGCGGTCTTTTTTTAAAAGACAGCATCAGGGAAAATTATCCTGCAATAGTAGTCTTTCCACAATGTACTGCAAAAGGCTTCTGGGCTAATATAGGAAGCCATTACGATTCTGTTGCCAAAAAAAGAGTTATAGAATTTAAGGGGGATAAGGAGCCTGCTAAAGATATGGCTTTGTTATCAGGGCTTTTGAAGTCTCTTGAAAAAAATTATCCTCTTGACAAAAAGAAAATGTATGTCGGCGGCCTTTCCATGGGAGGTATGGGAACATTTGAATTAGTATTGCGTAAGCCAAAAACATTTGCTGCTGCATTTGCTATATGCGGCGGAGCCAACCCTGCTACTGCCAAAAAAATGAAGAAAACAGCCTGGTGGATATTTCATGGTTTAAAAGATAACACAGTAGATCCGCAACTCAGCAAAGATATGGCTGATACCCTGAGGATGGCAGGAGCGGAAGTAAAACTCACTCTATATCCTGAAGACGGGCACAATAGCTGGGATGATGCCTTCAAAGAACCTGAGCTTTTTAAATGGCTATTTTCACACCGCAAAAAGTAGCCTGGCTCGTTCTTACTTTTTTAGCGCCACGGTTATTTGCTGAATAAAATGATGGGCAATGCCAAGTGCGGTTGCTATATCATAATCTTCAACGCGCCCCGTTGAGTGGGAATTTATTCCTTTGAAACATTTTACAAATAACATCGCTACCGGGGCTACTTTTGATATCATTATCGCATCAGAGCCAACCCCGCTCACAAGGCTAACCACGTCAATATTTTTTTCGCTAACGGAATTGGACAAAAGTTTTCTGAATTTCTTGCTGCAGGCCACAGGTTCTATTTCGCTCATCAATTTCCATTCAAAATAAATATTTCTCTTATCACAAATCTTTTCACATAAAGCATTAATATCTTCATAAGCAGCAGATAATAATTCTTCATCTTCTGCTCTGATATCGAGTGTACAACTTACTTTTCCCGGAATAACATTACTGGCGGCATCCGGAATATTAATTTTGCCTATTGTCGCCACCATATTTCTTTTTCCCTTTGAAGCGTATTTTTCTACCCCTGAAATAAATTTGGCAGCAGCACACAAAGCATCCCTGCGCATATTCATTGGCTCTGTACCGGCATGGCCGGCCCTGCCTGTGAATTCTATCTCGATACTTTTTTGCCCCGCGATAGCGCTTACAATACCAACAGGAATATTTTTTTCATATAAAACCTGTTCCTCTTCAATATTGATCTCAAAATATCCTAACCAATCCTGGGGCGATATGGCATCTGCTTCTATGCTTGTATTATCAGGATTTAAAAATAGCAATACCTCTTCCAGGATTTCTCCATCCTGATCTTTAGCCTTCAATAATTCATTTTTAAAAAAACCTGATACAACACGGCTTCCTAAAAAAGGGATATTAAAACGGGCTCCTTCTTTCTCGCAAAAAGCAATGATCTCAATATGAAAAGGAAGTAAAATATTTTTATCCTGTATATTCTTAATAATTTCAAGGCCCATTAAAATTCCTAATATCCCTTCGTAATCGCCGCAGTGGGCAGCGCTATCAAAATAGGAGCCGATCACCAATGTTTTAGCTTGTTGGTTATTGCTTTTTAATTTCCCTCTTACATTTCCTATACGGTCTATACGGGTATCAAGCTTTGCTTCCTGCATCCAGTAAGCAATTTTATCACTGCAATCCTTAAAGGCTTTTGTTCCAAAACCTCTGCTGGTAAAGTGTGAGAGGTCGCTAAAAGTTGCAAGTTCTTTTATTCTTTGCTGAATGCGTACAGCTCTTTGAAAATCATTTTCCATAAGTTATTAAACAGGTAATTGTGCACGAAGTAAACGAATTTTTTGTAATGCCTCTTTAAACCAGTGGTTAAGGCTGATTTTTTGTAACTATTGCTGATAAATTAAAGAAATCATATTCTTTTGAAATAGTTTCTTCGCGTTGCAGCGAAAGGATATTTTTGTGTGTCAGTAAAGCCTATGCGAGTGAAAGCCATTTTTGTTATTTTTCTTTTTGTACTTTTTTTCTCCGGCTCGTATGCCCAAACCTGTACTACTTTGGGACAAACGCCTTCCTCAGCTTTCCCTGTTTGTGGCACTACTACGTTTCAGCAAAGTAATGTGCCTATATGCAGTACAAATAGTTTGTATGTGCCAGGCTGCTCAGGTGCCGGCGGCGCCAATTATGCTAATAAAAATCCTTTCTGGTACAAATTTACCTGCTATGTTTCCGGCACCTTAGGATTTCAAATTACTCCCAATAATATTTTAGACGATTATGACTGGCAGCTTTATGATATTACAGGGCTTAGCCCCGACCAGGTTTATACTAATCATAATATCATCGTAACCGGTAATTGGGCGGGTAACCCCGGCGTCACCGGCACCTCCGCAAATGGAGCCAACTTTATTCAGTGTGCTTCAGGCTATACCGGCAATGAACCACGGTTTGCTAAAATGCCCACCCTGAAAGCCGGCCATGAATATATTTTATTGGTAAGCCATTATACCGATTCCCAGAGCGGTTATTCACTTTCATTTAGCGGTGGCACAGCAAGTATCACAGATACGACCTCCCCGCGCCTTAAAGCCATCACTTCGTCGTGCGATAATAAAATGTTGTACGTTAAGCTGAATAAAAATATGAAATGCAGCAGCCTTGCTTCAGATGGCAGTGATTTTGAAATTTCGTTAACAGGCACTAATGTCGTTTCGGCAACTGCCGCCTGTAAAGGGTTTGATATGGATTCTCTTACTTTAGAATTAAGCAATCCATTACCTCCCGGAAATTATACGCTGTCTGTAAAAAATGGAACCGACGGAAATACGCTTGTTGATAATTGCGGTACTAATATTCCCGTAGGAAATTCATTGAGTTTAAATATTCTTCCCAAAGCGCCTACTCCTATGGATAGCCTTATACCGGTTAAGTGTGCTCCGCAATCTTTACAATTGGTTTTTAAAAAAAATATTCTTTGTAGTTCAGTAGCTGCTGACGGAAGTGATTTTTTAATTACGGGGACATCGCAGGTAAACATAGCCAATGTTGCTGCCAATTGCGCCAATGATGTCACAAGGATCATAACTCTTAACTTAGCTACACCTGTAGTGCATGGAGGCACTTATACCATACAATTAAAAAACGGAACCGATGGAAATACGATTGTAGATGAATGTTCAGAATCCACGCCAAACGGATCGTCCATTAATTTTACAGTAAAAGATACCGTATCAGCCGGCTTTACTTTTGATGTGCTGAAAGGATGTAAGGTAAATACCGTGCAGTTTCATCACGATGGAAGAAATGAAGTAAATAGCTGGTTGTGGTATTTGGATTATTCAGGAAAAAGCAGCTTACAAAATCCGGTGGCTGATTTTAGCCCTTTTGGAAGTAAGCAGATCGTGTTGCAGGTTTCCAACGGGTTTTGCAGTGATACCGCATCACAATTAATTACTTTCGACAATGCTTTAAAAGCAGGATTTGAAACTACTCATATTCTATGCCCTGAAGATTCTGCAGTATTTAAGAACACAAGCATTGGCAACATTGTATCTTATCAGTGGAATTTCGGAAATGGATTTACAAGCCTCGTCAAAGATCCACTGCCACAGAAATATCCTCCCTCATTAGGAGAAAAAAACTTTAATGTGAGTCTTGTAATCAAAAATGATATAGGCTGCTATGATACGGCTATCAATGCCATTCAGGTTTTGAAAAGCTGTTATATCGCTGTTCCCGGCGCTTTTACACCCAATGGGGACGGGTTGAACGATTACCTGTATCCACTTAATGCTTATAAAGCAGACAACCTTCAATTTAAAGTTTATAACCGCCTTGGGCAATTGGTATATCAATCAAACGACTGGACTCAGAAATGGGACGGAACCATACAAGGTAATCCACAGGATGCAGGCGTATATGTATGGACATTACAATATATTCTTCGTGATACCGGGCAGCCCGTTTTTAAAAAAGGTACCGCCGTGTTGATCAGGTAAGTAGCCATGTAAATTTTTTTTCTGCGTGAAGTGGGCTTACATTCGCATGAATTCTAAAACTACAAATAAAATGGATCTTCAGTTTTCCAATACTCCTCTCGGACGGTTCAGGATGGCAGCAATTATTGAGGGAATTTCTTTTATTATACTTTTATTCATTGCCATGCCTTTGAAATACATAGCAGGTGATCCACGCGCAGTATGGTATATTGGCTGGGTGCATGGATTACTTTTTATGATCTATATTCTTACCCTGATCACGGTAGCCATCAGGCTGGACTGGAAGTTTAAGAAAATAGCGATCGCTTTTCTTGCTTCTTTAATACCCTTTGGTACATTCATAATGGATAAATCCTTAAGGAAGGAAGAAAGAACATTACAGGAGCAGCGTACGGCAGAAGCAGGATAATTTATGAAGCAAACCTGTAAGGTTTTTAAAACTTTATAGGTTTGAACTATTATCTTTATCATTATTAAAAGCATACGCCATGTCTTGCAGGTAAATACTTTCAATTTTTATGAAACAGATTCCCAACATTTTTACGTTGTTTAATTTACTGTTTGGCTGTATGGCAATCGTATTTGCTTTACAAACCAATACAGTAATTTTTTATCTCAATGATCAGTTCAACAGTAGCTTTAATATCCCCGAAAAGCTTTCGTGGGCTGCTATCTGTATCTTCATCGCTGCAGTCATAGATTTTTTAGATGGATTCGTTGCACGCCTTTTAAAAGCCACCAGCGAGATGGGCAAGCAACTGGACTCTTTAAGCGATGTGGTAAGCTTTGGCGTAGCGCCATCAGTAATTCTTTACCAATTATTAAAATTTAGTTTTGCCAGGGAAGAAAACGGATTGGACGTTTCTATTGCGTGGCTCATACCATCATTCATACTGGCAGGTGCGGCGGCTTACCGGCTCGCTAAATTTAATCTGGATACAGATCAACAATTTTCTTTTAAAGGTTTGCCTGTACCGGCAGTTGGAATATTGATTGCGTCTTTTCCGCTTATTTTACACTTTAATTTTATCAACAGCATTAATGCTTTGATCATCAATAAATGGTTTTTATATGTCGTCATATTATTGGTGAGTTATTTAATGATAAGCAATCACCGGATGATGTCTTTAAAATTTGCTGACTTTACTTTAAAAAAGAATTTGCCAAAAATTATTTTATTGGCAATCGCAATCATTGCAGCCTTATTTTTGCAATGGATTGCTGTACCGGTAGTCTTTGTAGTTTACATTTTATTATCCTTAACCAGTCCGAAAGCTATCGGATAAAAATAAAGTTGAATGAATTTTACTGTAGAAATTAAAATAATGCCTTTAAAAGAATTATTGGATCCGCAGGGCAAAGCCGTTCTTGGCGGGCTTTCTAACCTTGGAATTAAAAGTGTAAATGATGTTCGTATTGGAAAGCACATCCAGTTACAGATCGAAGCTGCTTCAGAAGATGAAGCCAGATCCATTGCAGAGGAAGCATCCAGGAAACTTTTGGCCAATCAGGTGATGGAAGAATTTACAATTATGGTTAAATAATGTATAGTGAGTTGAAAATAGTGAATGACAACGGCACTTACACTTACAACTTACAATTAACAATTCACTATGCTCTACCTCGTTCCTTCCCCAATAGGCAATCTTGCTGATATTACTTTCAGAGCTATTGAAGTCCTGAGGTCTGTGGATTTGATCCTGGCAGAAGATACAAGGACTTCGGGCAAACTGCTTCGGCATTATGAGATAGAAAAACCTACATCGCCTTATCACCAGCATAATGAGCATAAAATTGTTGCTCATTTAACGGAACAGTTATTAGCCGGCAAAACGATGGCTTTAATTACAGATGCAGGTACGCCGGGGGTAAGTGATCCCGCTTTTCTGCTGGTGCGCGAATGTATAAAAAATGATATAAAAGTGGAATGCCTCCCGGGCGCTACGGCTTTTATTCCTGCATTGGTGAACAGCGGTCTGCCCATGAACAGCTTTTGCTTTGAAGGATTTCTTCCCTTAAAAAAAGGCAGACAAACCTTTTTACAAAAGATGGCCACAGAAACCCGCACCATGGTTTTTTATGAAAGCCCCATGAGGTTGGTTAAAACCTTAAAAGATTTTATAGAATATTTTGGGGCGCAACGGCAATGCTCTGTAAGCCGCGAACTTACCAAGATCTTTGAAGAAAATAAAAGAGGCTCATTACAAGAGGTGCATGACTACTTCAATTCAAGAACTGTAAAAGGAGAAATTGTGATCGTGGTAGCGGGGAGGGGGTAAATGTTGAATCTTTTAAAACATTAGATTGGTTTGATTAGTAATTTTACCTTTCAGGAAAAGATTAAAAAATCATTATGAGCAACTCTCAGTTTATTTCAACCTGTCAAATTGAAAATTTTTGCAACAGGCTGTCGGAACTTGAGGTGAAAGATTTGGGACTGGAAAAATACCAGGCTTCTTATCTTACTAATTTATTAAATCACAAAAAATATTTTATTAGTATTTATGCCAATGTTTTAAATGAATTATTAAAGTATAGCTCTAAAGAAAAAGAACGTATTTTCCTTATTGATTATGGCGCCGGCAATGGCCTTCTCGGCTTATTTGCTAAGCATTGTGGTTTTGGTAAAGTGATCCAGGTAGATACTTCTTCCGCATGTTGTTCCTGCCAAAAAATACTGTCTGAAAGATTAGGATTGCCAATTGATGAAAACATACATGGTGATTGCAAGTCATTGGAAAAGTTGGCTACTAATCCGCCTGACGCTTTGATCGCTACCGATGTTATTGAACATATTTATGATTTAGATAATTTTTTTTCTACCCTTCAAAAAATTAATAATCAATTAGTGACCGTTTTTACCACTGCGTCAAATGACCATAATTGGTGGAAGAAAAAAAGGCTGGTGAAAGTTCAAAAAAAAGATGAATGGAAGGGTGGTGATTTTTGTGAGCCATTTAGAATGATAAGAAGCGGCATTATTAAAAAAGAAATTCCCCGAATCACTCTTTCAGAATTAGACCTCCTCGTAACCCATACCAGAGGGCTACGTAAAAATGATATTGAATTGGCATGTAGCCTATATAAAAAAAATGGCGCTATACCTTCGTTACTTATTCACCCTACTAATACATGTGATCCAATTTCCGGAAGCTGGACAGAAAGGATTTTACCTTTTAAGGAATATCAAAGGCTATTCAATAAATATGGGTTTTCATTGATAATAAAAAACGGATTTTATAATGGATTCCAGAAAGGTATTAAAGGAAGAATATTAAGCATACTTAATATTTTAATTCTTAAAATGGGAGAGAAGGGAAGTTTATTAAGCCCTTTTATTATTTTAATAGGTAAATAATTTAATCCGATAGTTTAATACCATATCACTTTAAGCTATAGATTTATTTTATGCTAAATCTTAATAATTAAAAGATATCAGCTTGTTTATATTTTTTTCGTTTTTCTATAACTTCATTTTTACCGAAGTTTACAGCTATCTTTTTCTAATTCAAAACTATGAAGAAAAATATCGGGCTGTTTTTCGCTTTTAATTTTGTTTATGTGGCTTTTGTATCTGCACAACCTGACCGCTGGCAACAGAGAGTTACTTACAATATGAATGTGGACGTTGACATAAATACCAATATTATTCATGGGATCCAGAAATTGGAATACACTAACAATTCTCCTGATAAGCTTACTAAAGTATATTTCCATTTATACTGGAATGCTTTTCAACCCGGAAGCCAAATGGATGTGAGAAGCAGGGAACTGGGGAAAATTATTACTAACGGAAAGCCCGAATGGGATTCGCGTGTGAAAGACCGCATCTCAAAATTAAGCCCCTCTGAAATCGGTTATCAAAAGATCAAATCCCTGAAAATGGATGGCGCTGAACAGCCTTTACAACTTCATGGCACCATACTCGAAGTGGATCTTTCCAAAGAAATTCTTCCTGGAAGCAAAGTAACTTTTGATATGGTTTTTGAAGCGCAGGTGCCACTGCAAATCAGGCGAAGCGGCAGGGATAATGAAGAAGGAGTGAGGTACAGCATGAGCCAATGGTATCCCAAATTATGCGAGTATGATTATGAGGGCTGGCATACGCCGCGGTATATAGCAAGAGAATTTTATGGCGTATGGGGCGACTATGATGTAACTATTCAAATTGATAAAAATTATAAGATTGGCGGCACTGGTGTGCTTGCCAACGCCAAAGAAATTGGATGGGGCTATGATCGCCCGGGTACTTCTCTAAAAAATATTTCTGCTGCAAAACGTACCTGGCGCTTTATTGCAAAAAATGTACATGATTTTGTATGGGCTGCAGACCCGGACTATGAGCATATCGTAAAAAGGAGAGATGAGGTAACTCTAAATGTGATCTACAAAAAAGGAGATAGTACTGTTCAAAAAAATTGGGAGAAAGTAGCGGATGCAGCCTACACAGTGTTGCCTTATATAGAAAAACGTTTTGGAAAGTATGCGTATCCTCAATATTCTTTCATACAAGGTGGTGATGGAGGTATGGAATACCCAATGGCTACTTTAATCAAAGGCCCGGGCCTTGGAACAGTATTTCATGAATGGATGCATAGCTGGTACCAGATGATGCTTGGCTCCAACGAGAATCAATATCCCTGGATGGATGAAGGCTTTGCCAGTTTTGCAGCCGCTGAAGTGCATGCGTATTATAACAAAGAAACAGATCAACCTAACGACGTAACGCACCTGCCACTCAATCATGCGGCAGCTTATGCCAACTATTATTATCTCCATAAGATGAACCTGGAAGAACCATTGACGACCAATGCAGATCATTATAATACCAATACGGCCTATGGAGTAAATGCCTATTCAAAAGGAGAAATGTTATTAGAGCAGTTAGGTTATATAGTAAGTGATTCCATAAGAGATAAGATCTTACTCGAATATTATAAACTGTGGAGATTTAAACATCCCAATCCATCCGATTTTTTTAAAGTAGCGCAGGACGTAAGTGGTATTCAATTGGGCTGGTACAAGCAATATTGGGTAAGTACGACTAAAACCATTGATTATGGAATTGACAGCCTCTGGCAGGAAGGAAATGTAACCAGGATCAGGCTGAGGAGAATTGGCCAAATGCCCATGCCTGTTGACCTTGAGCTTACTTTTAAAGACAGTACCAAAGAATTGCATTATGTACCATTGGATATGATGCTTGCCGGAAAACCTTCAGAAAGCTCTGAAAAAAGATTCGTTCATGAAGAATGGAACTGGACGAATCCAACATACATCGTGGAATTTGACCGCCCTCTTACTGAATTAATAAAAATGGAGATAGACCCTACAAAGAGAATGGCTGATGTAAATCCGAATAACAATGCACTGAAGCTGAACTGGTAATTTTTTATTACTAATCTTATAAAGTAATCAGGTAACTGATAATATATATTTTTCTTTAAAAAATCTTCTTCAAAAATTTTACTGATTTCCCAAATCTTAGGCCTGAGGCCACTTTCATGAATTTCCTGGGTAAGATCGCCGCCTTTAAGACAGATAAGACCATGTGTGGCTTGAAAACATTTATGAAGGCATACACTTGTTCCTTTCGTTGAAAAAATAGCTGCAAAGTTTAATCTTGAAAAACCGGTTATCGTAGCCGACTCAGGTTTGTTATCAAAAGATAATATCATCATTCTGGAAGAAAAAAATTACCAATACATTATTGGGGCAAGGTTGAAAAATGAATCTGAAAAAACCAAGAAGCAAATACAGGAAGCAAAACTTTCTGATGGTGATATTTTAAAAATAAAAAGAGCTGACCATACGTGTCTGATTATAACCTATGCAAGCACCAGAGCCGCTAAAGATGGGCATAACCGAAAGAGAGGTTTACAACGGTTGGAAAAACAAATTAAATCGGGTAAACTCACCAAATCAAGTATCAATAACAAGGGATACAACAAGTATTTAAAATTAGAAGGCGAAATATCAATCAGAATTGATTATGAAAAGTTCAATAAGGATCATGTTTGGGATGGCTTAAAAGGTTACATCACTAATACTAAATTGGCAGATAAGCAGGTGATTGACCATTACAAAAATCTTTGGCATATTGAAAAAGCATTCAGAATGTCAAAAACTGATTTAAGGATCCGCCCGATCTATCACAGATTAAAACATCGAATCGAAGCGCATATCTGCAGATAACTTATACACTTCCGGAATCAAAACATACAAAATCGAGTCTTCTAAAAATGGATGAAGAACAGGCTGAATTATATGAAATTATTGAGAAAAATTTTTAGGGTGTTGCAAAGCGGAAAACAGGAAGAATATTTCATAGGTTATAAGTCTCGTAATAATTTTGTCAGTATTGCTGCGGACATCTTGATTCTTTTTCATCCGCATTATCTAAATATTTCTTTTGCCTTCTTTTTCAAAATAGTTACCTCATCCATAAAATAGATTTTATTTCGTAAAGTTAGTATTAGAAAAACCTTGAAAAAAATAGCAAAGCATCCTTTACATGTTCCTGCCAATAGGGCCATTCATGGATACCGGGGAATTCTTCATATTCATGTTTAATATTATTTTCCAACAACTGTTTGTGAAGTAGCCGGTTGTCTTCAAGAAGCGAATCTGAAAGCCCGCAATCAAAACGGATTTCCGGAAGATGATCTTTGTGCTTTAGAATGGTTGCGAATACATCTTCCTCCGTTCTATCTTCCTGTATATAATTTTGAATATCTTCTTCTACAAATGATTTCATTTGCTGCAAATTGGTAATAGAAGAATGGGCGGCAATCGCTGAAAAGGTTTCGGCATATTTTACTCCTATTTTTAATGCGCCGAATCCGCCCATTGACAATCCGCCAATAAACATTTTTGATTGGGCATCTACAGCAAGGATACATTTTTTTACGGCAGCAGGTACTTCTTCTGCGATCCATTTTTCAAAATTAAAACCATTGTGAGAAACGTATCCTGAACCATCGCCCCATAAGCCATCTGAAGGCATGGCTATTACCATTGGGGTAATTAAATTTTTTCTTATCATGTCCAAGGCAGTGAGATGAACGCCACCGTTTAATGACCAGCACCACGCACTCCCATACACGCCATGAAGAAGGATAATTAAGGGACAGCCTGTCATATCTTCAATTCCCGGTGGTACAAAAACGCAAATATCACCACGCCCTTTCAGGTTTTCACTTTTGACAGTAATGTATCTCAGGAAATCATCTTCGAACTTTGGGTTTGATATTTCTATTGTTCTGAATTCTTTCATTTTTTTTAAAATTTGATCACTCCCTTTGCATTTTTGCCTTTCAATAAATCATTAAAAGCCTTGCGGAGCTGCGATAAAGAATAAGTTCTTGTAACTAATTCTTCCAATAATAATCTTTCATTTTTATAATGGTGAATGATTGCAGGAAGATCTACCTGAGGATTGCATTTACCATATAAAGGATTCATGTAAATCTTGTCCCATTCAAATAAATTCATGTCAATAGTGATCTCTTGTTCTATGCCGCTTACCTGTATTGCTGTTCCGGCATTTCTTACCATGGCTAATGGCGCTGCGCCCAAAGCAGGTATGGCAGTGCATTCAAAAGCATAGTCGGCTCCTCTTCCATTCAATAATATTTTTATTTTTTCTGCTGCTTTTAATAAACCTGTATCATTTTTATCAGCAGGTATGGTGTGCGTAGCGCCCATTTTCTTTGCCATTTCCAAACGGTTCTTCTTAATGTCAATGGCAATAATCTCTTTTGCTTTGGAAAGTTTTGCAGCCTGTATCACATTTAAGCCTACACCTCCTGCACCGATCACTACCACTGATGAGCCGGCTTTTACTTTTGCTGCATTTACTACAGAGCCATATCCAGTCATCACTCCGCAGCCAATGATAGCGGCGGCGGTAAACGGCATTTTCCTTGAATGATTTTTTATGACGGCTGCTTCCTTCACTAAAGTATATTCTGATAAGGTGCCAAGATTAAATGACCGGCTTATATTTTTATTAAGAAAAGTAGTACCGCCATCGTGTGCATGGCCAGTATTATTTTTTCCGGTTACAGGTGAATTGTTTTCGCAAATATGCAGGTTACCTTCTTTGCATTGAAAACAGTGGCCGCAGGGAATAGCCCAATTCAAAATTACCCGATCGCCTTTTGAAAAACCTTTTACATTCTTCCCGGTTTTAAAAACGATCCCCGCGCCTTCATGGCCAAGGATCATTTGCTTTCCCCAGTTAAGTGAATCATAATCGGTATGGCAGATCCCTGCTGCTTTTATTTGGACTAAAACCTCATCCGCAGCAGGCTCGCCAACTTCTATTTCTTCAATTGAAAAGTTTCCTTTTCCATCTGTTATTGCAGCTTTGCATTTTATGATCTCCTGAATCATTTATAGATAGAATTATTAAGAGTAGAATTATAAAACCAATGGATTTAATTCTGAATCGGCGAGGCTTCCTGCTTCCTTACTCATGAGCCAGGTTTTAAGGTCAGCTTCCTGGTATTGGTTTTTAGGCTGAGTAATTTTTGCTCCATCAGCAATATAGATAATGGTAAAAACTTCACGCATGGTATCAGATTTATTTCCCGGCGCATTGTGAATGGTAAAGCCGTAGTGCCATGTAGCATCGCCGGCTTTCATGGTATTAGCACGGCTTATCTCAAATTGTTTTTCACGGACGTATTTATCAAATTCACTTTCTGATTCATCAGAGATTTCATGATCGAAGATGCTTCCATTTTTTTGAGATCCGGATGCAAAGGTGAGCATGCCCATATCCACATTAATATCAACCAACGGCATCCACATGGTGATCGTATCATGCGTATCTATTGGCCAGTAATATTGATCCTGGTGCCATGGAGTAGGGCCACCTCCAGGTTCTTTGAACAAAGCCTGGTCATGATAAATGCGTACATTTTTTACTCCAAGCAAATCGGCAGCAACCTTTGCAAGCCTTTTGGATAGTACTAATTTTCTTACTTTCTCATCATGCCGCCACAGGTTCATAATCTGTAAAAATGCTTTTCCATAGGTATCTCTTTCTTCCAACTTTCTTTTCTCGGTGTTGTATTTAAACGCTGCTGATGAGATCACATTATGATATACGGCTATTTCCTCCGGAGATAATAAGCCGGGCGTAAGCGTATGTCCGTCTTTCCTGAACTGATGTACCTGTTCTTCAGGAATAGATTTTAAGTCGTTAAGGTCCGGTAAAGATGTGGTCATTGTTTCCATAATTTTTTTTGACGAAATAACCTTTAATATCCTTAAGACAAAAGGATAATTTTGGTAAATTAATAGGGTATTTTATCCTATCTTGTAACATTGAGTTATATTTTAAGCAAAATAAGCAATGTTAAAAGCATCTTTAGAAGTTATACCGGCTCCACAAAATGCATCACTTGTGATCCAGCGTTTTGATAAAAGAGGTTTTGAAGCTCCGTTTCATTATCATCCTGAATATGAGCTTACTTGCATTACAGAGGGAGAGGGGAAGCGTTTTGTAGGAAATAATATGGCAGGGTTTAAAAATAATGATATGGTACTTATTGGCTCTAACCTGCCTCATTGCTGGAAGCTGGCTCAAAAAAATTCAAAGGCGGGTTCGGTCGTTATCCATTTTAGAAGCGAGTTTCTCAGGAATGATTTTTTTAAGTTTCCGGAGATGAGTAATATTCAGAAATTACTGGTAAGATGTAGCAGTGGTATTGAATTTAATGGCAGGGTAAAAGAAATGGTAAAGGAAAATATGCTCAGCGCTTTAAAAGAAAAAAATGATTTTAAAAAACTAATGATCCTGTTGAATATTTTGAATAAGCTTTCGCTTACAAAAGAATTTAATTTACTCAACAAGAATAATGTTGCTGCAGAACAATCCGATGACAACCGCGAGCGCACGAGTGAAGTGTTTGCCTACATTGTTGATCATTTTCGTAGCGAAGTTTCATTGAATAAGGCAGCGCAAACCATAGGAATGACGCCAAATGCTTTTTGTAAATACTTTAAAAAAATTACGCGAAAGACATTTATGGAGACTGTAATAGATTACAGGATCAATTTTGCTACCCAACAATTAATTGAAACTGATAAATCCATTGCCGATATTTGTTTCGACTGTGGTTTCAGGGATATTTCGCATTTTTATAAAATGTTTACATTCAGAAAACAGATTAGCCCTTCAGGCTACAGGAAACAATTTTTTCAGGAAACAAATTATTGAAGTGGTGAATGGTCAGTGGTGAATGTCTTTGCAGCTCACCATTCACCACTCGCCATTTCATTTTAAGAGTAGGAAATTAAAACTCTTGTTGTCCAAAGTTTCTATACTCAATCCAACTCAATTATCTGCACTTCATTTTCGTATTGAGATAGCGCCTCCGTCAGGCGGCTTAAGTGAGTATCTGTAATGAACACCTGCCCGGTATTTTTCCGGCATACATATTCCAAAAGATTTTTGATTCTCTTTTCATCCAATTTTTCAAATACATCATCCAGCAATAAGATGGGTGGGGATTTTTTGACAACTTTTAATATGTCAAACTCGGCCAGCTTGCAGGCAAACAGTAAACTTTTTCTTTGCCCCTGGGAAGCGATCGCCTTAAAAATATTTTCATTGAGAGAAAAAATGAGATCATCTTTATGAATACCGGTATTGGTTCTTTGTGTGAGCCTGTCGCGCTGGCGTGACGCAATCAGCAAGTCCTCAAATTTATTTTCATTAAGCAGGCTGTTGTATTCTATATTAACGATCTCCTTGTTGCCTGAAATGTGTTGATAAAATTGTTGTATGGAGGGAAAAAGTTTTTGTGTGAATTCCTTTCTTACACGGTGGATATAATTTCCTGCCTTCACCAATTGCATATCTAATATGTCTAAAAGAGAAAAATCGAAAATACTTTTTAATGCTTCATTCTTCAAAAAACTATTTCGTTGCGCCAGTACTTTGCTGTATATGATCAATTCCTGCAGGTATTGGGCATCTACCTGGCTAATAAGCGTGTCTATGAACTTTCTTCTTTCCTCACTTCCGCCGGTGATCATTGCAATATCATCGGGGGCAATTACCACGCATGGAAACTTACCAATATGATGAGAGAATTTTTCATAAGGAACTTCATCGAGATAGAATTCTTTTTTTAACGAAGAGCGATAAATGCATAAGATCTTTTGAGATAGGCCGACATCAAATTCTTCCTTTAAATCCCCTTCCAATCTGAATCCTTCTCCTCCAAAATGAATATTTAAAACATCTGATTTGGTGAAGTAACTTTTAGTAAAACAGAGATAGTTAATGGCATCAAGAAGGTTGGTCTTTCCTTTACCATTCAACCCGCAGATACCAATGATCCTTTCTGTAAACCGGAAAGTTTTGGAATCGTAATTCTTATAGCCTGTTAATGAAATTTTTGTAAAGAACATACTTGGGGCCGGTGTCGGATACCGGATTCTTGTTTCTTGCTTCTTGTTGCTTGTTTTCTACTCCTACATCATTCTTCTCAGATAATTTATCTGCCCAAGGTGATAATTCAAATGAGCTAATAAAAAGATAAGCATATTCAGGATGGAGAAAACTTCATCCCTGATCTTAATTGGAAAATCATTTTGCAAATCAGCGGATGATATTTTTGATAAAGTATTCCTTATCGTTCCCTTCAGATCATTTATATCTGCAATTAATTTTTCACGGGGAATATCTTTTAATGAAAATTCTTCATCACGGTTACGCACATAACCCGTGTTGCCTAAAGTTGTCCCAATAAAATGATTCAGATTTCCAACCAGGTGTAATGCTAAATTGCCTGCTGAATTAAGAATGCCTTCTTTTATTTTCCAGATGTCGTCCCCGTTTTTAAACAAACTAATTTCTGTAATTATCTTGTCAAGGTCTCTTTCAAAAAAAGCGATAATATTCATATTTTTAACTTTGAGATGTTTAAAATATCAGGTGGCTCAATAATTATTGGAGATGGTTCTTATGAATATTAATATGAATAATATTCTTAAAAACAGTTTTCCATTTTTGCCAACTGGTGTTCTTGTAAAAGTACATAAAACGCGCTTTATTTAATTCTTGTTAAGATAGAAAACATTATCGGTTTCATTATTATATTTGCGTCTATGACTATAGAATTACTTAAAGATTTGAGAGACCGGTTGATGGTTTTGAGGAGGTTTCTTTGACGTGGATAACCGCGAACAAAAGATCAATAACAATAAACAGCTTTCTCTTTCACCTGGTTTTTGGGAAAACAGCCAACGTGCTACTTCTGTTTTGAAATCCATAAAGCTTGATGAATACTGGCTCAACTTGTACAATGACGTGAAAACCAACCTTGAAGATTTTTCGGTTCTTTTTGATTTTTGGAAAGAAGGAGAGGCAACTGAAGAAGAAGTGAAGGATGCTTTTGACGTGGCGGTAAAGTCAATTGAAGAAGCGGAATTTAAAAGTACTTTAAATAAGCCTGAAGATGAGATGCCTGCTATTCTTCAGATCAACAGTGGCGCCGGCGGCACAGAAAGCCAGGATTGGGCGGAAATGCTTTTACGCATGTACCGCATGTACGGCGAAAAGCAAGGCTGGAGCGTAACAGAGCTTGACTACCAGGATGGAGATGGAGCCGGCATTAAAAGCGCTACTTTGCAGTTTGACGGCCCGTTTGCTTATGGATTTTTAAAAGCAGAAAGTGGAGTACATCGGCTGGTGCGCATTTCTCCGTTTGACAGCAACGCACGCAGGCATACCAGTTTTGCAAGCGTATATGTGTATCCGTTGATTGACGATACCATCGAGATAAAAGTAAGCCCGGCAGATGTGGAATGGGCGTTTTTCAGAAGCGGTGGCAGCGGCGGACAAAATGTAAACAAAGTAGAAACAGCGGTGAGGCTTACCCACAAGCCATCAGGGATAATTGTAGAATGCCAGCAGGCGCGCACGCAAGGTGAGAACAGGGAGAAGGCAATGGCCATGTTAAAAAGCCGGTTGTATGAAGAAGAGATGCGCAAGCGGCAGGAAAAATTAGATAGTAACAATTCTTCAAAGAAAAAGATAGAGTGGGGTAGCCAGATACGCAGCTATGTTTTTCATCCCTATAAAATGATCAAGGATCATCGCACTGATTACGAGGTAGGGAACGTAGGCCCTGTAATGGATGGAGAGCTGGACGGCTTTATAAAAGCATATCTGATGCAAATGGAGAATGAAAAAATATGAAGATCAGTAAATTTTTAAAATAAAATAATTTGTCAAAACCCGAACCAATAAACCATTCCAATATCCCTGCCTGCCGGTAGGTAAGTATCGGGACTAATAAACCAATAAACCAATAAAAAGCCATGCCTTCCATTCTAATAATTGATGATGAAAGAGCCATAAGAAAAACCCTTGCTGAAATACTGGGATTTGAGGGATATAAAATTGATGAAGCATCTGATGGAGAAGAAGGCTTCAGAAAATTTAAAGAAAAAAATTATGACCTGGTTTTATGCGATATTAAGATGCCTAAATTAGATGGCATTGAATTTTTAGAAAAGGCAAAAGAGATCAATAGCGAAGTTCCTATCATTATCATCAGTGGCCACGGTAATATAGAGACTGCTGTGGAAGCCGTAAAAAAAGGCGCTTACGATTATATTTCAAAGCCTCCTGATCTGAACCGTATGCTTATTACCCTTCGTAATGCACTGGACAAGACTTCGCTGGTAGCTGAAACCAAAGTATTAAAACGCAAGGTGAGCAAGGTGCAGGAGATGGTTGGCGAATCGGAGCCTATAAAAAAAATAAAAGATACCATAGAAAAAATAGCCCCCACTGAAGCAAGAGTTTTGATCACTGGCGAAAACGGCGCGGGTAAAGAACTGGTGGCAAGATGGATCCATGAAAAAAGCCACCGGAACAAAGGAGCTATGGTAGAAGTGAATTGCGCAGCTATACCGGGTGAATTAATTGAAAGTGAATTATTCGGCCACGAAAAGGGGAGCTTTACTTCGGCGTTTAAACAGCGTATAGGAAAATTTGAGCAGGCCAGTGGCGGCACCCTGTTTCTTGATGAAATAGGTGATATGAGCCTGAATGCACAGGCTAAGGTGTTACGCGCTTTGCAGGAAGGAAAGATCACGCGCGTAGGTGCAGACAGAGACATTGTTGTAGATGTAAGAGTAATAGCGGCTACCAATAAAGATCTTTTAAAAGAAGTAGAGAATAAAAAGTTCAGGCTCGATCTTTATCATCGCCTTGGAGTTATTATTTTACACGTGCCCACATTGAATGAGCGCGCTTCGGATATTCCGTTGCTTGTAGATCATTTTCTTGGCGAGGTAGCTGCGGATTATGGACAGGCTAAGAAAGTGATTGATAAAAAGGCGCTCGATCTTTTACAAAAATATAAGTGGACCGGAAATGTACGTGAGTTGCGAAATGTAGTAGAGCGGCTGGTAATTCTCTCCGACAAGATCATTACTGCCGATGATGTTGAAAATTACGTGTTGCCCCGTAAATGATTGTTGCGAGGTTACATAAAAATATTTTTATCCTTTTTATCAATGAAGCATATTTACTGCATTAGTGGTTTTGCTGCAGATGAAAGAGTCTTTGCACATCTCAATTTTGGAGAGAATATCGTGCATTTTATTCCCTGGAAAATTCCTCAAAAAAATGAATCTATCACATCGTATGCGCATCGTATGCGAAAAGATATTGAGAGCGACAATCCCGTTTTAGTAGGGTTATCTTTTGGTGGTATGATAAGCATTGAAATTGCCAAAGAAATGGCGGTAGAGAAAATAATTTTGATCTCAAGTGTCAGCACTTTTCATGAAATGCCTTTGTACATGAAAGTAGCTGGTAAGCTACACCTGAATCATCTTGTTCCTTTACGCCCCTATTCTTTTCTTGAATGGTTGGAAAATTATATTCTTGGCGCACAAACACCTGAAGAAAAACAGTTGCTAAAAGAATACAGAAAGAATTTAAATTTTCAGTACAGTGATTGGGCGATTGACCAGGTTTTGAATTGGAAAAATGATTGGTACCCTTCAAATGTTATTCATATACATGGCAGTAAGGATCATATTTTCCCGGTTAAAAATGTTAAGGCAGATTATATAATCAGAGATGGCGGCCATTTAATGCTGATGACTAAGGCGGGAGAAGTCAATGAAATTTTGAAGAAGGTTGTATAGCCTGGGCTTTCAGCCTTGTGTTAAACTAATGATAACAATATCTGCACGATTTTTTGATAAGAATTTTAATATGGTACTTTTGTCACTATTAAAAAATTAGCTCATGGGTATAGGTTTACTTTTATTTATTATAGCATCTGTAGCTGTTCTTATTGGCCTGTATGGAATGTTTAAGAAAGCAGGAATGGCGCCCTGGAAGGGTTTAATTCCATTGTACAATACGTGGTGCATGGTAAATAAGATGGAAATAAATAAAGTCTGGTTTTTTCTGCAGTTGATTCCCATAGTAGGCCAGTTCATCACTATCTGGATATTTATAAAGTTTGTAGAGCATTTTGGCCGCTTCGGGCTTGGGCATCATTTTCTCACGGTTTTCTTTCCGTTCATATATTTTCCATACCTCGGCTTTTCCGATATGGAACGTTATGCAGGTATTTCCGTTGTAAAAAATTATAAAAAAGGCGCTATACGCGAATGGATAGATGCAGCAGTATTTGCTATCGTGGCTGCCACGCTTATCCGCACTTTTGTTTTTGAAGCTTATACCATTCCAACGCCATCAATGGAAAAAACCTTATTGGTAAACGATTTTTTGTTTGTAAGTAAATTCGCTTATGGCCCACGCCTCCCCAACACGCCATTGGCATTGCCTTTCATGCATCATACTATCATTGGCACTAACACTAAATCCTATGTTGAATGGATCCATATTCCTTACAAAAGATGGTTTCCAAGCCCTATAAAAAGAGAAGATGTAGTGGTATTTAATTTTCCTGTAAATGACACGCTGATCAATGATTATCAGCATGGCTCACAGGTTACTTATTACCAGGAAATACAAGGCAGGATGATGGCCGATCATATATCAGAAGAAGAAGCGAGGAAAAGAGTACTGGATCAATACAGCGATTTGATCATTACCAGGCCGGTGGATAAAAGAGAAAACTTTATTAAAAGATGCGTAGCCATAGCGGGAGATACGCTGCAGATCAGGAACAGGATCATTTATATAAATGGTGAGCCCCAGCCATTACCTCAGCATCACGAATTTAATTATCTCGTCACCACTTCCGGGGCACTTGATCCTGACAAGCTTAATGAAGCAGGCATCCAGGATAATCCGGATAACCCCAATCTTAACCAGGTAAATATGATTGGTACCAATTCTTATTCGATAGGGTTAAGTGATGGAGAGAAATTGGAATTAAAAATGTTCCCTAATGTAAAAAATATCGAACCCGTTCCTTTGGCTGAGTGGGATAAAAGCCCTTTCTTATTTCCGTATGAAGCAGGCAATGGCTGGACTGTGGATGATTATGGTCCCATGTGGGTTCCCAAAAAAGGAGCTGTTATTCAATTAACTCCTGAAAATGTAAGGAGGTATAAACGTTGTATATCTACTTATGAAGAAAATAAATTTGAAGAAAAGAATGGCCAATACCTCATTAATGGCCAGCCTGCTACTACTTATACATTTAAGATGAACTATTACTGGATGATGGGAGACAACCGCCATAATTCTTTGGATAGCCGTTATTGGGGCTTTGTTCCGGAAGACCATGTAGTAGGTAAAGCTTCTCTCATCTGGTTTAGTTATGGAGCCAATGGCATAAGATGGAGCAGGATGTTTCAGAAGATAAAATAACAAATGCTTTAGCCTTTTAATATTTTATCTTTTAAATACAGGCGCCTGTTGTTGAGTTACAGAAGGCGTGTTGCCATTGATAACAGGCCATCCATCAACCCAGCTAATTTTATCTATCATTAAAGTTCTTCTTGAGGCTCCGCTGGGCACTTTGGGATTTGATTTTAATATTCCATGATAAATAAACCAATCCGTTCCTGCATCGTCGGTTATTATCCTTGCGCAATGGCCTGGCCCCGCAACAATATCATTTCCTTTTATCAACAGAGTGCCGTTGCCTCTTGCTGTTAAATCATTTCCGTTTTTATCAAGATAAGGGCCACGAAGATTATCAGCCCTTCCTACACGGACATTATAATTGGAATTGGCGCCGGAACAACATCCGCCTTTTGAACCAAAGAAGTAATAATAATTTCCTTTTTTATGAATGATCACACCCTCAAAATCGCCTGCCGCTATTTTGAACGTGTTGTTCAGGTCTTTTACTTTTTTGCCATCATCAGTCAATTCTGTTCCATGAATACCTTGCCTCGCTGTGTTGGAATAGCTCCCAAAGAATAAATACTTTTTATGCCCATCCTCAATATAAAATGGATCTATCGTATTGGATAAGTTGATGTCGCTGGAAAAAAATAATTTTCCTAAATCGGTGTAAGGGCCGGCTGGTGTTGGCGATGTGGCAAGCCCTATTCCGGGATTAGGATCTGCCCAGATGGAATAGGAATAGTACAAATAATATTGTCCATTTACCTTTACCACGTCGGGCGCCCATAACCCACCCGCTTCTTTCCATTTGGGTTTAATATCAAAAGCATCTCTTTGATAAGTCCAGTTCACCAGATCCTTTGAGCGAAGCACTGCTATCAGGTGGCTGCCTTTTCCATCGCCCCAGTTATCCTGCGTACCGAACGCATAAAAGTAGCCATCATCTGCTTTTATTACCGAAGGATCAGCCAGCACAGGCTCAAAAACAGGATTGGTATAATGGGCGGTTCTTGTTTGTTCTGTTGGCGCGGAAACAGCCTTATTGGAGTTTTTATTACACTTGTTAACGAGTAGTGTTACAGCTATAAAAGAATACGCTATAGCTTTAATCATAAGATATGACTTTTGTTTTTTTAATGATTGAAATAATTTGATAGCAGGTATTAGGGTTCGTATATTTATTCTTAATGGATCCTGTCGCCGCGCACTTCCATACTTTGCATTAAGCCTGTTTCATAAGCAATCCATTCTTTCCATCTTTTTCTTACTGTGGCTTTTGGTAAATAAGTATCTGCAAGGTTAATGAATAAAGTATAATGCCCCGCTTCGCTTTCCATGAATTTCCGGTAAAAATTTCTTAAGTAAGCATCTTCCAGTCCTTCGCTTAATCGCTTGAAACGCTCACAGCTTCTTGCTTCTATCAATGCCATAGTTAGTAAGTGGTCTAAAAATCTTTCTTCGGGGCTTCCTCCTTTTTTCTGAAATTCAAGCAGCTTGTTGACATATACATCTTTGCGCTGCCTGCCCAGAGGTAAATTGCGTTTGTTCAGCTCCGTTAGTACCTGGCGAAAATGTCCCCACTCCTCTGTAACAATTGGAGCGAGCTCTTTTACGAGCAATTCTTTGTCGCTGTACTTTGATATAAGAGAGATACAGGTTGTAGCAGCTTTTTGCTCACACCAGGCATGATCTGTTAGTATTTCTGAAAGAGACATAGCAGCGAGATCCACCCAGCGCGGATCGCTGACCAACTGTAATCCTAAAATATTTTTAGTGTCTTGTGATAATGTTTCCATTGGCCAAAAATAGCTTAAATCCTTTGTCAGGCAATTGGCATATTGCCTAATTTCGCCGGATGAATGATCATTTCCTTGATAAAAAATTAGAGGATAGAAAACAGGCGGATGCTTTACGTTCGTTGGTTATCAATAAAGATCAAACTGATCTTGCTGATTTTTGCAGCAATGATTATTTGGGTATTGTAAAGAATAAATTGATTGAAAAGTTAATCCCCACAGGCCTTTTGCATGGAAGTACCGGCTCACGGCTGCTTTCAGGAAATTATGCTTTAATAGAAGAGACAGAAAAACAAATTGCAGATTTTCATGTTGCAGAAGCAGGCCTGATCTTTAATTCAGGATATGATGCCAATATGGGATTGTTAAGCTCGGTTCCCCAAAAAGGCGATACAATTATTTACGATCAGTTAAGCCATGCTTCATTACGCGACGGGATACGTTTATCATTTGCTTCTTCATTTTCTTTTCTCCATAATGATCTTGAAGATCTCAAAAAAAAATTATCTTCTTCGGATGCGGATCATCAAATATTTGTAGTGACCGAAAGTGTTTTTTCCATGGATGGCGATATAGCGCCACTTCGTGAAATAGCTGACCTGTGCGAAAAATACAATGCTGCATTAATTGTAGATGAAGCACATGCAACAGGTGTAGTCGGAACAAAAGGAGAAGGGCTGGTACAAAAAACAAATTTGGAGAAAAAATGTTTTGCACGCATTCACACGTTTGGCAAAGCATGTGGCGCGCATGGAGCTATTATTTTAGGATCACAGAAGTTAAAGCAATATCTTATTAATTTTTCACGGCAATTTATATACAGTACAGCTTTGCCGCCTATTACTATTAAGGCTATCTCGGCTTCTTATAAAATATTTCCTTCAATGGAAAAAGAAAGAGAGCATATTAAAAAATTGATCGGCGTTTTTAAAGAATCCGGTTCAAACTATAAAATATTATCCAGCGATACTCCTATTCAGATTGCAATCATTCCGGGAAATGATAAGGTGAAGAAGGTGGCTACAACATTCCGCGAAAATAACATTGACATAAGAGCCATTCTTTATCCAACTGTTCCCAGGGGCCAGGAAAGATTGAGAATTGTATTGCACGCTTTTAATACTGAGGAAGAAGTGAAGGAAGTAATAAAAATATTAAGTAGTGCTTATTGAGCTGTTGTTAGCAGAGTGTCAAATGGATACATTTAAATAGGTACATTTGAATTTTACTATGTCAACGCAACTTATCATAAAAGATAAAATTGAAATAGAAAAGCTTATAAAGGTTACTTCTTTTAAAAAGGAGATACGAAAAACAAATCCGCATAAGCATAAGAATTATTTTGAAATCATTTATTTGTCATGTGGTAGCGGGTATCATTACATTGACCTGAACAAATATATGATCTCTCCCCCGGTAATGTTTTTTGTAAGGCAGGAGCAAGTGCATTATTGGGACATTACAACGGAACCGGACGGCTATGTGATAATCATCCGGAAATCATTTGTTGAAAAGAGCCTTGATAGCGAACTAAAATCACTTATTACTAAGATCAGTAGTGAATGTTGTTTGCAATTATCGAATACGAATACTATTGATAAATTACTGGAATTGCTTGTAGCTGAGAATGAGGCAAATGATGAAAACTCTTTTCATATCACAGAAGGTTTACTCAAATCTCTGTTGGCTAAAGTATTGCAGGTGTCAGAGCCTGTTGTACATAATAAAGGCCACGAATCAGATCTGTTCCAGTCTTTTATTCAACAGTTAAGTTCCGGCAATGGCATAAAAAATAAAGTAGCTTATTACGCTGCAAAACTAAATACTACGCCGCAAAACATAAATATTGCCTGCCAAAAGAGTATTCAAAAACCAGCTAAAGATGTGTTGGATGGATTCGTTTTAAATGAAGCGAAAAGGTTGTTGTTATACACCAACAAAACAGTTTCAGAAATTTCTTTTGCGCTTGAATTTAGTGATCCTTCCCACTTCGTGAAATATTTTAAAAAGATTGTGGGCAGCACGCCACGTTCTTTTCGTAAAGATAGTTGGTGATACCACACTATTTTCATTTATACCATAATATTTTCATTCTATTGTATGAAATTTGTAGTTGCAGAATGAAGTCTTTATGAGACGGATAATAAAAAAAACAGATAATGTCCCGGCATTGATCATTCGTTTGGTAGTGGGATTGATTTTTCTTTCTGAAGGTTTGCAAAAATATATAACACCGGAAATATTGGGTACAGGCAGGTTTGCTAAAATTGGTTTCAGCAATCCTGCATTCTGGGCTTATTCCGTTGGCTCATTTGAAATAGTATGTGGGATACTTATATTATTTGGTTTGATGATCCGCCTTGCGGCAGTTCCTTTATTAGTGATCATGGTGGTCGCTTTTATTACCACTAAAATTCCGGTACTTATCCATAAAGGTTTCTGGCCCTTTGCACATGAGTACAGGACTGATTTCGCGATGACCTTGCTTTTAATCTGTCTCCTGGTTTATGGAAATACTGATAAGCCAATGAACAAAAAATTTTCTCACTCTTAAACTATTATAATGAAACAGAAAATCAACAAAACGTTACCATCTAACCGAAGGGATTTTGTAAAGAAGAGTTTATTAATTTCTGTTGCAGGTGTGAGCGGTATAGGGTTATTGGCAGGTTGTAAAGAGGAGAATGAAGAAGGAGAAGGACAGGAAGTATCGCCACCTGAAGATCTAATGCAGGAACATGGCTTACTGAAAAGAGTGTTGCTGATCTATGATCATTGCCGGATGCAGCTTGTGAATAAAATACAGTTCCCCGAAGAAGCTATTAAAAACAGCGCCAATATCATCAGGACATTCGTGGAAGATTATCATGAGAAACAGGAAGAAAATTATTTATTTCCCCGTTTCAGAAAAGCGAATCAATTGACCGGATTAGTTGATGTATTGTATCAGCAACATCAGGCTGGCAGAAGAGTAACAGATGAGATCATGCAATTAAGCGGCAAAAGCAACAGGACAGATACAGAAACCCAAAAGCTCATTCAACTGCTGTATGCATTTAATACGATGTATAACCCACACGAAGCAAGGGAAGACACTGTATTATTTCCTGCGTTTAGAAAAATTGTATCAAAGCATGAATACGATAGCCTGGGAGAGGAATTCGAGAACAATGAACACAAGCTTTTTGGGAATGATGGCTTTGAAACAATGGTGAATAAGGTGGCGGATATTGAAAAGTCTTTAGGCATTTACGAGCTATCCCAGTTTACACCACAGATATAATTTTATTTTGGTTCATTATTATAAACTTTATTATAAACTTTAAAAATAAAAATCATGACAAACGAAAGCACAAGTAATCCTTTGGAACACACTTCCAATATAAAGAAAGAATTTAGGAAACTTATTGATCATTTGCGCCAGGATATTTCTAAAATGGAAGACTCTTCTGCAAAGGCTTTGTTTGAAGTATCGGCGGAAGTGCTTATCGGATTGGAAAAGGCTTTTACCGATTATGAACAAAAAAATGAGGCTGCCTGGAAAAAGTAATTTATTTTCAAATGTCAAAGAGGTTGCCATGCATCATAAAAGCAATCGCTTCAACTTATTATCTTTATTAATTGCAACGTGTTTTTATGAAGTATTGCTATGCTTGTATATCTTTTGTTCTTAGTGCGGTTTGCGCATTTGGCCAATCATCATCTATACTTGAAAAACTTATAGAGCAATCAAACCATTATTATGCAGCAAACAAAGCGGCTTCTTTCCGTACACTTGCGGCTGAGGCACAGGCTGCGGTTATCAGAAATGAATACAAACCAAAGATAGAGGCAGCTTACCAGTTGAACTATGCAACTTATAACAACATCACGGGAATGGTTTTCCCTTCTTTCATTACACCTATAAGCGGCCCGCCTGCAATAAGCAATTCTTACAACGGCGTATTTGGCAGTGCAGCAGCTTTGCTGGCAAAATGGGATATTGTAACATTCGGGTATCAAAGATCTTTATTGAAACAAGCTGAAAGCCAGGCCAATTCTTCTAAAGCAAAGGAGTTGTTACAAGAGTTCAGGCAGAATGTACAGCTAAGCAGTATTTACCTGGATTGGCTGCTTGCCAACAGGTTGATGAGAGTTTACCAAAATAATTTGAACCGGGTTGATACTGCATTACAGTTGTCTAACGCCCTTACAAAAAAAGGATTGCGCCCCGGCACTGATAGCGCTTCATGGAGCTCTGAATATGCCAAAGCGAAAGTGCTGCTGAAAGAGCAGGAGAAATCCGCTAAAATTTTATTTATACAACTGCAGCAATTTATTGGATCAGATACAAACCTTGTAGCCTCAGATACAGCATTGCTCACCAGGCTTCCCGGCCTTTCACAGGAAAATAGCGCATTGCAAAACCCGGAATTGCAAGCGCTTCAGCAGGAAATGGAAAGCCAAAAAAGCAGGATAGCTGTGTTGAGGCAATCAAAGAAACCATTACTCTCTTTGTATGCGACAGGTTATGCCAGAGGCTCCGGAGTGGAAGCGGCGAATGATATAAAAACGTTTCAGGGTTTATATTTTCAGCGATACAACTATGGAGTCGGGGCACAATTATCAGTTCCTTTGTTTGAAGGTGCAAGAGTAAAGGTGAAAATCAGCCAGCAACAACAATTGGTTAATGCGGCCTCTGAAGATTTCAAACTGATGCAATGGCAGCTACAGAAAGAAACAGAAGAAGCGGATACGACGTTACAAAAAGCAATCGGTATTGTCTCGCTTATGCAATCACAGCAACGATCAGCAAATTTTTTATTTAATGCGGTTAGCGCAAGATATAAAGCCGGGTTGGTTAGCTATGCTGATGTAGTGTTGGCTCAACAACAATTAATACAGTCAGAGAACGATGTAGAAAAATCGAAATGGGAAGTATGGAAAGCATTGTTATATAAGGCATCTGTATCAGGCGATTTAACTTTTTTTACAAAACAGTTCCGGTAGGCTTTATTCCTGTCAACAACTCACATGCACCCAAAATCATTACAAATAATTAAATGAAATTAGTAAACCTTATATATGCCTCGCTGAGAAAGCCTGTTTCAGTAGTAGTGGCGCTTATGGCAATTGTCTTCTTTTCCATCATGGCAATTAAAAAAATGCCTGTTGATATATTTCCCAAAGTAGGCACCCCCACTATTTACGTAGCGCAAACTTATGGTGGTCTTAGCCCGGAGCAGATGGAGGGATTTGTTACTTCATATTATGAATACCATTTTTTGTATGTAACAGGCATCAAAGCGGTTGATAGCAAAAGCGTTCAGGGCGTTGCATTGCTTAAGCTTACTTTTTATGAAGGCACAGACATGAGCCAGGCAATGAGTGAAGTCATCTCTATGGTGAACCGTGCGCGTGCTTTTATGCCACCCGGAACAGTTGCACCCTTCGTCACCCGTTTTGATGCAGGCAGCGTACCGGTTGGCCAATTGGTGTTTAGCAGCAGCAGCCGCTCATTGGGTGAAATACAGGATCTTGCTTTATTTAAAGTTCGCCCTATGTTTTCCACTTTACCCGGGGTTTCTGCGCCTCCACCTTTTGGCGGTAACCAGCGTACAGTGGTCATCCATGCAGACCCTGACAAGCTGCGCAGTTATACTATTTCTCCTGATGACCTGGTAACGGCATTAGCCAAAGGCAATACCATTGCGCCGGCAGGTAACCTTCGGGTAGGCGATCAGTTGCTGATCACACCGCAAAATACAGTAGTACAAAATATCAGCGAACTGGAAAATATTCCTATTTATGCAAAGAACGGTGCAACAGTGTATGTGAAAGATGTAGCAACAGTTGAAAATGGTACCGATATAACAAGTGGTTACGCTCTTATCAATGGAAAAAGAAGCGTTTACATTCCTGTAACGAAAAGAGCTGACGCGGCAACATGGGACGTTGTAAAAAGAATAAAAGCCGCCTTACCCGACATGCAGGCCGCTATTCCGCCAGATATTAAAGTAAGCTACGAATTTGACCAAAGCGGATATGTAATAAACTCTTTAAGAAGCTTGATAACAGAAGGCTTATTAGGCGCTATCCTGACAGGCTTAATGGTACTATTATTTCTTAAAGATAAAAGAAGCGCCTTGATCGTAGTAATGACCATTCCTTTAGCGCTGTTGTCGGCTGTTATTTGTTTGTACCTGTTTGGACAAACAATTAATATTATGACGTTAGGTGGTTTGGCATTGGCAATAGGCATATTGGTAGATGAAGCAACCGTTACTATTGAGAATATTCACCGGCATTTTGAGACACGCCAACCTAAAGCAAAAGCAATTTTAGATGCCTGTAAAGAAATCGCACTTCCTAAATTTTTGATCCTGCTTTGTATCCTCGCTGTTTTTGTACCTGCTTTCTTTATGTCGGGCATTCCCAAAGCCATGTTTGTTCCTTTAACGCTTGCCGTCGGATTGGCAATGATTGCGTCGTTCCTGCTGTCTCAAACTTTTGTTCCTGTGGTAAGTAACTGGATGCTGAAAGATAACTATGCAGTACATACTTCAGAAAGATGGAAGCGGTTTCAAAAAGGTTATATTCAAAAGGTAAATAGCGTGATTAATAAAAGGAAATGGTTAGCGCCCTTGTATTTGATCGCTTCGGTTGCCCTTGCATTTATCTTTTATCAATTCACCGGGAAAGAAATTTTCCCTAAAGTAAATGCGGGACAATTCCAGGTTCGTTTACGGCTGCCTGCCGGTACACGGCTGGAACGAACCGAAGATGCAACCAAAGAAGTATTAGCTATGATTGATACTTTGGCTGGTAAAAAAAATGTTGCTATCACATCCGCATTTCTTGGCGTTCAGGGCAGCAGCTATCCTGTCAATGTTATTCATTTATGGACAAGTGGCCCCAATGAGGCGGTAATAAAAGTTCGTTTTACAGAAAATGCAGCTATAGGCCTCGAAAATTTCAAAGAAGAGTTGCGTAAAAAAGTAGATAAAGAACTCCCTAAGGCGAAGCTATCATTTGAGCCTGCTGATCTGGTTGATCAGGTAATGAGCCAGGGCTCGCCCACACCAATTGAAATAGTAGTGCAAGGTAAGAACCTGAAGCAGGGAAAGGACTATGCAGACCGTTTAGTACAAAAACTCCAGGCGATACCTTATATGCGCGATGTACAATTGGGCGCTCCGGTGAGTTATCCGGCTTTGCAAATTGATTACGACCGCATCCGCACCGGCCAGTTAGGACTAACCATTGACCAGGTAAGTAAATCAGCAATTGCCGCCACAGCCAGTAGCCGTTTTACACAGCCAAATTTTTGGTTAGACAGGTCAGCAGGTAATGCCTACCAGGTACAGGTTGAAATTCCACAATACCAAATGAATCAACCAGAGGATGTGGCGAATATTCCCATAGATACCAAACAGGAAAGACAGGTGTACCTCCGTGATGTTGCGACCTTAAAAAATGTAAATACAGTTGGCGAATATGACCGCATTAACCAGCAACGATACATAACCGTTACAGCCAACTTGCACCATAAGTCTATAGGTGCTGCAACAATGGATGTGGACAAGGCTATCAAAAGTTTAGACAACTTACCAACGGGTATGAAAATTTACCAGCGTGGCCAAACAGAAATTTTCAATTCAACTTTCGGTGAATTACAGAATGGTATTTTGCTGGCAATCATCGTTATCTTACTGCTTCTGGCTGCTAATTTTCAGTCCTTTCCGTTATCGCTCACCGTTGTTTCTACTATTCCTGCTGTAATAGCAGGTTCATTGTTCTTATTGTTTTTAACAGGCAAAACGCTGAACATACAATCCTTTATGGGCTGCATCATGGCTATTGGCGTGTCGGTTGCCAACGCGATCTTATTTGTAACCAATGCAGAAAATTATAGAAAGCAATTAATGGATAATTCTGCTGTGCTTGGAATAGCAGACCGCGTTCGCCCTATTTTGATGACCAGTTGCGCAATGATTGCAGGAATGATACCAATGTCTTTAGGACTGGGAGAAGGTGGCGATCAAATCTCTCCTCTCAGTATAGCCGTAATAGGCGGCTTGCTGTTTTCCACTATCAGCAGCCTGCTCATTTTGCCTGCCGTATATCAGTCATTAAGCGGCCGGAAAAAATTTAAAACCGTATCCTTGTTGCCCGAAGAGAATTAATAAAAAATAATTATGAAAATATCATTCCTTAAACCACTCCCGTTTTTATTAGTTGTGATCATTTTCCAAAGTTGCGGAAATGAAAGCACAACATCGCCTGCGCCGGTTGCCGAAGTAAAAACCTATGAAACAATAATTGCGCAGACAGCGCCAATTATCAAGACCTTGCAGTTGAACGGTGAGTTATTACCTTATGAAAAAGCAAGCATCATTTCAAAGGTGAATGGTTACGTAAAAAAGGTTTTAGTAGATATCGGGCAGCAGGTTGGCAAAGGCCAGACACTTGCTATCGTAGATGCGCCTGAAATGAATTACCAGATTGCGGAAGCCAATAGCAAAACAAAAATTGCCCAGTCAAAATTAGAAGCAACGAAATCAAACTATGATCGCCTGGTAGAGGCTTCTTCAACTCCCGGCGCTGTGGCGGCAAACGAGTTAGACCAGGCAAAAAGCGAGATGGATGCCGATATGCAATCGTATAATGCTGCGGTAGCTGCAAAAAATAGCTTTAGCGCAATGGGTGGTTATCTTGTAATAAAAGCTCCTTTCAGCGGAATAGTTACCAGCAGGGCAGTCAATAGCGGCGATTATGTGAATAGCAATGGCAATGATCTTATGTTTGAAGTAGAAGATATAAAATCGCTTCGCTTGCAGGTTCCCGTTCCTGAAACCTATATTGCTTCCGTCCTTCCTAATGATTCGGCAACCTTTACTGTGTTGTCATATCCCGGCATTTCTTTTCCTGCAAAATTGGTAAGAAAATCAGGTGCGCTTGCGAGTAATACCCGCAGTGAAACCTGGGAATTTGAAATAACGAATACGGACAAGAGATTAAAATCCGGAATGTTTGCAGAAATGCAATTACCATTAGAAAGGCCGCAACAAGGTATATTATTACCCAATTCAGCTTTTGTTACTACACAGGAAAGACAATTTGTTATCCGGGTAAATAATGGTAAAGCTGAATGGGTAGATGTAAAAAAAGGCTTTGGATTGCCCGACAAAACAGAAGTATTAGGCTCCATCCAGCCCGGAGATAAGATTATTAAGAATGCCAATGAAGAAATTAAGGATGGAAGTGCGGTAACGACAAAGTAGGAAGAATGTAGGAAGCTTCTAATAAACATTCATAATTTTTTACTGTTTTTTTGCATGGCTTTGTATTTCCAGCGTGAGCAATATTTTATTTCTTATTTAGAAATCCAAAATAGTTTTTATCACAGCAAGATGTATCTCACTTCTCTTCTGCTTTAATTGGTAAGATAATTGTATAACAAGTTTTAGTAAAGAATTTTTGTGGATCGAAGCGTTTATGTTATTATCGTAAAATTTGTACTTTACCACTTTGTGTCAATGTCAGGCAATTAAATAACCCAATAATAAATCAAATCAGTTAATCTTAAAAATTACAACAATGAAAATTAAAACGAGCAGGCAATTGGCCTTTGCATTACTTTTTGCATCTTCTGTTTTTATGGCGTGCAACGGATCTTCAGATACTAAAGATAACAGTAGTGATTCCGCCATAGTTACGCATTCAGATTCTGTGCAGCATAATAGCAATGCAACCCATGCACACGCGGCGATAAGCGGTACTTATACCGATACAACAGTTGAAGGATCTGCATCCTTCGATCAAATGGATGGTAAAGTAAAAATGGTCTTAGATCTTACTATTCCTTCCAAGGCCAATAAAAGCGTAGCGGTACATTTACATGAGCATGGCGATTGCGGCGACATGGGTAAAGGAGCTCATGGCCATTGGAATCCTACCAATAAGCAGCATGGCAAATGGGGGTCATCAAGCTTTCACTCCGGCGATATAGGTAATGTAAAATTAGATGGACAGGGCAAAGGATCACTTACTCTTGAAACAGACCTTTGGAGCATTGGGGGCGACAGCACCACTAATATTTTGAACAGGGCAGTCATTGTTCATGGCGGAGTTGATGATTACGTTTCACAACCTGCTGGTAACGCGGGCGACAGAATTGGCTGCGGGGTGATTCAATAATAATTGCAATCGTACTTTTTAAAAATATAAATAAAAAAATACAGGACAGGCTTGTGTAAATCACGAGCCTGTTCTTGTATTATGAAGTAATCTGTTATTTTTATTTCAGATTGTTCCAATATTTTGAATTCCTATAAAGAATGCTTAAAGAATTAAAAGATTAATAACACGGGCAACAGGCTCCCTATTAAAATACTATTTTATGAAAAATAAGATTGAGGATATCGTCTTTACAAAAGACAAATCACAAAGAGCAAAAAAAGAGCAGGTGATCAAAAATCTTATTCAGGATCCCGCTGAAAAAGAAAAGATTGTAAAAGAGTTCCAGGAAGCGCTTGATAACTCTGGTAAGCGAATTGAATTTATCCGGCAGCAGATTGACCTAAAATTAAAACTACAGGAAGTTTCCGAAATTATATCGCTTTCCTATATAGCAAAAAATTATTTTAATAAGACACGACAATGGCTATATCAGCGTATTAATGGCAATGTTGTCGATGGTAAAAAAAGAGAGTTTACCAATGAGCAAATAAAAACACTCAATTTCGCTTTAAAAGATATTAGCAAAAAGATTGGTTCGTTATCCGTTTAGTTGGGTTAATTATTATAACACCCGCCGTAGAACCAGTTGTGGTATTTCTTTGCTCTTTACTGATTTCCGGGCAAATATATTTCCAGGAAGTTCCTGCCTAATCTTTTAAAGGTGTCTTTATTCGTATTATATCTAAATTCCTTATTTTACATCTTTAAAACTGTTCATGAAAATAATTCCCTTTATTTTTTTTGGAATCATCACGACAGGCTTAATCGTAATGCTGAATTCATCTTTGGTACTTCCTGCTCCTTTGGGAAAATTATTAAGTCCTCAGAATGGCTTATGGCAAAATGCAGAACCGGCAGACCAGGATTATTCTGCACAGCTAAAGTTTCCTCAATTAAAAGGAAAAGTAAAAGTTTACTTTGATGAGAGGCTGGTTCCTCATGTATTTGCAGAAGACGAAAATGATGCTTTTTTTGTGCAAGGCTATCTTCACGCAAAATTTCGTTTGTGGCAAATGGAGTTCCAGGTGCGGGCTGCTGCAGGCAGGCTGAGTGAAGTAATCGGTGACAAGGCAATTGAATATGACCGCAACCAGAGAAGATTGGGAATGGTTTATGGCGCAGAAAATTCTTTAAGAGAAATTGAAAAAGACCCGGAAACACTTACTGAGTGTGATAATTATACAGAGGGCGTAAACGCTTATATAGAAAGCCTTACTGAAAACTCATTACCTGTAGAATATAAATTGTTAGGCTATCAACCTGAAAAATGGACGAATTTGAAATCGGCCCTTTTTCTGAAATACATGGCTTTAGAACTTGCAGGTTATGAAAGAGATTTTGAAATGACCAATGCAAGATCCATTTTTTCTTCTGCTGATTTTGATAAAATATATCCCATTATAATGGATTCTTTGGATCCTATTGTTCCTAAAGGCACCCTATTTCCACAAGCCGGTATTACATTACAAATCCCGGTATCGGCCGATTCGCTTTATTTTAACCATAAAGATTCTGTTGTCATTAATACGCAAAAACCTAACCCCGATAATGGAAGTAATAACTGGGCTGTAAGCGGGCAAAAGACAAAGAGCGGTTCGCCCATTTTATGTAATGATCCACATCTTGGTTTGAATCTTCCTTCCATCTGGTATGAAATGCAGATCAGCACTCCAACGTACAATGCTTATGGCGCTACCTTTCCGGGCGCTCCTTCTGTTATTATTGGGTTCAATGATAGTTGTGCTTTTGGCTTTACCAATGCTATGCGCGATGTGCGGGATTATTATGAAATAAAATTTAAAGACCAAACCCGAACGGAATACTGGTTTGATAGTGCATGGCAGCCAACTACTTTCAGGATTGAAGACATTAAAATAAAAGGCCATCCGGATTATTTAGACACGGTGGCTTATACCAATATTGGCCCGGTGATGTATGACAGGACTTTTAGTGGCGGAAGAAGTACCAATGAAAAAAATTATGCAGTAAGATGGAAAGCGCATGACGCAAGTAATGAATTAAAAATGTTTACGCTGCTAAATAAAGCGAAGAATTATGACGATTACCTGGAAGCTATAAAATATTTACACACTCCTGGTCAGAACTGCATTTTTGCATGTAAAAATGGTGATATTGCGATCTGGGACCAGGGCGAATTTCCGGCAAAATGGTACAGGCAAGGAGATTTTATAATGCCTGGTACAGACAGCGCTTATTTGTGGCAGGGAATGATTCCGCAGGAAGAGAACCCGCACCAGGTGAATCCGGAGAGAGGTTTTGTGAGCAGCGCCAATCAGTTGCCTGCCGATACTGCTTATCCCTATTATCTCGGCGGTAAGTATCCTCCTTATCGCGGATTGGAAATTAATAAGCGATTGGAAACAATGAATGACATTACTCCACAGGATATGATGGAATTGCAAACTGACAATTATAATATTTTTGGAGAAATGGCGCTTCCTGTTTTGGTAAATAATATGGACGTGGGTAAGCTTACTCCCCAGGAAAAAAAATATTTTGATATTCTTAAAAACTGGGATTGCAGGAATGATCCTGCTTCAAAAGGAGCCACTTTATTTGTGGTAACCTGGGATAGCCTGGAAACAGCAGTTTGGCAAGACGAATTTTTAAAATCGGGCATGGAATTATTATGGCCATCAGAAAGCGCTTTATTGGATGCTATTCATAAATATCCAGGCTTTACCTATTTTGATAATGTGAATACCCGTAAGATAGAGACTTTAACCGATGATGTAACCATAGCTTTTAAAAGAGCGGCCTCTGTAATAAGAAAAGCAGATGAAGAGGGAAGGATAGAGTGGGCAAAATACAAGGACACCAAAGTATTGCACCTGGCGCGGCTGGATGCGTTTAGCCGGCTGCATTTACCTATTGGTGGCGGTACACATACGATCAACGCAGCTAATGAGCAGCATGGGCCGAGCTGGCGAATGATCGTTTCTTTAACACCGCAAACAGAGGCGTATGGTATTTATCCTGGGGGACAGAGCGGTAACCCCGGAAGCAGATTTTATGACGATTTTGTAGATAACTGGGCAGCAGGAAAATATTATTCTTTATGGGTAATGAAGGCATCTGAGATAAATGATCAAAGAATAAAATGGACAATGTCGTTTAATTGACAATTAGCTGTCGGCACCGAAGGTCAGACAGCGAACTTGTGATTCAAAATATAAAGCAATCTGGCACAAACTTAATTTTTTATTTCTTCTGCAATGAAATTTATCGCATCCTTACTTCTTATTTTACTTTTAAGTTTTTTAACCTGTTTATATTTTCCATGGTGGAGCATTGCTATTGTTGCCTTCATTGTTTCTGTACTTATTCCACAAAAGCCTGGCGCTTCTTTTCTTTGCGGATTCATAGCGCTTTTTTTATTATGGGGTTTTCTCAGCTACTGGATCAGCGCTAACAATGAGCATGTATTGGCCCACCGGGTCTCTTTGTTAATTTTAAAAAATGACAGTCCTTTGTTGCTGATTATAATCACTGCATTGATAGGGGCGTTGGTGGGCGGCCTGGCTGCGCTGACCGGTAGTTTCCTCCGGTCAAAATAAAAAGGGAATTATTTTGGCTAACAAAGGCTTTATCTGTCATTTGTTAACCTGGAAATGAATATCATTGTATTGCGGCCTTAAACACCTTATACTTATGCAAAAATTGCTTTTGTTTTTCCTGGTACTTTATTCATCTTCTTTAACAGCGCAAAAAATAGAAGGCACCGTAAGAGATACCGAAGGCAATGTTTTACCCTTTGCATCCATATTGGTTAAAGGAACAGCAAAGGGTGTTACAGCCAACAATAGCGGCACATTCAGCATCAGCCTTCCTCCCGGAAATTATACCTTGGAGTGCCGTTACGTAGGTTACTCATCACAGGAAAGATCAATTGACCTTGGGGCAACTAACAAAACCATAAATTTTATTTTATCTGTTCAGAGGCTCGCTCTAAAAGAAATTATTATTAAGGACGGTGGTGAAGATCCTGCCTACGACATCATTCGTAAAGCAATCAACAAGAGGCCCTACTATGATCAGCAGGTAAAAGAATTTGAAGCGCAGGTTTATACAAAAGGCCTTATCCGGTTGCTTGATTTTCCTGATAAAATATTAGGGCGAAAAATTCTGGAGGAAGATAAAAGCCAGGCGGGTATTGATTCTTCCGGTAAAGGGATCATCTATTTATCTGAATCGGTTACTAAGGTTTCCATGCGGCAACCGGATAATTTTAAATTGGAAGTAATATCCAGCAGGGTAAGCGGCAGCAACGGATTTGGATTTGATTTCCCTGCTTTTATTAGTTTCTATAAAAACAATGTCAACATCTTTTCTACTCAACTCAATCCGCGCGGGTTCATTTCTCCTATTGCTGATGGCGCGTTGAATTTTTATAAATATAAATTCCTTGGAAGTTTTTTTGAAGGGGGTAATGAAGTGAATGTGATCAAAGTAATTCCCCGCAGAGATTATGAGCCGTTATTTTCAGGCATCATCAACATTACTGAAAATGATTGGCGGATTTTTAGTTGTGACCTTACACTTACTAAAAGATCTCAATTGGAAGTTTTAGATACGCTTAGGATATCGCAGATACATGTGCCGGTTGATAATGATGTATGGAGGGTTAAGAGCCAGGTATTACATTTCAGGCTTGATCAATTTAAAGTAAAGGCATCTGGTAACTTTGTAAATGTTTATTCTAACTATGATCTGCATCCTGTCTTTTCTAAGAAATTTTTCGATCGTGTACTGATCAAATATGATACTGGTGTAAATAAGAAGCCGCATTCTTATTGGGATAACATAAGGCCTGTGACACTTGAGCCCGAAGAAATAAAAGACTACCGGATAAAAGACAGCGCTTTTGAGGCAAGAAAGGAGGCTGTTGAAAGAGATATTGATTCATTGAGAAAAAAAGAGGATCACATAAAAGTTATCCAGGTTTTTTGGTCAGGTGTTGACCATACTCATTATGGCCATAAGGATAACTATCAAATCCATTTTGACCCTCTTTTAAAAACTTTACAATACAATACTGTGGAAGGATTGGTCATTAATCCTTCTCTTATGCTTTCAAAACAAATTCGCCAGTCAGATACTAAAGTGACCTTTATTGCAGACGCCAGGTATGGCTTTAATAACCGCCACATCAATCCATGGGTGGGGTTCGTGTTCAATAGTAACGATTCCTTTGATTTGGATAAAAAATTTAACCGGCGATCTTTTTTTATTGCAGGAGGTAAGCGGGTAAGCCAGTTCTTTAAAGAAAGCGACATAACAGGATTAGGTAATAGTGTCGGAACCCTTTTGTATGGGCGTAATACCATGAAGATATATGAAAATTATTTTGTCAAAACAGGCTTTACTAAACATTGGGAGAGTGGAATAAAATTTTTAATTGAAGGCGAATATGAATACAGGCTGCCCATAGAAAATACTACTGACTTTATTTTAAATAAAAAATGGCTTTCAAGATTGACTCCTAATTATCCTGTTGAGATCTTATCTGCGCAATTTTCTCAACACCAGGCAGCGCTTGTTCATTCTTCTATAAGCATCACACCGGGGCAGCGTTATATTCAATTTCCCCGATCGAAGTTTGCGGTTGGTTCTGTCTTTCCAACCTTTACCTTAGGCTATACCAAGGGGCTTAAAAATATACTGGGAAGTGATGTAGATTACGATAAATGGGCTTTTAATATATTAGGCAATGCCAATTTAAGAATGGCAGGTTCTATAAAATATAATATTACCACGGGAGGATTTTTGAATAACAGGTCTGTTTTTGCGCAGGATTATAAACATTTTTATGCAAGCTTTTCTCACATTGCAGGGGAATATGTAAAATCATTGCAAACGTCATCCGATTATCAATTTAGCAATGCATCTTCGTTTTATACTGAATTTCTTTTTGAGCATCATTCTAATGGCTTACTTACTAACAAAATTCCTTTGCTGAAAAAATGGAACTGGAATTTGGTAGAGGGAGCCAATGTGATTTTTATTGATCCAAAAACAAAATATACTGAGCTATTTGTAGGGTTGGAGAATATTTTTAAAATGATAAGAATAGACGTGGTAGCAGGTTTTCAAAATGGTTCTAAGCCTATATATACTTATCGCATTGGCTTTGGAGGCCTGTTAGGCGATGCTTTGAACACACAAAGATTTAGCAGGAATAAAAAGATAATTGATGTGTGGTAGATGTAAAGTTTCGTGATTTAGGAGTTTTAATTCTTCTTGTTCATGGATGATCGAACTTTCTTAACAAAGGATTCCGGCACACCGGCAAAGTTTGCAATTTCCGACATAGTGAACTTTCTGGTGTTGATTAGATTTTGAACAATTTGTTCTTTGCCTTTCTCGAAGCCTTTTTCAATGCCTTTTTCAAAGCCTTCCTTTCTACCTTCTTTTCTGCCTTTTTCGATGTATATATCCAGTGTATTCATAACGTCTGTTTTTATCGGATCTGGTAACGAATTTAATATTTTTTCTCTCAACCTGCCCCTGCTGTATAAATAAATGATAAAACCTTTTGTTAATCCTTTTGGCCCTTCAGATGCCAGCACGAATAACTCTGTTGCATTCCGCTCTATCCACTCCTTTTCCTGGCTATGTTTCAAGGCTAAGAATGAGGCAGCAAGAAACTTGTTATTTAATGCTTCAATCTCACTATCGCTTAACCTACCCAAGTCGTTGTAAATATACTCAAATGAAGGTAAAAATTGTTCCCATTTCTTGTCAAGGCCTTCAAAAAGATTGGTCAATGTCCGGTATTGCCATGTTGCTTTACCATGATAAAGTAATACGGGAATCACAAGGGACAACGGTTCTTTATTTTGTATCTGTTTTTGTAAAGCAGAAAAAATGTAGCCCCCAATTTGGACAGGCGTGTATTTATCCGGATGGCTTTTATGTTCTATCAGCAGGCTTACTTTTATGCTACCTTTCCCACCCTTTAGTCCGCAGGAATAAATAATATCAGATAGGGTCTTCTTTAGTTCATCGGACAAATAGGTGCCTGGTAACTGTTCCAATTTTGAAAAATCCAATCGCTCTCTTACAAAATCCGGCAGGTAATTTTTAAAATACTCCACCGCTATTTCCTTGTTGGAAAGTATATTCCTGATAAAATCATCGTGCGATGGAAGGCTTTCATTCATGTACTAAAAATATGATATTGTAATGATTTAAGTAAAATCAAATTGAACTAATAAATAATTAGAGTTAAAAATTGTATCAGAGTTTCAGCCTTGTTTCCTGCATTGGCATTATCTTATTACCTTTGCCGTCCTAAAAAAATGAAGAGCAAATAAAGATGGCCGACCTTACTATTTTTGATCCGAATTCAGTAGGCAATTCAAATAATGGAATCTTCGGGCTTCCCTTTACTGAGGAAGATGCAAAGCTTGTTTTATTACCTGTTCCGTGGGAAGTGAGTGTGAGCTATAAAGCAGGAACTGCAAGAGCTGCCGAGCATATCTGCAAAGCCAGCCTGCAGGTGGATCTTGCTGATGATGATTTCATGGACGGATGGAAGCATGGCATATTTATGCGGGAATTGGATAAGAACATTCTTGTCAAGAGCGATTACCTGCGCAAAGAAGCAGAGCTATACATTAAGTATATTAGTGAAGGAGAAATAGTTTCGGACAGCAAGTTCATGTGTAAAGTATCGAGAGAGATCAATGAAGGAAGCGAGTTTCTGAATCAATGGGTATATGAACAAACGAAAGAATTACTGGATGCAGGAAAATTAGTAGGTCTGGTAGGAGGAGATCACAGTACTCCTTTGGGTTTTTATAAGGCTATTGCAGAGAAGCATGGCGAGTTTGGCATTTTACAGATAGATGCACATTGTGATCTTCGCAAGGCGTATGAAAATTTTAAATATTCTCATGCATCCATTATGTACAATGCGCTGGAGGAAATTCCTCAATTAATAAAATTAGTGCAGATGGGTACTAGAGATTATTCAATAAGTGAAGTAGATTATATTAATAATAGTAAAGGCCGTGTGATTACTTATTTTGATAAAGGCATTAAAGAGCGCGGCTACGAAGGAGAGACATGGCAGCAAATAGTAAAAGAAATTGTACCTCATCTTCCGCAAAAGGTATATATCAGTTTTGATATTGATGGCCTTGATCCCAAACTATGCCCTAATACAGGAACACCTGTACAGGGTGGCTTTGAAACCCAGCAGTTATATTATTTATTTAGAAAAATAATAGATAGTGGCCGTTGGCTTATTGGCTTCGATCTCAATGAAGTTGGCATTAGTGCCAATGAGTGGGATGAGAATGTAGGGGCGCGCGTTTTATTTAAATTATGCAATCTGATGATTGCTTCAAATGAAAAGCATGCAACAGTTTGAAATAATACTTAAGAATGATAAAGTAAAGTTGTATCGTACTATAGCGAAAATATTTTTGGTGTTAAATTTTACAGCCTTTATCTTCTTATTATTTTATGAACCTTACCGCTATTCATCAATAGCTTTTCTTATTGCCTTCCTGCTTTACCTGCTTTTAAGGCAGTATCTTTTCAGGAAAGGCCATGTCAATAATATTTTGGACGAGTTTGTTTTCTTTATTCCTGCAGCAGGATGGTTAGGCATGCATAACTTTGTGATTGGTATTGGTTGCGTAGTGATGGGGCTTTTATATAAATTATCTTTACAGGAAATAAAATTTGTTTTTGGGCATGAAAATATAATAAAGGTAAATTTTCCAAAAAAAATATTAGACTGGAACTTGCTTAATAATGTTATTCTCAAAGACAATATTCTTACTCTTGATTTTAAGAACAATAAGTTGCTACAGGCAGAAATTGAAAAAAATGGCATTAATGAAATTGACTTTAATTCATTTGCAAAGCTGCGAATAAATAAGACAAATATTCCGGTGGTACCAATCAATACCGGGTCAAAACCAGATCAATGAAACACTCGCCTTTTCTGTTATATTCGGATGGAAACGGAAATATTTTCGAAGATACATCGCTTTATGTGTGCGGCAGAAGCGGCTGGGATGCACTCCCTGTGGAGAATGAAGAATGGATACAACTTCCTGATGGCGGACAACTGTATGAATTGCCCAACCGGCGTGGTATCGGATTAGATGTAAGAACCGGCGAAATGCGCTTATGTGAAAAAGGCTGGGCCGTCGCGGCTTTTATTCCGCCAGCTTTTACGGGCACTTATCTTGCTGCTTACGAAACACTTCCCGGAGCGGAAACGCTGCCTTTGTTTTGCTATACAGCGGCCGGATGGTATGGTGAAAAATTTTACGTTACCGCAGTAAGAATAGAAAATGATATCCGGCAGGAAAGTTCAGGTTTCGATGAACAAAAAATTGAAGGAAATGTAAAAGAATTTTTATCTGCGTATAACCATAACCGTTTGGTGCAACATCTGGCTAACAATTGTTGCCTTACCTATCATTGCCCCGCTGCCAGAAATTATTTTATGGGTAGATGGGAATGTCCTGTGCCCAGTTCGCCGGCTTGTAATGCAAATTGCATAGGCTGTATTTCATTTCAGCCACAGGAAGAAAGTATTGTTTCCACACAAGATCGTTTGATGTTTAAGCCTACGGCTGAAGAAATAATTGAATATACAGTTCCTCATCTTGAAACAGCGCCATTTCCAATTGTTAGTTTTGGCCAGGGTTGCGAAGGCGAGCCATTATTAATGTGGAAAGTTATCAAAGAATCAATCCTGGAAATAAGAAAGCATACACACAAAGGCAGCATTAATATCAATACCAACGGAAGTAACCCTAAGGCTGTGAAAGCCTTATGCGAAGCGGGTTTAAATAGTATCCGGGTAAGTACCAACTCTGCACGCGAAAGTATATACACGCCTTATTATCGTCCGAATAATTATCAGTTCAGTGATATTATTGAAAGCCTGAAAGTAGTTAATAGTTTTGGCGGATGGACCAGCATTAACTATTTTGTTTTTCCGGGAATGACCGACAGTGTAGCCGAATACGAAGCGTTAAGAAAGTTAATAAAGGATACAGGGCTGAAGATGATCCAATGGCGAAATTTTAATATTGACCCCGACTGGTATTTAGGAAAAATAGGAATTACAGATACAGGCGAGTGTATTGGCATTCGCCAGATGATGGATTTATTACGTGAAGAATTCCCTGATTTGAAATTCGGATATTTTAATCCTTCGATTGAAAGGATCAAGGGTGATTTTGATATGGATTATGCGAAGATATAATGGTATAATTTTTTGTTGCTGATATAAAAAAAGCTGCCTCTTGGATGAGGCAGCTTTCTGATTTTTTATTCTGTTAAGAAACAGATCCGTTTGTAATAAACTTGATCTGAACTTTATCAGCATCTTGTGTAGCATCCGGTATTCCTAATAAAAGGATAGTATATACTTTACCTTTTTCTACTGTTATGCTTCTTGTTGCAGAGATGTTAGTACCATTAGAAACTACGATTGTGATTTCTCCCGGAGTAATACCTTCAAAACCGGATACATGTTTATAAGAAGCCGCTTCATCCACCACATTGGTTCCGGAAGAGGCAATAGCTACCATCGGTTGAGATGAATCAGGGATGGCATTAATATATCTCACAAAAGCCTGTCCTGTAGAATCCGGAATAGTATCAAGGTGATCATCTACTATTACCGTATTATAATTTCCATTGGCGCCTACCGCAAAAGCAGAATAATATTTATCCGGTTCAAATTGCTGCGTTACTTCTGTGATAGTAGAATCTCCGTGAACATCATAGAGGCCCAGGTTGCGGTTACCTGTATATACAGAAATATAATTCCCTGAATAGCTGGTATAATCAAGCGGGACATTAGTGATAAGCCGGTCCGACAACATAAATCCCACTGCAGAATGATTAGGTATAAGATTAAAAACCATTAATCCTGAAGCAGGAGTTTTAGGAGTATCCACATCTTTTTTACAAGCAGAAAATAATAGAGCCAATCCTAATCCTGACATTAGTATCAGCAAATTTTTTTGTTTTACATAGTTCAACATTTTTTTCATGGGGTTTAATTTTTTTGTACGGTTAACAATTCGGATTCTGTTAGGAACTGAAAAAACTATGCCATTGAAGTCTAACAAAAGATTAATTATGGCTATTAAAATTTCTTTAACAGGGCGTTAATTTCTTAAAGACAAATCAAGTAGGGTACTTTATGGATGGATTTTATCTGAATAATTTTTACGAAACCGATAAATAATTTTATGAGCGGTATGGATTTGGGGCGCTGATAAGATTTTTACGTTTCTTTTATTTTTACCTTGCACCCCGGATTAATCATATAAGTATTTATTATTTTAATGATTTTTATAGTTAATTGAATGATTAAATTCTATAGAGAACAGGGTACAATGATTTTTAAAAGAGCTAAGAAAGAATGGATCATAGAGATATAAAAAAAAGTGGCAGTGCAGGCAAAGTTTTATTTTTTTTATTGTTATTGTTTTTGCCCGGGTTAATTTTTTCTCAACAGCATGCTGGCGATTCTTCATTATTGGGCAAGGCAACATTAAAAGAATGTATTCAATATGCCATCCGGCACAACCCGGATTTGCAAAACGCGAAGATCAACGAAGATATCACCGAAACAATCATAAAAAGCAAATTGGCTGATTGGTATCCACAGGTAAATTTTACTTATAGCCTTCAACACAATTTTCAATTACCTACTTTAAATTTCAATGGCAACCTTTCACATTCAGGTACACACAATACTTCGGGTGCACAATTGGGGCTTACTCAAAATATTTTCAACAGGGACGCATTACTCGCAACCCGCACCTCAAAAGATGTAAGGCTTTTATCCGGGCAAAATACAGAAGATCGGAAAATAAACCTGGCTGTTTTAATAAGCAAAGCATTTTATGATTTAATTCTCACTCAACAACAATTAAAGGTAATTGAGGAAGATATGGTGCGGATCAATCAAAGCCTTAAAGATGCCTACTATCAATACCAGAGCGGTATTGTAGATAAGACAGATTATAAAAGAGCTACCATTGCTTTGAATAATGCAAAGGCGCAAAAAAAGTTTGGTGAAGAAAATTTAAAATCCAAATATGCCTACCTGTTTGAATTAATGGGTTATCCCGGTTCCGGTAGTTTTGATTTAGTATATGATACAGCACAAATGGAAAGTGAGATTTATATTGACACTTCTTTAAATATTAACTATAATAACAGGATAGAGATACAGCAATTGGAAACTCAAAAAAAGCTACAGGAATATAACCTGCAGTATTATAAATGGAGTTTCTTGCCTAATGTCTATGCATTTGGAAATTACAATCTTAATTTTTTAAACAATCAATTTTCAAAGTTATACAGCCGGTCTTATCCTAACTCGTTTGCCGGAATTACACTTTCTATACCGATCTTCCAGGGCGGAAAAAGATTGGAGCAGATAAAGCAGGCTCAGTTCCAGATTACCCAGGCGCAAAATGATATTAAAAGTTTTGAAAACAAGATCAATACCCAATATGAAAATGCATTGGCTGATTATAAAGGAAATCTCTTCAATTATCTGAGCCTTAAAGAAAATCTTTCATTAGCCGATGAAGTATATGAGGTAATCCGTTTGCAATACCGTTCGGGAGTGAAAGCCTATTTGGATGTGATCACTGCCGAATCGGATTTGCGGACAGCACAAATTAATTATTACAATGCTCTTTACCAGGTATTATCCAGCAAAATAGATGTATCACAGGCATTGGGCAATATCAGTTATTAAATCAATGAGGATGAAATTTATATACCATTTGCTTTTTTTATTCATTGCAGCTTTTGTTTTGCCTGCATGTAATAACAATAAGAACCAGCAACAGCAAGGGCCTCCGCCCGCTGTGCCGGTGACTATTACACAAGTTATTTCTACTAAAGCTGTATATTACGATGAATACCCCGGAACGGTTACTGCGCTTAACGAAATAAAACTAACACCACAGGTAAGCGGTTATATTACGGGTATTTATTTTAAAGATGGGCAGCAGGTAAAAAAAGGCCAGCATTTATATTCGATAGACGCACAAATTTATACAGCCAATTATGATCAGGCCATTGCTAACCTGCAGGTACAGGAAGCCAATCTTGTAAAAGCCCAGAAAGACGCAGATCGTTACCAGGAGCTTGAAAAACATGACGCTATTGCCAAACAACAGGTGGATTATGCCAATGCAATCCTGGAAGCTACCAAAAAACAAGTGGAAGCCGCCAAGGCCAACGTGGCGAGCTTGCACTCCAATGTGCAGTTTGCAAATATCTATGCTCCTTTTACAGGAACCATAGGCATTTCACAGGTGAAGCAGGGAACAGCCGTGGTGGCAGGGCAAACAATTTTAAATACTATTTCTACCAATAATCCTATTGCTGTTGATTTTACCGTAAGCCAAAAAGATATTTATCACTTCAGTGAATTAAAACAAAACAATGATCTGAAGGATTCCATTTTTACACTTTCCTTTGGTGGAGATATCTATCCTTATCCTGGTAACATTAGTTTTATAGACAGGGCGGTAGATCCGCAGACAGGCACCATAAAGACAAGACTGATCTTTCCTAATGATAAGGACATGCTTAAGCCGGGAATGAATACTACGGTTCGTGTGAAAAACAGGGCTGCTGATGAAGCTACCATAATCCCTTATAAAGCTGTTACTGAATTATTGGGTGAATTTTTTGTGTATGTGGTGGGAGATAGCTCGAAGGTTACAGAGCAGAAAATATACCTTGGTAAGCAACTTGGCGATAGTGTAATTGTAACACAGGGATTAAAAGCAGGAGAAAAAATAGTCGTGCAGGGAGTTCAGAACCTGCATGAAGGCTCTGTAATTTCTATTGACAAATAGAGTGTGTGATAGTCGAAAATTTTAATAATGATCGCAGAAACATTTATAAAGCGCCCGGTTACTGCTATTGTAATTTCGATTGTGATTGTATTGGTAGGGATCATATCATTAATCAATTTACCGGTTTCACAATACCCTAATATCTCTCCTCCTACGGTTGCTGTAACCGCTAATTTTCTTGGCGCTGATGCGCAAACTGTAGAGCAAACAACAACAACCCCGTTAGAAACGCAGATCAATGGCTCGCCCGGGATGGCTTATATTTCCAGCACCAGCGCTTCTACCGGCCAAAGCAGTATTAATGTAGTTTTCGATATTGGTACAGATGTAGATATTGCTTCTATTGATGTGCAAAACCGTGTGAATGTTGCTCTTCCATCTTTGCCCAATGAGGTGAAGCGTTTGGGAGTTACCGTGCTTAAGCGCAATCCAAGCCCTCTGATGATCATTTCTTTCTATTCACCGAATGAAACTCACAATTCCAGCTTTGTAGGTAATTATGTGAACATTCATATACAGGATGCATTAAAACGAGTACCCGGTGTTGCAGAGATTGTATCGAGAGGCGATGATTTTAGTATGCGCATCTGGCTGAAACCCGAAAAGCTGGCTTCCTTTGGAATTGTTCCTGCTGATGTAGCAAACGCCATTCGGGAGCAGAATCTTGCAATTGCTCCCGGAACCGTAGGATCGGTTCCACAACCTGCTGAGCAAAGCTTTGAATACAGTGTTCTTACCAATAGCCGTATCAACACAGTAGATCAGTTTGAAAATATAATAGTACGTTCGGATCCTGCAACAGGAAATATTATCTATCTAAAAGATGTTGCCAGGGTTGAATTAGGAAAGTTCAGCTACGGCCACAATTCTACATTAAATGGCCGTTCTACAACCTATCTCCTCATATATCAATCCCCGGATGCCAATACTCTGGAAACTTATGATGGAGTCTTAAAAACGCTGGAAGAGCTAAGGAAAACTTTCCCGGCCGATATAGATTTTATGATAGCGCTTGAAACCGCCTCGGTAATCAGGGCCTCTATCAAAGAAGTAGTACTCACACTTCTCGAAGCACTTATGCTGGTTACATTAGTAGTATTTTTATTTCTTCAAAACTGGCGCGCTACCTTGATTCCTTTATTGGCTATACCGGTTTCCCTGATCGGTACGTTTACTTTCTTTATCATTTTTGGTTTTACTATTAATACGCTTACTTTATTTGCTTTTGTATTGGCCATTGGAATAGTAGTGGACGATGCGATCATTGTAGTGGAAGCTACACAGCATTATATTGATCATTATAATTTATCGCCTAAAGAAGCTACCCGAAGGGCTATGCGCGACATATCGGGGCCGGTGATAGCTATTGCTTTGATCCTCGCAGCAGTGTTTGTACCTGTAGGATTTATCCCGGGTATTGTGGGTAAATTATATCAGCAATTTGCTATTACTATAGCAGTATCTGTAATCATTTCGGCCTTTGTTGCGCTTTCTCTTACGCCTGCCTTATGTTCTCTTATGCTCAAACATTCCAAAGATGAAAAAGCAAAAAGAAATGTGATGGACAGGTTCTTTGCTTCCTTTAATGAATGGTTCAGCAGGTTGACCGGCTCCTATACGCGGGGTGTAGCATTCTGGATCAAAAAAACTCCGTATGTCCTTGTTCTTTTGGTAGTAATATTTGTAGGTTTATTTTATCTCTTCAAAACGAAGCCGACAGGATTTATACCTGCTGAAGATGAAGGCCGCCTGATGGCAACTTATGAAATGCCGGAAGCCACTTCTTCTGAACGAAGCTTTACTGTACTAAAGGAGGTTGTATCAAGAATACAAACCATACCGGAAATTGGAATTGTTCTTGGGCTTGTTGGATTCAATACCATAGATGGTTCCCGTAAGCCCAATGTGGGTACCTTATGGATTTCATTAAATCCATGGCATCAGCGGGAAGGAAAAGGCCAGAGCGCCCAGGATATCATGGAAAAAATTAAGCAAAAAACCAATGATCTTAAGGAAGCAAAAGTGCTGGCTATATCGCCTCCTGCTGTACCAGGGCTTGGCAAAACTTCAGGATTTACTTTTGAATTGGAACAAACTACCAGTATTGATGATATTCATCAGTTCAATAAGGTTGCAACCGATTTTATTGCTCGTTTAAATGAGCGGCCGGAAATAGGTTCTGCATTTACCTTTTTTAAATCAAATACGCCAGGCTACCAGGTGGATGTAGATAGAGCGAAGGCCAAGCAGCTTGGCATACCTGTTTCGGATGTATATAATACGATGTCAACTTTATTAGGCAGCAGTTATATCAATGATTTCAATTTATACGGCCGCAATTTCAGGGTGGTTACGCAGGCGGATAGCTCCTACCGCTCGTCAACCGATGAACTGGGAAAATATTATGTACGAAACAACCGGGGAGATATGATTCCCTTAGGTTCTTTGATTACTTCAAAGGTAATTGAAAGCCCTACGTTAATTCCTCATTATAATGTAAACAGGTCGGTAGAAATTAATGGAAGCGCCAAACCCGGTTATAGTAGCGGGCAGGCAATAGCTGCGCTGAAAGAAACTGCTGCAAAATATTTACCTGCGGGTTATAGTTATGAATTTTCCGGAATGAGCAGGGAAGAAATAAAAGCAGGAAATAAGACGGGTATGATCTTCGCTATATCTCTTGCATTTGTTTTTCTTTTTCTCGCGGCGTTGTATGAAAGTTGGTCGGTTCCGTTTTCGGTTCTTTTTGCCGTACCAATCGGGGCATTAGGTTCAATTATTGCTTTATCTCTTTTGCCTAAACTTACCAATAATATTTATGCGCAGATAGGATTGATCACGCTTATTGGCCTCTCGGCAAAAAACGCGATTCTTATCGTAGAGTTTGCAAAGGAAAGAGTAGATAGCGGAATGGAATTAATTAAAGCAACTATTGCGTCAGTGAAATTACGCCTAAGGCCTATTATTATGACATCCTTTGCTTTTATACTTGGCGTATTGCCTTTGGCCTTTGCAACGGGCGCCGCTGCAGAATCACGTAAAACAATAGGATGGACGGTGGTAGGTGGAATGCTTAGTGCAACCTCTCTTGCCATATTTGTTGTCCCGGTTTTATTTGTATTGATTACCCGGTTTGCTTATGGGAAGAAGATCCGTATGAAGGAAAACAAATTGTAAAATTGAGAATAAGAACTTTTGGAAGATGCAGGAAACAAAATGTGATTAGGCCTTGTGGCCTTTAAAACCAAAAGTTGTATACTCATTAAAAAGGTTAATAATGATTGCAGAAACATTTATAAAACGTCCGGTTACAGCAATTGTAATTTCGATCGTAATAGTATTGGTGGGGATTATATCATTGCTTAATTTACCTGTAGCTCAATATCCCAACATCTCTCCCCCAACAGTCGCAGTGTCGGGTAATTTTATCGGAGCAGATGCCCAAACGGTGGAACAAACTACCACTACGCCGATAGAAACACAGATCAATGGATCTCCCGGTATGACTTATCTTTCAAGCAACAGTACTTCCAGCGGGCAAAGCAGCATTAATGTAGTGTTTGATATAGGCACCGATGTAGATATCGCTTCTGTAGATGTACAAAACCGTGTGAATGTTGCTCTTCCTACATTGCCTGATGAAGTAAAGCGATTAGGCATTACTGTACTTAAACGTAATCCAAGCCCATTGGTAATCCTCGCATTCTATTCTCCAAACGGCACGCATGGATCAGGATTTATAGGCAATTATGTAAACATTCATATTCAGGATCAGCTAAAGCGCGTGCCGGGTGTAGGTGATATACAATCGCATGGAGATGACTTCAGTATGCGCATCTGGCTCAACCCTGAAAAGCTTGCTGCACTTGACCTTACCCCTGCTGATGTAGCTGCCGCCATTAATGACCAGAACCTGGAGATTGCCCCTGGAACAATAGGAGCTGTACCTCAATCCACCAAACAAAGTTTTGAATATAGTGTAATAACCAACAGCCGTATCAATACGGTAGAGCAATTCAGGAATATAGTAGTACGGTCCAACCCTGCAACAGGCAATATTATTTATATGAAAGATATCGCCAGAGTTGAGTTGGGTAAATTTAATTACGGGCATAATTCTACCGTGAACGGGCAACCTGCCACTTACCTTATTTTATATCAATCGCCTGAAGCCAATACTTTAGAGACGTACGAAGGTATCATAAACGCACTTAAGGAAATGAAAAAAACATTTCCAAATGATTTGGATTACCTGATACCCTTTGAAACAGTATCGGTAGTGCAGGCTTCCATCAAAGAAGTGATCGTTACACTTCTTGAAGCGCTTGCGCTTGTGATACTGGTAGTATTTTTATTTTTACAAAACTGGAGAGCTACCTTAATACCTGTGCTGGCGATACCTGTGTCTTTGATAGGAACCTTTACCTTCTTTACTATTTTCGGCTTTACCATTAATACGCTTACGCTGTTTGCTTTTGTATTGGCTATAGGAATTGTGGTGGATGATGCGATCATTGTGGTAGAGGCTACACAACATTATATAGACCGGTATAATCTGTCACCAAAAGAAGCAGCGCGAAGAGCCATGAAAGACATATCAGGCCCGGTAATAGCCATTGCTTTGATATTAGCAGCCGTATTTGTGCCGGTAGGTTTTATTCCCGGGATAGTAGGAAGATTGTACCAGCAATTTGCGATCACTATAGCTGTATCTGTTATTATTTCAGCCTTTGTTGCGTTATCGCTTACGCCGGCATTATGTTCTATTATGCTAAAACATTCCAAAGATGAAAAAGCAAAAATGAACATCATGGAAAAATTCTTTGCGGCGTTTAATGAGCGATTCAGAAGGATCACTAATTCTTATACAAGAGGTGTTGCCTTGTGGATAAGAAAAACTCCTTATGTGCTGGTTCTTCTGGTAGTAATATTTGTGGGATTATATTTTCTTTTCGAAAATAAGCCAACAGGATTTATTCCGCCTGAAGATGAAGGCCGCTTAATGGTAACTTATGAAATGCCTGAAGCTACTTCTACAGACAGAAGCTTTAATATGATGAAGCGAATAGTTGACAGCATACAGTCTATACCAGAGGTAGGAGTTGTCGGAGGTCTTGCAGGCTTTAATATCATCAGTGGTTCCAATAAATCAAATGTAGGAACACTGTGGCTTTCATTAAAGCCGTGGCATCAGCGGGAAGGCAAAGGCCAGGATGCCCAGAGCATTATGGCAAAAATTCAGCAGAAGACAGCAGACCTTAAAGAGGCCAAAGTGTTAGCGATTTCTCCTCCTGCCGTTCCAGGCCTGGGGCGTACTTCCGGTTTTACTTTTGAGTTGGAGCAAACTACAAGCACTGATGATATTCAACAGTTCAACCAGGTGGCTAAAAATTTTATTGCAGAAGTAAATAAACGCCCTGAAATTGGCTCTGCATTTACCTTCTTTACATCCAATACGCCAAGCTACCAGGTAGATGTAGATCGCATAAAGGCAAAACAATTGGGGGTAAATGTTTCAGATGTATTTGCTACCATGTCCACATTATTGGGAAGCACTTACATCAATGATTTTAATTTATATGGAAGGAACTTTAGAGTAGTAACACAAGCCGATAGTACTTTTCGCTCTTCTTTAAGCGAATTGGGGAAATATTATGTAAGAAACAGCGAAAGAAATATGATTCCTCTAAGCTCATTAATTACTTCGAAAGTTACCGAAAGCCCTACAGCTATTTCACATTATAATGTAAACCGGTCCATAGAAATTAATGGTAGCGCTAAACCCGGCTATAGCAGCGGCCAGGCGATAAAAGCTTTGGAAGAAACTGCTGCAAAATACTTGCCTGCCGGCTATGGCTACGAGTTTTCAGGAATGAGCAGGGAAGAGATCAACGCTGGTAATAAAACAGGAATGATCTTCGCCATTTCTATCGTATTTGTATTCCTCTTTCTGGCAGCGTTATATGAAAGCTGGTCGGTACCTTTCTCAGTTTTATTTGCCGTGCCGATCGGCGCGTTAGGCTCTATCATTACACTGAGTTTTTTCCCAAATCTTACCAATAATATTTATGCGCAGATCGGGCTGATCACGCTGATTGGGCTTGCTGCGAAGAATGCCATCCTGATAGTAGAATATGCAAAAGAAAGAGTAGATAGCGGCATAGACCTGATGAAAGCAACGATAGCGGCTGTGAGATTGCGTTTGCGCCCGATCGTAATGACCTCATTTGCTTTTATACTTGGCGTATTGCCATTGGCATTTGCAACAGGCGCTGCGGCAGAATCCCGTAAAACCATTGGCTGGACTGTATTTGGCGGAATGCTGGCCGCAACGTCTCTTGCCATATTTGTGGTACCGGTATTGTTTGTATTGATCACCCGTATGGCTTATGGAAAGAAAAAACTGAATGAATTAAAAGCAAATTACAATCCTGAAGAACACCGGGAATTTGAGGAAGATGAGATATAGTTGAACCTTTGGTAATAAACTCTTTTAAAGTTTTGGTAGCCCAGATGCGGAATTGAGTAGCCTGTTGTGAATTAACACGATAGCCAACTGCTATGATGGCATCAAGAATATAAAAATCGACATTTCTTGTAACCTCCCGACTACCTTCTTGTTGAACTATCCGGAATTTCCGGATAGTTGAATTTTGCGAAAGTTCACCCGTCTCAAAAATATTCTTTAAATGCTCGTTTACTGTTCTTACATCCACACCAAATAATTCTGCCATCCTTTTCTGGCTTAGCCAAAAAGTTTCGTCTTCAAAAATCACTTCTACTTTTACATTGTCTTGCGGTGTGGAATAAAATATGATTTGATTATTTTACATTATTATACTGTGCAAGGGGTAAATTCGTGAGTTTTTTAGGTGCGGATCGGAACGCGATAGCGGTCTGAACCATTAGCTTGGAAAATCGTTCAGGTCGCCAAAGAAAGCGCCCCGACCGGATAAAATTATTCACTGTTTTGTTCCTTGTGCAGTATATCTTAAAATTAAAGCAACAGTTTAAAATACTTTTAAGAATAAAAGCTTTAGTAAAGCAAAGTACTAAAAATTGAAAATAATGAAGTGCAATAAACTTTTGGTATAAACTGTGAGTTTTATCAGATTTAAAACTACAAGCAGATCATCATCGTATTAATGTAACCGTCCCTTTTTTGAAAATTATTTTTCCCAGATAATCTTCGCCTTCTGCCATCCATACAAATACTCCGGCGTCTTGCGGGTTGCCATTGATCGTTCCGTCCCATCCTTTCTTTTGAACGTTAGTGGAGAATACAAGTTGCCCTAACCTGTTGTAAACTTTAAAAAATTTCAATGATTTCATTCCAATCAAAATTGGCCGGAAAATATCATTCAATCCATCACCATTAGGAGTAAAAGCGTCTGGCACATAAAAATCAGGCAACACTTTATATACATTTATATCTATGGTATCATTGGCTGTGCATCCTGCAACGCTGGTAACCTGCAAAATATATCGCTGGCCATTAGCTAATACGGCAACAGGATTTGAAACATTAGGATTATTCAGCCCTTTTGGTGGCGACCATAAGAAAAAATCACCGCCGGTTCCGTTTAATTGTAATGGCTGGTTTACTACTATGGAAGTGTCTCTCGGCCCTGCATCGGCTACTAATTTTTCCACGATGATGGTGACAGAATCATAAGTTGGCTTTGGGCACCCAAGCACATCTTTTACCTCTACTACATAACGTATAGATTCCTGTGGCGAAGAAATGGGATCAGGTATGTAGCTGTTGTTTAAAAAAATCGCCGGAGACCAGGAATAGATGCTGCCGCCACTTGCGCTTAACTGATAGCTTTCAGGAAAGCAGATAGTAGTATCATTACCGGCATTTGCTTTCGGATAAGGAATCACATTTACCGTGATGTCTCCTTCCCTGCTACATTTGCCAATGCTTGCGACTACATGGTACCGGGTATTTCCCAGGGGAAAAACCGATGGATACTTTGCTGTATTATCCACAATAGAATTAGAAGGAGTCCATACATAATGAAGCCCGTCGCTGTTAATATTTAATGTAGCAGTATCTGTAAGGCAAATAGTAGTATCATTTTTTAAGCTTAAGGATGCGTTGTTTACCACGTTTACCATTACAGAATCGGTGGCAATGCAGCCACGGCTTTCGACTAAAGTGGCAAAATACTTTGTAGGTACATCAGGGCTTATTAACGGAGTGAAGCTATGTTGATTATTGATGTTATAGTTGGGAGTCCAGGTAATTGTTCCATTTCCTATTGATGTCAATTGTAAAGTATCAATGCTACACATTAGCGTATCATTGCTTACAAAAAGATCCGGTTGTGCTTTTATGCTGATCGTATCAGCAATTGTTTTTTTGCACCCTTTGGTGCTTGTTATAGTTAGCTGTATCGGGTATTTCCCCGGAAGTTCATAAGTATAGCCTGGGTTGGAGAGATGCGACGTATCGGCAAGTGTTGCAGGATCGCCAAAATTCCATGTCCATTCATTTATAGTTCCATATTTTATAGTGGACCGGTCGGAAAAAAATATGGGAGAGTTAATACATTCTCCGTCTGTATTAAAAGCCGGCTGAAAGCCCGGATAAATGTTTAGTATCTGTGTGGTAGAATCAGAACATTGATCGCCGCGGTTCACAACCAGTTTATAAATATATTGGCCACTATCAGAATATACATGCGTAGGGCTCTTTAACGTAGAAGTGTCTAAGTTACCTGTGGCGGGATCGCCAAATTCCCAGTAAAATGTACGGTTTAAAGGAGATTCATCGTCATTCTTAAAAGCTACATTAAAGCTATCGCATATTACAGGCCTGGGGGTCAACTTGGCGCCTGCAAAATCACAATCAGTGACATTCAGAATAAAATCTTTTCTGTGATCGTTAAGCAGGACGCCGTTTCTATATGAAAGAACTTTTACACAAAGAACATATTTTCCTACGTCCGGGGCGGTTCCGCTTATATACCCTGTCTTCGGATCAATGGTAGCCTGTGCGCCTAAAGGAAAAGAAACGCTGAAACCATTTATATAAGTTACTGGTGAGTAAGGAGGCGGCGCGGGATTTCCATTTTGAGCATCTTTGAATATTCCGCCATTATATGCTCCTGCAAAGGAATAGACTAATGAATCGCTGTCCTTATCAGTTGCATTAAATTGTAAAGTAAATGGTTTGTTGCCGCAAATGGCATCTATGCTGGTTGCAAATTCGGGGGAGTTATCGGCAAAAGACGCAGGAGCAATGTCTGTACTAAAAGTAGAGCCTGTTTCGCTGCCGTTATTATTTATTACATTGGCAATATTATCTACTCTGCAGCAGGTTTGAAATGAAGCAGTGTACCCGTTCACATTATCAGGCAACTCTACCGTGAGCGTATAGATCCCTACATGATAATTTAAGTTAGGGGCATTATTAATGCAGGAAGGAAAAGGGTTCACTGTTACAGGGCCTTCACTGTTTTTAGGTACAATATAATAAGGAAAAGAAGGCCCCGGGTATTGCCGGTTATTATCTTTATTAAAAATACCTATGAAAACCTCGACGGGCATAACGGCTGTGTTAGGCGGAGAATTTTGGTCCCGGAATATTTTGAGTGTGATTAAATATTTGCTCGTATTGGGTGCATTCCCTTTACCAAGATATGAATACGACATTTCTCCGCCAATAATATGATGTGCCTGGCTATTGAATACAAGCAGTGAAACCAATATTATAAGTAAGGCCTTTTTCATAAAAACGAATAAGGTGCAAATTACTTTTTATCCCCGATAATTTTAACCGAAAACAATGACAGTAAAGGAATTTAGAGGGTTTTGCTTTTCTTTAACTTATAGAAAATCGTAAAAGAATTTTTCCAGGTATGAAGTGGAAAGTTTTTCTTCTTCCCACATTCCCACGTGGCCGGAGTGTTGTAAAATATGCACCGAAGAAATTGCAGGAAGATAACATTGCTGAAGAGATGCCTCTAATGGTACGGCCGTATCATGTTTTCCGATTATGAAAAGAACAGGTTTGGTAAAGGACTGTAATACGGAAGTTCTGTCCGGCCTTAAAATCATAGCTTCATAATATTGTATTAAAGCTGCCGGAGTTATATTTTGGGCAATAGCAAATAACTGAGCTATTAATTCGGGATGTTCCTTTTGGGTTTGCTCAGAAAACAGGTTGGGAATAGAAGTTTTTAGAAAGGCTTCCGATCCATTTTTTTTAATAAAATCAATTCCTTTTTTTCGTGTGGCAATTTTGGCTTTATCATCTGCATAAGCAGAAGAATGAAAAAGGCCGAATGAGTTTAAAAGTTCAGGGTATTTTTCTGCAAATGCAAGCGTAATATAGCCGCCCATGCTATGGCCGATGAGGCAAAATTGGCCATAGCTTTCTTTTCCATTTTTAAAAATGGTTTCATCGGCAATCGCTTTCACTACTTCTGCATAATCGTTAAGTGTGCAGTTTCCATCCAGCATTTCGGATTGGCCACTTCCGGGAAGGTCAGGTATGATTACATAATAATTTTCTTTAAGTACACTAACCTGTTCATTCCAGATATTACCATCTTCTCCAAAGCCATGTAAAAAAATAATAGGTTTTCCTTTTCCTTCTACGCAGTAAAATATCTTTTTATTTTGAAATAAAATATGAGGCATTGCTTTATCTTTTTCTGAAAATGTAAATTAAGCTTCTGAAAATTAAAATAGCAATGACGGGTATAAGAGCCAGGTTAAGGTGTTGCGGGACCAGTGGCCATATTGCAATAAGGATGATATTGAACGCAGCATACAGGATAAAATATTTTTTCACCCAGCCTTTTTTTGAGTGCACATAAAATGCCGCAACCAGGTTAGTAGGCCATGCCCACAATAAATTATAATTATTCCGGCACATGATATGGTCGGTACCAAACCACATAAAAAGTAATAATATTCCTAACGCTCCTGTTACGAAAAATAAAAAACCATCCAGCGCCGCAAGGAATTTTTGTATCAATGGTTTTTTAGAAAAGCTTAAAAAGGCAATTATTACAAAAAGACAGAGAAACAAAAAGAAAGGATGGGTTAAATTATCTTTTTTGTTTTTAGAATGATCTATTTTATACAAGGAACTTTTATCACTAACAAGCGGCAGCGAATTTACCGTAGAATTATCAAAGGTTTTCATCAGGTAATCGGGCAGGAACATCACCTGGTAAGGACTTGCGATAGCGTCTGTCTTACTGCCGAGGAGAATGTCAATGCCTAACTTACTCCATTGCTTATCATTATAGTTCAGGTATTCGTAAATGAGATTTCTAAAGGTTACTTTGGCCTGTAATACGGTACCAAAGTGAACAGCAGAATCGGTTGCTTTTTCTACAAGGTCGCGCAGGCGCGTAGTGCAATTGTCAAAAAGAAAATCGTATTTATAAGCCCTGTTTTGCTCCATCATGTTTGCTTCCAGCATCATGACCATATTTTGCTTTTGCCCGCAGGAAAGATTTAAAACCTGTTCAGTAATTCCCCTGTTGTCTTGTTGGTTCTGGCTTTGGAAAGATTGAAAGTCATCTGTTGATAGGTAATACAATAATTTACCTCTTACAAACTTGGTATAAAAGTTAGGGTCATCAAAATAAAAAGTGCCGTAATTATAAACAATATCCCTGTGACTAACGGTGTCGGTTACACGTAAAGCGCTATGCCCGAATGTGGAGTAAAGCTCTTCACCCGGTGTTACTGTTAAAAGGCTGATTCGTAAGTGGCATGTATCCTGTGCGAATGTTTTCGCTGAAAAAGAAAATAATAATGCAATAAGGATTACGATTATTTGCCTGTGTGTTATTTTAGATTTTATAAGCAAGAAAGAGTAAGGATTACAAATTACAAATTAAAAATTTCAAATTAAAAAATTACAAGTTTCAAATTACCAACCTCACCCTCTCACCCACTCTCTCACTCTCTCACCTGCTGTAATTTGGCGCTTCTTTAGTGATCTCTACATCGTGAGCATGGCTTTCACGCATTCCTGCATTGGTGATTTGTATGAAAGTAGCCTGTTGCAACGCAGGTATATCTTTAGCCCCGCAATAGCCCATGCCCGCACGCAGGCCGCCGGTAAACTGGTGAACCACTTCATACAAAAAACCTTTATAAGCGATACGGCCTTCTATTCCTTCGGGAACATATTTTTTTACTTCTTCTTCGCCATCCTGAAAATAGCGGTCGCTGCTTCCCTGTGCCATGGCTCCCAATGAACCCATTCCCCTGTATTGCTTGAATTTTCTTCCTTCATAAATGATGGTTTCACCGGGGCTTTCTTCTGTTCCTGCAAATACGCCACCCATCATTACACAATCGGCGCCTGCGGCCAAAGCCTTTACCATATCGCCGGTATAACGGATTCCTCCATCTGCAATGATGCCAATATTTTTATTCTTAACAGCGCTTGCTACTTCTAATAAAGCCGTGATTTGCGGAACGCCCGCGCCTGCCACAATGCGCGTAGTACAAATAGAGCCAGGGCCTATACCTACTTTTATAGCATCAGCGCCTGCGTCAGCCAATGCTTTGGCTCCGCTACCAGTGGCTATATTGCCTGCGATGACCTGAAGGCCTTTAAAATCTTTTTTTATTTTCTTCAAAGCATCTATTACACCTTTCGTATGTCCATGGGCGCTATCAAGGGCAATTACATCTACGCCTACCTGTTGCAGTGCGTAAACTCTGTCGCCAATATCTTTTGTAATGCCTACTCCGGCGCCTACGAGCAATCTTCCAAACTCATCCTTTGCAGAGTGCGGATGATTGTGAACCTGGAGGATATCGCGATAAGTGATCAATCCCTTTAAAATTCCTTTCTTATCTACAACCGGTAATTTTTCGATTTTATATTTTCTTAAAATAGATTGCGCTTTTTTCAGATCAGTGCCTTCGGGGGCGGTTATCAGGTTGTCGTGGGTCATCAATTCGCTTACAGGCCGTTTCGTATTGTCTTCAAACCTTAGATCACGATTGGTCAGGATTCCCACCAGCTTTCCATTATTATCAACAATGGGGATACCGCCAATTTTGTTTTCTCTCATTAGCTGCAATGCATTGCTGATAGTAGCATCCAGCCTTAATGTGACAGGGTCTAAAATAAGGCCGCTTTCACTTCGCTTTACTTTTCTTACCTGGGCAGCCTGTTCTTCGATGCTCATATTTTTATGAAGCACGCCAAGGCCGCCTTCTCTTGCCAGGGCGATGGCAAGGGTTGCTTCTGTAACGGTATCCATTGCCGCACTCAGCATAGGGATATTGAGCTTTATCTCTTTTGTAAGCCGTGTGGTGGTATTTACATCGCGTGGGAGTACTTCACTGTAGGCCGGAAGCAGGAGAACATCATCGAAGGTTAATCCTTCACCAAAAATCTTTTTTGAAGGAGAGGAGGGTTTATTTATTGTTGCCATGCGCAAAGATATGAAAACGGATTAAACTCAATAAATAGAAATCTCTTATAAATATTTTTTCTAAAAGCTTAATTAATATTGTTTTGATAGTTGTATGCTTTTCAACTCATCTTGTAAATCTTTCCCGGCAATGAAGATACCACACCCTGCATTTCTAACATAAGCAATGCCTGCGCTACTGTACTGCTGCTAAGTTGGCTCTTAAAATATAGTTCATCAATCTGTACCTGCTCCTGCGATTGCAATATGTCAACAATGATCTTTTCTTCTTTTGTAAGTTCAATGAATAATTCCTTTTGTTTTTTAGGGGTGGGTTTTTGAATTTTTTTCCATCCCATATTTTCAATAAGATCGTTAGCTGATGTGATAAGCCCTGCTTTGTTATTTTTGATCAGGTAATTACAGCCCTCACTTTTTATATCATTGGCCCGGCCAGGAAAGGCGAATACATCTTTATTATATCCATTGCCCAACTCGGCAGTGATCAAAGAGCCGCCTTTTATTCCCGACTCAATTACAATTATTGCATCACTGATCCCCGCGACGATCCTGTTTCTGCCTGGAAAATTCTGGCGATCAGGATTGGTATTGCTTTTAAATTCAGTAAGCAAGCCGCCACAGGAAACCATTTGCTTCGCCAGGGAACTATTCTGAGAAGGATAGATCCTGTCAAGCCCATGAGCCAAAACTCCAATGGTTTGAATATTATTTTTTAATGAAGATCTATGTGCAATACTGTCAATGCCAAATGCAAGCCCGCTTACGATGATCACTTCTTCATTGATCAATTCTTCGATTAACTTTTCACAGATCATTTTTCCATAATCATCATTATTGCGGGTGCCAACTATGGCAACTATTTTGGAAGAATTTAAATCAGCATTTCCTTTATAATAGAGCAGGGGCGGGCTATCATAGCAGTTCAATAATCTTTGCGGATAATTTTTATCTGTCAGGAAGAGGGGAGTGATCTTGTACTTTTTAATAAATTCAATTTCTTCTTCGGCCCGGCTTAGGTCTTTAAATTTTTTTATGGAGTCGGCCCTGATAGCGCCTATTCCATCTAATGCTTCGAGTTCTTTTTTAGGAGCATGAAATATGGCTTGCGCGCTTCCAAAATGATTTACCAATGCTTTTGCATTTACATCGCCGATATTCGGAATGAGCGTTAGCGCGATTTGGTAAACCAGTTCTTTTTGCATGATAAAAATTGGAACTGTAAAATAATTTATTATTTGCCACAGATTAAACAGATTTACACGAATTATTTTTTAATTCTTAAAAATAAATACAAGTAAACGAATAATGATTGCAGGAATAGATAACTGTAGCGAATTGAGACTTTCACTTTGAAGAAGAAAAGAAGAAGTAATCAATCGTTATCTTCAAGATATAATTCTAAAGCATCTAATACATTTTCTTTTGTTTCTTCGATTGTTCTTCCCTGCGTTAAGACAGCCGGAATTTCTTTTATGGTTCCGATAAAAAATTCTTCTCCCTTGCTTATTACCATTGTGAGTTTCATGCCTTATTTTTTATGATTCTGTTTTAAAATTACTGAATTATCTCTTAATCAAAAATCAATTCATTTTCTTTAATCGGTAATTTTTTAATTACTCACCACGCTTAATTCTGTCCTGCGATTAAGCGCACGTCCTTCTTCCGTATCATTATCTGCAACAGGGTTTGCTTCGCCAAAACCTTTAAAAGATAGCCTGCTGTTATTTACACCTTTGCCTAATAAATAATTCACTACAGATACTGCACGGCCGGTAGAAAGCTTTAAATTATCAGCCGGGTTACCTACATTATCAGTATATCCGCTTATCAGGATTTTCATGTTGGGATTTTCGTTCATTAATCTTACCACATTATCAAGCTCGGTAATTGATTCAGGCCTCAGGTCTGTTTTTTTTGTATCGAAAAAAACATTTTTTAAAATGATCTTTGCATTAGTTTCAATAGGCTCTAAAGCGATATCGGCTGTGAAAACAGAATCGGGAGAAGCGCCGCTCATATTATAATTCTCGGAATAAAATAAATAACCTTTCCTGTGCACATTAAATGCGTAATCTTTTCCTTCGGGAAGCGTGATGAGATAATTGCCCTCTTCGTCTGTTTGTAGCTTACTTACAGTCGCACGGGTATTTACATCTGTTAATGCAACTGTAGATGGCAAGCCCGCCTTTGTATTTTTGTCATACACTTTTCCCTTTACCCATAAGGTTTTGAGAGGACGAAGATCTTTGCGCAATTCAAAAGTATAAATATCCAGTCCGCCTTTGGTATCGCTTCTGTCGCTGGAATAATAGGCGGTTTTTCCATCCGCAGCCACCACCATTGAGCCTTCATCTCCAATTGTGTTGATGGGATAGCCCAGGTTTTCAGGAATACCCCATTTCCCATCAGCAAGTTTTCGTACCACAAACAGGTCTGGCTCGTTGCTGTATCCGGGTAATCCCGAAGAATTAAAATATAAAGTTTCATTATCTGCATGAATGAAAGGTGTGCTTTCATCGCCTGCTGTATTTATTTGCGCGCCTAAGTTTTCGGGTTGGCTCCAATTGCCATTTTCATTCCTATGGCAAACCCAGATATCTTTTCCGCCAAAGCCGCCGGGCCTGTTGCTGCTAAAATACAGGTCTCTTTTATCTGGAGAAAGGGATGGCGTTGATTCCCAAAATTCGGAGTTTACATTTCTTCCCAGGTTCTGCGGCTCGCTCCATCCGTTTTTTGTGAGATAAGAAATATAAAGATCACAGCTTCCAAACCCGCGCGGGAAATTGCATCCGGTAAAGATCAGCCATTCCCCATCCTGTGAAATATTTTGAGCGCCTACATTAAATTCCGGCGAATTGATTTTCCCTTCAAGGGGAAAGGCATCATTCCACATTCCATCTTTGAGGTCACTTTCATAAAAACTTTCTTTGTTGTTGATTCTTCTGGTAAAAATTAATTTTTTACCATCTATAGTAAGTGAGGGAAAATATTCCAGGTCAGTAGTGTTTACACTATCGCCTAAATTTTGCGGAGCAAAAACATAATCTTTGTAAGGATGAGACCGCGCATAATCTATAGCAAATTCATAAGTTTTTTTCCTGAATTCTCCTGATTTAATGCTTCTTTCATTCAGCTTCGGATTTAATAAAAAAGTATTTACAGCCTTTAATGCATCATCAAATCTGCCACAGCCTGCAAGAGAAATAGAGTAAGGCAGTAAATAATAATTACTATAGATAGAATCAAGTGAAAAGGCTTTTTCAAAAAATTGGGTAGAAGCCGTATAGTCTTTCAAATCGGCGTTGATGCCGGCAAGGGATAAGTAAGCATCTACAAATTTGGGTTCTATCTTTAATGCCTCGTTGATCATTTTGATGGAGGAGCTATAATCTCCATTTCGTGCTTTATTGATTGCCAGTTCGTAGATGGTATTTGCTTTATGATTTACTTTTTCAGGGTCATACCATTGAGATCGGGATTGAAGAAAACAAAACAATAATGACACCAGGAAGAGTAATCTTTGCATAAATCTATTTTTCTTAAAAGTAGAACGAATTTTCCGGGCAATTATTTAAGGGCTTGTTAAGGGTGGGAGCGATCAGTACTGTAGCTGCTTAAATTGAATAAACAGCACGGATTCATTTCACGTATTGTTCAAAAAATTGGCTCATTTTTAATTTACAATAATCATTTACTCTTTGATCTAAATCCATGGTATGTGGCCATAACGGAAACCTGATATATACATTGGGAATGCCAAGAGCATCCAGCTTTGCTTTTAATTCATCGGACTGGCTGATGGGTACCGTTTGATCGGATGTGCCATGAAGGATCATGGTTGGGGGATCGTTTTTATCCAAATAATGCACAGGAGATACTTCTGTAAAAAGTTCAGGGGCTTCTTTGTAGGTATGCCCCAGGAAATTAATTACTGTAGAATTATTTTTTGCAAATTCGGTAGTAAAATCAGCCGGGCCATAAATATCTACTACTGCTTTTATCTTGTGAGCGCTTACAGAAACGCCCATTGTATTATTATCTGTGCCAGGCTTTCGCCATCCATAAGCGGCTAATAGCGCCAGGTGCGCTCCTGCTGAACCTCCGATAAGAGCGATCCTGTCAGGATCATAACCATAAGTTTCACCATTTTTGAAAAACCATTGCGCTGCATCAGTAATATCTTCTACGCATGCAGGATAAACACTGTCTTTTACCAGCCGGTAAGAAACAGTAGCCGTCATATAACCCATTTTGGCAAAAGCAATAAGATAAACCAAGTAATCTTCCCGCTTCCCGCCCGTCCATCCGCCACCGTGAATAAAAACCAGTAAGGGTGCAGGTTTTACAAGGTTTTTGGGTTTGTATATATCAAGCTGAAGCGATTTGCCATTGACATTTTTATATTCAATATTTTTGACCTCTTCAATGTTTTCAGGAATTTCCGGCGCTTTATTTACTAATTTTTCAAGGCCCACTCCGACTGCGATGTAAGTGGGTAACATAAAATGATAGCCAACAGGCGGTTTTCCGGGATTCAGTACCGACCATAATCTTGGGATGCATAACAGTAAAAAGAAAGCAAGAACTATGACCAGCAGACTGAAAAGAATTCGTTTTATAATTTTATTTTTCATTTATAGTTTCTGTTGATGGTTGACTTGTATTGAAGGTTGACTAATTGCTCACAACCGATAATTCACTACTCACGAGAAGAAGCCTATTGGTACAAACTGTGTTTTATGCAGATACAAATTTTTCCTTTAAAATCTGCAAGTTTATTCAAATCACTTGTGATGTTGTCATCAAATAATTCGTTGTTTTCGGCTTTATACTTTTCACGACACGACAGCATATACTGATATACCAGTCAAATCAATGGATAGCACAGACAGATTACCTTTCTTTCCTGAAACAGACAAGGGCAGGGATTGTCCGCCTGTTTCAGGGCTTGCTGCGCCCGATCCAGTAAATGCTGCAACCGGCAGTTTCAATTCATACGTCAGTTTGTTGTCAGTTATGTGGGAAGCTATATCGCCAATAATGGCGACATTGCTGTTATCTTTAAGCGTACCATGCGGTATGGCTTTCATCGCCGTGTTTAAAAAATGTAGTACCGGCCTGCCATTGTGCAGGCGGATTCGCACTGCCCACCTGTTATCTCCGCTGGTCTGGGTAATAACCGGACTAAATTGTCCGGCCTGTATCAGTTGCTCCAGCGAGTCCCTGTTCAAGGCCGTATTGATGGTAGTGATATTTTTTTTATGCTGCTTTAGCAGCACGTTAGAAAGTGGAACAGTTCGCACAAACCCTTTTTCATCATGGGTGCCGAAGGGCAAGGCAAGCCAGGCCTTACCACCTTTTGCGAGATAGCTGCCGATTGCCTGGAACTGGGCATCCGACACACAGGCCACTCCGTCCAGCACCAGCGGTGTTGAATCGCTGAGTAACGCTTCGGTATCCGCCAGTTCGTCTGTTCTCAGGAAACGATAGCCTACATTATGTTTAACAAATAAGGAAGACCAGGCTCTCAGCCGATCCCAGTGTTCGTGGCCCTGCTCGTCGCGCCAGCCATTATCCCGGCAATACCGGTTACTTACCAGGCGTACTTCCTGCAAATCTTCCCCTTCGCGAAAATCCAGGTTACTGTGGTCCACTTCCCAGTTATTCCATTCGTGGATTACTTCCTCCATTTCCCTCGCATCGGCGGGATCCTCTTCCAGCAAGTGATTGAGCAAATTGCACCAATTGGCAACACCCCAGAAACGGCTCAACGACCAACCGAAATATGCTCCTTTTTCATAGATCGTAGAGCTTAATGCGATGGCTGGCACGTCGCCCCGCTGTTTGGCAATATCCTTTTGGTGGAGGGCCTCTGCATCTTTAGGGATCCAATTTACGCTGTTCACATTTAGCCCCACATTTTCCAACATGAAAAAGTCCAGGTAGGGTGCCATTTTTTCCAAATCAAGCGAAATAGAATTTAGTGTAATAGGCCCGGTACTCGAACAACAGGTCATAACCGGCAGTTGCCCCACGGTTTTTTTAACCAGTTTTACATGATCCACGATCCCATCGGTCTTCATGCGGATAAAGTCCCTGAATTTCGGATTAGCGTAATTACCCCAGAATAGCATAGGTTTACTGGTATCTCCCCAGAAATCCTTGTCAGAAAAAGATGGAATTTCATGCCCGTAATCACGCCTGAACCGATCCCGGCAGAATTGACAGCCGCATGTGGTCAGCCCGGCATAATCGCACATATCATCTGGCTCAATGCCATCAATAGGCACCTCATTGAGCAATCGCTTCAGGTATTTGACATGCATATCCAGGAAATGCGGGTTGTTATGGCAAAAGGCTTCCATCTGGTACCGCGCTGCATATCCTCTGCTGCCGTCACGAATATCAACTTCACAAATATCCTGGAAAAAATGACCTTCATATTGAGCATGTTTAGCTGCTACCGGATCGTGGAACAACAAAACATGATGGCGAAGGTTCCGGTTCATCTTATACAAATCCTCTTTATTCCTCGGCCGCTCTACATGATTACAGGAATAATGGTCAATGTACTTAATCCCGTACTGATGCAACTCTTCGCAAACATTGGCCAGGTAGCCATGTAACTGCCCGAAATAATTGGAAAAATCAAAACGTATGTGACACCCACCACTGATTGCCGTATCAATCCGGGCAGCGGCAAATCCTTCAGCCCTGTGTTTAATTTTATCCCTGATCTGCTTTTGGGGCCACTGCAGATCTTCCAGCTCGATCCACCATCTGGCAACTCTTCGCGGTACAAAGGGGATATCCGGTGGACTGGGAGTCCAGCCGGACACGTCCGGCAGCGAAACCTGGCTTTGTGTTGGGAATGGGGTTGCCATCACCGGTTCGCGAAGCCATAATCCTAAACCGGCGCCTGATACAGCTACCTGCTTAATAAATCCTCTTCTGCCTTTGTCAGTCATAAACTTTGCCGTTTGTTAAGTTAGTTGATGATTTCCGAAATTCTTGTTTGGGGTATTTCAATATCCTTTACAAGTTTATAGGCTGATATATTTAAAGGAATAAGAAACTCTTCTGAAAGAATTTCACCAGGGTGGATATTTTTTAATTTTGTCATGTTATACGTTTTAATGGTAATCCGTTATTTCAACTTCGGCTGCATTTCGGCTGCCCATTTAAAAATAACCCGCCATTAATCCTTGATCTGAATGCTATAAAAACCCCTTTAGTTTCCCAGACAGCTTTTCCAATCTATTAGCTGGTGGTATTTTTAAATCTGAAACATTAATAGTATTAATCATTCGAAGTTTTCGTCTTCCCTCATTTTGGATATCAGGAGGTAATTTCTTTACTCTGCTACCTAACCAAATTTGTTCTGTTTCTGAGCTGCCAAAAGATACAATCATACTTCTGCCTAACGTCAAAAGTAAGTATTTCAGCTAAAGCCGGCAAAATTCTGGAAGCCTTGAAAGGGATTTGAATATGATCCATCAGCTTATAAGCCCTCTACGGCACATTAATATATTTATGTATCTGCAACGATAACTGCCATTTGGGATTTTCTTTAATATAATCAATGATCCAGGGAGTTACAATGGCTGCCTTTTCCCATTCAGGCTGCAGGTAAAGCTTGCAGAATGGTGAAACCTTCGCGGCATACTTTTCTGCCCAAAGAAAATCAGATTTATTAAAGATAATAATTTTCAATTCATTAGCCTTTAAAAGTATTTCCGGTAATGGCGGTTTAAACTTTTTAGGAGAAAGGCATATCCAGTCTATCTCTCCGGTTAATGGTGAGGAGCCGGAAGTTTCTATGTTGACAGAAAAATTTTCTTTTTTTAGCGCAGCAGTTAGTTCTTCCAGGTTATGCAAGGTGGGTTCGCCACCGGTAATTACTATTAGCCTTGAAGGATTTTTTTTTGCGTTGGCAACTATCTCTTCAATGCTTTGTAATGGATATATGTTTTCATCCCAACTCTCTTTTACATCACACCATACACAACCTACATCACATCCCGCCAGCCTGATGAAGTAAGCGGCTTTGCCCTGGTGAAAGCCCTCGCCCTGCAAAGTATAGAAGGCTTCCATTATCGGCAGAGATGTTGTTTTATTTAGAATAGATTTCAAGACAATTTAAATTTATAATTCACCACCCGCAAGATACACTCACTATTCATCCTCTCACTTTCTCACTCTCTCACCCTCTCACTCTACACATGCATTATAAGTATTCTGCAGCAAAGCGGCTATAGTCATTAATCCTACGCCACCGGGTACAGGAGTAATGTAGCTGCATTTGGGAGCTACATTATCAAAGTCCACATCGCCTTTTAGTGCAAACCCACTTTTCTTTGTTTCATCTTTTACACGATTAATCCCTACATCTATTACTACCGCATTTTCTTTTACCATGTTTGTGGTTACATACTTTGGCCTTCCGATAGCAGCGATTAAAATATCTGCTTGTTGACAAATGGATGCTAAATCTTTAGTACGCGAATGGCACAGTGTTACAGTAGCATTTCCATAATCATTATTCCTGCTCAGTAAAATGCTTATCGGAGTTCCTACATTATTACTTCTTCCTATTACCACTACATGCTTTCCCTGCGTGGATATTTTATAATGTTGAAGCAACAAAAGAATACCATAAGGAGTAGCCGATATAAATGTAGGAAAACCAAGAACCATATTGCCAATATTTAGCGGATGAAATCCATCCACATCTTTCAAAGGCGATATGGTGTTGATCACTTTTTTTTCAGAAATATGTTTGGGTAAAGGAACCTGCACCAAAATACCGTCTATCCCTTCATTAGCATTCAATTCATTGATCTTTTCCAAAAGCATTTGTTCGGAAATAGAACTATCATACCTGAATAAGGAAGAGTTGATCCCGATCTCTTTACAGTTTTTTACTTTAGATGCAACATACGTTTCGCTTGCAGGGTCGTTGCCTACGAGTATGGCGGCGAGATGAGGGGCTCTTTTTCCGGCTGATAATAAATTGGAAATTTTATTTTTTAAATCTTCTTTTATAGCTGCTGATGCCAGCTTTCCTTCTAATAATTGCATACTGCAAAATTAACCCTGCAGATTGATTAATAAATTTTTTTTATGCTTACATAAAGTCATAATAAATTTTTATTTTTAATAAGTACTAAATTTTTTGCTTTGAGAAAAATTTGTGGACTCGCTTTCTTTCTTGTTATAATAAATCATGATGCCGGCGCTCAATCATTGCGAAAGCCGGTAGCGGCTTCATATATAGGCTTAGGTGCGTACACCACGAATCGGGCGAACATATTTTCTGTGGCTTCCAACCAGGCTGCATTAGCGCAAATAAAAGATCCTTCTCTCGGCGTGTACGGTGAGAGAAGGTTTTTGATGGCTCCTGTTAATATGTACACAACATTATTTGCGCTCCCTACGAGACAGGGAAATTTTGCTTTCCAGGCCGACTATTTCGGGTATAAGAATTATAACGAATCTCAATTGGGGATGGCCTATGCAAGAAATGTTGGCAGTAAGTTAGATATTGGAATCAAATTCAATTATTATTCCTTTAGAATTTCCGGCTATGAAGGTGCTTCGGCTGTCAACTTTGAAATAGGCGCTATTGCTCACCTCACAGATAAGCTGAATACAGGGATTCATTTCTATAATCCTGTAGGAGGAGCGCTCTCAAAAACAGTTGATGAGAAATTAAGCTCCATTTATAAATTTGGAATTGGCTATGAAGCGTCTGATCAGTTTTTAATAAGTGCTGAAGTGGTAAAGGAGGAAAACTTGCCGGTAAATGTAAATGCCGGAGTACAATATAATTTTGAGAAACAATTTTTTGCACGTTTCGGTATTGCTACAGAAACAGCGTCTCCGTATGCCGGAGCGGGTGTGAGCTGGAGTAATTTTCGCGTTGATATAAGCACAAGTTATCATCCTCAATTAGGAGTAAGTCCGGGGTTAATGCTGATCATGAATTTCAAATCCAAACAGGTTGAAAATGATTAGCTATACCAGAAGTTTTTTATTAATTCTTGCAATAAACTTTACCTGTTATGCAAGCGCCCAGGAAATACCTGCTGATCCCACAGAGCCGCCGCCGGTAATAGAGCAGCAATTAGAAGATCTTACCGAAGCCAACGAAGATGCAGTGACTGAAGATGACTCTTACCTGCAGGAAATGCAGTATTTTTTAAAGAACCCAATCAACCTGAATGATGCAGATGCAGGCGCTTTGGAACAATTGAATTTACTAAGCCCTATACAAATAAGTAATTTATTGGCCTATAGGAAAATGCTGGGAAACTTTATAAACATTTATGAAATACAGGCTATTCCCGGTTGGAATATTGCATTGATCCGGCGCATAAGGCCCTATGTAACTGTAAGTCAAAAAGCTGATGTATTGAACTCGTTCAGCAGCAGGTTTAAAAACGGAAATCATTCTTTACTCATGAGAGGAACCCAGGTACTTGAAAAATCAAAAGGTTATCTTCTGGATAGTAGCGTTGCGAAAAATTATTACCCCGGCAGCCCGCAAAAAATATTAGTTCGCTATAAATATAAATTTGGCAATTTATTGCAGTATGGCTTTACTGCAGAAAAAGATGCCGGTGAACAGTTCTTCAAAGGTGCACAGAAAAATGGTTTCGATTTTTATTCGGCACATCTTTTTATCAGGAAATCAGGGATCATAAAATCCCTTGCTCTTGGAGATTTTTCAGTAAACATGGGGCAGGGCTTAACGCAATGGCAAAGCCTTGCTTTTAGTAAAGGCATAAATATTATCAATGCCAAAAGGCAATCAGATGTTTTGCGCCCTTACAATTCTGCCGGCGAAATTGCTTTCAACAGGGGCGTTGGAATTACGTTGCAAAAAAATAAATGGGAAGCTACAGGCTTTGTCAGCTTTAGAAAATTAGATGCAGGATTTGATGCGGACACACTTACTTCTGAAGATTATGTAACTTCTTTGCAACAATCCGGGATGCATCGCACTGCCAATGAAGTTGGTGGAAAGGGAGTGCAGCGGCAATTAACTACCGGAGGAAACATCGCTTACTCAACAGAAAAATTTCATGTTGGCGCTAATGCAGTGCATTATAATTTTGAACATGCTATTTCCAAAGAAGATTATTTATACAATAAGTATGCGCTGTCAGGAACAAGGTCAGGGAATTATAGCATTGATTATAGTTATACTTTTAAGAATATGCATTTCTTTGGAGAAGCCGCTGTTGATGAGGATTTGGATAAAGCATTCGTCAATGGATTACTGATCAATACAGATGAAAGAGTTTCGATGAGTTTTTTGTATAGAAATATTTCGCGTGGCTATCAATCATTATATACCAATGCATTTACAGAAAATACTTATCCTACCAATGAAAGCGGTTTTTATTCGGGTATCACAATTATTCCTACTGATTTTATAAGAGTAGATGCCTATGCTGATTTTTATTATTTTCCCTGGTTAAAATACAGAACTGATGCGCCTACATCAGGACATGATTATATGTTTCAGCTTACTTATCAGCCTGACAAAAAAGTAGAAATGTATGCCCGATACAAAACGAAAACCAAACCGATCAATTTTAATCCTTTTGATACTTATATGAATCCTGTGATTAGCCAACCAAAACAATCATTAAGGTCCCAGTTCAATTATAAAATAGACAATCAGTTTGCTTTGCGATCAAGGGTAGAATTAGCATGGTTTGATAAAAAAGGAGATGGCGCTCAAAATGGTTTTCTGACTTTTGTTGATATAATTTACAAACCTGTTTTAAAGCCATTTTCCGGAAATGTAAGACTACTATATTTTGAAACAGATGGATACGACAGCCGGATATATACTTTTGAAAATGATGTTTTATATGGCTATTCCATTCCTGTATTTTTTGATAAAGGATATCGCTGGTATCTGAATGCGAATTATGATCTTTCTAAAAAAGTTGCTGTGTGGGCAAAATTTTCGCAAACCATTTATTCTGATAAAAGCGAGTTTGGTAGCGGGCTGGACCTGGTAAAAGGAAATTTGAAATCAGAGGTTAAGCTACAGGTGATGTATCGTTTTTAATTGCCTTTATTTTTTAGGCTTCTTTGTTTTACTTTTGAAAAAAATTTTTATGTCAGATCAAGCTCCGGTTCCTAATCAACTCAATATTGAAATTTCAGAAGAAGTATCAGAAGGTATTTATGCTAATCTTGCCATCATCACCCATAGCCATGCAGAGTTTGTAGTTGACTTTGTGAATGTAATGCCGGGGACTCCAAAAAGTAAAGTAAAAAGCAGGATCATTCTTACTCCCACTCATGCAAAGCGCTTTATGAAAGCGATGATAGATAATGTGAAAAAATTTGAAGCTGCAAATGGTACTATCCAGGATATCGAAGCCGTAGAACTTCCATTGAATTTCGGCGGCCCTACAGCACAGGCTTAATTGAAGGTTTAGTTTTTTATTCTTATCAGTTTTATTGCGGTTTAGATGGTTTAGAATTTAAATGGATTAGAAGGTTTAGTTTTTGTCTTTTCCATTGTCAAGACGACTGTCGTCAGGCAGGCTGTGCGCTGCCAGCTACATCATCCCATCATCAGCGAAACTATAATATCCTTCATCGCTTACGATCAGGTGGTCAACAACTTTAATATCCAGCAACATTCCTGCACTTTTAAGCCGGGCCGTTAGTTCTTCATCAGCCCTGCTTGGCTTTAAATTTCCTGATGGATGATTATGGCATAGAACAATAGAAGTCGCCTGAACTTCCAGAGCTTTTAAAAATATAATGCGCGGATCAACAATGGTATTGGTTATCCCGCCTTTACTCAAAATTTCAAAATGTTTTACTTTATTAGCCCTGTTCAAAAAAACTACAGCAAATACTTCATAAGAATGATCTTTCAAAGATGACCTTAAATATTCTGCAAGTTGTTTACTCGTATGCACTTTTTTCTTATCCGACGTAAGGCTGCCTTGCCGCCGCCTTCCCAACTCCAAAGCAGCCACCAATGTTATTGCCCTTGCCTCACCAATTCCTTTTACAGACATCATTTCTTTTATAGAAACTTTTCCCAGTTCGTCCAGGTTGTCATCACTTAGCTTTAATATTTTTTTGGCAACATCCACAGCGCTGTCTCTGCCACTTCCTGAATTGATGAGGATAGCAAGCAATTCTGAATCGCTCAGGCTCTCTTTTCCTTTAGTTAAAAGTTTTTCTCTCGGGCGGTCATCAAGCGCCCAGGTTTTTATAGAAGTGGAAGACTTGTTAGAACTTTCCATTACTTGGAGTTTATTTCCAAAAATATTAATTATAATTTCGCCGAACTAATTATTTCCTCTTCTAATATTTATATATGCATCCAAATGTCAAAATCTTTTCAGGTACAGGTTCTCAATATCTTGCAAAGCAAATAGCATTAAGATTTGGAGAACCTTTGGGAAAAATTAATATTCAAAAGTTCAGTGATGGAGAGATCGGGGTAGAATACCTGGAGAGCATTCGTGGGCAATTTGTGTTTTTGATTCAAAGTACTTTTTCGCCTACGGATAATTTAATGGAATTATTGTTGATGATAGATGCGGCCAAGAGAGCATCGGCTTATAAGGTAATTGCTGTAATTCCTTATTACGGTTATGCAAGGCAGGACAGGAAAGATAAGCCCCGCGTAGCCATTGGTTCTAAGCTGGTAGCTAATATGCTGGTAGCGGCAGGTGCAGACAGGATCATCACTATGGATTTGCATGCGCCCCAGATACAGGGTTATTTTGATATTCCTGTAGATCATCTTGAATCTTCAGCGATTTATATTCCGTATATCGAAGATTTAAATCTTGAAAACCTCACTTTTGCCGCGCCTGATGTAGGAAGTGCAAACAGAATAAGGGAAATAGCCAGCTATTTTGAAGTAGATATGGTGATTTGCGATAAGCACCGAAGAAGGGCTAATGAGATAGCCAGCATGGTAGTGATAGGAGATGTTACTGACAGAAATATTGTATTGATAGATGATATCTGCGATACGGGAGGCACACTTTGTAAAAGCGCGGGATTATTATTAGAAAAAGGAGCCAGGAGTGTAAGAGCTTTTTGTACCCACCCTGTACTTAGTAATAATGCTTATGATACCATTCAAAATAGTGTTCTTGAAGAATTGGTAGTGTGCGATACCATTCCTGTAAAACAAAAAATTGATAAATTAAAGGTTCTTTCTGTGGCTGATCTTTTTGCTATTGCTATTCGCAATGCGTATGAAAATAAAAGTATTAACAGCTTATTTATCAGGAGTAAATCTTATAAGAAAAATTTAGCGGGATGATTGGGCAATGTGCTGGTAAAGAATAAAAAACTGGTTCTCATTGGTCAATTAAATTCCTGATTTTTTCATTGGCTAATTATCTGATTAGGTAATGAAATTCCCTTACCTTTGCGCCTCAAAAAAATAAAATATTTAAAATGAAAACAATTACAATCGAAGGACAAATCAGGACCGAATTTGGCAAAACAGCCACCCGCCAGCTTCGCTCTGAGGACAAAGTGCCAGCTGTAATTTACGGAGGTGCAAAAGAGATTAATTTTTCTGCTCCGGCATCGGCTTTTAAAAGCATTGTTTATACTCCGGATTTTATGCTGGCAGAAGTTAAAGTAGGTGAAGCTTCTTATAAATGTGTATTGAAGGATCTTCAGTTTGATAAAGTGACGGATCAATTGATTCACATTGATTTTCTTGAATTGGTAGGAGATAAAAAGGTCACTGTAGATATTCCGATTAAATTTACAGGAGTGCCTGCAGGCGTTAAAGAAGGAGGCAAGTTAGTGGTGAAGATCAAATCGCTGAAAGTGAAAACACTGCCTGCACATTTGCTGGAACATATTGAAATGGATTTGACCGATCTTAAATTAAATGAAAATGTGCGTGTGTCGGATGTAAAAGCTGAAAATATGGAAATTTTAAATTCACCCCGCATTCCTATTGCATCAGTTACCATGACACGTCAGCTTAAACAAGAAGAAAGCAAGGCGGCGCCTGCTGACGCTAAAGCCGCGCCGGAAGCAAAAGCAGAAGCTGCACCAAAAAAATAAATTTATTTTTCTAAATAATGAATGCCCTGTTAACGGGGCATTTTTATTTAGATGCGGTTGTTTGGAACCAGTAAACTATAAGTTTGCGTACATTTGCACACTAATTTTTAAATATGGGAATGGATAGGAATACCGTTATTGGATTTGTTTTATTAGCTCTTTTGTTTTTTGGATATTTTTATTATACCCGGCAGGGGCAATTGGTTGTAGAAAAACAAAAACAACACATCCAGGATTCTCTTAATAAAATTCACCCTAAGATTGATACTTCTTTAACGGCCGGAGCATCCGGAGACTCAACGATTGCAAAAATAAAAAGTGATTCTCTCTCCGGGGCTATTATACAGGACTCTTCCGGAAAGGAGCAATTAATAGAAGTAGAAAATAAGCTTTTGAAGATCACGTTTTCCAACAAAGGCGGCCAGCCTCAAAAAATTGAGATAAAAAAGTATAAAACCTTTGATGGTAAGCCTCTTATTTTACAGGATGGCAAGTTTAATAATATTTCTTACCCGATAAATACGGGTGTTAATCAAACAGCGCAAACTTCTGATCTTTTATTTACCCCTTCTGCGATTCAAACTAATCCGGATAGTACACAGATCATTAGTTTTCATTTGCAAACCAGGAATGGCGAATCCATAGAGCATCAATATATTTTGAAGCCGGATGACTATATGATAGAGTTTAATATTAAGCTTTCAGGAGCTAATAATCTCGTTACTAAAAATACATTAAACCTTCTATGGCAAGTAAAGGCAGGGAAACTGGAGAAAGATATTGACTGGGAAATACAACAGTCGCATGTGTCTTTTGTTGAAAATGGTGAATATGATTTTGAACATGTGGTAAAGGGAAAAGAAGATGATAAAAAATTTGCAAAACCACTTGATTGGATCGCACTGAACCAACAATTTTTTGCATCTGCTATTGTCGCAAAAAATAAGTTTGCCAACGGTGAAGCAAAATGGCAATCTCCTAATGATACCGCTTTGCAGGTTGTTGGTAAGCTTACAGCTAATCTAAGGCTGGATATACCTGCAGAAAATAATACAATAATTCCCCTTCAACTCTTTTATGGCCCCAGCGATTATAAAATACTTAAGTCTTATGGCAATCAGATGTACAATATGGTTCCATTAGGTAGCGGCATTCTGGCATTTGTAAAATATATTAACCGGGGTTTTATTATGCCGGTTTTTAATTTTCTTTCAGGTAAAATTGCGAGTTACGGGCTTGTAATTGCGCTTCTTACTATTATCATACGGTTGCTTATTTCGCCTCTTACTTATCAAAGTTATTTGAGTGGCGCCAAGATGAAATTATTAAAGCCGGAAATAGAAGTGCTTAAAGAAAAATATAAGGATGATAAGCAGGCCTTTGGCATGGAGCAAATGAAATTGTTTAGAAGTGCGGGCGTCAATCCATTGGGAGGATGTATTCCTGCTTTGTTCCAGATACCTATATTTTTTGCTTTATATGATTTCTTTAATTCTAATATCGCGCTCAGACAAGAAAGTTTTTGGTGGGCTAAAGATCTCTCCACTTACGATTCTATATATAATCTTCCATTTCACATACCATTTTATGGAGATCATATAAGCCTGTTTACTATTACCGCTGCAGTTACCAGTATGCTTATCTCTCTTTATGGCATGAGCAATATGCAGGACACCGGCAACCCGGTAATGAAATACATTCCTTTTATTTTCCCTGTGGTATTAATCGGAGTATTTAATAGAATGCCTGCTGCTCTTACCTGGTACTACACTGTTTCTAATACAATCACTCTTCTTATTCAGTTCGTAATACAGAAGTATATAATTGATCATGACAAGATCATGGCCAAGTTACAGGAGAATAAAAAGAAGCCGGTAGCACAAAGCAAATGGCAGGAACGAGTCGCGGCGATGCAGGAATCCAATGCCAAACTTAAGAGTATGCGGGAAAAAGCCGATTCTTTAAAGAAAAAGAAATAGTAAAATTTTATTGCAACCATTTGCGGTATATTCATATCTATACAATTAATTATCTTTAACGCAAATGAAATTTAGTATGAAGCGCAGAGTATGGCTACCTCTTCTTACGTTTTTACTTTCAGGGTTTTATTCCCAAAGCCAAAAAGTATTAAATGAGGGTTCGCTTATTTATAATATGTCTGTAGAAACAGGAGTAGGCGAACCAAAAATGGCCGACATGTTTGACGGCGCTACTACCACTATTTATTTAAAGGGAAATCAAAGCAGGTCTGAACTGGTGAGTAGCCTTGGCAGCGAAGCTACATTATATAATGCGTCAACCGGCACGGGTGTTATTTTGAAAGATTACAGTGGCCAGAAACTGATGATCACTCTTACTGCTAAAAATTGGGAAGAAAATAATCAAAAATATGAAGGCATCACCTTTGAGAACACAGGTGATGTCGCAACTATTTCAGGGTTTAATTGTAAAAAAGCTATAGCGAAGTTGAAAAACGGTACAAGTTTTATTGTTTTTTATACTACGGATGTTAACGTAAGTAATAAATCTTATGATGCTCAATTTAAAACATTGCCTGGCCTTGCTGTTCAGTATGAAATGCAAACGGGTAAAATGAAATTTAAATTTACGCTTTCGAAAATTAATTACGGTAACGTTCCTTCATCCAAATTTGAGGTTCCAAAATCTGGCTACCGTGTGCTTAGTTATGAAGAAACAAAGGCCAAATAATGAGTTAAGAAGATCATAACGCTTTATCCTCCTTGACAAATCTTTTTATAAAACGGGAAAGCCTGCATTTGCGCAGGCTCTATAATTATTTATTGATGTTCGTTATTATTTTCTGCTTCTGATAATTAACTTATAACCATCTTTCTGGGAATATTCAGGAATTAATATCTTCTGCTTGTAAGGCAAAATATAAATTGTATTACCCTTCCTGTAAGAGATATAGGCATCACTCACTACACTATTACCTATTTGTTGTTTGTTTAACAAAAAACTTCCGCGGTACATCAATCCAGATTTAAGGTTAAACGGAATGGAATTTTTTAAAGTCCCTGAAGTTTTAATATTAAGTTGGGTCTTATTTTTCTTCGCGAATCCTCCCTTATCAGCGAATGTATAAAAACATACACCGCATACAAACAACACTGCTACTACTATTTTTGAAGAAATCTTCATTTATGAATGTAAATAATTGTCAACAAAATTAAGAAATTATTATGAAATTTAAAAGCCGTTCATCATTTTTTCTTCCTAAAACGGGAATTAAATATAATTCCACTTTTTATTTGAAATAAATAAAGTACTTTGTAAGTAAGTTAATATTTATGAAAGATAATCCATACCGGCAGGAAAAGGAGGAGCTGAATGAATTGCTTAGGCAATACAATAATTTTAAAACCGGCAAAAGATTCAAATTTATTGAAGAAGAATCATTCCTTCGGCTTGTAGATTACTTCGATGAAAATGAAAATCTCTCGGCGGCGTTAGAGGCTGTAAATTTTGCTGTAAAACAATATCCTTATTCTTCATCGCTTTATTTACGAAAAGCTGATATTTTACTTGCTTTTCAAAAATACCAGGAAGCTCTTTTTTTTCTTCAAAAAGCTGAAGTGCTGGATAGCAAAAACATTAATCTTTATATATTAAAAACAGATGCTTACCTCGCATTAGACGAACATGAAAAAGCAAGCGCTTTATTGGAAGAAGCTATTATTGTTTTTGAAGGAGTCGAAAAAATAGAATTGCTTTTTGAGCTTGCTGATGTGTATGATGATTATGAAGAATTTGACAAGGTATTTAATTGCCTTAAGCTGATCCTGGAACAGGATCCGGTTAATGAGGAAGCGCTTTATAAGATATGCTTTTGGACGGATTATACCGGCAGGAATGAAGAGAGTATAGATATTCATACAAAAATAATTGACGAATTTCCTTATACTCACTTAGCGTGGTTCAATCTTGGGGCAGCTTACCAGGGATTAAAATTGTATGAAAAATCGGTAGATGCTTATCAATACGCAATAGCTATAGACGAGAAATTTGACTACGCCTATCGAAACCTTGGAGATGCTTATCTAAAACTGAGAAAATACCGGGAAGCCATTGAAGCGCTTCAAAAAGTATTGGAGCTTTCCATGCCCGAAGATGTTATTTATGAAGCGATAGGGTACTGTTACGAAAAGCTGAAAAATCCTGCTCAGGCAAGATTTAATTATAAAAAGGCAGTGCATCTGAATTCTGTTGAAAGCCGTTTGTATTTTAAAATTGCAGGTACGTATATGCAGGAAAGCCAGTGGGAAAGCGCTGTTAAAAATATTGAAAATGCAATGTCTATCAACAGGTCGAACCCTGATTTTCATTTTTCTTTAGCTCAATGCTATATTCAGTTAGGACGGATAAAGGATGCCGTGATCCACTTTACACAATTCATAAAGGCACGTCCCCGGAACATCAAAGGATGGAAAGAGCTTATCAGATGCCTTTATGATGCAGGCTATTTTGAAGAAGCGCTTGAGCAGATTGATAATGCTCAAAAGAGCACTGATAACAAACCATTGTTGTTTTATTATAAATCAGCAGTTTTATTTTCCATAGGCAAATCAAAAGAGGCATTATTGAATCTTCATTTTGGTATTCAAAATGCTCCGCAGTTGATCAGGCATTTTATAGAATTAAATCCTTCATTGCTGCAAAACCCTTCTGTAGCCAATATAATAAGTATTTATAAAAATTCTGAAAAGAAAAGAAGAAAATGATCTTATCTTTTAAATGTATGGGTAGGTATTTGGCTGCGCTTCTACCTGTTTCTGACAAAATAAGAAAATTTTTTTTAACACACTTTGCTCTCACCAAACTATATTTGCGCATCTCAATAATTTAAAATGAATTTTAATCTTAATCAAATTCCTGAGAGGGTAGGGAAGCCCCGTGAGTATGGAATAACTATGGTAATGGATAAAGGATTGAGCCTTGAAGAAAGTAGAAATCTTATAAGCGCTGCTCATCCGCATATTGATCTTATTAAGCTTGGGTTTGGTACGGCTTATGTGACTCCTAACCTTCGCGAAAAAATTGAATTGTACCAGTCTTCCGGTATTCCCGTGTATTTTGGAGGTACTTTATTTGAAGCTTTTCTTATAAGAAATCAATTTAATGATTACATACAGCTTTGCAAAGATTTTCAGATCACTTATATGGAAGTGAGCGATGGCTCTATTAGTATCCCTCATTCAGAAAAGTGTGGTTATATAGAAAAATTAACCAAATATGGCACCGTGCTGAGCGAAGTAGGAAGCAAAGATGCAACCCATATTATTCCGCCTTACAAATGGATAGAGCAAATGAAAGGAGAATTGGGGGCAGGCGCTGCTTATGTGATCGCCGAAGCCCGGGAAGCCGGTAATGTGGGAATATATCGTGGTACCGGAGAAGTAAGGGAAGGATTGGTTCAGGAAATACTTACCCAGATTCCTGAGCACCAGATCCTTTGGGAGGCGCCACAAAAAGCACAACAACTTTATTTTCTCGAACTGATAGGATGCAATGTTAACCTGGGCAATATAGCGCCTTCTGAGATCATCCCGTTAGAAGCTATGAGACTCGGGCTTCGCGGCGATACATTTCATCTTTATCTTGACAAAGAAACAGCATAATGAAAATTTATGGATTGATTGGCTTTTCTTTACGCCATTCATTTTCTCAAAGATATTTTTCTGAAAAGTTCGAAAGAGACGATCTTATAGATTCAGAATACCGCAATTTTGAATTGAAAGATCTTAACACAGAACTGCCCTTATTAAAGAATAATTCGGATATAAAAGGATTGAATGTTACTATTCCTTATAAAACAGATATAATTCCTTTTCTTGATGAGCTGACCGATGAATGCAAAGAAATAAATGCCTGTAATTGTATAAGAATTAAGAATGGAAAATGGATTGGTTATAACACAGATGTTATAGGTTTTGAAAAAACTTTTGCACCTTACCTTAAGCCTTATCATAATAAAGCCCTGATTCTTGGTACCGGCGGGTCTTCCAATGCAGTAGCTTTTGTTATGAAAAAATTGAATATTGATTTTTTAAAAGTGTCACGGAAGAAAAATAATGACAATGGTATCATTAATTATGATGATATATCCGATGAAGTATTAAAAGAATTTAAGATTGTAATAAATACTACCCCTGTTGGGATGTTTCCTAAAATGGACGAGTATCCTCCATTGCCCTATGAGGCTATATCTGCTGAACATTATTTTTTTGATTTGATTTATAATCCTGCCAAAACGCTGTTTCTTTCTCTTGCGGAAAAACATGGCGCATTTATAGAAAACGGAGACAAGATGCTTACTATCCAGGCGGAAGAAAGCTGGGATATTTGGAATGGTGAGAATTAGTTTTTTAGTAGGCTACTACTTTTACCTTTTTATTTTTATCTCAATAATGATACGAAAGCCTATTCGATATTATTCTTAGAGGCGGCCATTATCATATCTAAAAGGTTAGCGGATGTAGGTGGAACAGTAGTGTTTAGCATTATTTCTTGCCATTTACAGATCTTATCACTCCAGATAGGTTTGGGTGGATATTCATTATCAGCATATAAAATAAGAGTAGCTACTTTAGGTGAAATTTTTACAGGTTGGCCTGATGGGCCTGTAACAGTTAAGTATTTTTTTAGGGTTTTGCCTAAATCAAAATTATTCGATACAATTTCTTTTTTCTCTTCAGGATTATTAATAATAGAGTTTAAGATTTGTTTATTTTGGATAATGGAATCTTTACTGATAGAAAGATTGTGATCGTTGCCGGAGGGTGGGTTATTAAAAAATAGAGATACCAAAAACAGAATGATAATGGAAGCCGCCGCTGCCACTCCATAAAATAGTAATCTCGGTTTTCCATGTTTGTACAATTCAATGGCTTCTTCATTATATAGTTTATCTGCTATATTATCCCAGGCTTCCTCCGGAGGAGTTACCTCGTAATGGTATAGCTTGTCTTGAAAAGTTGGCATATCAATACTATTTTTTAGAGTTGCTTATGCTTGTTGCTAATATTTTTTTTAAAATTCCTTTTGCCCTTGCCAATTGAGACTTACTTGTTCCTTCAGTAATATCAAGTATATCAGCGATCTCTTTGTGAGAATAGCCTTCTATAACATGCATATTAAAAACAGTTTTATATCCTGGCGACAATTGGTCTATTGCTTTTATAATGTCTTTTGCTGAAAGTGAATTAAATACATCAATGCTTTCATCTTCAATGGTATTTTCATGTATTTCACTTATATTATTAAACTTTATTTTTTTTCTGAAATGTTCAATAGAAGTATTTATAAAAATGCGCCTTATCCATCCCTCAAAAGATCCTTCAGACCGGAATTTATTTATGTTTTTATAAACTTTAATAAAGCCTTCCTGTAAAATGTCATTAGCATCATCCGCATTTTCTGAATACCTAAGGCACACCCCATACATTTTTGACGAATACATTTGATAAAGCATCTTTTGCATTTGCCTGTTACCATCAATACATCCTCTTATCAAGTCGGATTCAGATGGAATATGGTTGCTTTGTCCAATCAAATTATTATAGGTGTTTTTCGGGGTAAGTTATTAAGATAAAAAAACTGTCAGCTTTTCAATTGCTTTTTTCCGATGGCTAAAATAATTTTTTTCCTCCATAGTCATCTCTGCAAATGTTTTGGAAGAACCATCAGGTATAAATATTGAGTCGTATCCGAAACCTGCAGACCCTCTTCTTGCTGCGATAATACTGCCTTTGCATATCCCGTCAAAAATTTTCTCTTGCCCGTCAATGATAATACAAATTACCGTACGAAATTGTGCTTTACGATTTTCCCGGCCTTTTAAATTGGCTAAAAGTTTATCAATATTATCTTCAAACGAACGGCTGTCACCTGCATATCTTGCACTCTTTACTCCCGGTTCACCGTTCAGGGTTTCTACTTCAAGGCCCGTGTCTTCAGAGAAACAATTTTGATTGGTTAATTGATGGACTACCCTTGCCTTTTCCCGGGCATTATCTTCAAGGGTATCGTAGGGTTCAGGAATGTCAATATCAATACCTGCCTCTTTCAGAGATAAAATATTAAACTTCTGGTTTAGAATACTTCTCACTTCTGTTACCTTATTCTGGTTATTGGTCGCAAATATTAGTGTGCTCATTTATTTGTTTAAGAAGATCTTTTGAAGGCATACCCAAAGGCTTTTTTTCAAATCTTTGTTGTTAATAAATTCACTTAAAGCGGGCGCTGCCATAAACAAATTTTTGCCGTATGATTGAATCTGAAAATCTGGAATTATAAATGGCAGATCTATTTTTTTAGCAGGTATGCCAAAGAGTAATATCTTTTCTGACTGAAAATAGTCAATCAGGTCTTTATAATTTAATTTATCAGAAGTAAAATAATTGACAAGTGCAATATCTTCCATTGATAATTGACATGCGGTGATGAGATTGGTTAGCAAGATCATTTCGTCATTATCCAGAAATTTAGTTTCAGGATTGTTAACTATAAAAAGTATTTTTTTTTGATTACCTCCCAGGCTGCTTATTTCTATTTTGCCGGCAGGAGTATTTGAAATTTCTTTGGCTAATATGAGGCTTTTGGCATAAAGGTTATGGCACAGGTAGCTGGAAAATTGGATATTATTTAAGCTCATCTAAATATTTTTACTTCTTTTTTTTCGTTCCTTTGTGACAAATTTAATGATATGACGACTTTAGAAGGCTTTAAAGTTACGAAAACTAAGAATAGTAAACTGCCATCAATAGATTTTGACAACATTCCTTTTGGGAAATATTTTACTGACCACATGCTTGTTGCAGATTATGCGAATGGCGAATGGGAATCTGTGTCCATAGAGCCTTATCAACCTATTACCATTGATCCATCGTGCGCAGCATTGCATTATGGACAAGCAATTTTTGAGGGAATAAAGGCTTATAGGAATCAACAAAATGAAGTTTGTATTTTCAGGCCTTACGAAAATTTTAAGCGCTTTAATATATCCGCGCGCAGAATGGAAATGCCTGATATTCCTGAAGAAATTTTTATGAAAGGAATGAAACAATTGGTAAAACTGGATGAGAAATGGGTGCCCGAAAAGCATGATTTTTCTCTGTATATAAGGCCTTTTATGTTCAGTACCGATGAAGCGATCGGCGTAAGGCCTAGCTCAAAATATAAATTCATGATCATACTAAGCCCTACAGGCCCTTATTATAGCGCCCCAATGCGGATCTATGCCGAAGAGAATTATGTAAGAGCTGCAAAAGGTGGTGTGGGCTTTGCTAAAGTTGCCGGAAATTATGCTGCCTCCTTGTTGGCTACATCTGAAGCAAAGGAGAAAGGATATGACCAGATATTGTGGATGGATGCGAATGAACACAAATATGTTCAGGAGTGTGGAACCATGAATGTCTTTTTTATTATTGGCAACAAAGCCATTACTCCCGATCTTGACCAGGGAACTATTTTGGCAGGGGTAACAAGAGACAGCGTGATCAGGCTTTTGGAAGATATGGGTATGGAGGTAGAAGAAAGGCCATTGAGTATTGATGAGATAATAGAAGCATTTAAAAAAGGTGAGTTGCTCGAGGTTTTTGGAACAGGAACCGCCGCTACTATTTCCATGATCAGGGAGCTTCGCTATAAGGACTTTGTAATGAATTTTGACATTGATAAATGGTCGGTAGCTCCTGGAATAAAAAACAGAATGGATGATATTAAAGAAGGAAAAGAGGAGGATAAATTTGGCTGGATGGTAAGAATATAATTTGCGTAATAAGTGAGTATCTTTTTCTTAATGTTATTTTTAATTCATAAGTATTCTGATCTTATTTTATATTTTAAGAAACCAAATAATTTTGGTTTTTCACAAACCACCACTTACCTTTGCCGTCCAAAAATTTAAGGTAAAACATGCCTACCATACAACAATTAGTACGTAAAGGAAGAACCATTATCAGAGCAAAAAGTAAGTCAAGGGCGCTTGATAGCTGTCCGCAACGAAGAGGTGTGTGCACCAGGGTATATACTACTACTCCTAAAAAGCCGAATTCAGCGTTGCGTAAAGTAGCTAAGGTGAGGCTTACCAACAAGATAGAAGTAATTGCTTACATTCCTGGTGAAGGCCATAATCTCCAGGAACACTCCATCGTCTTACTTCGTGGGGGCAGGGTAAAAGATTTACCGGGAGTGCGCTATCACATCGTGAGAGGCAGCCTGGATACAGCGGGTGTTAAAGACCGTAAACAAAGCCGTTCTAAATATGGCACCAAGAAAGAGAAGCCTAAAAAATAATTCTTGATTTTTATATTCGTCAGGCCGGCACGGTCAGAGGAAAGAATAATCTTAATAAAAAATAAATAAAATAAATGCGTAAAGCACAGGCAAAAAAACTACCATTAGCACCTGATCCAAAGTTTCAGGATAAATTAGTAACCCGTTTTGTAAATAACCTGATGTGGGAAGGTAAAAAAAGTGGCGCTTACAATATATTCTACGATGCTATTGAAAAAGTATCTAAAATTTCCGGAGAAAATGGATACGAGATATGGAAAAAGGCCTTAGCTAATGTAACTCCCGGAGTAGAAGTAAAAAGCCGCAGAATCGGAGGAGCTACTTTTCAAATACCTTCTGAAGTACGTGCTGACAGGAAAATATCTTTAAGCATTAAATGGCTTATTAAATACAGCCGCGATAGAAACGGCCGCAGCATGTCAGAGAAGTTAGCCAATGAGATAGTGGCCGCCAGTAAAGGCGAAGGGGCAGCTTTCAAAAAGAAAGAAGATACACATCGTATGGCCGATGCTAATAAAGCATTTGCTCATTTTAGAATTTAATAATTGTTTTAATGTTATATTATCAGCCTTCTCTTTTTGAGAAGGCTTTTTTGTTTTAATTGCATCCATAATATAAGCAACAGGGATTGATCTTTTATGATGCAGTTTGTGGGCGAACAGAATACTTCTTTTTCTTTTTTATATTTTGATAATGTACATTTGAGCCCGTTTTAAAAAATTATTGGGGCGATAGGCAATCAAAGATTAACTCAGGATATTCCCCATTGATTAATTGCATATTAAAAAAATAGATCAACATATTCTAAAAATTAATGAAGAGCTAACATGCGCATAACTGAACAACCATCAAAATACCGTCATCTCGAAAAACTGTCTGTTGAAGAAATTACCGGATATATTAATCAGGAAGACAAAACGGTAGCTTTCGCTGTAGAGAAAGCATTACCTCAAATTAATCAGTTAATTCATTGTATTGTATCTAAATTAAAATCCGGAGGCCGTATGTTTTACCTGGGATCAGGAAGCGGTGGGCGTTTATCAGTATTAGACTCGATTGAAATGCCTACTACTTATGGCATTTCAAAAGGCATCATGAATGTTGTGCTGGCTGGTGGAATTGACCGGCTTGTTGATGCGCTCGAAGAGAAAGAAGACGATACGGAAGAAGGGTGGAATAAACTCATGGAAAATAATATTTCTTCTGCGGACATAGTTATTGGAATTTCAGCCAGCGGAACCACGCCGTTTGTGCTGGCATCCTTGAAGAAATGCAGAGAAAACGGTATCACTACGTCATGCATAGTAAGTAATCCATCTTCGCCAATTGCAGAGCAGGCAGATTATCCGGTGGAAGTAATTACAGGAACTGAGTTTATAACTGGCAGTACCCGCATGAAATGCGGAACGGCGCAAAAAATGATCTTCGATATTATCAGCACAACCACTATGATTCAGTTAGGTAGAGTTGAAGACAACAGTATGGTAAATGTTCAACTGATCAATGATAAGATTACAGACAGGGCTGTAAAAATGCTTATGGAAAAATCGGGTATAAAAGATTATCCAGAGGCAAAAGAGATACTTTTAAAACATGGCAGTGTAAAAAAGGCATTAGATGAGTTGAGGATAAATCAATAAAAATTAAAAGGTGTTAGGATTGAGGTATTTTAATTTACTGCTATAATAATTTTTTATGCCATTACCATCCCAGGCTGATACAGTGAAAATACAAAAAGATGAAACAAGGCCCCTCATTATTATCGGATCTCTTTTTTTTATTTTCGGTTTTGTAACCTGGCTAAGTTCGGTATTGATTCCCTACCTCCAGATAGCATGTGAATTAAATAATTTTCAGGCATATCTTGTTGCGTTTGCATTTTACATTTCTTACTTTGTTATGGCGGTACCTTCCGGCAAAGTGTTGAAAATTACCGGGTATAAGAATGGTATGTCGTTAGGGCTTTTGTTAGTTGCAGCAGGATCTCTCATCTTCGTGCCTGCTGCCATTTACCGCACATATAGTATATTTCTGATAGGCTTGTTTGTGCAGGGTGCAGGGATGGCCGTATTGCAAACAGCCGCTAATCCTTATATTACTATTTTAGGCCCGGAAGAAAGCGCTGCAAAACGGATGAGCATTATGGGAATTTGTAACGGTGTTGCCGGTATAATTGCACCTGCTATTTTAGGAATGGTCATTTTAAATAATGCAGATGCTTTAACTGAAAGTTTAAAGAACATGAGCGCTGTTGATAAAACGGCCTCGCTGAATGCACTCGCGCGCAAGGTGATTTTTCCGTACATTATTATTACAGCTACGTTGGTACTGTTGGCACTGCTCATCTATCGCTCTGACCTTCCGGAAATAGATGAGCCTCCGGAGGATAATGTTGATCTTTCAGAAAAGACCAGCAAAACCAGCATATTTCAATTTCCACATTTATTAATTGGAGTCTTTACCTTATTCCTATATGTAGGTGTAGAAGTAATCGCTGGGAATACGATTATTCAATACGGGACTTACCAAAGCATTCCCTTGTCAACGGCTAAGTTTTTTACATCCTTTACCTTAACAGCAATGCTTGTGGGCTATCTTGTGGGCATTGTGTGTATTCCAAAATATTTTAGTCAAAAGATTGCTTTAAAATATTCTGCAATCTTCGGGACCATCTTTGTTTTATTGGCTTTAGGTACACACGGTTGGATTTCTGTAATGTTTATTGCTTTGTTGGGGTTATCCAATTCATTAATGTACCCTTCAATATGGCCTTTAGCTATTGGCGGGCTTGGAAAATTTACAAAAATTGGTTCTTCCTTATTGGTTATGGCTATATCCGGCGGAGCATTATTGCCTTTATTATATGGTTGGTTAACCGATCGCATTAATGCCCAACAGGCCTATTGGATAGTGGTCCCATGCTATGCAATGATCGGATATTATGCCATCTGGGGACATAACATTGGAAGAAAAGTAAGACGACATTTAAAATAATATTATGATCTTAATTGCTGATAGTGGCTCTACCAAAGCGAACTGGTGCCTCGTAGCACAGAATGGAGAATTAGCTCATTTCACTACTGAAGGCTATAATCCTCATTTTGTAGATGAAAATTATATTATTAATTCTCTTACGAAAAGCCTTCCGGATTATGTAAGGCCTCAGGAAATAGAAGAAGTTAATTTTTATGGGTCAGGTTGCATGGCCGGTAAAACAATTATTGTTGAATCTGCGTTACATTCTTTATTCAAATCGGCTAAAGTAAATGTATTTGTGGATTTACTTGCTGCTGCAAGGGCTTTGCTATGGAACGAACCTGGCTTCGCCGCTATACTTGGCACAGGCACTAACACATGCATCTATGATGGCAAACAGATTACTCATAATATTGATTCTCTTGGATATATGCTCGGCGATGAAGGAAGCGGCAGTTATATTGGGAAAAAAATACTCCAGGATTATATGAGAGGGTATATGCCGGAAACCTTAAGCGAAAAATTTAGTGAAACAACCGGTTTGTCATTTGACGAAATTATGGATCGTGTTTACACCCAGCCACTGGCAAATCGCTTCTGTGCAGGCTTTACCAGGTTTGCCGGTGAAAATATAGATACTCCTTATTTCCATGGTCTTGTAAAAAGTGCATTCGAAGATTTTTTTACTAACCTTGTAAGTCATTATCCCGGCTACCGGAATTATTCTTTTAACTGTTTAGGTTCAGTCGGGTTCTATTTTAAAGATATTTTGGAAGAAGTGGCAACATCTTTTGGTATGCGTACAGAAAAGATCATACGTTCGTCTATGGAAGAACTGGTAAAGTACCATTTGCAATACAGATAATAGCACGGGTGACTTCCTCGCTTTCTCTTATATTTAAAGCCGTTTGCTTTCTGTTAAACCTAGTTGCACTTTAAAAATTACTCTCTTTGTGCCAATAATTTTTTGCAGAATCTTCGTACCTTTGCGCCCTCTAAATTTATTTATTTTGGGAACGGTTCAGGAAATGAGTTTGATCCATAGATACCGCCTATATGTTTTCCAGATAAATGAATTATAAATTAAGAGATAATAATTACTAATAAAAACAAAAACAAGCCAAATGGCCGACTTAAGATTTCAAAGAAATTTTGGTATTGCTGCTCACATTGATGCAGGTAAGACTACCACAACAGAGCGTATTCTGTATTATACAGGTGTTAACCATAAAATAGGTGAAGTGCACGATGGTGCTGCCACCATGGACTGGATGGCACAGGAGCAGGAAAGAGGTATTACCATCACTTCTGCTGCTACTACCTGCTTCTGGAATTTCCCAATGGTTCAGGGTAAAAAAACGCCTGATACTCATCAATATAAATTCAATATTATTGATACTCCGGGCCACGTGGACTTCACAGTGGAAGTAGAACGTTCTCTTCGTGTATTGGATGGTTTGTTGTCATTGTTTTGTGCAGTGAGCGGGGTAGAGCCGCAGAGTGAAACCGTTTGGCGTCAGGCCAATAAATATAAGGTTCCACGTATTGGTTTTGTAAATAAAATGGACCGCTCGGGAGCTGATTTCTTAAACGTGGTAAAACAGGTTAAAGAAATGTTAGGCGCCAAAGCTGTTCCTTTACAATTACCTATAGGCGCTGAAGAAAATTTTAAAGGCGTGGTGGATCTGATAACTATGAAAGCAATAGTTTGGGATGATGCTACCCAGGGAATGACTTTCCAGGAAGTGCCTATCCCTGAAGACATGATAGAAGATGTAAATGAATGGAGGCAGCATCTTGTTGAAGCAGTTGCTGAATATGATGAAAAATTATTAGAGAAATTTTTTGATGATCCCAATACCATCACTGAAGATGAAATGCACGAGGCTATTCGTAAGGCAACGATTGACATTTCAATCATACCAATGATGTGTGGTTCATCATTTAAAAATAAAGGAGTACAGGCTGCTCTGGATGCTATCGTTCGTTATTTGCCAGGCCCAATGGATATTGAAGCTGTGAAAGGAATTAATCCTGACAATGGCGAAGAAGTTGTAAGGCATTGCGATCCTAAAGAACCCTTTAGCGCTTTGGCATTTAAAATTATGACCGATCCTTTTGTGGGACGTCTTGCATTTTTCCGTGCATATAGCGGCCGTTTGGATTCAGGTTCTTATGTATTAAATACCCGTACCGGTAAAAACGAAAGGATTTCCAGGATCATGCAGATGCACGCTAATAAACAAAATCCTGTAGATTTTATCCAGGCAGGTGATATTGGTGCGGCTGTTGGGTTTAAAGATATTAAAACAGGAGATACCCTTTGCGATGAAAATAATCCTATTGTTTTGGAAGCAATGACTTTCCCTGAACCGGTTATTGCCATTGCTATCGAGCCTAAAACACAGGCCGATGTTGATAAAATGGGAATGGCTATTGCCAAGTTGGTTGAGGAAGATCCGACTTTGCGTGTAAACACCGATGAAGAAACCGGGCAAACCATTCTTCGTGGAATGGGTGAGTTGCATTTGGAAATTATCATTGACCGCCTGAAGCGTGAGTTTAAGGTAGAGATCAACCAGGGAGCGCCCCAGGTTGCCTATAAAGAAGCCTTTAGAACTACCATTGAACACCGTGAAGTGCTGAAAAAACAAACTGGTGGACGTGGTAAATTTGCTGACATCCAATTTGAAATAGGGCCTGCAGATGAAGATTTCCTGAAAGAAGACAAAGGGAATTTTCAGTTTGTAAATAGCTTGTTTGGTGGTTCAATACCTAAGGAGTTTGTGCCTGCTATCCAGAAGGGTTTTGAAACCGCAATGACAACAGGTGTTTTGGCAGGTTACCCAATGGAAAATATGAAAGTAAGAGTATTTGACGGATCATTTCACCAGGTGGACTCAGATGCGATGTCATTTGAATTGTGTGCCAAACAAGGCTATCGTGAAGCAGGACGTAAAGCAAAACCTGTTCTTCTGGAACCAATTATGAAAGTTGAAGTTCAGACCCCGGATCAATACATGGGTGATGTAACAGGAGATTTAAACCGTCGTCGTGGCATGTTGGAAGGAATGGATACCAGGCATGGTGTGCAAGTGATCAAAGCCAAAGTTCCTTTAAGTGAAATGTTTGGTTATGTAACCCAGTTGCGTTCATTATCCAGTGGCCGCGCTACTTCCACAATGGAATTTAGCCATTATGCACCGGCTCCTAATAACATCTCGGAAGAAGTAGTGGCAAAGCAAAAGGGGAAAATTAAGGTAGAAGATTAATCTTTTTAAACCTTTAAATAAATATAATAGGCCCGCTTGTAAAAGAGCGGGCTTATATATTTTATAGTCCTTGCCCTCTTTAAAATTTTCCTATCTTGCTTTAATGAAGAAAGTATTTTGTACCAAAAAAATTCCTGGCGCAGGATTGCAATTATTAAAAGATGCAGGCATAGAGGTGCTGCAATGGGATGAGCAAAGAGAAACAACTCCCGGGGAATTAATTGACCATTGTAAAGATTGTGATGCACTTATAGTAGCAGGCTACAGCAGGATTGACGCTTCATTTTTGAATGCAAGCAGGCACCTTAAAGTAATTGCCCTGCATTCCGTTGGCTTCGATAATGTAGATATAGCTGAGGCTACACGCCTGAAAATTCCTGTGGGTAATACGCCTGGTGTGGTAAATAATGCTACTGCTGACACTGCTTTCTTATTAATGCTTGCAGCATCCCGTAAAGCATTTTTTTTACACAAAAGAATTATTAAAGGTGAATGGAAATATATTGAGCCAACCGTCAATCTTGGTGTAGAACTCTATGGCAAAACTCTTGGCATTTTTGGTTTAGGAAATATTGGGTTTGAAATGGCAAAGCGGTGCAAGGGCGCTTATGATATGAAGATCATTTATCACAACAGGAACCGGAATGAAGAAGCTGGAAAAAAATTGAATGCAGAGTTTGTTCCCTTTGAAGAGCTGTTAAAAAAGAGTGATGTGCTTTCTGTACACACCAACTTATCAGAAGAGACCAGGGGAAAGTTTAATTATTCTGCCTTTGAGAAGATGAAACCATCTGCCATTTTTATAAACACAGCAAGAGGCTCTATTCATAATGAACCCGATCTTATTACTGCGCTTCAAAATGGAACTATATGGGGCGCAGGCTTAGATGTGACTGATCCGGAACCAATGCGCGCCGATAATCCTTTATTGAATATGCCAAACGTGGCAGTGACGCCCCATATAGGCACAGCTACTTTTGAAACAAGAAATGCTATGTCCACAATGGCAGCCGAAAATGTTATCGCTGCTCTAAATAGCCTTCCTATCCCCTATCCGGTAAATGGAGAAATATACAATGGAAACTAATGATAATAAAAAGAGGAGTTAACTGCTTAACTCCTCCCTCTCTCTTAACTAACAGGAATTAGTCAAAACATCTTCATCTACTTTTAGCCTGAAATTTTCTTTTTGAAATCCAGCGCTACTACTTCTAAAGAATAATTTTTTTCGTTTTCTGAGATGTTCACTGCAGGAAATCCTTTTACAAAGCTTTTACATTGATCTACATCAATGTAATTTATTATCATACCTCATTGTAGTGGGGCTCAAAGCCGCGGTAATTTTGTGCAATAGAAAAATGGCAAAAATGTCAAGGAAAACCATAGCCATTGTAGGGGCTACAGAAAATAAAGGAATCGAATTTGCTTATAAACTATCAGGTGATGATTATCGCTTGTTGCTCATTTCAAATGATAGTGAAAAGCTTTCTCATTTGTCAGAAAGTATTGGGGTAGAAAAACCTAATGCAGAAGTTGATACTCTTGAATGTGTGAAGGATGGTTGCTGGGAGGCTGATGTGGTCATTCTTGCGGTGGCATGCAGCGAAGAAAAAATGGTAGCACAGGTAATAAAAGAAGTAGCTACGCAAAAAATTGTAGTGATTGTTTCGGAGGAAAGAAATCTACCTGAAGAGTTGCAACATATTTTACCCTATTCCAAACTGGTGAAAGTTTCTTTCAGTCCTTATTTAAATGAGGTTATAATAAGTGGAAATAATGAAGAGGCGAACGAAGAAGTATCAGAAATTTTTAACCAGGCTGGTTATCATTCTATAATCACCCAATCATTAAATCATTAATCATCCTATCGTTAACAATACATTACATAACAATTAAAAAAGAAGAAAAATGGCAACAACAAAATGGGGAATTGATCCCGTACACACAGACATTACTTTCAAAGTAAAACACCTGATGATTACTACTGTAACCGGACGTTTCAACAAATATACAGTTGAGGTAGAAACAGAAGGCAACGATTTTAGTAATACCAAAAAAATTGAATTTACTGCTGATATCAATTCAATTGATACAGGCAACGAGCAGCGTAATACACATTTAAGGTCAGCAGATTTTTTTAATGTTGATAAGAATCCGCAATTGAAATTTACGGGTACAAAGTATGAGATAAATGGTGATGAGGCTAAGCTTCATGGCAATTTAACCATTGGCGGAATAACAAAGCCTATAACCCTGGATGTAGAGTTTGGCGGAATAATAAAAGATCCGTGGGGAGGAGAAAGAGCTGGATTTAATATCAGGGGTAAGTTAAGCCGTAAGGAATTTGGATTACTTTACAATGCAGTAACTGAAGCTGGCGGTGTGGTTGTTGGCGATGAAGTAAAAATAAATGCGGATCTGGAATTAGTAAAAGAAGCATAGAGAGAAAAAGCAGAAGCTTAAAGCAAGTAAAATGGAAAGCAAAATTTTGGGATTACATCACATTACGGCGATAGCCGGAGATGCAAAGCGCAACCTGGAATTTTATACAAAAATCCTGGGCCAGCGATTCGTAAAAAAGACGGTCAACTTTGATGATCCGCAGACGTACCATTTTTATTTTGGGAACGAAACGGGTACACCAGGCACCATCCTTACTTTTTTTCCGTGGCCGCGGGTGCGAAAAGGATACAATGGTTCGGGTATGGCTACCGGCATCGGTTATGCTGTTCCCGAAGGCAGCCTTGATTTCTGGGCTGATCGTTTTAAACAATTCAATGTAAAACACAATGAAGCAGCAGAAAGATTTGGCGAGAAATATGTTTCTTTTGAAGATCCTGATGGATTGAAAATTGATTTGATCGTTCCTGAAAAAGAAGATCAAAGAAAAGTGTGGGAAACCAATGAAATAAATGAGGCCGTTGCTACCAGGGGATTCCACAGCGTAACATTAAGTGTAAAAAGTATTCACCCAACAGCTTCTATCCTTACTGACGTATTGGGTTATAAATTGTTAAAGCAGGAAGGCAATCGCTATCGGTTTATTACAGATGCTATTGATAATGCTTCTATAGTGGACATCATTGAAGCGCCTTATTTGCCTGCCGGCTTAAATGCCGCGGGAACCAATCACCATGTGGCTTTCAGGGTAAAGGATGAAGATAGCCAAATGGAATTTCGTGAAAAGATATTAAGTAAAGGCTTAAACATTACACCTAAGATAGACCGTGATTATTTCTTTTCAATGTATTTCCGCGAACCTGGTGGCGTATTGTTTGAGCTGGCTACAGAGAATCCTGGCTTCGGCAGGGATGAGCCTTTGAGCGAATTGGGAACACATTTGAAATTGCCGAAGCAATATGAAATTGCAAGAAGCAAAATAGAAAAAGTATTGCCGGTGTTGGATTGAGAACTTAAATAAAAATAAAAGAACACTAATTTTTACAAATCCCCAAAAACCCTTTCGGGGCAGGGAGGCTAAATTTTTTTTACCATGAAAATAGCATTAATAGGAGCCACAGGCTTTGTAGGTTCTGCCATTTTAAAAGAAGCTTTAGATAGGAGGCATGAAGTGACAGCCATTGCACGGCATCCCGAAAAAATAAAAGTACAAAACAATCTTACCGCTGTAAAAGGCGATGTAATGAATAGCGATAGTTTGTCAAAAGTATTGAAAGGGAATGACGTGGTAATAAGCGCCTATAATGCAGGCTGGACAAACCCTGATCTTTATAATGAATTTTTAAAAGGCTCTCAGTCCATACAAGATGCGGTGAAAAAGTCAGGAGTGAAACGCTATATCGTAGTCGGCGGCGCAGGAAGTTTATTTGTAGCGCCTGATGTTCAATTAGTTGATACGCCACAATTCCCTGCAGAATGGAAACCCGGCGCATTATCAGCAAGAGATTATTTGAATGAATTAAAAAAAGAAGGCCAGCTTGAGTGGACTTTTGTAAGCCCTGCCATTGAGATGAACCCCGCTACGCCGCATGAAAGAAGAGGTGTTTATCGTATCGGCCTGGACAACCCGGTGTTTGATGCTGATAACAAAAGCGCTATTTCTGTGGAAGACCTTGCTGTAGCCATTGTAGATGAAGCGGAACATCCGAAGCATATTCGTGTACGCTTCACCGTTGGATATTAGAGAGTGAGAGGATAAGAAGGTGAGAAGTGAGAGAGTGAATGTGAATCGGAGTAGAATAATAAAACAATTTAACAATAAACAATAATAACATGAAAGTAGATATATGGTCAGATGTAAGATGCCCGTTTTGTTATATCGGCAAAAGAAAATTTGAAAAAGCATTGGAAAAGTTTTCTCATAAAAATGAGATAGAAGTGGACTGGCATAGCTTTGAGCTTGACCCGGATTTAAAAACCGATCCGGCGGTGAATGCGGTAGAACATATTGCAGAGATTAAGGGTATTTCAAAAACACAGGCAGAAGGAATGCACCAGCATGTAACGGGTGTAGCCAAAGAGATTGGCCTTGATTTTAATTTTGAGAAAAATGTGGTTGCCAATTCTTTTAATGCACACCGATTGATCCAACTGGCAAAAACGCACGGTTTGGCTAATGAAGCCGAAGAAGCATTATTCAAAGCTCATTTTACCGAAGGAAAAAATATAGACGATAAAGATACTCTGCTCGGAATGGGCGTTGCTATAGGGTTAGAGGAAGATGAAGTGAAAAAGATATTTATTTCGGATGCTTTTACAAAAGAAGTGAGGCGTGATGAGATGCAGGCTCAATCCATTGGTATCCGTGGCGTTCCGTTTTTTATTTTGAATAATAAATATGCGGTGTCCGGTGCGCAATCGCCTGATATTTTTTTACAGGCGCTTTCACAAGCTTGGACAGAGTTTGAAAAAGAAAAACAACCACTCATTATTACAGAAGGAGAGGCCTGCTCTGCAGATGGCAATTGTAATTAAGATCGGAGCAAACAATATGAATACAACAAACAATTATTTTAAAAACAAAAACACAAACATGAAAAAATTATTTTCTCTACTGATCGTAGCTTTTTTAAGCGCTTCTTTATTAGCCCAAACAAAATGGAACGCAGATCCTATGCATTCCAGGCTGACTTTTAGCGTAATTCACATGGGCATCTCTGACGTGGAAGGTTTATTTAATAAGTTCACTGCGTCTGCTGCTGCTACCCAAGCAGATTTCAGCGATGCAGTTTTTGAGCTTTCTGTAGAAGTGCCTTCCATCAATACACAGGTGGAAATGCGCGATAACCATTTAAGAAGCGCAGATTTTTTTGAAGTGGAAAAATACCCATCAATGGATTTTAAAAGTACATCAATCGTTTGGGTATCGAAAAACAGATACAAATTAACAGGCAATCTTACACTTCGTGGAATTACGAAACAGGTTACCATGGACCTTTGGTACAGGGGAACAAATGTAGATGCTAAGACAAATAAATCTACCGCAGGGTTTCAGTTGACCGGAGTTATTAAGCGTTCCGACTTTAATGTTGGCCCTAAATTCCCTGCCCCTATGTTGAGCGATGAGGTAAAGATAAAGGCTGATGGAGAATTTATATCCGAAGGATAAAACAATTAGAAAAGAGTTGATGAGATGAATAACCTGGCAACATTCAATAAGTTTACCGGCGATTTAAAAGAGCAGGAGCATTTAATGCCTGTACTTTTTATAGGCCATGGTTCACCAATGAATGGGATTGAAGACAATGAGTTTAGCCAACGCTGGATACAGATGGCTAAAGAAATCCCCGCACCCACAGCGGTGTTGGTGGTTTCTGCGCATTGGTTCAGTAAAGGCACACGCATTACGGCGATGGATTTTCCCGAAACCATTCACGATTTTGGTGGTTTTCCTCAGGCATTGTTTGATGTGCAATATCCTGCGCCCGGCAACCCGGCGCTGGCAATAGAAACTAAAGAATTAATACACTCTGCACATGTGGAACTGGACCACGATTGGGGGTTGGATCATGGCGCATGGACTGTGGTGAGGCGTATGTATCCTGAAGCAAAGATCCCTGTATTGCAGCTCAGTATTGATTATTCAAAAGCGCCGCAATACCACTACGACCTGGCAAAAGAATTGTATGCACTGAGGAAAAAAAGAGTGTTGATTATTGGAAGTGGTAATATGGTACACAACCTTAGAATGATTTCCTGGCAGAATATCAATAATCCCGGGTTTGGGTTTGATTGGGCATTACAGATGAATGAAACTTTCAAACAATTGATCTCTGATGGAGATCATAAACCATTGATCCATTATGAAAGCCTTGGTACTGAAGCAAAGCTTGCTATTCCTACACCGGAACATTATTTGCCATTGTTGTATGCATTGGGGTTAAAAGGAAGTAAAGACAATGTTTCTTTTTTCAATGATAAGGCTGTGGCTGGTTCACTGACAATGACTTCGGTAAAGATTGGCGGATAGAGGCTTCATCCCAACCCCTCTCCGAAGGAGAGGGACGAGACTTACTAAACACGCTTTCACAGACGATGAATAAGAATAAAAAATTTTGAAAACAAAAAACTTCAAAAGTCCTCTCCTTTGGAGGGGATTTAGGGACGCTAAAAAATTATGTACAATCTAAAAATAATTTCATCCACTGTCCGTCCCGGGCGCAAAGGCCCGCTGGTGGCGGCATGGATAACAGAGCTGGCAAAACAAAATGGAAACTTTAATGTAGAGCTATTGGATTTGGGCGAAATTAAATTACCAATGATGGATGAACCCAATCATCCTGTAATGAGGAACTATCAGCACGCACACACCAAGTGGTGGAGCGCTAAAATTGATGAAGCCCATGCATTCATTTTTGTAACTGCCGAATATGATTATAATTATCCCGCACCATTGAGAAATGCGTTGGAATATCTTTCGCAGGAGTGGGGATACAAACCGGCTGCCATCGTGAGCTATGGCGGCATTTCAGCGGGGACAAGGGCTTCCAATGCATTAAAAGCAGACCTTTCTACATTCAGAATGGTTCCTTTGGCAGAGTCAGTGAACTTTCCTTTCTTTCAGCAAAATATTAATGATGAAAATGTATTTGTAGCCAATGAAACTTCCTGCAAAGCAGCACAAAATATGTTGAAACAATTGGTGCGATGGACAAAAGGATTGAAGACGATAAAGGAAGATAAAGAATGATAAGGCTGTATTGATAATAAAAATGAATCAGGAATTTTCAATTATTAACTTTCAATTATAAATTGAATCATGGAATTAGGATTGATCACTTTTGCAGATATGGAACCGGAAGTCCTTCAGGGAAGAGCCATTAATGCACATCAGCGTATTAAGGATTTGATGGAAGAAATTCAATTAGCTGACCAGTTAGGCCTGGATGTTTTTGGTGTGGGCGAACATCATCGCCCGGATTATGCTGTGTCGTCACCGGCTATTATGCTGGCGGCTGCTGCGATGATCACCAAAAATATAAGGCTTGCGAGTGCAGTAACGGTGCTGAGTTCAGACGACCCGGTGCGCGTGTTTCAACAATTTGCCGAAGTGGATCTTTTATCCAATGGCCGTGCCGAAATATTTGCAGGCAGAGGTTCTTTCATTGAATCATTTCCTTTATTTGGTTATGACCTGAAAGATTATGATGAATTGTTTACAGAAAAACTGGATTTATTATTAAAATTAAATCAAAGTGAAAAAATCACCTGGAAGGGAAAGCATCGTGCTTCGATTGATAACCGTGGAGTATATCCGAGGCCCTATCAATCCAGGCTTCCCGTATGGCTTGCAGCCGGCGGTACGCCTGCATCTGCGGTGAGAGCAGCTACGCTTGGGCTACCTCTGATGCTGGCTATTATTGGTGGCCTGCCTGAGCAATTTGTTCCTTTTATCAATCTTTATAAAGAGACTGCAAAGAAGATTGGTAAAAATATTTCTGAATTGCAATTCGGCATCAATAATCATGTGTATGTTGGCGAGGATTCTCAAAAAGCGGGCGATGAATTTTTTCCTTATTATGCAACGATGATGAACCGTGTAGGCCACGACAGAGGCTGGCCGCCGCTTTCACGCCAGCAATTCGATCATTCGCGTTCGCCTAAAGGCGCCTTGATGGTAGGAAGTGTGCAGCAGGTAATTGATAAAATTTTATACGAACATGAATTATTTGGCAACAGCCGTTTTTTGGCGCAGGCCAGTATTGGCAATGTGCCGCATAAACTCACAATGAAATCAATAGAATTGTTTGGGACTAAAGTGGCGCCGGCAATCAGGAAAGAAATCAATTCAAAAAATTAGGAAGAATTAATAGAAGTATTCTACAAAAGTCAGTCACGAAAAGATAAATAGACTTTATCATGCAGCTAAAAATTGATTTGAACTCAAATCAATTTTTATCTATTTTTGATCTGTATTCAAACCGGTAGGATGGAAAAATTATTTCAGTACCAGGCAGCGATATTGCAAAATGTGGCTAATGATTTCAACAGGTATCTTTTTAAAGATATTGCCTGGAAGGATCGTTTTATAGGTATTAAAGGATTAAGAGGAGTAGGTAAAACCACACTCCTGCTACAACACCTGAAATATAATTTGAAAGATACCGACAAACATTTGTATGTAACCTTGGACCATCCTTATTTTTATTCCAATACTTTATTTGAATTAGCAGGATCTTTTCATCAACTGGGCGGACAAACGCTACTGGTAGATGAAGTGCATAAAATAAAAGACTGGTCGCGGCAGATCAAATTAATTTTTGATGGCTTGCCGCAATTGCAATTGATCTTTACATCATCTTCTGCTTTGGATATTCATCGGGGAGAAGCTGATCTTAGTCGCAGAGTGCTTACTTATAATTTAGCCGGCCTTTCATTCAGAGAATATCTTCACCTGTATCACCATATCCGGTATCCTGTTATTGAATTTCAGGATTTATTACAAAATCATCCTGTTCATTCCGCTGCGGTTGCAAAACTTTGCAAACCTCTTGCCCTGATGAAAGATTACCTGAAAAGAGGCTACTTTCCTTTCAGCAAACTATTGGAGAATGAAAGCTTTGAAGTGCGGTTAATTCAGACTTTGGAAGTGGTGATGAATGAAGACCTGTCTTATGTAGAAGGCTATACAACAGATAATATTTTTAAAATAAAAAAGTTATTGGGAATATTGGCTGAATCTGTTCCTTTCACTGCTAATATTTCGTCCATCGCAGATAAACTCTCTATTGGCAGAAACAGTATTAAAGAGTATTTGCAGGCATTAGAAAAAGCTGGCTTGCTCAATTTTTTAAACCGTAAAGGAAAAGGAGTAAGCTTATTGCAAAAGCCGGATAAGATCTATCTTGAAAATACTAATTTTTCCTACGCTTTAAAATCTCATCCGGACGCAGGGACTATTCGTGAAACTTTTATTTTAAACCAATTGAAAAATTCCGGCAAAAAAATATATTTACCTGATGATGGCGATATCCTGGTTTACGATCAGAGACGCAACTACACTTTTGAAATTGGAGGTAAAAGCAAACAGGGCCGGCAATTAAAAGGCGTGGCTAATAGTTTTATAATTGCTGATGATATTGAAACGGGGTTTATGAATAAAATACCTTTGTATCTATTCGGATTTTTATATTAGCATCGTGTAAACTATCAGGAGCATTTCGTTTTGTAAATAACGAATGATCAACTGTAAATTACAATTGATAATCCGTTTACTTGAAATAGTACTCTTTGGGCAGGTATCTGCCACATTAACTATAGAAATATGAATGCAAATAAGATCCATTCAAAAAATATTGTGGCGGCAGGTAAAAAATTAACTGAGGCAGAAAAGGTTTTAATAATGATCCACGGGCGTGGAGGAAGCGCAGAAGATATTCTTTCATTGGCCGGTCATTTACAGGTAAATGATTTTGCATTGCTAGCGCCGCAGGCTGCGGGCAATAGTTGGTATCCCTATTCCTTTATGGCGCCCGTTTCACAAAATGAACCCTGGCTTACATCTGCATTATCGCTGTTGAAAGAAATAGTGAACGATATGATCGTGCAGGGAATTGCAGAAGACAATATTTACTTCACGGGTTTTTCACAGGGCGCTTGTTTAACATTGGAATTTGTTGCGCGTAATGCAACAAAGTTCGGCGGCGTAGTAGCTTTTACCGGTGGATTAATTGGTGACAGAATTTATCATGAAAATTATAAAGGGGATTTCAAAAATACTCCCATCTTCATCGGCAGCAGCAACCCTGATCCTCATGTGCCTGTAGAAAGAGTGTATGCCACAATCAATATTTTGAAGAGCATGAATGCTTTTGTTACCGGGAAGATCTACGAAAATATAGGGCATACCATTATTCCGGATGAAATTGATTTAGCGAATCAATTGGTGTTTGATCGTTCCTGATAAAGCTGGAAGAAAAACCGGATAGGCAAGCGAAATATTCTTTAGTAGTAAGGGCGCCTGATCTTATTTATCAAGATATACATTGGAATAATATCCTTTAAGAGAATCCAACATTTTAGTAGTGTCGGAAAGCGGCAGCGTAAAAGGCTCTGCAATTTTATAGGTCACAGAATCGTTGGTGTACATGATCACATTTCTGTGATAGGATTTAAGGTCAGACAATCTTTTCATAGCTGCACTCAATGTTCTGTATTCATTTACCACTATTTTAAAAGTGAATGAATCAACAGGTTTTTGTTGAGCTGCTGCCAGGCTATCTGTTGTGGAATCCGTCATGTTGGCCGCGGTATCTGTATTATGAATTGCTGAATCCGTAACAGGAATTATGGCTTCTGTAGTAGCGGTACTTTCATCAGCATTCTTTTTATCAAAATCATAGCCCCAGATAGCCCAGCCTATGAGTGCAAGCGCGATCAAGACTATCAGCACATAAAAAATTTTAGCCCCAATATTGCTTTTACGTTTCTGCTGGTAATCGTTAAATAAATTTTCTTCTTCATTGGGCTGCTCTGTTTCTTCGTTCTTTATTTTTTGAGGCTCTATTTTTTCTGCTATTAACTCACCGGCCTTAAAGACCAACTCTCCTGAATTTAATTTATCAAGGGTTCCTAATTTATTTAAAGTAAAGGGCTTGCCTATGTTTAAGAATTGTCGTCCCAGTGAGAGGAATGATTCAAGGTCAGATGCTGCAAGGGGTTTTATTTTATTGGTATATTCCACAATAAAATTCACTAAATCATCATCTTCTTTCGTCTTTGGATCGTAATGAAAAGAAATAGTATTTTCCGGTATTATGACAGGCTTTTCTGAATCTGTGGGTTCTGGTAAAGCGGCATCAAGATGGAAAGTTCCAATGCCTTGTAGATTTAGGATCTTATTTTTTAACAGGTAATGTACAAGTACTTGTTCGATTTTCACAAAATTCATTTAGTATAGCAAACCTACATTTTATTAACTTAATTCCAAAAAATGGAAAAATGGAAACTAAAACCGCCTGCGTGTTTTTTGCCACATTTTTACGTGGTACATTTGCAGTATGCTTACAAAAGAAGAAAAGGCCTTCCTGGAATATTGGGAGAAGAACCGGGAAAAAGATAAAAAGATCTTTCGCCAATTTATGTATGGATCTCCGTGGGGACTTATATTTTCACTTCCTATATTACTTGCTGTTATTTTTCATGATTGGTACAAAAACATGGTATATATATCTCCTACCTTAATTACGATCATTATAATTGCTGTGATAGGGATCGCTGTTTTTTATACTTTATTCAGCATGCAATTTAAATGGGACCGTAACGAACAAATTTATAAAGAGTTAAAATTTAAGGAGAAAAAAGAAGGTGAAGCGATTTTATAAGTTGAATGCTTTTTATTTGCAAATTGAAAAATTACTTATGAAAAAATTATTATTTCCTTCTTTAATTGCTTTGATGTTTTTAGGAAGTTGTCTCAAAAAGGGTGACAATAAATGCAATTATACAGATTCTAACATTGTAGCTCCGCAGGCAGAACAGAATGCATTGCTGGATTCTTTAACTGCTCATGGTATTGTTGATGCAATTCCGCATCCTTCAGGATTTTATTATACCATTACCAATCCTGGGAGTGGCGCGTTTGTTTCTAATCTTTGTACCACAATTGCTACCTATTATAGGGGAGGTTTTTTTAATGGCCAATCTTTCGATTCATCTCTGGTGGAACCGGCAGCGTTTCAACTTGGCGGGGTTATCGCAGGCTGGCAAAAAGGCATACCGCTTATAAAGAAAGGCGGCGAAATAACTCTTTATATACCTCCGTCATTAGGGTTCGGTTCAACTGATAGGAAAGATATGAATGGTAATATTGTTATCCCCGCTAATTCTTACGTAGTATTTAATATAACTCTTGTAGATCTTCAGGATTAAAGAATTTATCTTTGCTCAAATAAATTCTTCCATGAGCCACGAAGCTATTTCTGTTTTTGATATGTTTAAGATAGGGATAGGGCCATCAAGCAGCCACACGCTGGGGCCGTGGCGTGCTGCGCAATTATTTTTACAAACACTTCAAAATAAAAATATCCTCCGGGATGTTGTTTCTTTAGAAATATTATTATATGGTTCGCTTGCCAAAACCGGTAAGGGGCATGGAACTGACATTGCGGTACAATTAGGATTGTCAGGTGACGACCCTGTAACTTTTGATGTGAGCCTGGTCTCAGAAAAAACAAATGGTATAAAAGCTTCACAAAGATTAATTCTTGGCGGAGTTCATGAAATTGAGTTTGATCCTTTGCAGGATATTGAATTTTTGAAGAATGAGTCCCTGCCTTATCACCCTAATGCACTCACTTTTATAGCTGTATTGGATAATGAAGAGCATATTTCTGAAACGTATTATTCTATTGGTGGCGGCTTTGTAAAAAAAGAAGGTGAAGAAATAAATAATGATGATGAGATAGTATTGCCATTCCCCGTAAACGATGCGGGCGATTTGGTGCACTGGTGTATGCAAACAGGGATGAGCATCAGTGAAGTAGTGATGGAAAACGAAAATTCATGGCGCCCCGAACAAGAGACGAGAGAAGGAATTTTGAATATATGGCGCACTATGTATGAATGCATGTATAAGGGTTGCCATGCGCAGGGGATTTTGCCTGGCGGATTAAACGTAAAGCGCCGGGCAGCGGATTTGAATAAAAAATTATTAGCGGGAAGAACCTATTCGGATTATGATTCCTGGATAAAAGCAATTAAAGAAGGAGGCAATGATTTTAAATATATCCTTGATTGGGTAAGTTGTTTTGCATTAGCTATAAATGAGCAAAATGCTGCGTTTGGACGTGTGGTGACTGCGCCTACCAATGGCGCTGCCGGCGTGATCCCTGCGGTGCTCTCTTATTATGTTATCTTTTGTAATGGAAATACTGATGATAAAATTATCCAGTTCTTATTAACGGCTTCAGAAATAGGTTGTATGTTTAAAAAAGGCGCGACCATTTCTGCTGCGATGGGAGGATGCCAGGCGGAGATTGGAGTTTCTTCTTCAATGGCTGCCGCAGCGCTTACGGAATGCATGGGCGGTACACAACGGCAGGCTTTGATGGCTGCCGAGATTTCTATGGAGCATCATCTTGGTATGACCTGCGACCCTATTTCAGGATTAGTGCAAATTCCTTGTATAGAAAGAAATGCTATGGGAGCGATAAAGGCTATAACGGCCAGCCAGCTTGCATTACAAGGCGCCCCTGATTTTGCAAGAGTTACTTTGGATAATGTGATCCAAACCATGTGGGATACCGCTGTGGATATGAATAGTAAATATAAAGAAACTGCTGATGGGGGTTTGGCAGTGAATGTGCCGTTGGGATTGAGTGAATGTTGAGATGTATCAGGAATTCTTTTTAATAACTTTTATTGATTAAAAGCATGGTAGTTTATTGTATTTCTTTGATGAGCATCATTAGTTCTTTGTCTCTAATACTCTCCTGTTCAGACTTGTCAAAAATATCCAATAAAAAAACTGTTTTATTCCTGATAAGAACATGAGTAATAACCCTTGCACCTCCGCTCTTTCCTTTGTTTTTGGAAGCAATAGCAAGACGTATTTTGTAACAATTGTTGCCGAGACTAATACCTTGTTGAGGATCCGATTCCAGGCTGTAGAGTAAGGCAATATATTCACTTTTCAACGAAGCGTATTTCTTTGCCAGGCGTTTTAGGGCTTTATCAAAATTTGGTATAGTTTTTACCTTATAGTTCATTAATGAGTTCTCTGGCATCTCTCGCCTTTAGTTTTCCAGCCTTGATTAAATTTATTTCTTTTACTGCTTGTTTCAAGTCTTGCAAAACCTGCTCTTTAGTTGGGGTTTCGCCTTCTACCTCAATTTTTTTTATAAAGTTAATGTTCTTAGCAAACTCAATAAAGAGGGGAAATTTTTCTTCGGATATATATAATGTAACTTGTTTCATACTAAACATTTTATTCAATAAAAGCCTGGATAGAACGGCTTTTCAAAGTTAAGAGAACTTTTTGCATAAAAAAGCGGTTTGAAATAGTTTAAGATACTGATAAAAATACTAAACAGGCAATGTAGATATATGTTGATAATGATATCTATGTAGTAATGGAGTGGTTCCTGTTATAGCTTTAAAATGCCGGTTGAAGTTTGAAAAAGTATTGAACCCCGATTCAAAACAGATTTCTGCAACGCTCTTATTCGTTTCAGCGAGTAGTTTACACGCATGTCCTACGCGCACTTCCAATAAAAAAGCAGAGAACGTTTTTTTTATTCTACTCTTGAAATAACGGCAAAAGGAATGTGGGCTTATGTGGGCAACATTGGCAATTTGAGCCAAAGTAATCTCCCTGGAAAAGTTATTAAGAATGTATTGGTAAATATGATTCAACCGGTCTGAATCAGAAGTGGGGTAATGAAATTGCAAACCTTTGCTACACACGGTTTTGGTTTCTTTTGATATAGCAATAGAATTTAAAATCTGCAGTAGCAAAATAATTCGCTCACTGCCCTTTGCTGTTAATAGTTTTTCCAATAGTTCAATGATCTTACTCCTGGTATTATTTTTTATTCGTACGGCCTGTTGCGCTCTTTCAAAAAGCTTTGGTAATGCTTTATTTTCGGGCAGCTTTAAAAAATATTCACCAAGGCAATCAGGCATAAAATGTACTACGATCGCTTCAGCGCTTAACCTGGAATTTTTTTTAAAATATTTTTCTTCGTTACGCCACAGGTGAGGAAGATTGGAGCCCAGCAAGATCATATCGCCCGCCTTAAAGTGGTGCACATTATCTCCTATGAATTGCCTTCCTGAGCCTTTGATAATATATACCAATTCCAACTCGGGATGGTATTGCCATTTATTATAAAAGTGAGGTACAACGTCATGTCGTATTACAAAACTGCTTTCGTTTTTTAGGTTGAATTTTAATAAGTGAGGCTTCATGAAAATGATCTTTTTAAAGTAGATTTCTGATTTGTGCTTAAGTAATCCATTTTATTGTAAAAATGGTAATAAATATGTTAAGATAATGTAAATAGTGGATAACAAAAAGGGAAGGGTTCTTTTAAGGCTCATATACTTTTGCCTCATCAATTTTAATCAATAAGAACAACTATGGCTAACAAATACATTTTGGAGCTGAGCGAAGTAGGTATCCACGACATTGAAACTGTAGGTGGTAAAAATGCATCCCTTGGTGAGATGATTCAAAACCTTTCTAAATTAGGAGTCAACATTCCCAATGGCTTTGTAATAACTGTGGCCGCTTACAGAGATTTTCTGGCTTATAATAATCTTGAAGGCACCATCCGCCATATCATAGATACTGTTGATTACGATAACATAGAATCTCTCAGGCGCGGTGGGCAGCAGGTAAGGCTTTTGCTGAGCAACGGCCGTTTTCCCAAAGAGATGAGCGAAGTGATTATTAAAGCTTATGAAAAGTTATCTTCCAATTACAAACAGGAATATACTGATGTAGCGGTAAGATCATCAGCTACTGCCGAAGACTTACCGGATGCTTCATTCGCCGGCCAGCAGGAAACTTTTTTAAATGTTCGCGGCCCTGCCACATTAATGGATGCAGTGCGCAATTGTATTGCATCACTTTTTACTGACCGTGCTATTAGCTACAGGCAACGTTTTAAATATGATCATTTCACGATAGGCCTTAGTATTTGTGTGCAGAAAATGGTACGCAGCGATTTAGGCTCTTCAGGCGTAGCATTCAGCATTGATACCGAAAGTGGCTTTAAAGATGTGATCGTGATTAACGGCGCTTTTGGGCTGGGGGAGCTGGTAGTACAGGGAGCTATTTCTCCTGACGAATTTATTGTTTTTAAACCAACATTAAAAAATGGTTTCAAATCTATCATCGAGAGAAAATTAGGAGTAAAAGATAAGATGATGGTGTATGGAGATAAATCTGATGAAAGAGTAAAAATCATATCAACCGAGTCTGGCTCTCAAAACAGGTTTTGCCTCTCTGATGAAACTGTGATGCAGCTTTCTGATTGGATAATGAAAATAGAAGATTATTATTCCGGGCTAAGAAATAAATGGACGCCTATGGATGTGGAATGGGCTTTTGACGGGCTAAGCAAAGAACTTTTTATTGTACAGGCGAGGCAGGAAACCATCCATTCAAAAGTGAGCCATAGGAAAATAACAGAATACAGTATCAGGAAAAATGAAGGCCAGAAAATAATATTAAAAGGGATAGCAGTAGGCGATAAAATAGGAGCAGGGAAAGTAAATATTTTATATTCTTTAGACAAGCGGCTGATAGAGGGTAATGAATTTAGAGAGGGAGATGTATTGGTAACCGATATGACAGATCCGGATTGGGAACCGATCATGAAAAAAGCGTCAGCGATATTAACCAATAAAGGAGGCCGTACCTGCCATGCAGCTATTGTAGCGCGTGAGCTGGGAGTGCCTGCTATTGTGGGTTGCGTTAATGCTACGAAAATTCTGGAAGACGGCGATGAAGTAACGGTAAGTTGTGCAGAAGGCGAAACCGGCGTTGTATATGAAGGCTTGCTTGATTATGAAACATCCGAGTACGATCTGAATGACCTGCCTGCTATTCAAACTTCTATTATGTTGAACGTAGGTTCTCCATCAGAGTGTTTTAAATTCTCGCATTTGCCTAATGCAGGCGTAGGCCTTGCGCGGGAAGAATTTATTATTAATAATTACATACAGGTACATCCGCTTGCATTATTACATCACAAGGAGCTAAAAGATAAACCTCTGTCAGAAGAAATAGAAAGACGGATTTTTGGGTATGAAAATGAGCAGGATTTTTTTATTAAAAAATTATCTTACGGCATAGCTAAAATAGCAACGGCATTTTATCCCAATCCGGTAATTGTACGCTTTAGCGATTTTAAATCCAATGAATATTATAACCTGTTAGGCGGTAATCATTTTGAGCCGCATGAAGAAAATCCCATGATCGGATGGCGCGGCGCATCCAGGTATTATTCGCCGGAATATAAGGCTGCATTTGGACTGGAATGTAAGGCTATTAAAATTGTACGTGAAGAAATGGGACTGCATAATGTGGTGGTAATGGTGCCTTTCTGCCGTACTGTAGAAGAATTGATAGAAGTAAAAGAAGTGATGAAAGAATTTGATCTGGAAAGAGGAAAAAATGATCTTCAACTTTTCCTAATGGCTGAGATTCCTTCTAACATCATTTTAGCAGACGAGTTCTCAAAACATATTGATGGCTTTTCAATTGGCTCTAATGATCTTACACAGCTCACATTAGGCCTGGATCGTGATTCATCTTTGGTGGCGCATTTATATAACGAAAGAAATCCTGCAGTAAAACAAATGATCTCTAAGCTTATTCAATCTGCCAAAAGAAATGGCGTAAAAGTAGGCATCTGTGGACAGGGGCCATCAGACTTTCCTGACTTTGCTCAATTTCTGGTAGAAGAGGGGATAGATAGTATTTCTCTTACACCGGATTCGGTTATAAAGACGATAAAAGCTATTTCAAAATTTGATAAAAAGTAAAGAAGAGCGATTCTAAATAGAGAGGGATGGGAATTACACTCCATATTTCCTCTTTATTTCCCTATCATTTTCCCGTGCCTTAATGGTTTCTCTTTTGTCGTAGATCTTTTTTCCTTTGCCCAGGCCTATTTCTATTTTTGCAAAACCGCTTTCAGAAAAAAATATTTTTAACGGAACAATCGTGTAACCTTTCTCTTTGATTTTATTTTCCAGCTTGCGCAATTCTTTTTTATGCAATAATAATTTGCGCTCCTGCATGGGTTCGTGATTATAATGAGTGCCAAAATTATATTCAGAAATGTGAAGGCTTTTTACATAGAGCTCACCTTTGTTGAAAATACAATAGCTGTCATTGAAACTTGCCTTTCCGGCGCGCAACGATTTTATCTCTGTCCCGGTCAGAACAAGGCCTGCAATATACTTTGCCTCTATGTTATATTCGTAATATGCTTTCCGGTTTCTTATATCCATTGGTGGATGGCATGAAATGATATGGTGGTGAATAGAGAATGGTGAGTGAGGATTCAAATTGACCATTGACCACTCACCATTCGCCACCTAATTCTTGAATAAAATCAACAATTGCTCAATTTTGCTTTTAAGGTCTTTTCTCGAGACTATAAGATCGAGGAATCCGTGCTCTAATAAAAATTCGCTACGCTGAAACCCGGGAGGAAGATCTTTTTTGATCGTTTCTTTGATGACCCTTGGCCCTGCAAAACCAATAAGGGCGCCAGGTTCAGCCATTATCACATCACCCAGCATCGCAAAAGACGCTGTAGTACCTCCAAATGTGGGGTCGGTACACAATGAAAAATAAGGGATTTTAGCATCTGAAAGGAGCGATAATCTTCCTGAAGTTTTCGCCAACTGCATTAAAGAAAATGCGCTTTCCATCATTCGTGCACCACCGCTTTTATTGATGATCATAAAGGGCACTTTTTGTTCAATGCAGTAATCGCAGGCAAGGCTGATCTTTTCGCCCATAACGCTGCCAAGGCTTCCACCAATAAATTCAAAATCCATGCAGGCTATTACGATATCCATCTCCTGCACTTTGCCATGAGCCACCGTGATAGAGTCGTGAATGGAAGACTTTGCGTAAGTTTCTTCTAAACGCTGGGCATAAGGTTTTAAATCTACAAAGCCCAGGAAGTCTTTGGACTTTATATTCGCAAAGAGTTCTTTATAGCTATCGTTATCAAAAATGATTTCAAAGTATTCAGCGCTGCCAATACGATGGTGGTATTCACATTTGGGGCAAACAAATAGATTTTCCCTTAATTCTGTTACCGGGCAGGTATATCGGCATTGAGGGCACTTTGTCCATAGCCCGTCAGGCGCCTCTTTTTTATCTTTGGTAGAAGTGGTGATTCCTTTTTTGATTCTTCTAAACCATCTGCGTTTAGTTTCTTCTGTCTCACCTTCTTCGCCAGCAAGATTGGCATCAAAATCTTCGTCTTTTTTCATTGTTCTTTTTTGTAAGATGTCATTAGGTTATCGGGTAGTAAGTTATAAGTTTATAGCTACTAACCTAAACTATCTAAACCCTAAATCTAAACTATCTAAACCCTAAATCTAAACTATCTAAACCTTAAATCTCAACTATCTAAACTCTCAACATCTGCCCTTTTATGCCACCGTTATACTTTGATCCAAATAAACATCCTGGGTAGCGTTCAGCAATTCCACTCCCTCTTTAAAAGGTTTTTGAAATGCCTTTCTTCCCATGATCAATCCCATGCCACCTGCGCGTTTGTTGATCACCGCAGTTTCTACAGCTTCAGCAAGATCAGACGCACCTTTACTTTCGCCGCCACTATTTATCAGCCCTATTTTTCCGCTATAGCAATTCAGTACCTGGTAGCGGCAAAGATCTATAGGATGATCAGAAGTTAAATTTTCATAAACTAAAGGAGAAGTTTTACCAAACTTTATCGCGTTATATCCACCGTTGCTGGTAGCCATTTTTTGTTTGATAATGTCTGCCTGTAAAGTAACGCCAAGATGATTGGCTTGCCCTGTAAGATCGGCGCTGGTAGAATAATCTTTTCCATTTACTTTAAAGGCGTCATTACGAAGATAGCACCACAAGATAGTGCACATGCCCAGTTCGTGAGCTAAGGCAAACGCTTCGCTTACTTCCTGCAACTGGCGGGTGCTTTGTTCACTTCCCCAATATACAGTAGCGCCTACGCCTATAGCGCCCATGTCGTAAGCTGTTTCAACTGAGCCAAACATGGTCTGGTCGTATTTATTAGGATAACTCAATAATTCATTATGATTGATCTTTACAATAAAAGGAATCTTATGTGCGTATTTTCTGCTTAATATTCCTAAAACCCCAAAGGTGGAAGCCACGCCATTACAGCCACTTTCAATAGCTAATTTTACAATATTCTCAGGGTCAAAATAAATAGGATTGGGTGCAAAAGATGCTCCTGCACTATGCTCTATGCCCTGGTCAACAGGGAAAATAGAGCAATACCCGGTGCCACCCAGCCGTCCGTGATCTAATAATTGCTGCATACTTCCTACTACGCGGTTATTGCGGTCGCTTTGTACAAAAATATCATCCAGATAAGAAGGAGAGGGAAGGGTAAGCGTTGATTTATCAATTTTGCATTTGTGATTTAACAGGTCTTCTGCTTTCTCACCTAAAATCCCTTCAATTTTTTTTGATGCCATTATTTATGATTTAATTTTTGCAAAAATAGGAAATTACGCGTTTAAGATATTTTTGGGTTAATTTAAGGCTAATTAATTGGCTAATTATACTGGCCTCTGGATGGAAATGTGTAATGATCCGATAGCCATCGGATTTGTCTTTTGTGAATTATTTGAAGAAAGAGCATACAACCATAAGGGATATTATTAAATAAAAAAAACTTCTGTAATACGTGATCACAGAAGTAATTTTTTCACCTGTATTGCAGGCTCATTGGGGTGTTACAGTTAATAAGTTTTTTGGTTTCAGATAAAGCTTTGTACCTGGTTTTTTATTGATGTTGGATGCTGGTTTTTTAAAATTTTGGATTCGTCATTTTGAAAATCATATTGGAAACATTTTCAAATAACATTCTTTATTTCCTTTTTTAAAATGAGACCTTAAAAAAATAAAAGAAGAAGTTGACTGACATTGGATTTTTTTGGTTTTATAAGGAACTTGGATAGATTCTGTCTTTAATGGGATGTTTGGATATTTTTTGATTAATGCTTAAAACCACTTCAACATCAATCAACTTCTGAATGCAAAGATAGGAGCCATATTTTTTTGCCAAAGGGCAAGATTGCCCTTTTTTTTAAAGGATGAAATTACTGGTGATGTCGTATTTGTTTTATGATACAGAAGTATAAGTACCGGATCGTGTTATCGTAAAAATACGTAGGTGTTTAACGAATTATTAAGTTTATCAGGGTGGAATTTATGAGTTTAAAATGATAGCGGGCCTCTTGTTTACATTTCTCTGCATAGCTGCGCACATTTGTTGCATTCTTCGGCACATTCTTTACAATGCTCTGTGTGATGATTGGAGCACTCTTTGGCACAGGCGTCGCAAATATCTGCACAAATGCTGCAAATATCTTTTCCTTTCTCACTTCCAATACTCATTAGTTGTGCGGATGCATAACAAATAGCAGCACACTCTATATCCAATTGGATACATTTTGCCATTATTTTTACATCTTCCTCCATCAGGCAGGATGAAGCACAATGGTTACAAATAGCAGCACATTTTAAACATGCCTCTATACAATTCTTATAAGTGTGATAACCGGTCATAATTTTTATTTTAGATGTCGGGAATAATTACTGATCTTTTTAATTTTACTTCAAAAAATAATTACGTTGTATGATTGTTTTTAAGGTAGCCATCTATTGAAATAAAGAGAGTTCAATTTTTCTCCTCCAATTCCCTGCCATATATTTCGTGATGCCCGCTATCTTTTTTATAAAAAAAACAAATAGCGCCATTTGTTACATTCTCAATAAAAACGTTGATTTTTTTAAATTAACTACATTTGGAAAACATTCTATGCTTATGAACCAGGATGAACCCAATAAAAATGAGGATAAAATATTACTTCAACAGGTAGCGGAGGGGAGTACCCGTGCATTTGATCAGTTATTTGAAAAATATTGGCAGCAGGCGTATTCAAGCGCTTATAAAAGATTGAAGAACCACGATGATGCAAAAGATATTGTACAGGAAGTGTTTACTAATATATGGATTAAAAGACAAACCACACAAATAGAAAATTTGCCGGCTTACCTGCATGTAGCTATCCGTAATAAAGTAATAAAGTTTATTCTTAAGCAAAAGCCTGTTCATTCTTTTTTTGATTTTCTGGATCAGGCTTCCGAAAAAAATTTGAACGCAGATTCTCCACTTCTTTGGAAAGATTTTATGAAAGCCTATGAGGCGCTCCTGAAAACATTACCTCCAAAAAGGCAAGCGATCTTCCGGCTTCGGTATGAAGAAAATTTATCAACAAAAGCTATTTCTACGCAAATGGGTATTAACAGGAAAACCGTTCAGAACCAACTTGGCAAGGCGGTTGAGACCTTAAAGGTTTCTTTGCTGCGTATGCTTACTTTAATCATATTATTCTTTGCTAACTTATTTTAATTAATGCTACCTGTAGTAAACTCCGGGATCGCACCTTATAGCATTTACTTTTAAACTTGCAAATAGTATCTTTTGTAATAGTTTGTGTAACAAATTAAATCCGTGAAAATTGGTGTAATCCGTGGCAAATGGCATTTGAACTTTAGCCCAAATTAAATCCGATGGCCATCGGACCATTACACATTTTCATCCGGAGGCAGGTATAAAAAATTTCATTACCTGTAATTTCGGAGATTAAAAAAAATATTGATGCAGAGTGGGACATTTCTTCTTTTTCGGGTCATACCCATATTGAGCTGCTAAAATTCCAAAATGGATAAACAGTATTTTATACAATTATTGCATAAATATTTCAAGTCAGATTTGACAAGTGAAGAGCGTGAGTATTTGGAAAAGTATTATGAGCTGTTTCGCAATGAGCCTGATATTTTAGATACCTTAAGCCCGGAAGAAAAAAATGAGTTTAAGAATGAAATAAAAGGAGCTGTTTGGGATACTATTATATTTAAGGAAAGCCCTGATCATAAAATAAAACTTATACAAAGAAGAAGTATAATAACCGCTGCTGCAGCGGTTATTGTTGTGATGCTTACTATTGGTTTATTTTTCCGGTATGATAAATTAACAAAAGAAGAGGTGGTTTCTAATTCTACTATCCATCAAAATAAGAATAGCTCGCTTCCTCAGCAAAAAGAGAATCGTCTTATTTTTCTTCCCGATGGAAGTAAAGTCGTTTTAAATTCAGGAAGCAAGCTTAATTATCCTTCCTCTTTTGATGGAACAAAAAACCGTGAAGTATTTTTGGAAGGCCAGGCCTTTTTTGACATTAAGCATAATGAATCAAAGCCTTTTATTGTGCATACAGGCGATCTGGAAACTATAGTACTTGGCACTGCATTCAATATAAAAGCTTTACCGGGCGATAAAGAAATTACTGTTACCGTGGTGAGAGGAAAAGTAAAGGTGAAAGACGCTGACCGGGTGCTTGGTATCATTACCCCCAACCAGGAAATAACGTATGATAAGCAACAAGATAATTCTGAAATGAAAGCCGTAAAGGATCATCACTACCTGGATTGGAAATCAGCAGACCTTTTGCTGGATAATGTAACTATTGCTGAGGCCGCAAAAGTATTAGGGGAAGAGTACAAAGTGACGATAGATATTAGTAATCCTTCCATAAGTTCTCAAAGGTTTACTGCCACCTTTTCAAGAAACGTAAGCTTAGAACAGGCATTAAAAAGCATTTGTGAATTCAATGGGGTTCAGTATCACTATGACAAAAAAAATGCTTTTGTAAGTATTGTAGATAATTAAAGCCAAACCAACAATTTCAAATATGAATTATCCATTTTTTTATCGCGGAAGAATGCATTATAAAGTAAAACTTGAATAAAAAAAATATCCCTGGAAATACTTCCAGAGATATTTGATTGCTATGTACCGACTGCCATCGAAACACAGCATGTTTTAAATCTTATCGCAAAGCGATTCTTTCTAACTTAAAACAAACCAAAATTATGATTGTTTCCTTACATTCTGAACAGTATCAGAATTTTTTAAAACTACTTAGGAAAGGTAAAAAGTTAATTCAAAAACCTGCTATTAAAAACGCCATGCGAATCGGAATAATCACTATTACTTTCCTGGTTATCACCTCCGCGCAGATATTGTTTGCCGAACCTGCTAAAAGCCAATCTATTGACAAGGTAGAAATTAATATTGGACTTAATAATGAAACGTTGGTACAGGCTTTTAAGAAAATTGAAAATAAAAGCCCCTTTTATTTTATGTACCGGCATACAGATGTAAAGAAAATACGCAACCTGAATGTAAGAGCGGGTAAAAAAAGTGTTGAAGAGTTTTTAAAGATCATTCTTGATAATACTTCACTTACTTACCGTCAGGTGAATAATCAGATATTGATTGTTCCTGTAAAAAAGGATTTTCAATACTCCAATTCTCTTTCAATTTTGAAATACAAAAGGCTTGAGTACATTCCTCCGCCCAATATTGTAACGGGCAAGGTAATCAATGCTAATGGCGAACCGTTGGTGGGCGTAAGCATTACAGTGAAAGGCACAAGTTTGGGTACTTCTTCCGATGCAAAAGGGGGTTATTCTATTGATGTTCCTTCAGATGGTACGCTGGTATTCTCTTATGTGGGCTTTACTACCACGGAAGTAAAGGTAAACAACCGTTCAAAAATTGAGATTGTTTTAGAGGCAAGTGTATCTGAACTTAATCAGGTTGTAGTAGTAGGATATGGTACACAAACCAAAGCAACACTTACGGGATCTGTCACTTCGGTATCAGTTTCATCATTGAAAGAAGCTCCGGTCAATAACTTTTCAAATACTCTGGCCGGTAAGTTATCTGGGGTGGTAGCAATTAATAATAGTGGCGAGCCAGGCGGTGATGGCAGCTCCATTCTTATTCGCGGCAATCATAGCCTGAACAATAATGGCCCTCTTGTAGTAATAGACGGAGTTCCTAACAGGGGTGGAGGATTAGAGCGCCTGGATGTGAATGATATAGAAAGTGTAAGCGTTTTAAAAGATGCAACTGCTTCCATCTATGGTTCACAATCAGCCAATGGCGTAATATTGATTACGACCAAGCGTGGCCGTAGAGACCTTCCGCCTCAATTTAACCTAACGTTTAACCAGGGGTTTAATCAACCTGCACGGATTCCTAAGATGGCGGATGCGCCTACCTATATGGCCATGATTAATGAATCGGCTTTATTTCAGGGACTGGCCCCCCGTTTCTCTCAGGCGGATATTGATGCTTATAAAAACCCTAATCGGGATTTGTGGCTCTATCCGAGTACAGATTGGTTTAGGGAAGGATTGAAGACCGTATCACCTCAGACACAGGCCAATTTATCAGTACAGGGAGGTTCTTCTACTGTTTCTTATTTTCTTTCTCTTGGAGCACAGACACAGGATGGATATTACAAAAACAGCGCTACTAAATATAACCAATACAATTTTAGGAGTAATATAGATGTCCAGGTAGCTAAGAACATCAAACTTTCATTTGATTTGAGCGGCCGGGATGAAGACAGGAACTATCCAACGGTAGCTGCCAGTCAAATCTTTAGAATGTTAATGAGAGGCAGGCCATCAGATCCTGCTTATTATCCTAACGGATTGCCGGGGCCTGATCAGGAAGGCGGCGTACAGCCCGTGGTAACAGGAACTACCCAAACAGGATACAATCATATCCCACGGTATTATTTAACCGGTGATGTTGCATTGGATGTTACCATTCCTGGAATTAAAGGTTTTGACATCAAAGGAACTTTTTCATACAATAAAGAGTTTCAGGATCAGAAAAAATGGGAAACTCCCTGGACTTTATACAATTTTGATAAGCAGGCGTATATTAATAATGGTTCCAAAAACCCAACTGAATACCTGGATGCAGCTCAAAGAGGGCCTACTGATCCGCGTCTCACACAGACTTTTTATCAGCAGCAAAAAATCCTTACCAACCTGGTGGCTAATTACAAACATGACTTTGGTGATAATAACATATCACTTATGGCAGGTATGGAACAGCAAACCTTTAATGAGTCAAATTTTAATGCTTTCAGGCGTCACTTTATCTCCACTTCTATTCCTGAACTATTTGCAGGAGGCCAGGCAGATTGGACCAACAATGGGTCAGCAGCCCATGGGGCTCGTATGAGCTATTTTAGTCGTGCTAATTATTCGTATAAGGGCAAATACTTATTGGAATTTGTGGGCCGTTATGACGGGTCTTATCTTTTCCCTAGTGGAAAACGATTCGGTTTTTTTCCCGCTTTTTCCGGAGGTTGGAGAATAAGCCAGGAGCCCTTTTTCAAAGATGTTAACTTTTTTAATGATTTAAAATTGAGAGCCTCATGGGGGAAGACCGGGAATGACATTACCGATCCTGGTTCCCTGGTGGAAGCACAGCAATTTTTAAGCGGCTTCCAGTTTGGTTCAGGATATGTTTTGGGCATTGACCAGGTGTTTCCCAGTATTTACCAGTCAAGGGTTGCGAATCCTAATGCTACTTGGGAAAGTTCCAATCAAACGGATATTGGTATAGATATAATTGCTTTGAACAACAGACTTTCCTTCACTTTTGATTATTGGAACGAATTGCGGAGCGGTATTCTTATTCAAAGAAACGCTTCTGTGCCGCAAAGTACAGGCCTTACTCTTCCCCGTGAAAATTTGGGCAAGGTGAGAAGTTGGGGATATGATGGTACTGTATCATGGAATCAAAAGGTAAAAAAAGACCTGTCTTTTCAGGCAAGATTAACCTGGGGATATGCGAATAATAAAATCGTATTCTGGGATGAAGCTCCGGGAGCGCCATCTTACCAGGTTTCAACTAACAGAAAAATAGGGGCAGCTTTATATTATCAATCTATCGGTGTTTTTCAAAATCAGGCTGAAGTAGATAAATACACGCATTGGACAGGAGCAAGGGCAGGCGACCTGATTTTTAAAGATATGAATAATGATGGAAAAATTAATGCAGATGATCGTGTTCGTATTAATAAAGTGCGTACCCCTACCTGGACAGGTGGCATTGTACTTGGAAGCACATGGAAACAGTTTAGTATCAGCATTTTCTTTCAGGGCGCAGCTGGCGGCGCTTATTACGTATCCACAGAGTCGGGAGATATTGGGAACTATCTTGAAGAATTTGCGAAAGACAGATGGATTCCTGATCCTAATTCTACTAAAGGAACAAACCCCAGTTCAGAGAAAAGTATTTATTCCGGACCACGAACATTTAACAGAGGGGATACTTATTGGTCACCCCAGGGAAGCAATGATAACACCTTTTTTCTTAGAAGTACAGACTATATTCGCCTTAAAACATTGGAAATTGGATATAATATTCCCCAAGATCTACTTAAGAAGTGGGTGGGTGTCCGGAATTTCAGGATATATGCTAATGGATTTAATTTAATTACTTGGGACAAGTTTAAAATTATGGATCCGGAGGCAAGTAACGCTGCGGGGGATTATTACCCACAGGCACGAATTTTTAACTTTGGTTTTAATCTAACCTTTTAAAAGTAACTGTAATGAAAAAATATCAAATCATATTTTCCCTTGCCGCAACTATTTTTTTAATTTTAAATGGATGTACAAAAAAACTGGATATACAACCGCTTGACCAGATTACCAGCGCCGCCGTGTGGCAGGATGTTTCATTAATGCAGGCTTATGTGAATGATGTATATAGAGGTATTGGTCTTGGAGAGTTTAATTCTACAAGTGGAATCAGCGCTCTGACTGATGAGGGAATGTGGACAAATGGCGGAAAGCCTATTGTTCAATCGACCATCACTTCATCTAACCTTGACATTTTAGGTGGTTCCAGGTTTAGTTATCTGGTTTGGGGAACACTATACTCTTATATCAGGAGTTGCAATATGTTTTTAGAAAATACAAGAAACTCTACTGTCTCAGACCAGGCGCAACTTGACAGGTTGAAAGGGGAGATTCATTTCCTGCGTGGATTTTTCTATCACAACCTGATGCGTATGAACGGTGGTGTCCCCCTTATTACCAAGGTGTATGGGTTAAATGACAGCACGGCTATAGCCCGGAATACGTTTGCACAAACAATTGATTTTATTGTAAAAGATGCAGATTCAGCCGCAGCCTTGCTCCCATTATCTTACGCAGGGGCCGATGTGGGCCGTGCTACTAAGGGAGCCGCTTTGTCTTTAAAATCTCGTGTTCTGCTTTACGCTGCAAGCGATCTGTATAATGTAAATCCATCAGGCAAGCCGGAGTTTGGTTACACTGACGGAGGTTCGGGACAAGCAGCACGCTGGCAGGCAGCAAGGGATGCCGCCAAAGCAGTTATGGATTTAGGCGTTTATGAGTTGTATGCAGCTAACCCGGCTCCGGGAGATTCAACAGCAAAAAATTATTCAGATTTATTCCTTAGCAAGACCAATAAGGAAATCATCTTTAACCGGTTTACAAGTATCAATAATAGCGCTCCAAACGTGGCTATGTGGTTTAGTCCAAATGGTTATGACGGGTATGGTGAAAATTCTCCATTACAGCAAATGGTTGATTCATACAGAATGAAAGATGGCTCTAAGTTTAGCTGGAACAATCCGGCGCAGGCAGCTCATCCTTATGAGAACCGGGATCCACGTTTTTATGCAACCGTATTTTTTGATGGCGCACGGTGGCGTGAACGATGGACAGATGGTAAACCTTTTGACCCGGTAGGTATCATTCAGGCCTTTAAGTCATTGACTTTGCCCGATGGAAGTGTATTGGCAGGAATTGATACCCGTTATGGCCCCATTCAAAGCTGGAATGGTAGCTATACCAATTATTATCTTCGAAAATTTGTTGACCCCACTAATAATTTGCTTTCCCAGGCCCAGGAAATACCATTCCCTTTTTTCAGATACGCGGGGATATTATTAAACTATGCAGAAGCATCTATAGAGCTTGGAGCTGAACAGGATGCCCGCGATGCAATCAACCAGATAAGACGACGAGCTGGCATGCCCGAATTTACAGCATCTGTTACAGGCAATGAATTAAGAGATGAGTACAGGAATGAAAGAAAGATAGAAATGGCCTTCGAAGCAAACAGGTACTTCGATGTTCGCCGCTGGATGATCGCCCCCCAGGTGATGGATGAAGATGGCAAGGGGATTGAGATTAGCGTTAAAGGTACGGACAGGGCCGACAGGAGTACTTATCATGATTATAAATATAAAGTAATCACCGTACAACCAAGGCATTGGGACGATAAAATGTATTTTGTTCCGATACCATTTGCAGAAATGAAAAGAAATCCGCTGTTGATCCAGGCGCCTGGATTTGATTAGATAAATAGATAAAGTAGTATAATTTTTTGTTGTTTAGCCAAGCAAAAAAGTTTTACTGAGACTGGTTTCAGTAAAACTTCTTTGCTTGCATTTATTGATACAGATCACAGAAAAATTTTACTAAAACGTTCTTTAATAAAAGTTATTCCAAAGTATTGCGATATTCGCTATTATAAATTTTGAAATTAAAAGATGATGAAAAAAACGTGTTTACTTACTTCGGTATTATTACTGATTTCTTTTTTTGCCTTATGCCAGAGTCTCTTCAAAATAAGCCATGGCCCTTACTTACAGGCAATGGGGGAAACCGGGGTAAATATAGTGTGGACAACTAACCAAAACGCGATAAGTTGGGTGGAATTAGCACCAAATGACAGTACTCATTTTTATGGAAAGGAACGCCGGAAATATTTTGCAGCAGCTAATGGTTTAAAAAAAGAAGCTACAGTACACAATGTGCGAATTGAGGGATTAAAACCAGCTACTACCTACCGGTACAGAATATATTCGCAGGAAGTATTAAGCCATGAAAGCTATATGGTGCATTATGGAAATGTTGCAGCCACAAGGGCTTTCGGGGTAAGGCTACCCACTTTTACTACCAATAGCAAAGCAGCAGATGCTTTGAACTTCGCAGTAATAAATGACATACATCAGCGAAACGGTGTGATGAAAACTTTATTAAACCAGGTGGATTGGAAAACTACTAATTGTGTATTTTTTAATGGAGACATGCAGAATAATTCAAGAAGTGAAGAGCAGATTTTTACATCGTTTATGGACACTGCAACACAAATTTTTGCTGATCATATTCCGATGTATTATGCCCGTGGCAATCACGAGACAAGAGGGGAGTTTGCTTCGGAATTTCCAAAATACTTTCCCACTGAAAGTGGCAGATTGTATTACATTGCTCGCAACGGGCCAATATGCTTTGTAGTGCTTGATACCGGAGAGGACAAGCCGGATTCGGATATTGAATACAGCGCTATTGCAGACTTTGATGAATATCGTACTCAACAGGCGGCATGGTTAAAACAGGCGCTTAAAAGCGATGATTATGTAACAGCGCCGTATAAAGTGGTGATAGGGCATATTCCTCCATTTGGCGGCTGGTATGGCGAAAAAGAAGTTGCCGGTAAATTTATTCCACTGCTTAACGAAGCAGGTGCACAAATTATGATAGCCGCCCATTTACACCGGTCAGTAAAAAAATTACCGGAAGCAGGTGGTGCCCATTTTCCTATTCTTGTTAACTCCAATAACTCCATTATAAAAGCTAAAGCCACAAAAGACAATTTGCTTATTGAAATGTACGATTTACAAGGTAAACTGATGGATTCGATAAACATTAAAGCTACTAAATAGCCCATCAATGGTTAAAATCCGGTTCTTTTTAATGTGAGTAATTGGCACTATTACTTATATTATTCGTGTTATAGTTTTTCTGTCTGTATCCTCACAGATTGTTCGCTGACTTTGGTTCGTTTTACCTATCTTTTATAATGCTTCCTTTAAACTATTTTTGAAGAATTAGATCAATTTTTTTATCCCGAAAGCCGGAAATAATTTAAATTGAAAATTCACTTCCTTACACAAACAAAAAGATCGTCAAAAAGAGGTAGAATCAGGATGATTAGAAAAATCTGATAGAAAGGAAATTTTTTTATGAGTGTCAAAAAGTATTTACGGCGAAATAGAAATTTATGGATTGGTGCCCTTCTGCTGGTTATTGTAATTAAAATATTTTCATTAAATAAAAATTGGGTAGAAGAATTATATACCTCGAAGTTTTATTTTTTCTTTTCAAAATTTCTTCGCTTTTTATTTGGATGGATTCCGTTTAGTCTGGGTGACATTTTATATTTAATTGCCGGCTGCTGGCTCTTATGGAAGTTGATTAAAAATATCAGGTTGCTCTTCCGAAAAAAACTTACAGGCAAAATGATACTTATAAAGGGCCTGAATTTAATATTGATTTTTACGTTCGTTTATATTGTCTTTAATATTTTCTGGGGTATTAATTATAACCGTAAAGGAATTGCCAGCCAATTAGCGCTCACTACCCTGCGCTATGACACATCTGATCTGATAATGCTTCAACAGGTTTTATTGCACAAAGTAAATTCTTCCAAATCTGCTGTAATGCTTGCCAATGAAGAGTATCCTTCAAAGAAGGTAATGTTTCAAAAGGCAAAAGATAGTTATAAAGAAGTTCAAAAAAGCTACCCTTTTCTTCAATTGAATGATCTTTCAGTAAAATCTTCACTTTATAGCACGCTGGGTAATTACTTAGGTTTTACCGGCTATTACAATCCTTTTACGGGCGAAGCGCAAGTGAATACTACTGTCCCTCAATTTTTGCAGCCCTATATTACAACTCATGAAATTGCACACCAGCTTGGATATGCGAAAGAAAATGAAGCTAATTTCGTTGGATATTTAGCGGCCGCAAATTCGCGGGATGCCTTGTTCCGGTATTCAACTTACTTTGAGCTTTTTTTATATGCCAATCGCGAAGTATATTATTTTGATTCCGTAACATCAAAAAGATCATTTGAATTATTACTTCCTGAGGTCAAAAAGGATATTATGGAATTGAGAAAATTTAACCTCGATCATACAAGCTTTCTTGAGCCCTGGATCACGTGGATGTACGGGAAATACTTAAAGCTTAATCAACAACCGCAGGGAATGCATAGCTACAATGCTGTGGTGGGCATGCTGATAGCTTATTATAAAAAGTATGGAAAGATCTGAGTGGTGAGAGGGGTGAGAGAGTGAGAGTGAGAAGTGAGAGATGAATTGCTTATCCATCAATTCTCTAAACTTCTAAACAATCTAAACCTTCTAAACCATTCAATCATTCTTCTGTTCAACGTCCCAATACTAAGGGTTCTCAACTGTTTTTTCCCTTGCCAGTTCTGCCTCGTCAGGTGTGGATTTTAAATCACGGTCAATTGTGTATAAACTTTCACCTGTAGCTTTTTCGCCACCAGCAATTTTAAATCTGTCGAGCATATTCATGATTAATGTTTCTTCCTCATTTTGTTCTTTTACAAACCACTGCATAAAATTCCAGGTGATCCAATCGGATTCTTCGAAGCTCAATTTCACGATTTTGTAGATGGCTTCTGTATTGTCAATCTCGTGCTCAAACGCTTTTTTAAAGCAATCATAAACACTTGCCGGACTTTGGCCGGGGGCGGGGATCGCTTCTATTTTAACGGTAGAGCCTCTCTCAAGAATGTATTCTAATATCTTCATCATGTGATTGCGCTCTTCATTAGCATGGCGAAATAAAAAATCAGCTACGCCATCATATCCCTGCGCATTTGCCCAGCTTGCATAAGATAAATAGATCTGTGAAGCGTGGGCTTCTTTGGTCATTTGTGAATTGAGCGCCTTGCAAATAGTTTCACTTAAACGGTTTGTGTTCATTGGTTTTAAATTTTAAAAAATTATAGCAATGAAAAGCAAGACACAAAAAAAGCTCCAATTAAAATAAATGGAGAAAACAGAACTGCGGGCAGCAGGTCAAAATGTGTTTGTATAAAGATCCTCAGGCCGGATTGCCTGGATATTAAAGATTAATTGCAATAAAGAATAAGATAGCCAATATTTCACAAACAGTAACTAATATAATGCCTCTGAATGCTACTTTCTCATCAGTTGATTCGCTCATTTAAAAAGATTTAATTCGTTATAGAAGGACACAAAAATAAAATTAAAATTTAGAAATTGTTTGAGTTAATTAAAATAAAATGATTACGACTATTACAAAAATATTTTTAGCCACGGACCTACCTACCGGACAGGCAGGTTTCACGGACACTTCGCTTTGCGAAGTGCACGGATTTATCTGTGAAAATTTGTGTAATCCATGGCAAATAAATAAGTCAAACAACTGCTGCTTGTGGGCAGTGGGGACACCGCCCGCGGCGAGTTGTCCCGGTTGGTGCCCTCCACCAACCGGCGAAAATTTGAAATACACACCCATATTTTCATAAAAAGAGAATAGTTACTTTTTCTTTTTAAATATTTTTGAAATGTAATCTCCGGCTTTATTTACCACCTGTAAATTTTCGGCGAGTGTATCCAGCAAAAAGTTATCAGAGTGGTCTTTTTCATCCATACTGTCTGATTCTAACTGTTTAGGATAGAGAATAATAAAACTATTTTGAGTAAAATATTTAGATAAATAATAAGGAAGCTTTTCCAGGTGCTCATTATAAGATACATGCCCTTTGCGTGAAGATACGATCACAAAAAGATCGTTTTGTTTTAATTCCCGGCTTAGTATTAAAAAGTCTTCCCAATTAGTAAATAGGTTATATACTGCTGTTACCGGGTTTAAGGACTGGGCATTCATCTCTTTTAATAACTCAATCGTTTGTTCACTTGCAAAAAATTGAAAAGATAATCCTCCTGATTTGGCGATGACCAGCAGCCTTGAAAACCAATGCCGGAAGCCGGGCTCAAGCTCTGCATCAGGCGATACCACTACTACCATCCGGTTTAAGGTATTGAAAGGCTGCACATTTTTATAAATAAAAATAGTCTCTCCTGATTTGCTTAAAATGTTTTCGGCAATAGGACCTAAGAAATCTTTTTGATTGGCATTTTTATGCAGGCCAATAATTACGTCTGTGATATTTTGTTCTTTAATGGTATAAATGACTGCGTTACTAATATTCATATCATAACGCATTAAAGGGATAATGGTATTCTCTGTTGCTGCGGCCTGGTTAACGGCTTTCTCCATCATTTTTTTTCCGCTTGCCTGCGATGTATCGTTGTCTGCATCATCGCTTATAATAGTAAGTGCATATATGGGTATATTACCTTTTACCGGCTTCATCATTAATCCAAAATCCACCATTTCCGTTACGGTGTCAGGGTAAGCAAGTGTGATCAATATTTTTTCATCGGTTTCAACTTCTGCTTCAGATTCTTCCTCTTCCTTCAGCGCAAGATTAGCAGATGCTTTTTCTACTACAAATGAACTGATGGCGCAACTGACCAAAATAAGCAGGATGGTTCCATTCAAAATATCTTCATCCAGTAAGCGAATGGGCTCGCCGCCGGGTGTTTCACCGATAATAATATTATAGCCTACCAAAATAATGGCAAGAGTGGCGGCAGCATGGGAAGTACTCAATCCAAAAATCATCCGGCCCTCATCACGCGATAGGCTGAATGTTTTTTCAGTGATCCAGGCAGCAAGAAATTTAGTGCTTATCGCAACTGCCACTATTACTCCCGCCACTTTTAATGCGCCCCATCCATGAAACAGCACATTAAAGTTCACAAGCATTCCCACGCCTATTAAGAAAAAAGGAATAAATAATGCATTCCCCACAAAACCTATACGGTTCATTAGCGGTGAAGAGTGGGGTATAAAATTATTTAATACAAGGCCTGCAAAGAAAGCGCCTATTATGGCTTCTATTCCTGCAGCTTCAGCTAAGAAAGAAGCCAGGAAAACAATGGCAAGCACGAATATATATTGCGAAACACTATCGTCATAATGCTTAAAAAACCAGCGGATGATAATCGGGAAAATAAAGAAAACAATTCCTACAAATACAATGGAAGATATACCAAGCGTGATCCAGAAAGTAGAAGAAACTTCTCCTTTTGTCATGCCTGCAATGATTGCTAAAATAAGCAGGGCAAGAATATCAGTGATCATGGTGCCGCCAACGGTAAGGGCCACTGCCCGGTTTCGCGTGACCCCATATTTGCCTGTAATGGGATAGGAGACCAATGTATGGGTAGAGAACATACTTGCAAGCAAAATAGAGGAAAGCCATCCATACCCTAACACATAATAACTCGCCAAAGTGCCAAAAATAAGAGGAAGAATAAAAGTGACCAATCCAAATAAAATGATCTTTGCCCTGTTCTTTTTAAATTCTGAAATATCAATCTCAAGCCCTGCAAGAAACATGATGTATAAGAGGCCTACTGTTCCGAACAACACAATGCTGCTATCTCTTCTCAATAGATTCAGTGCATAGGGCCCTACGGCCACTCCTGCCAATATAAGCCCGATGATATGGGGAATCTTTATTTTTTTTAATAAAATAGGCGCAAAAAGTATAATAAATAATACCAAAGAGAAAATAATAACCGGATTATTCAGCGGCAATGAAAAGTCTAAATCTGCTAATAAAATCATACCATCAAATTAATATTATTATCAAGAGATGCGCTATTGTTTTTTCAGGCGAAGCGAATACAATATACGGCACCCGTTTTCCTGGATGATCTCGCGTTCACCCGTCATTTCTTTTTCTTTTGTCTGCTGCAAACGCACCATTATTTTTGCTGATGTTTGGGTAGTATCCTGCTGTACAGAGAGCCTGAGTGTATTGCCCACATACGTTCCTGAATAAATACGTGTCAGCCGGCCATTGCTCAGCGCCCTGGTAATGATCATATTATCCTGGAATTTAAAATCCCATTGCTCATTTTTAATATCGCCTACTGCTGAGCCCGGACAATTCGTTTCAGTACATTGCATTTCCACAAGCCATGTTCCCGGTAATCTTTGGTGGCTGAGGAACAGGCTGTCGTTCACGATCTTGGTAGTGCTGTCCATCAGTTGCTCTCTTTCATTCAATTGCTGTTCCTTGAACTGGAGAGACTGCTCTTTTAAAGCTAATTGCTGCTCTCTCTGGCGTAGTTCATTCATTTTTTTATCCAGTTCTATTTCACGCTGCCGCAAACTACATCCCGAGAGAATGACAAAACCGGTTGCGAAAACAAATATCCATTTCATAATTCTGCGTTTGAAGATTTTCAAGATATAAAATTTTATGCAAACAGGTTCTTCTTCCGGCCAATTAAATTAATACCAGGAAAAAGTGCGTTTGTAAATATTCCGGAATAAAATAAAGAGACTATTAAAATTAGTTATTTGAATAACCATTAATCTATCAAAGAGTAATAACAAATACTAAGCCTTTTTTATGATACAGCGCTATGCCAGGTAATTATGACTTTAGCCCCACTCGCCATTGACCATTCGCCACCATAAATCATTTTACAGGCGAAATGTTGGTATATTCCTTAGTGATATCTTCAATAGTTCTGGAACAGTTAAAGAAGCCGGTGATCTTTTTAATAACGCGTTCTACAAGGGCATCGGGGCAACTTGCACCACTGGTGATCAAGATGCGTACAGGTTTTTTCTTTGGTAGATAGGATAGAGTAGTCACTTCTTTTTTTTCGCTCAGTTTATAGTGCCGTATTTCTTTTGAAGAGATAATTTCTTCTTCTGATCTTATAAAGTAAGTAGGTAGTTTCGCTTCGCATAATTCTACCAGGTGAGAAGTATTAGAGCTGTTGTACCCTCCCAAAACAATGGCAAGATCAGCAGGGGTTTCTAATAAAGCATATACAGCGCCCTGGTTATCATTAGTAGCATAGCAGAGCGTATCTCTTGTATCTGCAAATCTTTCTGCAACATTGGCCTCGGATAGCTCATATTTTTTCATCATAGTAGCTTTCAAAAATTCAGCAATGGCCTGTGTATCGCTTGCCAGCATGGTAGTTTGATTCACTACGCCGATCCGTTGCAGGTCAGCCTCTACTTTAAAGCCATCGGAATATTGGCCTGCAAATTCTTTGTAAAATTCTTCAGGATCGTTGGCGCCTAAGATATAGTTGGAGAGCTTAATGGCTTCTTTCATGTCCTTCACCACTACCGTAGGCGAGTGAACAGAACTATGGCTAAAGGTGGCACGTGTCTCTTCGTGCCCCGGCTTGCCGTGGACTATAACGGTGTAGTTGTTTTTAGCAATAGCTTGGGCGCGATTCCATACCTTTTCTACAAACGGGCAGGTGGTATTATATTGTTCTATTTCCACGCCGGCCTGTAACAGCTTCTGTTCAATTTCAAGGGTAGTACCAAATGCCGGAACTACGACGATATCGCCCGGATTTAATTGTTCAAACGGGATTAAAATATTTCCCCTGGTGTTCATTAAAAACTGTACCCCTCTGCTTTTCAGATCCTCGTTTACATGAGGGTTATGAATCATTTCACTTAATAAGTAGATCTTTTTACCGGGATTTTCTTCTACAGTTTTAAAAGAAATTTCAATTGCATTTTCTACTCCATAGCAAAAACCAAAGTGGCGCGCAAGATAAATATGCACCTCTCCAAAATCTAAAAAGCTGGGAGTAAAATCTCTCTTTAGTTTATCATCCAGTTTCCGGCGGTTCTTGATAGCTGTGATCAGGGGACTTCTATAAATAACCGGGACATCAAATTTTTTCATACGCCTTTTTCTGCTTCAAAGGTACAACCTACATACCAAGCAAAAAGAAGTAACGAATAATATTGACTAATTTTAGCTTTTTTTAAGAGAAAAATATGGCAGAAAAAAAGAAGAACCTCGTGCATCCTAAATGGAGTTACACTACTAATATTTATGAAGTCAATGTGAGGCAATATACGCCTGAAGGCACTTTCAACGCTTTTGCAAAACATCTTCCGCGGCTAAAAGATATGGGAGTACAGGTTTTATGGTTTATGCCCGTTACCCCGATTAGTGAAAAAGGCCGGCTGGGAAGCCTGGGGAGTTATTATGCGGTAAAAAACTATAAAGAGGCCAATCCGGAATTTGGAACCATAGAGGATTTCAAAAGGCTTGTGCATGAAGCGCACGAATTGGGGTTGAGGGTTATTATTGATTTTGTGGCGGATCATACCGGCAACGACCATCATTGGATCACTGAACATCCTGATTTTTATGTGGAGGGAGAAAATAATGAGGCGCTTCATCCTCATGGATGGAGCGACGTTTCCCAGCTCAATTACAGTAACCCGGAAGTGTGGAAAAATATGATAGATGTATTAAAATTCTGGATAAAAGAATGTGATATAGACGGCTACCGTTGCGATATGGCACACCTTGTTCCGCTTGATTTTTGGATACAGGCTAAGAAAAAAATATCAAAGATCAAGGGCGATCTTTTTTGGATAGGAGAATGTGAAGAGCCCGAATACCACCAGGTTTTTGATGCTACTTACACCTGGAGATGGATGCACGCATCCGAAGAATTTTATCATCAGAAGATGAATCTTCAAAGCTTGATAACCGTGTTGTATAAATCTGTAACTGAATTTCCATGCGATGCATTAAGGCTTTACTTTACCTCCAATCATGATGAAAATAGCTGGAACGGAACTGAATATGAAAAGTATGGGGAGGCTGCGCAATTATTTGCCGTATTTGCCTGTACCTGGAATGGTACTCCATTGATCTATTCGGGGCAGGAATTGCCTAATAAAAAAAGACTGAAATTTTTTGATAAGGATGAAATTGATTGGAACGGTAATTTTGGATTACATACTTTTTACAAAACATTATTAACGCTTAGATCCAACAATAAATCTCTTCGTGGCGGCGACCCTCATGTACTTACACAGATCATTTCACACCCGGATGACCATCGTGTATTTGCTTACCTGCGCAAGTACCGGTCAGCGGGGGTTTTGGTCATTTTAAACTGTTGCAATGAAGGGTTAAATTTCCAGGTAAAGGGTGTAAAAGGGGTTTTCAGAAATGTATTTGGTGGGGATGATATTAATTTTGAAAAAAATAATGAGGTCTATTTGAACGCGTGGGGGTATTTGGTTTTTGAAAGAATTGCTATGTTGTCTTAAGCGCGTTTGTATCTAAAACCATTCTAAAAGAAGACATTATTTTTTATTTCTTCTTAAAAAGTCAACACCTTTGGGCGGTGGTAATGTTCTGAGGGCTTTGCCTGGATATTTTTACCACGAATACACAAAGAACACGAAGGTTTTTTTCTGCGAAAAAATAAAAAAACAAAGCCTTCCCGGATGCCCGTTCAGAAGGATTTTTCTTTGTGTCCCTTGTGTCTTCGTGGTAATTTTTTTTGTTCTGTGTTGTTTCAGAGTAGAATAATGTAGGCAAGAGATTACAAAGATGTTTATAAATTGTATAGTAAAGAGGGGTTATGCCCGATGCTTTCAACGCACCTGGAAGGTGGTTGTTGAGTCAGAATTTACTGAAGTTTTTCATCTGAATAACCTTTATTATCCCATAAAGCATCTGCCTTATCACGGGCTTTATCAAGCAAATACCGGGCTATAATGTCCTTTATTTCTTCAAGTTCCTTTTCAGGTATATCAGTAGAAAAGAGTTTCAGCATTTCTGATTGTATATTGCTAAGAGGGGGCTGTACAGAGGAAGTGTCCATAACTAATTCTTTTTCTTAGCAAAAATATACATATTCATGCTGATTATTTATATGGGGCAAAATCTTCCACTCTTTAATTTTTCAGATGGTTATATAAGCATTTGTTTTACTGCCGCGCAGCCCGGTGAATTTGAGATGCACCTCCAAAATATTAATTAGCCATGAATATGGGAAAGTTAATTAATATTGTAAGAGTATTTGTTCATTTTAAAAATTTTAAGTTATGGCAGACACATGGTTAACTTCCTTAATTACCAGGACACCACAGGAAGGTTTTGAATTGGCAATCACTCTATCCAGGAGAGGAGTAAAATATACCCAACCCGATGTAGATGTACTTAAAAAATTGCGCCCCGATTACGCAAATGATGCAGATTCACTTACGGCTGCCTCTCATGTAATTGCTGTAAATTTTCAAACCATCGCTGCTGCAAATAATTATTGGCGCCAGGCGTAATATAGTTTTAGGTTGGACAATACCGCTGAGCGGCAAACTGAAAAACAGTATATGATTATCTCTCAGTTCCTTTGAGCATGGGTACAAAAGAGAAATCTGAAAAAGCTTCTTCATCATAGCTTCCATCTTCCTTTTTGGTAAGGCGCAACATTTTTTGCTTTCCATTATTTTCAAGAGGAATTACCATTTTGCCCCCGGTTTTTAATTGTTCTATTAACCTGGGTGGAATGAAAGGCGCTGCGGCAGTAATAATTATTTTGTCGAAAGGTGCATAAGTGGGTAGCCCTTTAAAGCCATCGCCGTAAAAATATTTGATACCTGGATATTTGGATTTTAATATAAAAGATTTATTCAGGTCAAATAATTTTTTTTGCCTTTCAATGGTAAAGACCTGTGCTCCTATCTCTGCCAGGATGATGGCCTGGTAAGCGCTTCCTGTTCCTATCTCAAGAATTTTCTCGAACGGTTTTACTTCAAGCAACTGAGTCTGATAAGCTACGGTATAGGGCTGGGAAATCGTTTGTCCTTCACTGATAGGGAAGGCCCTGTCCTGGTAGGCAATGTGCTCTAATGCTGTATCCAAAAAATAATGCCGCGGTACATTCATCATAGCTTTTAGCAAATCCTCATCTGTTATTCCCTTGTCGCGAAGGGAATCAACCAGCTTTTTTCTAAGCCCCTTGTGCCGGTAAGTATCTTCAAACTTTCGCATGGTGCAAGTTAAAAAATTTTGGTATCACCAGGATAAAAACAAAACAGGAGAACAGGAAGTTGCAATGTAAATTGGAAGAACTCTTCTAACCGGAAATAGAATAAATAAGTTAGTTTAATATATTTGGCACGGTTTTGAGCGGGGTTGTTATGGATCAATTATTTGTAAAAATTAAAAATCATAAATCATGATGAAAATAGTAAAAGCATTTGCTGCCGGGGTTGTATTGGGAGTTTTGTTTGCTCCACAAAAGGGAAGTAAGACCCGCAAAAAGATCACTAAAATTTTTAAAGGTTATAAAGAAGACGTAAAAGAATATGCCGTAGATATGGCTGACAAAGTAGAGTCTAAGGTCCATTCTGCAAAAAGAAGTATTAAGAATGCTTAAGAATGTTTGTAATTATTTTCTACGGTAGGGCAGGTCGCGTACGGACAGTAGGGACAGGTCGCGACCTGTCCCTACTTTTTCATCATGGCTCAAAAAGCCGATCCATGTTTCTGACGCCAGGCCCTGCATCTGTTGCGTGTTCAGTATGGCCTGGCTATCCTTCCTCAATGCAATACCAATATTAAATATGGCTCTTTTTTCTGAAGGAAAATAAGCCACTACAACCACTTTGTCGTTTTCTTTGGCAGTGCCGGTTCCGGTATTGTCTTCCCAGTTAAATACGATGTACCCTTCGCTGCTCGAAGTAGCTGAAGCGTTCTGTGCCCCCGGCAACGGCCCTTTGGAAATAAGCATCTGTGGGTAAGCAATGGCCGTATCAGGGTAAGCGCCTGTGATAGCAAGGTTTATAATGGCGCTGGTAGCCCTGTTATAGCCTGTGCCGCTATGCCCGTAGGCCGGGAAAGTTGTATTGAAAAAACCGCTGCCGCTAAATGCCGTTGTGAACTCGCCGCACACTTTTATCTTTTGCTGCTGGACAAGCCGGGCGGGGCTTGCGGGCATATTGCTTTTCCTGGGCCTGCTGCGCACAAAGTTTTTGCCATTGCGTATATAGCCGATAATGTTTCCGGCCTTTCCTGTAAAGTGCCCGAGTATGCCTGCAGGGATGGTTGCCATAGTAATCAATTTAAGTGTGATATGGATATATAAGCCGGCTACCTTATCGCTACCTGACCCTGGCTAAAAACGAAAAACAAAGTACTTATTGCGAATATTATTCGATTCAAAAGATCGAATGAATATCGAACGAATATCGAAGGAGAAGCGAACGACAAACGAATCTTAGTATTACGAGGTGGACTAATAGAGGCCACAGAACTTATTACATGCTTGAACTAATAGAGGGCAATCCCCATAGTAGAATATTAATTTTTTCAGCCCGGTTCCGTACAACATGAGACTTCATCGGAGGCACTTCGTGCCCGACGAAGTCTTATTTGTTTAGCGGTTCGTTGTTTTGTTTTTACTTCTTCCACGATATAGAATTAGTAACTTATTTAAATCTCGTTGATTGGTTTCATAATCGTCTATTTGCAAATGTTCTGCTCCGTGAGGGTGGCCATAAGCCAGATAATAATGAGTATGTTTTCCTGAACCTTCACATATCACCTCTTCGTTTTCAATTTCATTCCAACTATAAAAGTCAGTATTGATAGTTTTTATACCTTTTTCATTAAGTATGATTTGTGGTTCAGTATTAGTTGCCTCTTTGTATTCTTTGAAACTTTGATAAGCACCAAGTAATGTTAATGCCGAACCTAAAATATAGCTATCTGTTTTTACAAGAAGGTAAATTCCAAAACCTACCAACAACAACATAAAAATCATTTCTACGAAGTTGCCACCTTTTGAGTAATAAATTATTGTTTCATTTTGGATTGTCAAGTCGTCTTGGAAAAGGTCGTCTTGCTTGAATTTATTTTGTAAGGATATTAATTTCTCTTTGTCAGTTGTAGTACGAATTTCTGTCTTTTCAAAAATGCTATTGTCAGCCCAAATTATTTTTTCTTGAATTGCTCGTTTTTTTAGTTCGTGAACATTTCTAACATTGTCAAAAGCCCAAAGTCGCCACTTTGTAATCATAAAACTCCACCAAAGCCAAGCAAGTCCAAATGCAAGAACGAAACCAATTGGAAAACCCCAAGTTGGAATTAATTTTTGAGCTCCTAAATAAATAGTAAGTCCTATTGTTCCAACCATAATTATAAAAACTGGATAGTTAACCATCCTGTGTCCTCTTGAAATTGCTTCGTCAACTGTTACCGTTTCATTCATAGTTTTTTATTCTTATAGGTCGCTCTACAATGACCGCTAACGGTTCGGGGCTTTGTGAAGTGGGGGAATAGAAGTAGAAACTTTCAATCTTGCACTAATGTTTGATAGAAGTACAGACCTTGAATTTAGCCGTAAGCCCCCATTTCACAAACCCCATGTTGAACTAAACCTACGGTAGCCTTCCGCAACTATCCGTAAATTTAGCATTCACAAAAACTTTAAAATATGACAACGAAAAAAAATCGCCGGAAGCCTTAAGGTATAATAAATACCTCAACCGTGC